>Ga0207701_10006579_pt1 | contig 11587 bp, 8 predicted proteins | sample KBSSwiSSwithPhiX_FD_184294 | JGI IMG/M metagenome (GOLD analysis project Ga0207701, IMG submission 184294) | Switchgrass rhizosphere bulk soil microbial communities from Kellogg Biological Station, Michigan, USA, with PhiX - S5 (SPAdes) (version 2) | ecosystem: Environmental > Terrestrial > Soil...
GACCGTGATGGGCGGCTCGGCGGTGCTCGACGCCATCAACAATTTCATGGCGACCTTGCGCCAGGCCGCCGGCAAGCGGCTGGGCTGCGCCGAGTCCAACGTCACGCTCGATATCGACAAGGTGACGGGCGGCGGCCGGTCCATGGTGCTTCGCGAATTCGCCGGCCTCACCGCCGAAGGCGCGTTCCTCAACAAGAAGCACACCTACAGCTACGGCGCGCACGTCTGCCACATCACGGTCGATGCCCGGCTCGGCCGCATCGAGATCGTCGATTACGTCGTGGTGCAGGACGTCGGCCGCGCGGTCAATCCGCTGACGGTAAAGGGCCAGGTGCTGGGCTCGCTGGTGCAGGGCCTCGGCGGCGCGGTGCTGGAGGATCTGAAATACGACGAGAACGGCCAGTTCCTCACCGGCTCGCTCGCCGATTATCTGTTGCCGACCGCGACCGATTTCCCCAATCTGCGCTGCGTCGTCCTGGACGACTATCCTTCTCCCATCAATCCGCTCGGCGCCAAGGGCGCGGGCGAGGGCGGCATCATCGCCGCCGGCGGCTGCATGTCGAATGCGGTGGCGAACGCGCTGCAGAGCCTCGGTGCGGAGCCGCGCCAACTGCCGTTGTCGCCGACCTACATCTGGGAATTGGTGCAGGCCGGCCGGAAGCAGGCGGCGGAGTGAGCCGCTTCGCGCGTTGACGGGTCCCGCACCCGAGGCCTAGATTCGCTGCAACCATCCATTCGACAGGAGCGTCCCATGAGTGTTGCCCGTCACCCGCGTTCGAAGGAACTCGAAGGCGTTTCGATCGATGACATCATGAAGAAGTTCGTCGGCCGCTACAGCGAGAAGCGGGCCGACTGGGCCGCCTTCGAGGACGCCAAGATCGAGGGCTTCAAGCGCGCGCAACACCGCTTCATCGGGGCCGGCGGCTCCGGCAAGCACGACGATCCGACGGTGATCCCGGCGAAGAACTTCACGCTGTCGATCATGTATGTGCCGCCGGGGCAGGGCAACGCGGCGCACACCCACGAGGTCGAGGAGTGCTTCTTCGTGCTGCAGGGCCATCTCGACGTGTTCGTCGAGGACGAGGCCGGCAAGCGCCTGACCACACGGCTGGGGCCCTGGGAGTGCATCGCGTGCCCGGCCGGCGTGATCCACGGCTATCAGAACGACTCGCTTGAGCCCGTGTATTTCCAGGTGATGATAGGCCGCGCCAAGCCCGAGACCATGGGCTACGCCGACGACGAGCTCTACAAGCGCCGCGACGCGCACCTCAAGGCTGTGTGATCGCTGTTCATGAGCAAATTGCGTCTGTCTTTCGCTTGCGGCCCATACGACCGCACCCAGTCGCTGCGCGACGGAAGCATCCAGGTTGAGGGCGTCGACCTCAACTACGTCAACATGCAGCCCGCCGAGATTTTCTGGCGGCAATTGCAGTACCAGGAATTCGATGCCTCAGAGATGTCGCTGTCGAACTACACGTCGCTCGTCAGCACGGGAAAATCGCCGTTCATCGCCATCCCGGTCTATCCGTCGCGGGTGTTCCGCCACGGCTATTTCTTCGTCAACACCGGCAAGGGCATCAAGAGCGGCGCCGACCTCAAGGGCAAGCGCGGCGGCGTGCCGGAATACAGCATGACCGCCGCGGTCTACATGCGCGGCCTGATGCAGCATGAATTCGGCGTGAAGCCCTCCGACGTCGAATGGGTGCAGGGCCGCCACGATCGGCTCGGCCGCAAGCTGCCGGCAGACATCAAGCTGACACAGGCGCCGGCCGGCACTGAGCTCGGCGACATGCTGGAGCGCGGCGAGATCGATTTTATGATGACGGCGAACAACCCACTGTCGTTTCGCCGCGGCTCGAAGAACGTGGCGCGGCTGTTTCCGAACTACGCCGAGATGGAAAAGGATTATTACAAGCGGACCAAGATCTATCCGATCATGCACACCGTGGTGATCAAGCGGGAGATTTACGATCGCGAGCCGTGGGTGGCGCAGAATCTCTACCAGGCGCTCTGCCAGGCGAAGGAGCGTTGCTACCAGCTTCTCGTCGAGACCGGTGCGCCGAAGGCGTCATTCGCCTGGCTGCAGCCGATGATCGAAGAGGAAAAAAGGATCATCGGCGAGGACTGGTATCCGTACGGCATCGAACAGAACCGGCCGACCATCGAGGCGCTGCTGCAGTACACCCATGAGCACGGCCTGACCGACCGCCGGGTCAAGCTCGAGGAATTGTTTGCGCCGGCGACGATGCGCGACATTCCGCTGACCGAGGGACAGCACGTCTAGAGCGTGGCGCGGCCGACGATCAGCGGCGCGGCGGCAAGCCACGGCCCGCTGTCGAGTGCGAGCTCAACGGTCAGCACCAGGAACTGGCCGTTCACCGGCGCATCTTTTGCCGGCAAGCGCGACGACGCCACTGCCGACAACGGATAGCTGCCGGTGCAGCTTTCGGCCATCCAACCGGTCAGGGTTGCGCCGGGCAGCTCCTTCAGCTTCGCGGTGAGCTGCGAAGCGATCGGCTTGCCTGCCTCGATCGACCGCACCACATCACCGAACCACGCATCGGCCTTGGCGGCGCTGCGGTCCTTGGCAAACGTTCGCGTGCGGCGCACCCAGCAACCTTTGTAGGCGATGGACGCCCGAACTGCAAAACGATCCGTCAACGGCGTCGGCTGCGAGGTGCGGTTGAGGCGCTTGTCGGCGTCCAGATCGGGCGCGACGGCGATGTAGGTCTCTTCGGCACCGGCGAGCCGCGCGCTCTGCTCAACGAGCCCCGCCAGCGTGCCGGCGTCTGTCGCCTTGCCGGTTTCCGCCTCGCGCAGCGCCGCTCCCGCCATGGCATCGGCCCGCGCGAGCAGCCGGCATTCGGAATCGTCTGTCTCGCGGCGCAGGCCGGTGAACAGCGCCGTGCCGTCGATCCATTCGACCGCCGGTGCGGCCGTGGCCATGTCATCCGCGAGCCCCGATGGCAGGGTGTCGTATTCCAGAACGCCGACCTTCTTCACCGTCGAATCCTTCGCCAGCCGCTCGCCCATCAGTGTTCCCGGCTTGGGCGTGTTGACGATCTCGCTCAGTGGATCGGTCGTCCTGATCCACTCCGACACGCGCTTCGACAGCGCGGTGGCGAACACCGGCTCGCCGGTCTTGCCCACCAGCATCAGGGCGTCGGACCAGTACGGCGTGAAGCCGGTGACGTAAGCCACCGCGCTCGGCCGGGTGTTGTTGGTGTAGATGACGAAGGCGTCCATGCCGGCCTTCGCCATTCCGGCGCGGAGCCGCTCAAGCCGCGCCTCCAAGGTCGCGACCGGCAGCTCCTCGGCGTTCCATCCCATCAATCCGCGGCGCATGGCGCTTCCTTTTGGAGCATGATCTTCTCCGGAAACCGGTTCTCGCTCTTCGGGGTCATGCTCATCCGGCCACGCTAAAAAGTTCGCGCGCGGTGCCGGTCAGCACCTCGCAGCCGGCCTTGGTCACCGCGATACCGTCGCCCAGCACCATGTAGCCGACCGCCGGATGATAGGTGTTGGGATGCACGATCAGCGCCATGCCGGCGTCGATCCGCGTCGTGACGTCTTCGAGGATGTGCGGCTTGGTGTCGGCGAACAGGCCCATGCCGTGGCCGCGCACGCGGGTGAACTCGCTGGTGGTGTATTTGCCCATGCCGTATTTGCGGAACACGTCGTTCTCCGCCTTGGCGATATCGGCGGCGGTGACGCCGTCGCGCACGGTGGCGATGCCGGCCTCCATCGATTCACGCCACAGCGCGTGGGCACCCTTCTGCTCCGACGTCGGTTCGCCCATCACCAGGGTGCGACAGATCTGTGCGTAGTAGCCGTCGACGCAGGGGGTGAGCTCGGTCGTCACCATGTCGCCGCGCTTGAGCCTTTTTCCGCTCGGCGGCGCCATGCCTTTGACCTCGACGCCGCCGACCCCAATGATCTGGAAGTTGTCGTCGACGCCATTGGCGCGAAAGAACGCCTCGGCCTCGGCCACGAGTTCATAGTCGGCGCGGCCGACCCGCGCGGCCTGCATGAACACCTTATATCCGGCGTCGGCGAGCTTGGCGGACTTCCGGATCGCGGCGATCTCGCTGTCGAGCTTGCCCATCAGCAGGCGATCGACGAAGCCGGTCTCGTCGGTGAGCTTGAGATCGGCGGCGCGGGCGGCGATGCGGCGCGGCAACAGCCGCTGCGGCGCCGCGCCCATGCTGCGATTGCGCATCCGGTTGAGCGCCTCGTCGACCTCGCCGACCAGGTCGGGCGCCAGCACGATCTCGATGCCGGGGCAGTCGAGCCCGGCGCGGTCGGCCTCCAGCGGGCTGTCGACATAGAGCGTGATGTGGCCGTCGCCGCGCACGATCGCGAGCGCCTGGCCTTCCAGGATGCCGAAGTCGGTGGCGTAGCGCAGATAATCGCCCTGCCAGGCGTTGCCGTACACGAGCAGCACGTCGAGCCCGGACTCCTGCATCGCGTCGGTGAGGCGCTTGCGGCGCTGGTCGGCGATCATGCCTTAGCCCTTCCTTGGCCTTTCTTGGTCACGACGCCAGCGGCGGCGTCCTGCGCGGCCGCCTCCGGCGCGCGCTGGCGCGGATCGCCGTAGCCGCCGCCGCCGGCGGTGAGGAACACGACGCGGTCGCCCGCCGCGATGTCGATCTCGGTCGCCTTCTTCACCGCGGCCTCGGTGCCGTCGGCGCGATGGATATAGCATTCGTTGATGGCGCCGGGCTCGCCACCGTGCAGGCCCCATGGTGGATCGCGGGTGCGGTCGAGATTGATGTTGGCCTTGCACTTCTGCAGAAGCTGATAGGTCAGTTCGACGCCGAGCCCGCCGCGATGCTTGCCTTCGCCGCCCGAGTTAGCGCGCAATGCATGGGTTTCGACCAGGACCGGATATTTGATCTCCTGCAACTCGACTGGCGTGTTGCGCACATCGCCCTGGCAGACCGAAACCGAGGCGTCCTCGCCATCTTCATCAGGCCGTCCGCCCCAGCCGCCGCCAAAGATGTTCATCAGGAGGAAGCGCGATCCGTCGTCGCGGAAGCCGAAGAACGAGCAGCCGCCCATGTCGCCCTTATGCGCGGCCGGGATGAGATGCGGCACAGCCGGCGCGAGCGCCTTCAAGATGGTGTCGATCACGGTCGGCAGCGCGATGCTCCACAGCCCAAGCGCCGACGGCGGCTTGGCGCTGAGCATCGTGCCTTCCGGCAGCACTACCTCGAGCGGGCGGAAGCACCCTTCGTTGACGTCGAGATCGGGCGAGGTCAGCGCCTTGAACGCCACGCGCGCGCCGGCTATGCCGCCGCCGCGGCCCGAATTGAGCGGGCCCGGCACCTGCGGATTCATCTCGGAAAAATCGACGGTCATCTGCGAGCCGCGCACCTGGACCCTGACCTTGACGCGCAACGGCTTATCGAGCGTGCGCCCGTCGTTGTCGAGGAAGCTCTCGGCCTCGTAGTCCCCATCAGGAATCTTCTCGACCACGGCGCGGGCGGCGGCCTCGGCCTGGTCCCACACCTTGGCGATGCAGGCCTCGACCGTTTCGCGGCCGTAGCGCGCGATCAGTTCGCCATAACGCCGCGCGCCGAGTTGGCAGGATGCGATCTGCGCGCGCATGTCGCCCAGCGCCGCATCCGGGTAGCGGGTGTTGTCGCGGATGATCTGCCACAGCGTTTCGTTGCGCTTGCCGGCCTCGTAGATTTTCAGCGAGCGCATCTGGATGCCTTCGGCATAGATGTCGCTCGATCCATAGGAGCCGAAACCCTGTCGCACGCCGCCGATGTCGACCCAGTGCGCGCGGTTGGCCGCGAAACCAACGAGTTCGTCGCCGTGAAAGCACGGCGAATAGAGCACGACGTTGTTGAGATGCTGGCCGCAGACCTCGCCCTGATTCATGATGATGACGTCGCCGGGCGCGAAGCCCTTGAGGCCGTAGCGCTCGATGCCGTCGGCCACCGCGACGCCGAGATCGGCGAGGAAGATCGGTAGCCCGCCGCGGTTCTGCGAGATCATCCGCGCCTGGGTATCGATCAGCCCGCAGCAATAATCGCGGACCTCGTAGATCATCATGTTGTAAGCGGCTTTGGACAACGCATTCGCCATCTCGTCGGCGTAGGCGACGATGGCGTTGCGCACGACCTCGACGGTGATCGGATGGGCTTCGTTGCGGCTCATAGTTTCACATCGATGATGAGGTGGCCGGCGTCGGATATGGTCGCGACGTCGCCCGGATGAATGAACGTGGTGGCGTTCGGCTCCTCGATCACGGCGGGGCCTTCGATCTTGGCGCCGGCCGGCAGCGACGGCCGCCAGACGATGCGGGTGCGAACCGGCTCTGCCGGATCGGCGATGATGACGTCACGCCATTGGTCGGCGACCGGGGTCTCGGGCGTCCACTTCTCCGACAGCCAGCGCTCCGCCAGCGTATCGGTCCGCGCCGCAGTGACGACGAGGCGGACATTGACGATCTCCAGCCGTTCGTCGGGCGCGGCCTGGCCGTAGCGCTGATCGTGCTCGGCGTCGAATGCTTCGCGCAGCGGCGCGAAGTCGCCGGATAAAAGCTTCGGGTCGCGCACCGGAATCGCGATGGTGTGCTCCTGGCCGACATAGCGCAGGTCGGCCAGATAGGAAAAATCCGCGGTGCCGGCCGCGATGCCGTCGCGTGCGACCTGGGCCTTGCCGGCTTCGGCGAGCTCGGCGAACACCGCCTCGACTTGCTTGCCGTCGAGCGAGCCGAGCAGACCATAAAGGGTTCGGACGAAATCCTGCCGCCATGACGCCATCAGCATGCCGAGCGCCGAGAATGTGCCCGGCACCTTCGGGATGATGACCTTGGGAATGAATATCTCCCGCGCGATGGCGACCGCGTGCAGCGGTCCGGCGCCGCCGAACGCGATCATCGCGGTCTCGCGTGGATCGACGCCTTTCTTGACCGACACCGCGCGCACCGCGAGCGACATGGCGGCATCGGCGATCTGCACGATGCCCAGCGCTGCTTCCTTCACGCCGAGCCGTGTCGGCCCGCAGAGCTTCAACTCGATGGCGTGCTCGGCCGCTTTGACGTCGAGCTTCATCGCACCGTTGAGGAACCGCTCGGCGTTGATCCGGCCGAGCACGAGGTTGGCGTCAGTCACCACCGGATCGGTCGAGCCCTTGCCATAGGCGGCCGGTCCCGGATCGGCACCCGCGCTTTTCGGGCCGACATGGATGCCGCCGGTCGGATCGCACCATGCGATCGAACCGCCGCCGGCGCCGATCTCGACGATGTCGACGACCGGGATCTGCATCGGCTGGCCGCTCGCCTCGCCACCGATCACGTAGCCGTCCTCGATCGCCGGAATGCCGTTGGTGATCAGGCTCGCCTTCGCCGTGGTGCCCCCCATGTCGAAGCCGATGGCGCGCTCGATGCCCAGCAGCGCCGCGAGCCGGCCCGCACCGATGATGCCGGCGACCGGGCCGGATTCCATCATCGACACCGGCTGCTCCTGAGCGAGCCGCACCGACATCACGCCGCCGTTCGAGCGCATGATGTTGACCTTGCCGCCGAACTTTTCGTCGCGCAGGTGATTCTCCAACCGGCCGAGATACGCCTGCACGCGCGGACCGACGAAGGCGTTAAGCGCGGTGGTCGAGGTGCGCTCGTATTCGCGATATTCCCGCACGATCTCGTGGGACAGTGTGACGAACAACTTCGGATTGGCGGCGCGGAAAATCTCGCCGACGCGTTGTTCATGCGCCGGATTGGCATAGGCGTGCAGGAAACACACCGCGATGGCCTCGATGTTCTGTGCAGCGAGCGACTTCGCCAGCGCCTGGACCTCGGCCTCGTCCAGCGGTTTCAGCACCGCGCCCTTGGCATTGATCCGCTCGGTGACCTCGAAGGTCAGCTCCCGCGGGATCAGCGGCTTCGGACGGTGGAAGAACAGGTTGAACGCTTCGATTCGGTTGCCGCGGCCGATGGCGTAGGTGTCGCGAAAGCCGCGCGTGGTGATCAGCGCGGTGCGCGCGCCCTTGCGCTCCAGCACGGTGTTGATCGCGATGGTCGAGCCGTGCAGGAGTTCCGACAACGCCGGCATCTCGCAGTGGGCGAGTGCAAGGCTGTCCGCGACGCCGCGAGTGGGATCGGCCGGAACGGTCGAGGTTTTCGAAGTGACGATCCGCCCGTCAACGCAGCCGACCAGGTCGGTGAAGGTTCCGCCGATATCAACGCCAACAATGTTCATGGGATCGGGCCTGTCATGCCGCGCCAACGGGTCCGGCCTTTGGCCGGCCCGATGACAAGCTTAGGCGGGGCATCCAGTAGCCATAAGCCTTGCATTGGGTTACTTCGAGACATTACGCCATGTGGGTGTTTACTGGATCGTCCGCTTTCGCGGACGATGACGTCGGAAGGCGTGGAGACATTATCCTCCACCCCGGTCCGCTTCAATTGCGTCAGAAGCCGTACAGCCGTGCCGGATTGTCGACCAGAGTCTTCGTTCGCGTCGCCTCGTCGGGCACCCATTCCAGCAGCATGTCGAGCAGCCAGGCGTCGTCGGGCTTGGGCAATCCCGGCGTCGGATGCGGCCAGTTGGTCGCCCACAGCATGCGGTCGGGTGCCGCGCGGGACAGCGTGTACGCCAATTGCCCGACGTCGGTGAAATTCGGCGGCCCGGCTTTCGACCATTCGTAGGGCGCCGAAAGCTTCACCCAGGTGCGGCCGTTTTCGAGGAGCCGCAGCAAAACCTTGAAACCCGGATGGTCGATCGCCACCGGCTCGAGGAACTTGCCGACATGGTCCACCACCAGTGTGCCGGACAGCTTCTTCAGGAGCGGTTCGCGGTCGGGCAGGGTGCGTCCGTCGAGCTGGAGCTGTACATGCCAGCCGAAGTTGCCGACCCGCGCCGCCATGGTTTCCAGGATGTCCCACGGCAGCGCGCCGCCCGGCAGCATATGAAAGCGGATGCCGCGGATACCGGCCTTGGTCAAGCGGTCGAGCTCGCCGTCGGTGACGGTTTGATCGACCACCGCAATGCCGCGTGCGCTCTTGCCCAGCGCCGCGATGGCGGCGAGCGTGCAGCTGTTGTCCTTGCCGTAGGTCGAAGGTTGCACCACGACGGTGCGCGTGATGCCGAGCCGGTCCCGCACCTTGAGATAGTCCGACACCGAGGCATCGGGCGGCGTGAACGTGGCGGTCGGCGCCGAGGGATAGCGCCCGTCGTAGATATGCATGTGGGTGTCGCAGGTGCCGGCGGGCGCTTTCAGCTTCGGCGGGCTATCGTTCAGGGCCATGAGTGCCTCCTTCGGCCTATAGTCCCATGCCGTCGCTCTTCCGTCCAAGGGCGCCGCCGTCGTAGAAATGACGACCAATTCCCGGGGGAAATCATGGCGCAGCAGCGGCTCGGCATCATCATGAACGGCGTCACCGGACGCATGGGCATGAACCAGCATCTGATCCGCTCGATCTGTGCGATCCGCGATCAGGGCGGCGTGGCGCTGAAGAACGGCGACCGGGTGATGCCCGATCCGATCCTGGTCGGGCGCAGCGCCGACCGGTTGCAGAAACTCGCCAAGGCGCATGGCATCACGCGCTGGACCACGGACCTCGACAAGGCGCTCAAGGACAAAAAGGACACATTATTCTTTGACGCCGCCACCACGCAGCTTCGTGCCGAGCTTTTGCAGAAGGCCATGAAGGCCGGCAAGGACATCTACTGCGAGAAGCCGGTGTCGGAGACCCTGAAGGATGCGCTCGATCTCGTCCGCGCCGCCAAGAAGGCGAAAATCAAGCACGGCGTGGTGCAGGACAAGCTGTTCCTGCCGGGCCTGCTGAAGCTCAAGATGCTGATCGACTCCGGCTTCTTCGGCCGCATCCTCGCCGTGCGCGGCGAGTTCGGTTACTGGGTGTTCGAGGGCGACTGGCAGCCGGCGCAGCGGCCATCGTGGAACTACAAGAAGGCGGAGGGCGGCGGCATCATCCTCGACATGGTGTGCCACTGGCGCTACGTGCTCGACAATCTGTTCGGCGATGTCGAGAGCGTCACCTGCCTCGGCGCGACGCACATCCCTAAGCGCTGGGATGAAAACGACAAGCCCTATACCAACGACGTGGATGACGCCGCCTACGCGACGTTCCAGCTCAAGGGCGGTGTGATCGCGCACATCAACATGTCGTGGTGCACGCGGGTGCGGCGCGACGATCTGGTGACGTTCCATGTCGACGGCACGCACGGCTCGGCGGTGGCCTGCCTGCAGAAGTGCTGGAGCCAGGCGCGGGTCAACACGCCGCGGCCGGTGTGGAATCCGGACGTGCCGCAGACCATTCCGTTCTTCGAGACATGGCAGGAGGTGCCCGGTCTCGGCGTCTACGACAACGGCTTCAAGACCGAATGGGAGATGTTCATCCGGCACTTGTACGAAGACGCGCCGTTCAAATGGACGCTGCTCGAAGGCGCCAAGGGCCTGCAACTGGTCGAGGCCGCCCACAAGAGCTGGAAGGAGCGGCGCTGGATCGACATTCCGGCGCTGAAGGTGTGAGCGCTATGACCAACACCTTCGACCTCATCCTGAGGAGTGTCGCGAAGCGATGCGTCTCGAAGGATGGCTGCGAGCGAGTGTGTCGCCATCCTTCGAGACGCGCGCAAGAGCGCGCTCCTCAGGATGAGGTCGGAGCAAGCGAGACATCATGCCGACGCTGAATCTCCCGATCGCTAGCGGCACGATCGCGTCCTACACCACGCGGGCGCCGAAGAAGTTTCCGAAAGCCGACAAGCCGTTCAACCGCATCGCCTATGCGGCGGCGCATGTGGTCGCCGATCCGCTGGCCGACCGCGAGCCGTGGCTCGATGCCGCGATTGACTGGGACACCACCATCGCGTTCCGGCGGCATCTGTGGTCGCTCGGCCTCGGCGTCGCCGAGGCGATGGACACCGCGCAGCGCGGCATGGGCATGGACTGGCCGAATTCGCTGGAGCTGATCCGGCGGAGCCTCGACGCCGCCAAGGATTTCCCCGGCGCGCTGATCGGCTCCGGCGCCGGCACCGACCATCTCGCGCCGGGCGCTGACGTCACGATCGATGCCGTGATCCGCGCTTACGAAGAACAATGCGCCGCCGTGGAAAAGCTCGGCGGCCGCATCATTCTGATGGCCAGCCGCGCGCTGGTGAAAGCGGCGCGTTCGCCGGATGATTACGCCAAGGTCTACGCCCGCATCCTCGATCAGGTGAAGGAGCCGGTGATCATCCATTGGCTCGGCGAGATGTTCGATCCGGCGCTCGACGGCTATTGGGGCCACAAAGATCACATGAAAGCGATGGAGGTCGCGGTCGACGTCATCGCCTCGAACCCGGCCAAGGTCGACGGCGTGAAAATCTCGCTGCTCGACAAGGACAAGGAAATCGCCATGCGGCGGCGTCTGCCGCAGGGCGTGCGCATGTTCACCGGCGACGACTTCAACTATGCCGAACTGATCGCGGGCGACGCGCAGGGCTATTCCGACGCGCTGCTGGGGATTTTCGACGCCATCGCGCCGGCCGCCTCTGCTGCGCTCGGCGCATTCACCCGCGGCGAGGTGGCGGCATTCCACGAAATTCTCAGTCCCACGGTGCCGCTGTCG
>Ga0207701_10006580_pt1 | contig 11587 bp, 7 predicted proteins | sample KBSSwiSSwithPhiX_FD_184294 | JGI IMG/M metagenome (GOLD analysis project Ga0207701, IMG submission 184294) | Switchgrass rhizosphere bulk soil microbial communities from Kellogg Biological Station, Michigan, USA, with PhiX - S5 (SPAdes) (version 2) | ecosystem: Environmental > Terrestrial > Soil...
GAGGGCTCGAGCCGGCCGGTACGCTGCGTCCCGGACAGGTCGAGCTCGACGACGTCCTCGGGCCGCATATTTGCGTAGGGCAGGCCCGTCGGCGTGATCAGCAGCCCATCGCGCCAACGTACGGAGACGTTGCCGGACTTGGAGGGGCAGAAGCCCGCCCGGTCGAGCGCCTGCGCAACGCGCACGACCTCGCCGCGCAGCTCCGCCTCGTCTGCCATCAGGCCGCGGCCTGTTCGGGATAAAGCGCGAGCAGCCCTTCGCGGCTCGCCTCTGCGACACCGCGTTCGGTAATGATTCCGGTCACGAGGCGCGCCGGAGTGACGTCGAAGGCCGGGTTGGCGGCGGGGCTGCCGGGCGCGACGATCTCCACCGTCTCGAACCCGCCGGCTTCGGTCCGGCCGCGCATATGCGTCAGCTCGCGGGCGGATCGCTCTTCGATCGGTATCTCGGCAACCCCGTCCGTAAGCGACCAGTCGATGGTCGAGAACGGCAGCGCCGCGTAGAAGGGGATGCCGTTGTCTTTCGCCGCCAACGCCTTGAGATAGGTGCCGATCTTGTTGCCGACGTCGCCGGCTGCGGTCGTCCGGTCGGATCCGACGATGCACAGGTCCACTTTGCCCTTCTGCATCAGGTGGCCGCCCGCATTGTCCGCAATCACCGTGTGCGGGACTCCATGTCCGGCCAGCTCGAAAGCCGTGAGCGCGGCGCCCTGGTTGCGGGGCCGCGTCTCGTCGACCCAGACGTGCAGCGGAATGCCCGCTTCATGCGCGACGTAGATCGGCGCGAGCGCCGTGCCCCAGTCGATCGTCGCGAGCCATCCCGCATTGCAGTGCGTGAGGATATTGACCGGGCCCGTTTTGCGCTCCGCGATCTCGCGGATGATGGCGGACCCATGCTTGCCGATTGCACGAGAGCATTCGACATCCTCCTCGGCAATTCGCCCGGCCTCAGCGAATGCAAAAGCGGCCCGCTCGCCCGGCGTGCGGCCACGAAGGCGGCTCTCCATTCGCTCGAGCGCCCAATGCAGATTGACCGCGGTTGGCCGCGTCGCACCGAGCACTCGGACGGCTTCATCGAGGCCCCGGTCGGACGGATCGGCAGCCATGGCGAGCGCCACGCCGTATGCGGCAGTCGCCCCGATGAGCGGAGCGCCGCGCACGATCATTGTGCTGATCGCCTCTGCCGCGTCCCTCATCGTTCGAAGATGCTTGGTCACGAGCTCGAACGGCAGTTGCGTCTGGTCGATGACAGCCACGGCCCCGTCTTCGGACCAGATCGTGCGATAGTGATGGCCGCCGACACGCATGGCCTTCAATGCCCTTCGAAGCTGACCAGCGTGCGCACGTCCACGCCAAGTTCGCGCAGCTTGGCCGAACCTTCGAGGTCCGGGAGGTCGATGACGAAGCAGGCACCGATCACGTCGGCGCCCACCTGACGCAGCAGCTGCACGGCGGCGACCGCAGTTCCGCCCGTCGCGATGAGATCGTCGACGAGCAGCACGCGCTCGCCCTGGCCGATTGCGTCCGTGTGAATCTCCATCTCGTCGATCCCGTATTCGAGCGAGTAAGCGAGGCTTACGGTCGTATGCGGAAGCTTGCCCTTCTTGCGAATGGGCACGAAGCCTGCGCAGAGCTGATGCGCGACCGCGCCGCCGAGGATGAAACCGCGCGCCTCGATCCCCGCGACCTTGTCGGGCGTGTCATCGGAGTAGGGACTGACGAGGTCGTCCACGGCCCGGCAGAAGGCGCGCTGGTCCCCGAGCAATGTCGTGATGTCGCGGAACATGATGCCCGGCTTCGGATAGTCCGGGATCGAGCGGATTACGCTTCGCAAATCGGTGATGAGGGGCTTGTCCATCGACTCATTGTACCCCTTTGAATACGCGTCCCGCCACTGCATCGAGCTTCTTCATCAGGGCCGGGTCGCGCGCCTCCGGTTGCGTGATCAAGGCATTGTCGAGGGCGCGCTCTGAACCGACGGGGCAGGCCTCGCGCTCTTTCGGGAAGTCGCGGGCGACGCGGCCCACCAGCCGCGCGACCTTGTCGGCATTGTCCATCAGGACCTTGACGATGTCGGCGACCTCGACCGCATCGTGATCGGGATGCCAGCAGTCATAATCCGTCACCATGGCGATGGTGGCGTAAGTAATCTCCGCCTCGCGGGCGAGCTTCGCCTCCGGCATGGCGGTCATGCCGACCACATCGTAGCCGAGCTGTCGGTAGGTGAGGGATTCGGCGAGCGTGCTGAACTGTGGCCCTTCCATGCAGACGTAGGTGCCGCCGCGAGTGAACGCGATGCCCTCTGCCGTCGCGGCGTCGGCGATGCGCTCCTGCAGACGGGGACCGACCGGATGGGCCATCGACAGATGGGCAACGCAGCCATTCTCGAAAAAAGAGCCTTGGCGTCCGTGCGTGCGGTCGACGAACTGGTCGACCAGCACGAACATCCCCGGATTGAGCTCCTCCTTGTACGAGCCGCACGCTGCAACGGATATGAGGTCGGTCACGCCCGCCCGCTTCAGCACGTCGATATTGGCCCGATAATTGATGCCCGACGGGGAAAGCCGGTGACCGCGGCCATGCCGCGCGAGGAAGACGAGATCGGTGCTTCCGATCCGGCCGCGGCGAAGCACGTCCGAAGGCTTGCCCCAAGGGCTCTCGATCCGCTCCTCGCGCACATCCTCCAGGCCGGGAAGATCGTACAATCCCGAGCCGCCGATGACGCCGAGAACCGCTTGCGTCATCTGCTTATGAATTGGGGGCCGAGGTTCCGTGCGGCAGAGCGGCCCCGAGGCTTGCGCCAAGAGCCGTGGCCGTCACGCGCCCCAGGCGGAGTTGCATCATCGTCCAGGCGTAGGTGAGGGCCGAATAGCAGTGGTAGCACCAGTGCATCATAACCGCGACCGCGAAGGGCGCCACCGGCAAGCGACGGACCAGGAACGAGAAGAAACCCCGGTTCACATAGCCGTAAAGAAGCGCGGTCACCGCCGCGAGGAGCAGGAAGACAGGGCTGACTAGGCCGCCTGCGAGCAGTGTTGGAACCATAAGGGCAAGGAAAGCCTTCGCCCGCTCCTCCTTTGCAAGGTTGAGGTCCTTCGTCGCGCCAGGCCGCTCGCTCAGGAGGATAGACCATGGGCGGGCCCGGCGGAGCACGTCAGTGTGCCACACGCGCCAAAGGCTCCAGTCCTTGCAATGCTTGCCGAGCGCCGACGGGACGAGCCGGATGCGGTGGCCCGCCGCCACGACGCGCATTCCAAGCTCGACGTCTTCAACGCTGGGATATGGGAAGCGCTTCCAGTCGAACCCACCGAACTGAAGAAAGACGTCGCGGCGCATCAGCCCGATGCCGGACCAGAAGGTCGTCGCGTCGGGATTGCCGCGCTGGTGCACGTAATGGTGTCTGAGATTTGCGTAGAGGCTGGTCGCGCGAAGAGATGCCGGCTTGTCGTCGTAGGATCCGAATGCCGCCACCGCGGAATTCGCCTGCATGTCGTCGATGAGCCGCCGCAGGCAATCCGGCGAGACGACCACATCGGCATCGACGAACCAGAGCAGGTCCGAACTCGCGACCTCGGCGGCGGCATTCCGCGCTAGAGCGGGCCCGCTGGGACTACCGGAGTTCTTGAGGACCTTGGCTCCCGCCTCGCGGGCGATCTGCTCGGTCCGATCCGTCGAGCCATCGACGTAGACCAGCACTTCGGCCGGCTCGACGCTCATGCTGCGCAGCGCTCGAAGGCAATCGGGTAGCGTCGCTTCGGCGTTATGGGCCGGAACGATGACCGAAACTGACGGGTCGGTCATGGAATTTACGCCGCGATGGTGCGGGCGGCCTGCTCGCTGCCGGTCGAAGGAGCCAATCCGGCCCCTTGGGCAATCTGTTCAATGTCTTCCGACGCAATCATCTGAGCTGCGTGAACGTCCTCCAGCTCGGCAATCTGGATAGCATCCTTCTTGTCCGCCGCGACTTCGAACTCCTCGTGATAGGAGCGCTCGACGTTGACGCTCCACAGGTCCTTGTTCGCTCCGTAGATGTTCTCCACAGCCAGCATCGCTGTCAGCATCGAGTGATCCTGATTGTTGTAGCGATGCATGCCGTTGCGTCCAACGACTTGCAGATTGTTGATCGTGCCGAGCCAATCGCGGATGACGGCAAGCGCGTCCTGATAATCCCCGTCGTACACGGGGTAGGCCTTCGGCTGGCGAATGACGGTTCCGTCGACAACTGCGCTGGCCTTCGCGAGCCCGAGATGCTCGAGCTCCAAGGCCGCGCGCTTGATCAGCGTCTGGTCGTCGGTGTTCCACATCTCGTCGCAGGCCTGGCAGAAATATTCCATGCCGATGCTGGAGCGGTTCGGGTCGGGAACCATCTCTTCCGACCAGGAGCGGAAATTCTGGATGCGGCCGACGTTCACCTCCGGACTGTGGACGTAGATCCAATTGTCCGGGAACAGGTCGCTCCCTTCCAGGATGAGCGTGACGATGAGGAAGTCACGGTAGCGCAGCTTGCGGGCGGCTTCCTGGACTTCCGGCGGAGCGGGGGGATCCATCCCCAGGACCAGCTCCGAGATGGGCATGGAAGAGATGAACTCGTCTGCTTCCAGCTTGTACGGGCCGCCGTCCTTTTCGTCCCGAGCGACCTCCAGGGCTAGCACGCGATCGTCGGTCCGGATGATGCGCGCAGCGCGCGAGTTCATCCTGACTTCGCCGCCCTTGGCCTCGATCTTGTCGCGGAAGGCCTCCCACATCATGCCGGGCCCGAGCCGCGGATAATCGAAGGCGTCGATCAGGCTGCTCGTGTTGTTGGAGCCGCTGACGGCATTCCAGACCGCCTTGCGCAGCGACAGATTTTGAATCCGCTGTGCGGCCCAATCCGCCCGGATCGACTTGCACGGGATCCCCCAGACCTTCTCCGTATAGGCTTTGAAGAAATGCCAGAAGAGGCGGCCGCCGAATCGGTTGGTCACCCACTGCTCGAAGGTTTCCTCCTCCGTGTGCGGGCGAACCTTCCACTTGAGGTAGCTGAGCATGATCCTTGCGGATTCGTAGATGCCCATGTTGTTGAGGGCGTTGAACACCTTCAGCGGGTAGGAGAAATACTTGCCGCGATAGTAGATGCGGCTCATCCGCGGCCGGCGCAGGAAATCGTTCGGAAGAACTTCCTTCCACAGCTTCTCGACCGGCTCTACCTTCGTGAAGAAGCGGTGGCCGCCGATATCGAAGCGGTAGCCTTTATAGACTTCGGTCCGCGCAATGCCGCCGACCTGGGAGGATTCTTCGAGGACGATCGGGTGGTTTCCGCCACGCTTTTGCAGACAGTACGCCGCAGTGAGTCCGGCCGGTCCGCCGCCGATGATGGCGACCGATCGTGGCCCTGTTTGGAATCGCAGTCGTTTGTCGTGACTGGTCATTCTGCCCCCAGACTGGCCGCCCGCCGCCCGCCGCCCGCCGGGTGGGATGCAACAGTTTGTACTACATTAAATTGCTGTCGTTAAATCCTTGTTCAATTAGAGACATGAGTCAATCGCCTGGGCCGTCTAACTGTCTCGAATCGGAACGTTTTCGCCGGACCTGCCCTGGTGGACGCGGCCAAAGCCGATGCGTTTTCAAACGAAACGATCACGACGGGAATTCAGACTCGGAGCGCCGCCGCCGCTTCGGCCTCGCGCTTCAGATTGCGCGCAAGCTGGGACATTCCGTTGAGATACTGCGGCGGTACGTGGACGTCGCGATAGTCGAGCTGGGCCGCGGCGCGCAGCGTCCAGAACGGGTCGACCAAATGGGGGCGGGCTAATGCGACCAGATCGGCCCGGCCTGCGGCAAGGATCGAATTGGCATGGTCGGGCTCGTAGATGTTTCCGACGGCCATGGTCGCGAGCCTGGCTTCGTTCCGGAGCTTGTCGCTGAACGGCGTCTGGAACATCCGGCCATAGACCGGCTTCGCTCCGGTCCAGGTTTGCCCCGCCGATACGTCGATCAGGTCCGCCCCTTCGTTGGCGAAAGCTTCACCGATCTCGACCGCCTCGTCCGGAGTGACGCCTTGCTCGCCGGCCCAATCGGTCGCGGAGATGCGCACCGACATCGGCCGGTCCGACGGCCAGGCGGCGCGCATCGCCGCGAACACTTCCAGCGGATAGCGCAGGCGGTTCTCGAGCGACCCGCCATATTCATCGGTGCGCCGGTTCTGCAGCGGCGTGAGGAAACCTGACAGGAGGTATCCGTGCGCCGCGTGAAGCTCGATCATGTCGAAGCCGCATTCGAGACCCATTCGCACCGCGGTGACGAACTGGTCGCGCACTGCGTCCATGTCCGCGCGGGTCATCGGCGCCGGTACCTGATTGACTGGAGACCAGGCTACGTCGCTTGCCGCCATCACCGGCCAGTTGCCGTCGGGCAGCGGCGCATTGTCCTCTTCCCAGCCGACCCGGGTCGACCCCTTCGCCCCGGAATGGCCGAGCTGGAGGCAGATCTTCGCCTTCGAGTTTGCGTGGACGAAATCGACGATCCGCTTCCACGCGGCGACATGACCGTCGCTCCACATTCCCGTGCAGCCCGGGCTGATCCGCCCCTCAGGCGATACGCAGGTCATCTCGGTGAACAGAAGGCCCGCGCCGCCCATCGCCCGCTCGCCGTAATGCACGAAGTGGAAATCGTTGGGCGTCCCGTCGACCGCGGAATACATCGCCATCGGCGAGACCGTGACGCGGTTCTCGACCGTCATTTCGCGCAAGCGGAAGGGCGCGAACATCGGCGGCGCGGTCTTGTTCGAGCGGCCGTCCGTCGCGCGCTTCCAGAACCAGCGCTCGACACCCTCCAGCCATTCGCGGTCACGCATGCGAAGGTTCTCGTGGCTGATCCGCTGGCTGCGCGTCAGCAGGGAGTAAGCGAACTGCAGCGGCTCGAAATGCGTGTAGCGTTCGAGCGTTTCGAACCATTCGGTCGAGTTGCGCGCGCTATTCTGCAACTTGAGCACCTCGAGGTTCCGCTCTGCGACATATTCGTCCAGCGCGCCTTCGAGGCTGAGGCCGGGCCGGTTGAGCACGTCTGCAAGCTTGATCGCATCTTCGAGCGCTAGCTTCGTACCGGAGCCGACCGAGAAATGCGCGGTGTGAGCGGCGTCGCCCAAGAGAATGACATTGCCGGCATTCCAGCGTTCGCACTTGATCCGGCGGAAGTTCAGCCAGGCCGCGGAACCGCGCAAATGCGCCGCGTTCGACATCAGGCTGTGGCCGTCGAGATATTTTGCGAACAGCTTCTCGCAAGCCGCGATCGCCTCGGCCTGTTCCATCCTGTCGAAGCCGAAGCCACGCCACGTGTCTTCCGAGCATTCGACGATGAAGGTCGAGCAGTCGGGGGCGAAGCGATAAGCGTGTGCCCAGATCCATCCGTGCTCGGTCTTCTCGAATGCGAAGGTGAAGGCGTCGAAGACCTTCGACGTGCCGAGCCAGACGAACTTGTTCGCGCGCACGTCGACGTCGACGCCGAATGCGTCGGCGTAGGCGTCGCGAAAGCGCGAGTTGATGCCGTCCGACGCAATGACGAGATCGTATTCGCGCCACTTCGGATCGGCAGGATCGCATTCGGCATTGAATTCGATCTTCACGCCGAGCTCGCGGGCGCGGCCCTGGAGAATTTCGAGCAGGCGCTTGCGGCCGATGCCGATGAACCCATGCCCGGACGAGGTGATGCATTCCCCGCCGAAGTGGACGTCGATGTCGTCCCAGTGAGCGAATTCTTCCGTGATGGTCCTTGCGGATACGGGGTCATTGGCTGTGATGTTTTCGACCGTCAGGTCGGAGAAGACGACACCCCAGCCGAAGGTGACTCCGGGCGCGTTCCGCTCGAATACGGTAATGTCGTGCGACGGGTCGCGCAGCTTCATGGAGATTGCGAAATAGAGGCCGGCGGGACCGGCGCCGACGCAGGCGATCTTCACCGCATCAACTCCGAATGTTCACAATGTTCACGGTAATGAGCGCCTTGGTGACGAGGCTGTCAAAGATGGCGAAGTCGATTGACGGTCTCGAGTCACCTTCGCTCGGCCGCAGCGCCGCCCCTGTAATTACGTGAAGCCGCATCGCAGCAGCATGGCACAGCAGCATGCTGGTAGGACAGAGGAATGTCCTCTCTGAGTGGAAAGCGGGCGTTCCCGACGCAATACCCTAACTGATTTCCAGAGCCCGTTGCCGAATCCAGCGGCTGGCAATGAATTTCTCGCCCGCCTTCAGCGGCTCTCCGGCGTGCTGAGAATTGGGATCGGGCCGACCGCTGTCGTCTGCGTTGCGGAACAGCAGGGCATCGCCCCTGCGGCCATTCACGGTGAGGGCGCTCTTCATGAAGCGTGTGCCGCCGCCGTCATAACCGTCGTTCAGATAGACGAGGAAGGTGAGTATCCGCTGGTTCTCAGCCTGGCCCAGCGCGTCGAAATGAGGCCGGTATTCCTGCCCGGGGAGATAGCGGAGAACCTGTAACGGCTCCCCTTGCCTGACGTTCGTCCCGCTTGCCTTCGCCAGCCTCACGCACAATGCGTGAATGGCGGGGCTTTCCGCGGCAAGCGAGAAGGCGGCGGCGTCCGAGGTGCGAACCGGGTTCGCGGTCAACTTGCCCGTGACCGGGTCGACGACTGTCGACGGCTGGAGAAGCGGATGCGCCACCTCGATCAGAAAATCGCATTCGGCATCGCTGAAGAGCGAAGGGAAAAGGATTGCATCAGGGGAGTTCGATATGTGCTCCGATGTGAAGGTGCCGAGAGGTTCGCCGCTCTCGGACAATTTCATCGACTCGATGAGCCTGAGTTCACGTTCGGCGGAGGGGTCGCCGGATGAGTCCTGAGCGAGGAGCCGGACCGCCGCCGGCCAGTCGCAAGGACCTCCTGTGCCGTTCGCGACGAAAGCGCGAAAGGCGGCCGCGCCTGCAACACTGCCGGCGCTGGCCGCCCGACGAAAAAGATCCCGGGAAAGCGGGAGATCGCGCCGCACGAAATCACCGGAAAGCGCCAGGTGTGCAAGCGCATTCAGCGCGTCGGGATCGTCCTGCTTCGCGCCTTGCGCAAGCAGGTTGAGACCGTCCTGAATGCGGCCTGCTTCCAACAAGGATCGAGCGTGATGGACGTCGGTCATCGGCAGCTGCTCGTTGGCAGACCGCTTCCCGGTCAGCCACAAAAAAAGGTCGGGGCGCGAACGCCCCGACCCCAGTTTTCAAATCGGCAAGACCTTAGAACTTGGCCTTGGCGCCGATGTAGAACACGCGTCCGAGGGCGTCGTAGATCGCGGCGTTACCCGTGCCGCGATCGGTCGTGCCGCCGGTGCCCGTGCCGGCCAGGCCGAGCGGGGCGTGCGTGTTGAACAGATTGTTCACGCCGCCGTAGACGTTGAGCCCCTTGGCGAGACCAACGTTCTTCAGGTCCACCTCGGCACGGATGTCGTGGTAGAACGTCTCCGGATACTTGCGGATGTCCGCATAGTCGGAGTTGAACGGCGGGCAGCCGGACGTCGAGCAGGCCGAATCCAGCTCGTTGAAGTCCTCGAACGCGCCCGTCCACATCGGGCCGATGTAGTGCATCTTGTACCCGACCGTCGCGATGCCCTTGGTCAGGTCGACGTACCACTGGAACTCGTCCTTCGGATCGCCCAGCTCACCCAGAATCCGGTTTTCGAATTTCGGCAAAGCCGGATTTTCGAAATTACTCGTCTCAAGGTTGTGGGTGTAGATCAGGCTCGTATCGAGCCGGACATCGCCGCCCAGGGCACGACGATAGGCGAGGTTCAAGTCGATGCCGCGACGGACGCGAGCCGCGAAGTTGATCGGCGACGAAAGCAGGGAGTTGGCCAGGACCTGGCCAGGCTGGGTCACGCCGCCCGGAGAACTCGATGGCGTGGGCGTGCTGCCCCGATAACGCTCGAACATTCCGCAGAACATGTTGTTCAGATCGGGCTGATCGTAACAGGCATTAACGATCGCCTGCGCCGTCAGCGACACGATCACGTTCTTCACCTTGATCTTGTAATAGTCGACGCTGAGCGAGAGGCCCGGAACGAAACGCGGCTGCGCCACGAAGCCGACCGTCCAGGAGTCCGACTTCTCGGCATCCAGGTCCGAACTGCTGCCGCTGATGATCGGCAGCGAGTAGGTCCCCGTCGGCAGACCGGCGAGCAGCGAACCGAGGTCCGTCTGGCAGTTGGTGTTGCGGTTCGGATTGTTGCCGATGTTCTGCGAGTTGCACGGATCGGCGAAGCCCGGAGCGAAGTTCGCTACCGGGGGGAAGCCCGTCTCCGAAAGGTTCGGAGCGCGGAGCGCGCGGCTGTAATTGCCGCGGAACCGGATGTCGCGGATCGGCGACCAGTCGAGGCCTGCGTTGTAGGTCCAGACCGTTCCGACGGCGCTGTCGTAGTCCGAGATGCGGGCAGCACCGCTGGCCGTCAGTTCCTCGAAGAACGGCGTGTCCTTTAGGATCGGCAACTGCACTTCGCCGAACGCTTCAGCCACTTCGAAGGCGTCCGGGTCGAAACGGCCGATTACGACGGCGTTGGTGGCGCCGCTTTCGACGAAGGGATCGTTGATATAGTCGGCCTTCTCACGGCGATATTCACCACCGAGAGCGAAGCGGATCGGACCGCCCGGAAGGTTCAGGAACTCGCTCGAGTCGCCCGACATGAAGGCCAGGAAGTCGAACTGCCGAAGCGACGCCTTGTGACGTGCGCTATAGCTGAAATAGTCAGCCGCAGCGTTGTTGTCGGTTCCGCCGAACGGATTGTAAGGCACGCACGCCGCAATGTCGGCGGCGAGGCGAGCCGCATTCTCCGGAGTGTTCGGGAAGGGATTCGCCGAGGCCGGGTCGAACTGCGAACGGCACTGGATCTGGCCCGTGAGCGGGTTGCGGCCCGCATCGAGCGACAGCATGAAGCGCTGACGATCGACATAGCCCGCGGTCGTCGTGTCTTCCTTGAACTGGCCGTAGTTCAGGGAGATTTCGTACGACCAATCATCGTTGAACGTGCCGCGGGCACCGCCGACGATACGGAACGTATCGCGCTGGAAGTCCTCGTCACGGATTCCGATGTCGTCCAGCTGGCGGGCAAGCACGAAGCGGAAGCTGCCGTTGTTGATGTTGGTGATGTCGCCCGCAGTGAGCAGGTTCGACGCGACACCCGTTGCCGGTGTCGAGTTGCACGTCGCGGTCAGGCTGGGACGGCAACCCGAAGCGATGATCGCGTTGGCGATCGTCGTCCGCTGCTCCGTTGTCAGGAACGGGTTGTCCAGGCGGATGCGCTCACGCGTGTCGAACTGGGTCTGCTGGCCCTGGATGAACGACGGGCTGGCGTTGGAACCCAGCGTATCGACCCGGTTCCACTTGAGCTCCACGAAGGGCTCGAAGGCGTCCGAGATAGTGTAGTGCGCAAGCAGATTGACGTTGTAGCGCTGCATTTCCGGACGGATCGACAGCAGGTCGTCTTCACGGCCGGTCTGGCCGTTGCCGCCGAGGATGCCGCCGGTGATTCCGGAGCCGAAGCGTGTTCCGCTCTGCGCCGACAAGGTGCCGGTCTGGTCGAACAGATAGGTGCAGTTGTAGGCGAGCCCGGCCGACGGAGCGG
>Ga0207701_10006582_pt1 | contig 11586 bp, 3 predicted proteins | sample KBSSwiSSwithPhiX_FD_184294 | JGI IMG/M metagenome (GOLD analysis project Ga0207701, IMG submission 184294) | Switchgrass rhizosphere bulk soil microbial communities from Kellogg Biological Station, Michigan, USA, with PhiX - S5 (SPAdes) (version 2) | ecosystem: Environmental > Terrestrial > Soil...
CCTAGCCTGCGCAGTTCTTCAACATCGTAGAGATCGCCAATTTTCATGACATCGCCTTTGTACTCAGCGCCGCGAGACATACCGCGAGATTTCACCACCATGTCAGTCGCGTTCGCCACGATTGCTTGTTCGAAACTAATTTTTGAGCCATCTGCGAAGCTGGTCACCATTGCCGGATTTTGCCCCCACTTTTCGGCAAAGCCTTTTTGGGTTGTTGGATTCCTATACGGATCTTGCAGTCCTTTGACATTGCCCATAACGCGGGGCGTTAGGCCGAGGCCCTTTACCCAGCGATACAGATTCATTTGCAAACCTGGTTCATCGCCTTCACAGGCCGATAGAATCACTCCATATTTGGCCGCATAGTTCTGAAGAATCGGACCGATCGTCGCATCCAATTCCGCATTCATCAGGACGACGTCCTTGCCGTGTTTGAATGCTTCGAGCAATACATGCGCGCCGAATTCAACGGATCCTGTCGTATCAACAATTAGGTCGACCTCTTCGGAGCGCGCGAGCAACATTACCTCTTGAGTAAACACTGGTTTTCCAGCACGGATCGCATCATCCAGCTCGATCTGGGTGCTCGCTTCGATCGGATTTTCGAGACCTGAATATGTCAGAACATGAACAGCCTTTTGCGGCTTTCGGCCGTAGATCGCCACCATCTTCATTCCGGGCACGCTGTTGACGATTTGGTTCGTGAGACCCTGCGCCATGAAGCCACTACCAAGAATTGCAATCTTGATAGGCTTCCGCTGTTCCGCTCGCGCCTTTAATGCATTATCAATAATGATCATGATTCCCTAACGGTACGATTAAACAGTCATCCGCCGTTTAAGCTCGGGCTCGATTTGTTCGAGTAATTTGAACTTTTGATCTTTCTCCGAGATGACCGCAACAGGCAGAGGCCATTGGAGGCCAAGACGAGGGTCGTTATACATGAGACCACTCTCGCAGTCGGGCGAATAGAATTCCCCGACTTGGTAACTGGTCTCCGTGTTATCACGCAGGGCTTGATAACCGTGTCCAAAACGCTCGGGAACGTAGAGTGAACGGCCGTTTTCCTCGTTCAATTCGACCGCGATGTGCTGAAGAAAGGTAGGACTTTCCGGCCGTAGATCGACGATAATGTCGAGGATAGCACCGCGGGTGCAACGGACTAACTTTGTCTCTGCTGCCGGCGGGAACTGAAAATGCATCCCGCGCAGGGTTCCCTTCTTAACATTATAGGCAACATTCGCTTGCGCGATAACTGGCTTGAGTCCGTGAGCGGTGAATTCCTTCTGGCAAAACGCCCGGGCGAAAAAACCGCGCGAATCCTCTCGGCGTTCGAGGTCAAGAATGTAAGCGCCCTTTAATCTTGTTTCAGTAAATTGCATGAGGTTCTTATCAGCCTCGTTTTATTGCCAATGATTCCATTTCATTCAACTAGAACCGTACCACTTTCGAGAGTACTGCCAAGTCTCTAGGTGTGACCTACGGAGAAACAGCCTTCCTTCTATTTTCTCTTCCAGTCTATCACTGTCTGGTTGCGATCAAAAGGCAGAGCTTTGGCGAGCCAACTCCGACGTGGTTATGGGAGCGGCGTGTTCATGTCCGCTTGGATCTCTTGAGCGCTTAGTGCCCGATTGTAGATGCGTACCTCGTCGATGACTCCGTTAAAATAAAAACCTCCGGTTCGACGCCCGATATTCACGCCAACGGAAGAGTTGATTTGCGATGCTGGAATCGTACCGATTAAGACGCCATTGTCTTGTACGCCATTGACATAGATGTCCAAGGTTCTCGCCGTCGCGTTATAAACGCCAGCCACGTGATACCAGACATTCAGCGAACGGACGGTTGTGCTATAGCGCTGAGTGTTCGAGTTAGAGGAACCAGAAACTGCCACACCGAAAGTGTGCGGCCCAGTATCAGGGCTTGTCTTAAACTGCCATCCGGAAGATCCATTAGCTTTGGCAATAATTTGCCCATCATCCGGCGGATTAGCTGCAGCCTTTACCCAGGCGCTCCACGTCATACTTCCGGTAAGTCTCAACAACGTCGGGTTACCCAGATCGACATAACTACTCGCCCCATTAAAGTTCAAGGCATTCCCGTACTTACCCCCTGTAGTCCAGGTAGCTCCCTGGAGGGTGCCAGTTAGGCCGTTACCGGAGGCGTCGGTTATGGTTGTTCCAGTTCCCTGATTAAAACTGTAAGCAGCCACTAGCCCAACATTGGGAGTTGGCGAAACCGAGGGGGTAGGTGTTGGTCCGATTGTAGCGGTAGCAGTAGCGCTGGCAGTGGAGGTCGCAGTCGCTGTGGTAGTGACGGTGGCAGTTGAGGTTGCGGTAGCAGTGGCTGTAACAGTTGCGGTAGCAGTAGCGGTTGCGGTAGCAGTAGCAGTAGCAGTTGAGGTAGCTGTAGCTGTGGGGGTTGCTACCGATCCCCCAACGGGAGAATTCATGTCTGATTGAATCTCCCCTTGGCTTAAAGCCCGATTGTAAATGCGAAGATCGTCAATGATGCCGTTAAAGTAGAACCCACCTGTCCGGCGTCCGATGTTCACGTTGACCGCAGAGTTTACCTGTGAGGCGGGAACCGTGCCGATTAAGACTCCATTGTCTCTCACAGCGTTGACATAGATATCCAGAGTCCTAGCTGTCGCATCGTAGACGCCTGCCACATGATACCAAACGTTTAGTGATCGAGTGGTTGTACTGTAACGTTGCGTAGTGGAATTGGGTGCGCTGGAAACTGCCACTCCAAAGGTATGTGGGCCAGTATCGGGACTTGTTTTGAACTGCCATCCAGAGGTGCCATCAGACTTGGCAACGACTTGTCCGTCATCAGGCGGATTAGCTGCAGCCTTTATCCAGGCACTCCAGGTCATGCTGCCAGTTATCTGCAATAAAGCCGGATTACCCAGGTCAACAAAACTGCTCGACCCATTGAAGCTCAACGCGTTGCCATTTTTGCCTCCGGTGGTCCAGGTAGCTCCCTGAAGGGTGCCAGTGATGCCGTGGCCGGAGGCGTCAGTGATCGTTGGGCCGGTTCCCTCATTAAAATTATAAGATGCGATTGGACCAGCGCCGGGTGTTGGCGTGGGTGTCACAACGGGCGTAAAGGTGGCAGTAGCTGTAGCGGTTGGCGTATTGGTCGGCGTCGGGCTCGGTGGCACCGTAGCGGTGGCTGTTGCCGTCGCTGTGGCTGTCGGGGTTGGCGAGGGCGTCCCGGCAAATGTTGCTGTGGCTGTTGGTGTCGGTGTTACTGGTGTAAAGGTTGTGACTGTCACAGTCCAGCCGCCGGCGAAGCTGCCTTGGTCACCGTTTCCATCGTCAAAGACAAACAGAGACCATGTTCCGTTGGCTGTTCCACCATTGAAAGTGGATAAGGTAGTAACATATGGCCCTGCTGGGGCCGGCGCAGGGAACGTTTCTGTTGGTGGATAATCAGTCGGTTTATAGGTCCCGCTCGCGAACGATCCGTTGGCAGGTAGCGGAGGCGACGCTGCGTCCGATAATGTCACCGTCACATTGTTAGCGTTAAAGGCTTCTCCCACATCGGAAAAGATTAATACCTTCTGTCCTCCAGGTCCGACCAATAGGAGGTCGATGTCGCTCACCCACGTGTGACTCAAATTCTTTAGCGCCACCGTCACGTTGCTCACCGTCCCGCTCATCCCTGTCACGTTAATTGTGGACGGATAAGGTGAACCCGCCCCATGGTCCGGAATTATCAGTGCTGTTGTGTTGTTGAAAGAGAGTGTCTGAGTCGTGACCGGATTGACCGTGAGCACAAAGCTTGTGCTGGTGTCGTGTGGTCCGTCATTGACCGTCACTGTGATTGTCGCAGTCCCCGCTTGTCCCACTGCCGGTGTCACCGTCACGGTTCGATTTGCGCCGCTACCTCCAAAGGTAATGTTGCCGTTAGGCACTAAGGCCTGATTGGACGAAGTCCCGCTCAGTTGGAGATTCACAGCTGGAGTTTCCGCATCGCCGATTGTGAAATTGATCGGCCCAGTGGATTGATTCTGCAGAATCGTTTGATTGGGAATACTCGAAATCGTCGCTGGCGTGTTCGGTCCGCAATCGGGAAAAACTCGCACTTCCCGTGTTGTCGCCAGCCCAGCTGGGTCGGTCACCGTCAGCAATATCCGGTAATAATAGATGTTGATCCCGTCGCACCCTAGCACCGCTGTTGTCGAATGATTGGTATCGATGGGATTGCCGTGGTCATGATCGTTGTGATGGAGGAGTACCTGCCATTGATACAGCAGTTGAGGATCGGTCGACTCCGCATCGCTCACACTCGCGGTGAGGTTCACCAGAGTTTGGTTAAAGGGATCTATAAGGGCACCGTTAGGCGGACTAGTGATTGTCACATTTGGTGGCGTATTATTTACCGATATAGTCAGGCTCTTTTGGGCCGACAACCCTCCGCTATCGGTGACAGTCAATGTCACAATAAACTTCGTTGGTACACCAGTTGGAGCTGTGAAGGTGTGAGTCGGATTGGCTAGTGTGCTTACGGGTGAACCATCACCAAAATTCCAGGAGAAGGTTATCGACTGTCCGTCAGGATCACTTGAGCCGGTGCTACTAAACTGGACGGCTAAAGGAGTAGGTCCATAGTAGCGATCCGCGGATGCCACTGCCACAGGAGTGCTATTGCCGGTGTAGGCAAGACGCGTGATGGTCGCTCCAGTGAAGTTGTAACCGATGTAGTAAAGACTGCCATCAATAGGATGTTGAGTAATACACACCACCGCACCGGCATTGCTGGCAAAAACACCTAACGCCACTGGCTTGTCATTAGCATCAAATGTGAGGGTTTTGATCAACCCTTGACCCCAGTCTGCAAAGTAATATCGATCTTGATAAGCTATTGGGAAGTTTGTGCCAGTGTACCAGAGTCCCCCGACAGCACAGTTCCCTTGGAATTGTGTTCCAGATACGGGTGAACCGTTCGCACCGACATTGGCCGTCTGCGCCTGCCCAGATCCCCCATAAGTTGGAGTTCGGGTGTTGGCGCTGGCATGATTCCAGTCCAACACAGGCCGGGTACGAAGAAACTGTGGGATTGAATTGGGTATCCGCTGGGAACTGTTACACGGGTTAGTAAAAGGTGGCTGACCTGCTGCCGCCAAGGTGTCTTCATGGAGCAAATTGGCGAAAGTAAAATATTGGCTGCAACCCGAAGCAGGATAGAGCGGATTAGGCGCATCCTGATTGGCCACATTACCATCATAACCAGGCGTCGTGCTTAAGCCTTCATACAACGGCCAACCAAAATTCTGTTTGGGTCCTGTTATTACATCCAATGATTCCCAGGTATTCCACCCAACATTCCCTACGTATAGCACTCCAGGATTACCGTCCTCTGGAAAATGACTACCTGTATTAGGTCGGAGTGACATCCGATAAGGATTACGCAGACCTACTGTCCACACCCTCGAGCGGGGAGCGCGCGGGTTGGCGGCATCGTAGTAAGGATTACTGGGCAGCCCATTTCCAGTTGCCGGATCAATCCGCAACACCTTTCCGCTGAGTGAATCCGCTAGTTGCGCTCGTAAAGCTCCAACCGCCTCTTTGGGGCGGATGATCTGATCGATCAATCCTTGAGCGTCATCGCCACCACCACCTTGATCAACTCCACTCGCTGTAGCTCCGTCCCCGCACGAAACTAAGAGTGTCTCGTCCTCTCCGAAAACCAGACTCCCTACTCCATGAGTGTAGCTTAGGATGGGAAAGCCGGTTTGCTTGGTTTCTCCAATCAAGATAAACCGACTCGGCAAGTTAACTGCTCGGAAACCGCTGGAAGCCGTGCACGTGTAACGGGTCAATCGCCCAATCGTCGCCGCATTATATTCATTAACATTGGGGTCGTACCCGGGAGTTCCAAAATTGAGCAGATGGTAGCGATCCACCACATATAACAAGTAGATGTAACCATTAACTCGAAAGTTTGGATCTAAGGCAAAGCCGAGCATGCCATGGTCTTCCCATGCGCCGACTTCATCGTGAATATCCAAGAGTAACAAAGGTGAGCTATCGCTTGGATCCTTGATCCAGACCTTGCCTGTGCGCTCCCACACCCACATCCGACCATTAGTTTCGAAAGTAATTCCTACGGCATCATCCCATGGTCCCGTGACGGGAGTTTCGGTAAAACCCGACGGTACTGTCGCTGCCTTTAGAGCGCCTACTAAGACAAGAAAGGACGCCAACAGCAGAACAAAACGTCGCATCGCGCCTATTAAACTCTGTCGTCTAATAAAGGTTTCGGCGGCGCCTCCAGAGAGGCTCACGCACGACGAGTCTGAAAGATGGAACATTTTCCTCGGCATTACTTTTGGACAGTTGCGATTGCTTTGGCTATTCCCGCCAAGCCTCCCAACCACGTCTTTGAATTAGACGTTCGACTGTAGCCCAAGATGCTCAGCGGAAGTCAATAACATACGAATCGCGGACGCGTTATTACGCGTTCTGCGTCGCCGGATCGGTCCAAAAGAATTGGGGATCGATCTGTTGTGTCCGGATTAAGTATTCCAGTTGCTTTAGACGCGTAAATGTCCGGTATTCAAATACTTCCGGAGTCATATCAATCCGTTGGAACAGACCGTAGAGCTGCTCTGCCCCGCGTCTGGCGTTCCAAGCGCAGCTGAAGTTAGGCAAGTGTTTACGAATCTTCTCAAATGAAACTCGATAGCTTCGATTATCAGCACTCGGTGGCCCGAAAGAAACGCTGCATCCGGTAAAAACATCACCGACCGTTTCGGCAATATCGCGCACTCGATAGTTATGGGAGGTATCGCCGACATTGAATATTTCATTGTGAATCGCCTCCGTCGGAGCCCGCAAGACCTCACTAATGGCACGCGCGATATCCAATCCATGAACTAACGGGCGCCAAGGTGTCCCATCGCTAGTCATTTTTATCTCGCGAATCGTCCAGGCCAACCCAGCAAGATTGTTTAAGACAATATCAAACCGCATTCGTGGCGAAGCTCCGTAGGCGGTAGCGTTTCGCATGAAGGTGGGCGAGAATCCCTTTCGGGCGAGTGGCCTGACGTCGCGTTCCACAAAAGTTTTGCAAATTGCATAAGCAGTCTGGGGATTTACCGAAGACTCCTCTGTTACGTCCTCTCCCTCTGCGACGCCATATACACTACAGGACGACATATAGATAAACCGCTTTACTCCAGCGTTGCGGGCAAGTTCCGCCAGATAAACTGATCCCTTGTGATTGATGTCGTAAGTAATATTTGGCGCTAATTGGCCGGCTGGATCATTAGACAGCTCAGCCATGTGGACTATCGCATCCACGCCCTTTAGATCTTTCGCTTCTACTTGGCGAAGGTCTTTCGCCAACGTCAAAGGTGTCAATTGGCCATCTCGGTAAAGCATGCGCTCCTTGTAGAAGCCAGTGTCCAAGCCAATCACTTCATAACCCTGTCGCATCAACTCGGGTGCTAATAACGACCCCAAATATCCTTCCGTTCCAGTTACCAGAATACGTGTCATGACATTGATCTTATGATTCTTTCCGACTCCTGTAAGCGACTATGACCGAGTTGGCCTCTTAAGGCATGATTCAGAAATGAATTATTAACTCGGGCGAGTGAACACCGATCTATGGTTACTGTGCAAACGGTGTAACGACGTCGCCAAAAATAAGCCCATCATAGTTTTGGCTATTCTGATTAGTCACGACTCCCAGATAGGTCCGGCTCAGCGGGCTAAACTTGTACTGTCCAACGTTAGCTGTTCCAGTCGACAGACCGAGGAAGAATCGCTGAATCGCAACAATATCAACCGTGTTGATCGTGGCGTCGATGTTTACATCAGCAGCCATGAGCCTACAGCCTGGTGGAAGAGGTACCAAGTTAAGGAAATGTCGCTGGACTGCGATGACGTCGACAGTGCTGATGCCGGGCGAGGCAGGCGCTAGGGCGGTCTTTGTTGGCGTAACCGTGTAACTTGCCCCGGCTTGTAGAGACGAAAACAAGTAGTTACCGGAGCTATCGGACAAGGTAGAGGCGGATGTGCCGCCAGTTAAATTCAAGGTAACGTTTGGTACGGGACCCAGCGCGGGGTTCGAACAGTAAACTATAGTGCCGGATATGTTGATTAGAGCAGGAGTAGGTGTAGGTGTAGGTGCTCCGACCGGCGTGTTCATGTCGGTTTGAATCTCCTGCTGACTCAACGCTCGGTTGTAAATCCGCACATCATCGATAATCCCGTTAAAATTCAGACCCCCGCTCCGACGGCCAATGTTCACATTGACGGTCGAGTTTACCTGTGAGGCCGGTACAGTGCCGCTTAAGACACCATTATCGCGGACTCCGTTCACATAGATGTCTAACGTCCCGGCTGTGGCGTTGTATACGCCAGCTACGTGATACCAGACGTTGAGGGAGCGAACAGTGGTGCTGTAGCGCTGAACACGCGAGCCAACTGCACCGGAAACTGCTACCGCAAAGGTTTGTGGCCCAGTGTCTGGACTGGTCTTAAGCTGCCATCCCGTGCTCGCATCCGACTTGGCAATGATCTGTCCATCATCTGCCGGATTAGCTGCTGCCTTAACCCACGCACTCCATGTCGTACTTCCAGTGATCTGCAACAGGGTAGGATTACCTAGATCAACATAGTCGGTGGAACCATTGAAGCTCAAGGCGTTCCCGTATCTCCCGCCAGTAGTCCAAGTAGCTCCCTGAATAGAACCAGTGATACCGTTACCTGAAGCATCGGTTATGTTTGGCCCGCTTCCTTCATTAAAGTTGTAGGCAGCGACCATACCAATTCCAGGGGTTTGCGTAGGCGTTGGAGACGGCGCAACTGTAACCGTAGCGGTCGCGGTCGCGGTTGATGTGGCTGTTGGTGTCGGGGTGAATGTAGCAGTGGCCGTCGGTGTCGGTGAAGGAGTCCCTGCCGGGGTGAATGTGGCAGTAGCTGTTGGCGTTGGTGAAGGAGTCGCTGCCGTCGCTGTGGGTGAAGCTGTCGGGGTAGGCGATGCGCTGGGATTAACGGTAATAAGCGTCATAGACCAGCCACCGGCAAAGCTGCCTATGTCACCGTTTCCGTCATCAAAGACATACAACGACCAGGTTCCGTTAGGTGCTCCTCCATTAAAGGTAGATAAGGTAGCCGCATATGGCCCCGCTGGCGCCGGAGCAGGAAATGTGTCTGCTGGCGCATAATTGGTTGGCTTATAAGTCCCCCCATTCGCAAATGAACCGCTAGCCGGAAGATTTGAGCTAGCCGCATCCGACAAGGTTACCGTCACATTGTTCGCATTAAAGGCTTCCCCCACATCTGACATGAGCAATACCTTCTGCCCTGCGGGTCCAACCAATAGCACGTCCAGATCACTGACCCATGTGTGCGTCAAATTCCTTAGCGTCACCGTCACGTTGGTTAGAACCGGGTTCATTCCCACTACATTTATCGCGGACGGATAAGGCGAAAATGGACCTTGGCTAGGCCCTACTATCGGGACAGTGCTGGTGAAAGTCTGGGTGATCGTCGCAACCGGGGTGACTTGGATGGCGAAATTGGTGTTTGTATCGTTTGGCCCATCATTGACCGTCACTGTGATTGTCGCATTACCGTATTGTCCCGCCACCGGTGTCACGGTCACAGTGCGATTGGCTGCGCTCCCTCCAAAAACGATGTTTCCGTTAGGCACTAAGGTCGGATTGGATGAACTCCCGCTCAGTTGCAGATTCACGGCCGGAAGCTCCGCGTCCCCGATTGTAAAATTGATCGGCCCGGTTGATTGATTCTGCGGTATTGTTTGATTCGGAATATTCGAAATCGTCGGTGGCGTGTTGGGTCCACAATCGGGAAAGAGTCTCGCTTCCCGCGCTGTTGCCAGCCCGGCGGGATCCGTCACTGTCAGCAAAATCCGATAGTAATAGATATTGATTCCGTCGCAGCCAGTCGGATCGAGCACTGCGGAAGTCGAATGATTGGTGTCGATGGGATTACCGTGATCGTGATCGTTGTGATGTAATAGTGTCTGCCATTGATAGAGCAGTTGCGCATCGCTCGACTCGTTATCGCTCACACTCGCTGTCAGGTTAACCAGTGTTTGGTTAAAGGGATTAAATAGAGCGCCATTAGAAGGACTCGTGATGGTAACATTGGGTGGAGTGTTGTTTACCGAGATGGTCAGACTCTTTTGCGCTGACAATCCGCCACTATCAGTGACAGTTAATGTGACTGTGTACCTTGTGGGTACACCGACCTGAGCTGTAAAGGTATGGTTCGGGTTTGCCTGAGTGCTTACGGGTGAACCATCCCCAAAATTCCACGAAAAGGTTAACGATTGTCCGTCAGGATCGCTTGAGCCATCGCTGCTAAACTGAACGGCCAGTGGAGTGGGGCCGTAGTATCGGTCCGCAGAGGCGGCTGCAATTGGCGTGGTGTTGCCGGTGTAAGAGATTTTTTGAATTGTTGCCCCACTATAATCGTACTTGATGTAGTAAAGACTGCCATCAATTGGATGTTGGGTCATATACGCAATCGGCCCAGCACCACTCGCAAAACTACCTAACGCAACTGGCCTGTCGTTAGCGTCGAAGGTAAGCGTTTTGATCAATCCCTGACCCCAATCAGCAAAATAATATCGATCCTGATAGGCAGGAGGAAAGTTTGTGCCTGTGTACCAAGTACCACCAATAGCGCAGTTGCCTACGAATGGTGTTCCCGTCACCGGGCCGCCAGGCCCCACATTGGCCGTCTGCGCCTGACCAGATCCCCCATAAGTTGGCGTGCGGGTGATCGCGCTGGAAGAATTCCAATCCAGTACCGGCCGAGCGTGGAGAAACTGCGGGATTGAAATGGGTATCTCCTGTGAAGGATTGCATGGGTTATCGAAAGGTGGTTGTCCCGCTGGTGCCAGCGTGTCTTCGTGAAGCAAATTGGCGAAGGTAAAATACTGGCTGCAGCCTGGCGCTGGATAGAGCGGGTTGGGTGCGTCCTGGTTAGCGACAATTCCATCGAAACCAGGCGTCAGGCTCAGTCCCTCATAAAACGGCCAACCAAAATTCTGCTTGGGTCCGGTAATCACTTTCAACGCTTCCCAAGTGTTCCAGCCAACATCCCCTAGGTACAAGACTCCAGGGTCGCCGTCCTCTGGAAAATGGCTGCCTGTGTTTGGTCTAAGTGACATTCGACAAGGATTGCGCAACCCCAATGCCCATACCCGTGAGCGAGGCGCACGCGGATTGGCCGGATCATAGTAGGGATTGCTAGGCAAACCATCTCCCGTTGCCGGATCAATTCGCACGACCTTCCCGCTGAAGGAATCCACTAATTGCGCCCGTAATGATCCCACGTTCTCCTTTGGACGGATGATGCCATCAGCTAAGGCTTGAGGGGCATAGCTACCATTGAATTCGCCACCTTGATCCGCGTCAAACGGGGATGCCGCGTCGCCAAATGAAGCGAGCAGTGTCCCGTCCTTACCGAACACTATGCTACCGACTCCATGAGCTTGGCTGCATAGCGGGAAACCTGTCTGCTTAGTCTCGCCAAGTAGAATGAATCGGCTGGCCGGCTCAATCGAACGGAAATTATCCGATACTCGACAGGT
>Ga0207701_10006583_pt1 | contig 11586 bp, 8 predicted proteins | sample KBSSwiSSwithPhiX_FD_184294 | JGI IMG/M metagenome (GOLD analysis project Ga0207701, IMG submission 184294) | Switchgrass rhizosphere bulk soil microbial communities from Kellogg Biological Station, Michigan, USA, with PhiX - S5 (SPAdes) (version 2) | ecosystem: Environmental > Terrestrial > Soil...
AGGCGCAATGCTTGGGTTAACTCTCCCACGGCGTCTTCGCGCCGGCCAATCTGCACAAGGCATCGCGCAAGGTTGGCATGCGCATCCGCATAGTTGGCATTGATACGCAGAGCTTTGCGGAATTGGTCGATTGCTTCGTCGGTGTTCCCAATTACGGCCAAAGCGATACCAAGATTGTTGTGAGCCGTGGCATAGTTGGGCAGGCTACGCAGGGCCGTCTCGTAATGATCTACCGCATCGCGCCACCGGCCCTCGAGGCACAGCACGTCTGCCAAATTGGTATTAGCCTCTGCGTAATCGGGGTAGATATCGAGGGCCTTTCGGAAATGCATAGCAGCTTCATCCAGTCGGCGCTCTTTCACCAACGCCTTGCCGAGACTGTTTTCAGCAATTTGGTTGCGAGAAGTGTGGGCGAGAGCTTGATGCCACATTGTTTCACTATTCCGCCACGTGGAGGTCTGCAAATAGCTGATCGCCATAAGCCCTGTAATTATCGATATGGCAGCGCCATTTAACAGCTCGCGCCGACGCCCCCAATTTGAGACCAATGCCATCGTTCCCCACGTCGCCAAGAGGTACAAACCAATAAGCGGTAAGTAGGTGTAGCGGTCGGCCCGTGCTTGCGGCCCTACCTGGATGATGCCGATCATGGGCACCAGCATCCCCAAAAACCACAGCCAGCCGATCAACAAGAACGGGTAATTTCTGCGCCAGATGAAGAACGTCACCGAAAGAAGCAGCAGGACCAGAAACGCAAGGCTCGCTTCAACAGTATTCAGATTGGCCTCCGGATAGATTGCCGCGAGGCGAGTGGGCCAAATCATCTGGGTGATGTAGATAACGTAACTGGTCGCGGCGTTACCGAATCGGTTCACCATGCTCAACTCGCCCACCGGCACCACCGCCTCAGCTTTTTGCTGTGCTAGCAGGGTGGCCACACACGAGGCCACAGAGAGGACAAAAAATGGAATCTTCTCGATAGTGAGCGGTCGCCACCTGGCGAGATCATTATGTTTGCCGGCTTGCGGAGCGAAACGCCGGAGCGGCCAGTAATCCAACAGCAGCAACACAAAAGGCAATGTCACAAGCGTGGGCTTGCACATCAAACCAAGGGCAAAGAAAAGGATCGCCGCGATGTACCAGCGCCGAGACTGCCGGATGTGTCGTTGATCAGCGCGGACGTAATGTGCATAGGTCCAAAGGACAAGCATAAAGAACACGCCACTAAGGACATCTTTCCGTTCGGAAACCCACGCCACGGATTCCACACGAAGCGGGTGAATGGCAAATACGGCCGCTACGAACGCACTGGGCCAACGCGTTCCGGTCAACTGCTGCAGCGCCAAAAACAGGAGGACCGCCGCTGCACCATGCAGCAACACGTTCGTGAGATGATGTCCGCCAGGCTGGAGGCCGTACAGTTGGCAATCCAGCATGTGAGAAATCGTGGTGAGGGGGTGCCAGTTAGCAGCATGCGCGTGGGTGAAAGCCCACTGGATCCCCGGGAGCGTGAGACCGGAGATTATTACGGGATTATTGTAAACATAGTCGCCGTCGTCGTAATTTACGAACCCGTGCCCGAGCGTCTGACTGAAGACGACCCACACAATCGCTACAAGAACAACGGAGATAATGCTGGTGACTAGGCGGTCGTTCTCAGTGCGAGAAGCGAGACGCGCAACTGTGCGTCGCCCCTGTCGCTCTGTGCACTTCGCCGAATGCCGCATGCCAAGCAAAGAATACATTAGGAAGTTAAAAGCACGCGGGACCAAAGCGCGGTCCGAAGACTATCCACCGCCGCAATCCGGCAAACGCACTAATTGCACAGTATGGTAAGGATTCGAATCTCGCGCACGCGCCAAGGGTGAGACTCAGTTAATGCACTACGCCCTTGTACTTCGCTCGGTCCGCGATGACGGGATTGAGGCGGTATTGCCTAAACAAAGAAATCGGATCAACCGAAGCGACCGGTGATATAATCTTCGGTCTGTTTTTCGCCGGGGTTTGTGAAGATTTTCACGGTTGGTCCGAACTCGATGAGTTTGCCGAGATAAAAAAACGCGGTGAAATCGGAAACGCGGCCGGCCTGTTGCATGTTGTGAGTGACGATCACAATCGTGTACTGGGTCTTGAGCGCCTGGATCAGTTCCTCGATTTTTGCCGTGGCGATCGGATCCAGCGCCGAGCAGGGCTCGTCCATCAATACCACCTCCGGTTCGACCGCGAGCGCGCGTGCGATGCACAAGCGCTGTTGCTGGCCGCCGGACAATCCGTATGCGTTGGTTTCCAGCCGGTCTTTGGCTTCGTTCCATAACGCGGCTGAACGCAAACTTTTCTCGACTGCTTCGTCGATGCGCGAACGCTTTTTAATGCCGGCCACGCGCAAACCGTAGGCGATATTTTCGTAAATTGATTTCGGAAAAGGATTCGATTTTTGAAACACCATTCCCACACGCCGGCGCAAATCGACCACGTCCAATCCGGGCGCATTGATATCGATGCCGTCGACGTGAATCGCGCCCTTGCTAATACGCGAGCCGTCAACGAGATCGTTCATGCGGTTGATGCAACGCAGCAGAGTCGTCTTCCCGCAGCCGGACGGTCCAATGAACGCCGTTACGGCGCGCGCCGGCATTTGCAGCGAGATGTCGTGGAGGACCTTGTTATCGCCGTAAGTGAAATCGACTTCGCGCACGTCGATCATTACCTGAACTTTCTCTGTTGCGTTTGCTGCCGGTTCAAGAGTCTGCGATGGCGTTTGTTCCCGGGTTGTTTGTGGCGGTTCCATCACGTTTACCATGATAAGCGTCTCCTTTGTCTCTCCCGCAGCACAATGGAGGCTAACGCGATGAGCATCACGACTACCAGAAAAACGAAAGCCGTTCCATATTGAACGCGTTCGGTGTATTCGTTCTGCGGAATTTTCGAACTAACAACATAGATGTGGTACGGAAGCGCCATGACGCCCTGGAAGAAGAAATCCGTCCATTTGGGCACCTGCCACGGCATTTCATCGCGCATCGCATACGCCGCCGTGAACATGATCGGCGCGGTTTCACCAGCCACTCGCGCGATGCCGAGGATCGAAGATGTCAAAATGCCTGGCATCGCATAAGGCAGAACGTTTTTGCGGATGGTTTGCCAACTGGTCGCGCCAAGGGCCAGCGAACCCTCGCGCAAACCTTTTGGCACGGCGCGCAACGATTCTTCGCTGGCGGTAATGATCGCCGGCAAAATCATCAGACCCAGCGTGAACCACCCCGCTAGCAGCGAAACGTTCCACCCAAAAAAGATTACGAAGAGGCCGAAACCGAACAGGCCGAACACGATCGATGGCACTCCAGCCAGGTTCAAGATCGCGACACGGATGAACCGAATAAAGCGCGTCTCGCGGCTGTATTCGCTCAGATAAATCGCCGCACTGATTCCTATAATCAAAGCTACGATCATCGAGCCGATCACGAGGAGTGCCGTGCCAACGATACACGGCCAAATTCCTCCGGCAGAATAAGCGATGCTGGTGGCATCAACAGATTCCTTGTGTGTTTCCTGCCATTTCCGGAATTCTCGATCGCTCAGCTCCATTTTTTTGCCTTGATACTCGAAGACATAGAGCGTTTGCGGCGGCTCGGTGAGGAATTTAACGTTGATGAACGGCGCGTGATTCGTGAACACCGTACGGCTGCCCTTTATCGCGATGTCGAGAAAGATGTAAGTGGCGCACGCCAGAACGAAATAGGTAGCGAGACGAAATGCCCAAAACATGAACGTTTGAACAAAGCTGCGCCGACTATCGGACGAGGCTGTGACCATCTTAGCCAATGCTCATGCGGTAGCGCATGACGAGCTTCTGCGCGCCGTAGTTGATGGCGAGAGTGATTGCAAACAGCAGCAGGCCCACCATGAACAGCGCACGGTAGTGAATACTGCCGCGAACCACCTCGCCCATTTCCTGCGCAATGATTCCTGTCATGGTGTGCACCGGTTGGAAAAATGCGCCGAGCCCCTGTGTGAAATCAGGAATGGCAATCCGGTTTCCGGCGCAGAGGAGCACCACCATCGTTTCTCCGATCACGCGGCCGAGCCCGAGCAACACTGCCGAAACAATGCCAGACAGAGCCGCCGGCACGAGGACGCGCAGGATCGTCTGAAGTCGATTCGCGCCCAAGGCGTACGAAGCTTCCTTAAAACCCCGAGGCACATTGCGCAGCGCGTCTTCAGCGAGAGTGAAAATCGTGGGCACAGCCATCAGCGCAAGCAAGGAACCCGCGGTAAAAACATTCAGCCGTTCGCTAATTGGAAAGAACGGCACCCAACTCATGAACGAGGCACGTGAGATGGCGCGGATTGTTTCTCCGAGGACAGCAATCCCAAAGAAACCGAGCACGACAGACGGGATCGCGGAGATGAACTCGATGTACGGTTTGATCAGGCTCTTCTCGATTGGCGAGGCAACCTCGCTCACGTAGATCGCTCCAAAAACCCCAAGGGGAACACTAATTAGCAGCGCGACGATCGAGACCATCAGCGAACCCACGAACAATGGAATGATGCCGTACCAATCCTGCCAAAAACTTGCCGTGATCCACTGCGTGCCAAATAGGAACGAGGTCATGGCGCGATATGCGGGCACTGGTTTGTTCGGGTCCCACGCGCGAAGTTTTTCGGTGACTACGGGAAGCTCTTTCACATACACTGCGACTTCGGCTTTCCAGTTTGCGAAGGCTTTGCGTGCTTGGGCAGTGGTCAACGCCGGAGCGGTCACCAGCAGTTGATTTATCTGCGCCTTCATAGAATCGGCAATTTGCGCGAACTTGTCGGTTGCAGAACGAAGCGTAGCCATCTGCTCAGCTTCGTTCCCAGCCGGTGTGGCGGGGGCTGGGCTGGCTTCATCCTGTGATTCGCGTTCAGTCACAGAAGCACCGGCGTGGCCACCGAGCTGCAGCATTGTTTCGCGCAATGCCTGCGCCTGACCGGTCGCGTCCGAGAGTAAGCCGTTTAACTTTTCGCCGGTGTCGCTGAATTTGTTTGCAAACTCATCGAACTTTTCGAGCGCCGCCTGGTCGGCTCCCGCTCGCATCTGTTGAAGCCGGATATCGCCGAGCTGACGCGACAGGTCAGTCTGCTTTTCCGCTTCCGCTCGAATGATGTCGACGTATTCGAGACCTGCCTGCCGATACAGCCGTAAGTTCGCCAGATTTTGACCGAAAAAACCGAAACCTTCGCGAAACAGGAAAATGGTAATCAACGTCAACACGACGATAGCAACGAGCGCGTTGCTGCCGAAGAAAGCTCTGATGGCTGATTCGGCGGTTCGCCGTCGGCGTCCAGTCGCGCTTTTTTCAGCCGGAATCGACAACTCTTGCGCGGCGGTTTCCACACTGGCGACGATGCGAAACCGCCACGAAACCAGCAATGGAATTAATGTTACGTTTCTGTGACGGCAGCGTTGTAGCATCCGCTACTCGCCATTCCGCAACCTTGTGCATAGGTGTGGTCCTTAGCGAAGAACTCAGGGCACTCGTGAACGCTTTTCTCCCGGCACCTCTTCTCGTACCGGCGTTGTTTCCGGGACATCCGGAGGAGCTTCCGCGGCTCGATAGACGGCTCGGCCAGGGTCCTGTTTAACAGCCTCACCCGATCCGAAAAAGCCACATCCGGCCACGGCAAGCGTGAATACGACAGCGAATACACCAGCTATTTTTTTCACTCAAATACATCATTGAGGCTCAACCGAGTCCTCGCAAGTGAGAGCTCGCATGCTCGTGGTCAGTTCGCAGCGTCGGCAATAACATGTCACCGCGTTTTTTCGCGATCGCCACCTGATTGTCACGATGACGTGTAACGATGACGCACGCACCGACCGAGTCGGTTTAGCCGGAGATTAGGTTTTGGAAGCACAGGTTAGGTTAAAGGCAGTTAGGCGAAAAGCGGGCGCTTTGGATTCAGTTTTTCCGGGCGCCCGCTCATTTTTGCGATCAATCGTTCGTTGGACGTGGAAATTGCGGCGGGCAGAGGACTGCTCGCCCTACCTGTCGGACGCGGACGGTAGGGCGCGTCACTCCGTGCGCGCCGAACAACAACTTATTTTGCCACACAAATGTAACGCTAATTGTTTTGCCGATTCGCCTGCCGATTCGTACGTTTAAGCCTGATCACGCATGCAGGCGTTGACTCTCCCCCGACGCGATTCCGCACCAACTATCAACGCGCAGCAGCGTTTGTCGCTTGGCGGAACGCGACAGCAAGTTTCAGGACCAAAGCGTTATCGCGCCGCGTGGATTTCCGACACGCGTCTGGGAACGCGCGGCTGCAACGCGACTGTGCTGCTGGACTTTTTGCGCGAGACCGACTTCGGCACGCTATACATCGTGGGCGATCTGATTGATATCTGGTCGTTACGGCGGGCAACTTACTGGCCACAGCAACACAACGACGTGATCCAGAAAATTCTGCGCAAAGCCCGCAAGGGCACGCGTGTGGTTTACATCCCGGGAAATCACGACGAATTGGTGACCAGCTTCTGTGGAACGTACGGGAATATAGAAATCAAGGAGAACGCGATTCATGTGACTGCCTCCGGCGAACGCATTTTGATCATCCACGGTCACGAACTCGACGTAGTCGTATCCGGTGGCGGCCGGACGAGGTGGCTCGCGTTCGCAGGCGATCTTGGCTACCAATTTCTTCTGTCGCTCAATCCACTAATTAACTTTGTCAGGGCGCCGCTTCGGTTTGGGCTATTAGTCGTTGAGTGCGTATGCCAAGCGAACAGTGAAAGACGCTGTGAGCTTCATCGGCAAATTCGAAGCAGCTGTGGCTCATTACGCGGAACGGTACCACGTTGATGCCGTGCTGTGTGGCCACATCCACAGCGCAGCCATCCGCGAATTCGGCACGGTTGCGTATTACAACTGCGGTGATTGGGTTGAAAGCTGCACGGCGCTGGTCGAAGGTGACGATGGTATGATTGCCCTGGTCGACTATCACTCGCATGCCACGAGCGGACGCGCAGTAACTCCAACGATCGACTCCGCGCCGCCGAAGCAGACCTTGGTGACCAGTTGAACAGGGACGCGCATTGTAGGGCGTTTGACTCGCTCGCGCCCCGCTCTACCGCTCTAGCGAGCCGCCCGTCCATGTCGCGCGTGTCCCCACGGCTCCATTCTGTGAGACGCCTCGGCGTTTGACACCCGTAACGGATGCGAAGCGACGGCCGGGCTTTCCAACGCCCTACAACTTCCCGCTTCAATCATTTAACTTTTCAACCCAATCCCTCTGCCATCGCTGTGTTACCGACTCGTCATCGCCATTTAACAATTCGTAACCTGACGCAGCGCGCTTCCGGTCTATCTAACGCTCAGTTATGACTGCAATTACAGTGAGGCGAACAATAATCAGACGGAGGCATGTGCAACCATCGGAAACGCGCCGGACATTCCGGGAATTGGCACGGCCTTTTTTCGCCGGCGAAAGGACCATAAAGTTTGCGATCAAATTACTGCTGTTTGCCATAATTGTAGCGATCTCAGCCTTTGCGGCTGCTAGCGCACTCGCCAAATTCCTTCACTAGGCAGCGGTGTAGTAACCAATTTGTCGTTTCATTAGCACCCCGCCGCAGCTGGGTGTACAGGAACACAGCACGCTTCGGATAACCGCTTCACGATTTTTCTCGGGCGTGAAACACCTCGTTGAAACGACGTGCCAATAAGAGCAGTCCCTCAAAATTCAGAACTCACGGCAACGCGCGAAAGTCTAGACACTGAACGCATTGCGTTTACGATGTGCACCTTGTGGGAAAGGAAAATCGAACGCGACACAATCGCGAAATTGAACGGAAATTTTTGGTCGACAAAGAATGGCTGCCGGACATTCTGAAACAGTTTCGAAGTTTTGTTATCGACCAGGGCTATTTGGCAACCGAGTCGGCCGGCAGACAGGTTCGCCTGCGAAAGGCGGGCAGCACTAGGTCTCTGACGTTTAAGGTCGGTCGGAGCAGCCATCGCGAAGAACGCGAGATTAAGCTAAGCCCGAAACAGTTCGCAGCGCTCTGGCCAGGTACGGCTGGGAGACGACTGCGAAAGGAGCGCTACGAAATTCCATGGGAAGGTCTGCTGATCGAGGTCGATATCTATCGCGGCCGACATGCAGGTCTTATCGTTGCGGAGGTGGAATTTCCTGATACTGCCAGCTGTCGCAGGTTCATAACTCCCGGGTGGTTTGGGCCGGAAGTGACTGGCAAAAAGCAATACAGCAACGTGCGACTCGCCCTAACGTAGCAAACGCCATGGCTTTCCGTTTGAAATTGCGCGAACCCCTGCCCGACGGACTCAAGCGAGTCTTTTGCGAACAGATCGACTCGGCTTTGCGGTTGTGCCAAAACCCCGCCAAACAACGTGGCGTTACCGTGCACGAGGTCCGCAAGCATCTCAAAAAACTGCGTGCTGCAATGCGGCTCGCGATCGGTGTGGTCGGCAAAAATTGTCACGCCGAGGAGAATCGTTGCGTGCGCGACATCGGACGTTTGGTGTCGGATTTGCGCGACGCGCAGGTCCGATTGCAAACTTTTATTCAACTACGCGATAAGGCGACAAAAAATTCTGAGCAGCAACTCTTTACGCGGATTGAGGAACTGTTGCTGCTGGAACGCGAAAGTTTCTCCGCAGCATTCGCCGGTTGGCAACGCCAGGCGATTCCGCAATTGGAAAACGTGAAAGCGCGTCTAGTGGCGTGGCCACTGGACGGGCTGAATTGGAAAGAGATTTGCAACGCGGTATGCAAAATCTACAGGCGCGGCCAGCGCACACTCGTCAAAACCATCGATGATCCGGAGCCGGAAAATTTTCACGCCTGGCGCAAACGAGTGAAAGATGTCTGGTACGAGTTGCGAATTTTACAGCCACTGAACCGAACGGTCCTGGAGGAAATGGCTCAGGATGCCGAGGTGCTGGGCGAATTACTTGGCAGCGAGCACGATCTCAATTTTCTTTGGGCGCGTTTGGAGAAGGAAAGCGGCGATGAGGCGCTCACCGACGAACTGGCGCAAGTCCAGAAACTAATTAACAAACGCCGGAAACGATTGCGCCGCGATGCGCTCGAACTCGGACGGCGTTTCTACGCAGAGCCATCCAAGGCGTTCGCAAAACGCATTTCCATCTTCGCGGACAAACGGACGTGACACTGTGTCATCCGCTTAATCCGCATCGTACGCTTCAAGATATTTGATTCCCGACCCTGTGTTGAAAATGACGACGCGTTCACCGGACGCGATTTTCCCCGCTAGACGAAGCAGTTTCAAAGCGACGAAACAAGCAGCGCCTTCGGGACAGATGAAGAGACCTTCGTTTGCTCCCACCTCGCGTGTCACACGGATCATTTCTTTGTCATCGACAGCAATCGCGCCGCCATTGGACTTGCGAAGAATTTTCAGCATCAGAAAATCGCCGATCGCTTTTGGAACGCGCAAACCTGAAGCAATCGTGTGCGCGTCAGGAATTTCCGCAGCGGTTTTCTCGCCTGCCTCGAACGCGCGAACAATCGGTGCGCAACCGGCAGCTTGCACCGCGAACATTCGCGGCCGGGTTTTCCCGATCCAGCCGAGCGCTTCCATTTCGTCGAAGGCTTTCCACATCCCGATGAGACCAGTGCCGCCGCCCGCCGGATAGACAATTACATCGGGCAATTGCCAATTGAGTTGCTCCGCTAATTCGTAACCCAGCGTCTTTTTTCCTTCGATGCGGTACGGCTCTTTCAGCGTCGACATGTCAAACCAGCCTTCAGCTGTTTTGCGCTGGGCGATCTCCGCGCCGCAATCGGTGATCAATCCGTGAATTAACGTCACGTGAGCACCTAGCTCGCGACACTCGATGACGTTAGCACGCGGTGTGTCGCGTGGCATGAAGACGTGCGCCTCGACACCGGCTCGAGCGGCATACGCAGCAAGCGCGCCACCAGCATTACCGGCGCTGGGAACTGCGAGCTTTGTTGCGCCGAGATATTTTGCCATCGAAACAGCTACGCTCATTCCGCGTGCCTTGAAGCTCTGCGTCGGGTTGATCGACTCGTCTTTGATCCAAAGCTCAACATCATTACCGACTCGCACGGCACGCAGCAGCGGCGTTCCGCCTTCGCCTAACGAGACCGGCTCAACATCCGACGGCAACGGCAACACTTCGCGGTAACGCCACAACGATTTGTCTCGCGTGAGCAGCGCCTCGCGCGTCATGGTTCCGCTCGCAGCGGCGAGATCGAGCATTGCAAACAACGGCTTGTTGCAGGAGCGACAAAGATTTTGTAGCCGAGACCATTCGTGCTCAAGCCCGCACGCGCTGCATTCAACACGCTTCAGAAACATGGGAACAATTGAAGCGTACATCTGCCGAACGGCCAATTGCTATAGCCGCTTCGCTGCCTGCCACCCCGGAGTGCAACGAAGTCGGGTGCGAAACGCCGGGCTAACGAGAAAGCCGATGGCACGCAGAACGTCGCCCACAGGGCGGCGGCTACAGCGGGCAGCCAGCCTTGTCTGATGTGATACATTCCAACACGATGAATTTGCTAACGCTCACGGAAATTCGCCGGGCGACACACAATGGAGCGACGTCTGCACGCGTGCACGTGCAGGTCGAAACCGCGACGCCGAAGCTCACGCGCGAACAACAGCCGTATTGCGAGCTTGCCTTAGCCGACGCGTGCGACCGGATGACGCTGCGCGTCTGGAGCGATCATCCCGCGTACAAAACCTGCAGCGCGTTAACCAGTCAGGATTTCATCGAGCTCACAGCGGACTTTTACCAGTCGCAATACGGACTCGATGCTCGCAAGTGGACGGTGCGGCCGCTAACGGAGCAGGAAAAAAATGAATTACTCCAAGGCCCTGCGGATTTGCGCGCCAAACAGACCGCCGATTTCCAATTTGTCAGGGAAACTATGACTAACATTGTCGATCCACGTCTACGCGCTTTAGCAGAAGGCTTTCTCGCCGAATGGGGCGACCGGTTCCGGCGCACCGCGGCCGCGCGTAATTACCATCACGCCCGGCGCGGCGGACTGGTCGAGCACACAGCGCAAATGATGCGGGTAGCGAAGCACATCGCACCACTTTACCCCGAGCTAAACCTCGACCTGTTGCTCGCGGGAATTCTTTTTCACGACTCCGGCAAACTGTGGGAGAACGCGCTCCCGGAGAACGGGTTCGTGATGAACTATGATGAGCTGGGCGAACTGATGGGGCACATCTCCATCGGCCTTGAGTTGGTGAATGCATTATGGAGAAGACTGAGCCTCGAAAACGCCGACACATGGAGACACCTCTCGCCGGCGTCGGAAGACGTGCGAATGCATCTGCTGCACCTCATCGGCGCACATCATGGCGAGCCGGAATTTGGTTCGCCCGTAGCGCCGAAAACGCCCGAAGCGATGGCGCTTCATTACATCGATAATTTGGATGCGCGTCTGGAAATGTTTGCTGCCGGTTACACGACAGCCAAACCGCTGGCGGCTCGCATTTTCGATCGTGTGCGACCGTTGCCCGGAAATTTGGTGAAGTCCCTGGAAAAATTTCAACAGGCAGCAAGTCCATCCCCG
>Ga0207701_10006585_pt1 | contig 11584 bp, 15 predicted proteins | sample KBSSwiSSwithPhiX_FD_184294 | JGI IMG/M metagenome (GOLD analysis project Ga0207701, IMG submission 184294) | Switchgrass rhizosphere bulk soil microbial communities from Kellogg Biological Station, Michigan, USA, with PhiX - S5 (SPAdes) (version 2) | ecosystem: Environmental > Terrestrial >...
AGAGTCGACACGCGCCCGTAGCTCAGCTGGATAGAGCGTTGGCCTCCGGAGCCAAAGGCCGCAGGTTCGAATCCTGCCGGGCGCACCATTTTTGGCCACATTTCGCAACATCTGCCCTGACCGCTCGATCCGGATGCGCCGGTTCTGGGGCCTTCGATGGCGCTGTGACCGGTCACTGACCGGCCAGCCGAAATACTTCTTCGCTCACCATTCGCGCTGAGGCGCGTCACGACGAGCGGAACCGTGCCGAAGATGCGTGACCCTGGGGCTTAGTTCTCCGTCGGCTGCTGCACGGAGTCGATGACCATCACTTTGACGGGAGATCGACTTGGTTCGAGCCGTAGTCCCAACTGCTCGTTGGTCGCGGTGAACCGACCAGGCACAAAACCCAACCCGCCGCCACGAGCATCGGGCGAGTGTCAGTGGGAATCGCCGTGGCGACGGCTTCAACGCTCGCCCATCATTCCCGCGCGATGTTCGACATGGGCAAGAACATTACCCTTCGCGGAGTCGTGCAGGAGTACCGGTGGCAGGACCCCCACAGCCACATCGTCGTCAGAGTGGGGCCCGGCGCGGCGGATCGGTCGACGGTGGGGACATGGACCGTCGAGGCGTCGGCTATCAGCCTGATGACCTCCAGCGGGTGGATTCCGAGGACGTACGGGTTTGGCGATCCGATCACGGTGGTGGCTCATCCGAATAAGGCTGGCTCGAAGCTGGTGTTGCTCTTTGACGCGACCAAGCCTGACGGCACACGGCTGTACCGTGCGGCGCACCGATACGACGGAGAGAAAGACTAGGAAGTCGCTGAAATACGACTGATTATGCGGTTCGCCCTCGTCAGCGATGCGAGTGGCGCGGTCAGATCGGCGGCCAGCCGTTCGCGCGGAGCGATGCATCGACGCGTCCACGACTGCGGCGCGGCCTTCACGCGGTGCTCGCGCGTAGCCGCACGATCAGTGTGATGTTGAATGCCGCGCTGGCCAAGACGAAGAGCGCATCGACGTTCGCCAGGCCGCGCAGCTTCACCTTCCGGACGCCGGCGATGGTCTTGAGCCAGCCAAAGGCCCGCTCAATGCGCGGCCGCGCGTGTTGACTCTTCGCGTAGCCCTCATGCCGCGTCGTCCGTGCGTCGATCGCGCTCCCGCCACGCCGCGTATCGTTCTGCGCCACGTGCGGCGTCATGCCGACCTGCCGGACCTGATCGACAAAGTCGGCCGCGTCGTACCCCTTGTCCGCGCCGACGGTGCGGCGTCGACCGGGCGCGTACCGCCAATGCGTGGCGAGCAGGTCGCTCGCGGCCTCCCGTTCCGCCAAGCCATCCGCGCGGGTCGCCTGGGCATCGACGATCAAGCCGTGGCGGTTCTCCATCAGCAGATGTCCCAGATAGGCCAGCCGCGCCTCAGCGTTCGTCGACTTGCGATACAACCGGGCGTCCGGATCGGTGGTCGACGCATGCGTCTCGTTCTTCCGTGTCTGGCCGCGGAACTGACTCCCGTCCCCGTCCGTATCGCCGTCCTTCCGCTGAAAGCTTTTCTGGCTCGCCCACGCCTCGAGCAACGTGCCATCGACGGTGAAGTGCTCGTCGGACATCAGATCCGCTGCACGCGCGACGACGCGCTGAAAGAAACTGTGCGCGACGGCGTGCTGCAGCAGCCGGTCGCGATTCTTGCTGAACACCGTCGGCACCCAGATCGGTTCGTCCATCTCCAGACCGACAAACCAGCGAAACAGGATGTTGTAATCGAGTTGCTCCATCAGGAGCCGTTCACTCCGAATGGAGTAGAACAGCTGCAGCAACTGCGCGCGCAGCAAGCGCTCGGGGGGAATCGACGGGCGTCCGTGGCTCGCATACAGCGCGTCGAACTCGCGCGTCATGTCCCGCAGGATCTCGTCGACGAAGGCGCGCACAGCGCGCAGCGGATGGTCCTGAGGGACACGCTCCTCGGCGGACACGTAACTGAACATCGCGGCGGGCTTGGTGTCGTTTCCTCGCATGCCCGCATGGTAGTACGCGTCGGTCGATCTGTCGATCCCCTACCATGCGTTTTTCAGCAACTTCCTAGTTCGCCGCGCGCCGAGTTGCTTTGGAGCGAGAGATGGTGTTCGATGGGAAATAGACTCGATCACGACGCGGTTACTTGTCCGTGCCCAGCTCGGCGTACGGGCCAGAGAGCGTTTTAAAGACATTTCTGCGCTTGGTTAAACTTTCGCGGGTTCGCGCGACTACTTCTGAACGCTCAGTGGCCACGTAGCCTTACGGTCTAACAAGCTGATTGCGACAGCCTCCTAGCGAAGCGACCATCACAACTCAGTGATCCATCAGGTCAGCGGCTGGCAGAAGACATCAAACTCGCAATTGCCCGATTCACTGGCACAATAGGCAGGCCCGTTGACCCCCATACAAACCAACGTGCCAGGACAAGCCAGCTGGTGGTCGCAATAGCTTGCGGCCTCGCAGTCGCACATGCTATTCGTGCAGTAGGGTAGATCGTTGTCGCACGCCGGGTCGCGGTAATAAATGGCGCCGACAGGCTGTTGAGACAGAACCGCGGCCGCACCCGCGAAGACTGCTGCTGCGGACAGCTTTTGCAATGGCGATAGACTGAACACCGTTTGTCTCCTTTCTATGTTTAGAGCCAATTAAAACCTAGATCGATGCATTTGGTGACAGACCCTAATCTGGGGTCGGCCGCTGGATGGAATCCACGATCACAAACTCTACCGGAGCGTGCCCAGCGCTCAGGGTCAGGCCAAGCTGGGCCCGGACCACATCCCGGATCATGGCTTCGTTGGGTGTGAACAGAGCAATCCCAGGCGGCGCGGGAGTGGTCATTAGCGTGTCTGGATAGTTTAACTCGATATCAAAGACGTCCTCTACACCTGTTTGATCCCGAACATGACGATTCAACTGACCTTCCAACATATCGGCGAACTTTGACAACGTCACACCGAGATATGCGTCTCGCCGCGCGATGCCTTTCTTGGTGGTCTCTTTGTCGCGCCCACTGAGAACACCTTCACAGGGCATACGGGGACGTGAGGGAAACAGTCCCGGCCCCGAAGATGGATCGAGCGTCTTCGTCGCACAATCGATAACGATCGGATGAAGGCCACTGCCCGGATACTTCGCCCGATCGATCCTCAAGACGTACACATCAACGACCCGACTCTCGAGGTGTGCCCTGAGCTTAAAGCGATCCTCCAGAAGCGAACGCAGCATCTCGAACATCTCCACACGCGATGTCGTCCGCTGCGCCTTGGCTCGTATGTCGAAGAGCTCCGTTCGCGCCCACGGTGGAAGTCCCGCAACTTGCCTTGCAGTCACGCCATATGCCCGAGTGATCAGGGAAAATGCAGAAATGTTCGCCGCCGAGAGTGAATCCGGGCCGACGTTCAGCGATCGGAGGGCCTGCTCAGAAGCTGAATGCGGCTTCACCGAAGCGACTTCGAAGCTCGGTCGGCTATCTGGCTTCGGTACCTGAGCTACCACCCGAACGAGAAGACACGCGACCAAGGCCCATGAGAATATGATTCGCATAAGCACTGCACGGCGTGAGTGCAACTCTCTCAGCATCGACAGCCTCAAGCAATTCGTCCCACAGCGGTATCGTATCGACACGGCTCCACCATTTCCTTGCTCAACGCGACAACAATCGAATCCCTGCGTTGATACTCCGGCCGACAGTCAACCTGTCCGCCCGTGTGCCTTACGACCCACTCGACAATTGGACAACAACGGTTCCTTGTAGACGACGCCTTACCCTGTGTCAAGAGACTTCGGCCCTGGTAACCGTCGTGACAAAGCGAGTCTGCGCACACGACTCTAAATTATCGTCTCCGTAATCGCTCTTTAGGTCCATTCTTTCTGAAATCGTCTGCCGGTCTCGCACATGTCCCATCGATCTATTCGCAGCGAAATGATGGCGCAGGCGCTCAAGTGCCTACAGACCAACCTGGCGGGCATTCAAAACTGAGACCAATTCAGTCCGCCGCCAACGGCAGTGCATTCAAGGATCCATGCAGCCACTTCGCGCAGCAAATCTGGCGCTCGCCTGCCTCGAGGCGCTCGTTCAGCGACGACGCAAAGGAGTCTAGGGCAGTTCTGCAACCACGGACAATCATGACGCTCTCACTGTGGAACGCGACGCGGGCGCGTGTCCACCAACCCATAGGACACTCAGAAGATGTCGTTAACGTCAGCCCGCTGCGAGTTGAACGTCACTTTGGGGACACGGCTCCGTAGTTCTGCAGGAGTCACTTCCAGTATCGCTCTATTAAAGTCCGCAAACGGTAGGGCACCATTGAGCCGCTTTCTAAGCTGTATCGAACCGTCGGGTTGCACAAGACCAATGAAAAAGGCTGGAGTAGCTTGGACCTTCATCTCCGCTGCTACCTTCTTGTGCCTCTCGACTTCCGCACGTGCCTGTGCGCTTCGCTGGCATTGTGCGAAGGCGGTTGGATCCAGACCGAGTCTCGCGGCTCGAGCGGTCAAGTCTGGTGCTTCGAGGCCCCCTTGATCTTGAAATAGGGCATCGTACATGCGCCAGAACTTGCCTTGTTGGCCAGCGCATACCGCAGCCTCACTCGCTGGACCCGCATGCGCGTGAATCGGCAATGGCAAGTTAACGAACACCTCGCGAACAATGCCGGTATCGACAAAGGTTTTCCTTATCATCGGCTCGACATCCCGTGCATGTCGTCCGCAAAAGGGACATTCGAAGTCCGCGAATTCCACGAGCGCCACCTGCCCCGAGCCCAGAGCGGTCTTCGTTAGTTCCGCGGGTAGCGTTCCAGTCGCGTTCTCGATGCGCGCCGGCGAGCTCCGCGAGGCACCGGCAGGCACCAGCATTCGCCAAATGACCAGGCCGGCCGCGATGACGACTAACACTGTTGCGGCAACGTCGATGAAGGACTTCAAACGTTTCATGCAGCCTCCGAGTGAAGCGCCACTCTACAGCACCGCCCAGGTCCGACACAAGACAACTAATGACGTACAGATCGAACGGATGGACGTCTGCCAGAAACATATCGACGACCTCTCTGACGAACGTGCTCACGGGTCAGGCGCGTCGGCGTGAACGCGGACAGGATGGAACACAGGTTTCCCCTTCTTTCATAGGACCTTGAGGCCCGTTACCCGTCGTATCGGCGCGGAACGGCTATCCGGCGAAGCACACCCATCGGTGGGAACCCCCATGAAGGTGGTGACCCATGAAGGCGTCCGACCACTACTCGGCGCGCCGCTGTCCTTCCAGGACAGTTCGCGGATACTAAGTGTCGTACTGGTGAGGACAGCAAGAGACATCGGCAATTGGCGTCGTTAGTACGTCAGTTCTTGTCTTGAATAACATCTGGCACATCATTTATCGTCCACGACGGGTTGGCACTGTCTTGCGTCGGCCGAACACGGGCGAGTTGTGAACAGGCCTAGAAAAGGTGAAGGTAGCTATGAAAACGGCAAGAATGGTTGCGTTCGTCGCGCTTTCGGCGGGTTTATTTCTTGCTCGTACGGACAAAGTTCAGGCGTGGGACCCCGCCTGCGGTTACATCATATTGCCTTGCGAGCCTCAATTTGTTGGCACTTTAGGGGTTGCGGCTTTTTGTTATGACGGCAACATGGACTGCTACGATTGGGGATTTGGGAATTGTTGTGCTGATTACTGCGCGGAAAATGGAGAAGTTGTAAATACTAATTGGTGCGACGCAAATCAGATGGCTTGCGTCTGTGTACCAAGCTGAGTGACGCCATCCGCTCTTACATGGGCGATTCGCGACGCCACTTGGAAGGCAACACCCCCGTCGTCGAGACCACCAACTTCAACGACCACACTGAAGACGGCGTGGCCCATTGGGAGCACGACAAAGTCGCGTCGCCGCCCGCAGCCCACACGCACAAGTCTTGCTCGTGGTCGTTCCGTGCTGCTCACCTCGAGATCAACGGGTGCGAGGATCTACAGGTGCATCCGTCCTTTTTGGTAAAGGGCGTTAAGTTCGACCAGAGGAAGGCGGAGAAGCTGCTCGCACTCCGTGCTGATCTAGAATGACGGGGGGCCGTTACAGGCCCGCACGTTGCTCATGCCAAGCGGGGCGACTTGTTCTAGTGCCGTCTCAGGCGTTCTACTGCCAAGTCCAGCACGCGAGCAAACTGCAGTCCGCCGTTCGTCGTCTGACCGTCAGGAGAAATCAATGGTGTGCCGGCGAATGTGGATTGGATCCTGCGTTGCCATTGCGTGCGTCGTGGTAACGCTGTCGGCGCAACAGCGCAAGCCCACGTTCGACGTGGTTTCCGTGAAGCCCGTCCAGCGACCGAACGTTCCGGAAGCGATGGAACAAGCGATAGAACAAATGATCGCCGCGTCTTGGGGGCGTCAGGGAGGAGCACTGAGGGTGGCAGCGGCCCATGTTCAGACGCTGATCCAGTTTGCCTACGAGATTGAGTCCTATCAGATCATCGGGGGACCTGACTGGATGCGGACAGACTGGTTTGCCATCGACGCACGGCCCGGTGCGGAGGTGTCGGAGGGCGAAGCGAAGCGGATGACACAGTCCTTGCTGGAGGATCGTTTCAAGCTCGTCACTCACGAGGAGCAGCGCGACATGAAGTTTTATGCGCTGGTGCGAGCCCGTGCGGATGGTCGCCTCGGTCCCTACATCCGACAATTCGGAAAGACCTGCACACGGGAGATGGCCGACGAAGCTAAGAAGGCATTCCCGCCACACGATGTCGATCCGCAGGCACGCGGGTGGAGCTTTATGCGCGCGGACTGCAGCCCCGGCTTTGCCAGTGTGGCGAGAAACCTGAGCGTGCTGTTCAAGGATCTACCTGTCCTAGATGAGACCGGGTTGACTGGGCGATTCACGTACGATGTGCAATACATATCATCCGGCACCCGGATAACAGATGTGAAGAATGCGCTGGAGGAACAACTTGGCCTCACACTCGCCGTCAAGCACGGGCCGATTGCTGTAAGGATCATCGACTCCGTGCAGCAGCCCACGGAGAACTGAATCCGTGTTCTACGTCGTCCAACCGTACGGCCGCGACAAGGGCCGTGAGTCCACAATCGTTGCGGAATGCGATTCTGCTGAAGCGATGCGTGTGTCGGTGCCCGCCGCCGGTGCTTTTGCGGGCAGCGTGCCCGCGATGCTGTTCGCGCGTCCCGCCTCCAGCCTGAAACCGAAGCCCGCGCGATCGTACGGACAGACCTGAGTCCTGGGTCGGCCAGTGACGAAGGAGCGCGAGGTCACCGGCGACGACCGCTCCTGTCACTTTTCGAGCGGCGCGCACAAATGTTGTGCGAAGAAGTATTTCAGCTGGCCGGTAGTGACCGGTTTCTGGGTTCGGTATCCGACGGACGAGCGGCTCGATTACGCGCAGTACCAACTCGCGATGACGCACTTCAAGGAGATGAAGAAGCCCGATCGGGATCCGACCGCAACGATGGCGGCGCTTGCCGAGTTCGACACGTTTTTCCAACGCTTTCCGAGCAGTCCGCTGACCCCAGAAGTGCGGCTGAAATGGCGCGTCGCGCGCGATCGTCTGAGTGAGGGTATCTTCTCTGTCGGCGTCTTCTACTACAAGAAACACTGGTATCCGGGTGCCGCCGACCGCTTGAACGAGGTGAGCCGGGACGATCCGGGATATACCCACATCGACGCCGTGTACTACTATCTGGCGGAAACCTTCGCCAGTGCGGATAGAAAGTCGGAGGCGATCCCGCTCTTCGATCGGGTGGTCAAGAACTACCAGACCAGCGAGTACCTTCCCAAAGCGCAGAAGCGCCTCCGAGAGCTCAACGCTCGGTAAACTTGAGTTCGGCTTCGCCTGGCTTGGTAAGCCGAAGCTCCCAAGTCGCGAGCGGACCGCGTGCTCCAGCCGCTCGGTTCCGCCGCCAGCCCGACGCGCCACGATGAAGCGGTGGACGGTCGCCCGGATCTTCGACCGCTCCTTGCGGCCAACGGTGGGTGCCTTCCCGTTGGTGTTGTAACCGGTGACGCGATGCGCCTGGCGCGCGCCTGCGTTGTGTACCTTTTTGCCGGACACGGGAAGCCCGATGGCGCTAGCATCGAGACTAGCCTCGGATTGCCTCGCGTGTCCGCACCCCGACACAGTGATGTCGTCGACGTATGAGGTGCCCTGCAGAGCGAGGTCCGAGAGAATCGCCTCGAATATCCCGCCCGCCGTCGCGAGATGCAGGTTGGCGAGCCGGCCAGCTGAAATACTTCTTCGCTCAACGTTCGCCGATTCGCACCAAAGGTCTCATCGCGCTCGTCCACCTGTTTCACGCCGACCTTCTGGCCGGCAAACACCTGACTGACATTGATCTTGCGACGCTGGTAGCAGATGCGGCCGCAGGTGGTGATGATGGCGGTCCAGTCGTCGCCGGGATATTCGCCAGCGACGCCGCAGCGGTCATCGCCGGCGATGCCCACGGGCGTGGCAGGCTCGACTAGAATCGCCGCACAAGCGTCAGAATACGCACAAAGGAGAATCCGGTATGCGTAAAAGAGTCACAGCGGTTGTCATCGGCGCGGTGCTTGGCCTTGGTGCGTTTGCCGCCGCTCAGGCGCCGGCGTATACGGTCCGGGCCGATCAACACATCTCACACGTGACCATGCGGCCGGGCATCAATGAGCCGGACGTGAGGGTGACGCAGAGCACACTGACAGGCAATGTTGTCTTGCAGGTCAATGGCGTGACCATTTGTGCGGATCAGGCCGTCGTCAAGGATGGAGAAGTCACGTTCGATGGCAACGTCCGACTCACACTGCCTCAGTCGAAGTAGCCCAAAAATTCAAACTGAGAACGGTGCCGAACGCGCACAGGAGAGACTGACATGCGGAAACTGTTGATCGCAGGATTGGCCGTCGCGTCACTCACCGGGATTGCCTACGCGCAAACGGCCGATCAAGACGCCGTCTTCAAGTGGCTCACCGATTACGCTCGTCTTCGGAGAAACCCACCGACCTGCGTAGATGTTGCCGGCGCGACCCGACAGGTTGATGAAACCACTTCCATCGGCGGACTCCAGTTCAGATGCGCGGAGACATTCGGCGCCAAGTTGCAGTCGAATGGCGCCAACTGGATCATCACCACACCAGAGAGGCTTATTACCTTTTAGCGGCGGGCCAAAACCAAACTGAGACAGTGCCATAGAGCCGCATCGTCAGATTGAAGGCGTCCGCCGGCGCCGGCAGCCGGGTTCAGAAATCTCGTCTGAGGATCCACCAGGAGGACCCCAGGACAGGGTTGCCGCTGGCTGCAACGCGAACGGTAGTGCCGATGTATTCACCTGCCGTTACTGGCGATCGTGCTGGCGGTGTTCACAGATGTCCTCACTGCACACTTCTTCGTCACGTGTCAGCACCAGCCGCGCACAATTGTGGACACTGGCCGCAACTAATCTCAGATCTAACAAGGCGTACTAGTTTGGCCACACTCAACGCAGCCGATCTATGGTCCGGGCTTAGAATCTGGCAGCGGTCGTCGGCTTTACGGGCAGAATGGAACTACAGGTGACCCGCCACGACATCCGCCTTGCTTAATGTGCCCTGAAAACACTGTTCGGGAATCTTCCAGAATTGTCCTCTGCGTTTAACGTTTGCGGCTGGCGGCTCTCACTAGGACAACGGTCAATTCTGCCCCCGCTTCGCGCACTCTACGTCAATCTTCGATCAGTGGCCGCACGCTGTCGACGACGATAGAGTCTATCGGAATCTTGGCGCGCTCAAGCTTTAACCCGAGCCGTTCGCGCAGAGCGGTCTCGAGAGCCGGCGCGGCGGCGTCGGATGCGTATGGTCCGAAACCGGGCCCCGGATACGCATAAGTAATATCGATACTGAAACTTCCGAACCTTGCCGGTGCCGGGTGGCCCGAGGAAGAGGACGTCCTCGCGCTGCTGAATGAAACGCGCAGTGGCCAGGTCGTGGATCAGCGCCCGGTTCATCTTCTTGTTGAAATCCAGATCAAAGGTGTCCAGCGAGCGGTCGGGATCGCGGAAGCGCGCGTGCTGGATCCGCCGCGCGATCAGGCGGTCCTGTCGGCGCACGAGTTCATCGCCGACGAGGGCGGATACCAAGTCGATGGGCGTCTGTTTCTCCGATTGCGCCTGACGGAGGCGGGCGTCGAGGACGTCGGCCATGCCGGAGAGACGGAGCTGGCGCAGCGCGTGATCGAGTTCGACGAGATTCATTCCGGGTCTCCTGTCTGCTGATCGATGAGATCGCGGTAGAGCGTGAGCTGGCGAATGAGCGGGTTGATCTGCGTGAGCGTGAGCGGCACCGGCGGTCGGCGTGCGAGATACCGCTTCAGAAAGTGATAGGTCGGGACCTGGAGGTCGAGCGCGGCCTTCGCCGCGTCGTCCGCGACGGCAGGGCCGTATTTCTTGGCGAGCGCGAGGACGCCGAGAATGCGACGCACGCCGGCCGCGCCCTCGTGGTCGTGGATATAGGTGCAGATCGTGTGGAGGTGCGCGCCCGCGTGACGGGCCCGCGCGAGTAACGCCGCGGCCGGAGCGGGCGTGCGCGCCGGGCGATCGGCATCCGCAATGCGGTGATGGCCGCGGGGGGCACGGACGTGCTCGCGCAGCAGCACGCCGGTCTTCGCATCGACGAGGCGGACGTGGAGATCGGTCCACTGCACCGTGACGCGCTGGCCGATCCAGCCGGGTGGGGTCGAGTAGTACGCGGCCTCCACTTCGACGCAGCCGTCGAGATGCACGGTGCGTACGCCGAAGCGGTAATAGCGAAACGGCTCCAACGGCAGCGGCTGCAGCGTCGGCCGTTCCTCGGCAAACATCGCCGCGACTTGTCGCTTGGTCGTGCCGTGGATCCGCGTGTCGGCCCAGTGCGCATCCCAGCGATCGAGATAGGTCTGGGCCTGCTCGAGCGTCTCGAAGCGTTGTCCGTGGAGCGGCGTCTTCTGCGTGTGGCCGATGCCGGACTCGACCTTGCCCTTGCGATCGGGATCGCGCACGCGACACGGCAGGCCGACGACGCCGTAGTGGGCGAGAACGTCCCGATACAGGGGATTGAGCGTCGGCTCGTAGACGTCGGGCGTGAGCACGCCTTCTTTCAGATTGTCGAGGACGACCGTACGCGGCGAGCCACCCAGCCGACGAAACGCGCGCTCGTGGAGCTGCGCCCAGATCTGCGCACTGGACTGCCAGACCAAGAGCCGTACGGCTTTGCGGGAGTGCGCCAGCGTGAGGACAAAGAGACGGGTCCGTCGATACTTGCCGTTCCCGACATGACGGACCATCGGGCCGTCGCCGTAATCGACCTGGGCCTCCTCGCCGGGCGCCGTCGTGATGACCACACGCGCCTCAGGCGGTGTCGCCCCACGGAGCTGACGCACGAAGCGCCGCACGCTGGCGTACCGCGCGGTGAAGCCGACCTCGTCGAGCAGGTCTTGCCAGATCGCCATCGCATTGCGTCCCACCTTGAGGGCCGCTTCGATGCGATCACGATGCGGCTCGCAGGCACTCGCCTGCGGCGCGCGGGTCGGTGCCGGCGGCCACGCGCGCGGCGGAGAATCGGTGGACACCTCCCCGGGGGAAATGGCCGGTTTTGCCGCGCCTTC
>Ga0207701_10006586_pt1 | contig 11583 bp, 8 predicted proteins | sample KBSSwiSSwithPhiX_FD_184294 | JGI IMG/M metagenome (GOLD analysis project Ga0207701, IMG submission 184294) | Switchgrass rhizosphere bulk soil microbial communities from Kellogg Biological Station, Michigan, USA, with PhiX - S5 (SPAdes) (version 2) | ecosystem: Environmental > Terrestrial > Soil...
TTCGATGATCTCGCCGGAAGGCTTGGCCATAAGGCCGCGCATACCGGCGAGCTGGCGGATCTGAGCATCGGAACCACGAGCACCCGAGTCGGCCATTACGAGGATCGGATTGAGTTCCTTTCGCTCGGCCTCGCGCGTGTGCATCGCCTTGAACATTTCCTTCGCGACCTCGTCAGTCACGTCGGACCAAATGGCGGTCACCTTGTTTTCGCGTTCCATGTTGGTCATGGTCGCGTCTTCGTACTGCTTCTGAAGCTTATCTACTTCCTTCCGGGCACGTTCGATAATGCCCTTCTTGCTTGTCGGCGTGACCATGTCGTCGATACCGATCGACATACCCGATTTGGTCGCATACAGGAAGCCCATCGTCTTAAGGTCATCGAGCAACGCAACGGTATGCTCATGGCCAAGTTTCAGATGGCAGAAACTTACAAGAGACTGAAGTCCCTTTTTCTTCAATGTTCCGTTCACGAATGGCAGGCCGTCGCGCGTCAGGCGTTCATTAAGGATCACGCGGCCGACCGTTGTGTCGATCACGCGGTCCTCGTCCTCACGAACGGTTGCGCGCATAACGTCCTGCGTGTTGTGCTCGAGCGTCAGGTCGATCAGGTCGCCCTTCCAACGCAGGCGGATCTTCGATTGTGTTTCCACGACTTCCGCATCGAGAGCAAGCAATACGTCGTCAACCGAATTGAACGCCTTGCCTTCGCCCTTCAATTCGTCGCGGCCGAGCGTCAGGTAGTAGCAGCCCAGCACGATGTCCTGCGACGGAACCGTGATCGGCTGGCCGCTGGCAGGCGAAAGCAGGTTGTTCGACGCGAGCATTAAAACGCTTGCTTCGATCTGCGCTTCAGCCGAAAGCGGAATATGCACGGCCATTTGGTCGCCGTCGAAATCGGCGTTGAATGCCGTACAGACGAGCGGATGGATCTTGATCGCTTTACCGTCAACAAGTACGGGCTCGAAAGCCTGGATGCCAAGACGGTGAAGGGTTGGAGCACGGTTCAAAAGGACCGGGTGCTCGCGGATCACCTCTTCCAAAATGTCCCAAACGATCGGCTCTTGCCGTTCAACCATTTCACGCGCCTGCTTGATGGTGGCGGCGTGTTGGTCGCGTTCGAGCTTGTTATAGATGAATGGCTTGAACAGCTCCAACGCCATCTTCTTGGGCAAACCGCACTGGTGAAGCTTGAGCTCCGGGCCAACTACGATCACCGAACGTCCCGAATAGTCGACACGTTTTCCGAGAAGGTTCTGACGGAAACGTCCCTGTTTTCCTTTGAGCGTGCCTGAAAGCGATTTCAACGGGCGATTGTTCGCACCGCGAAGTACGCGTCCGCGGCGTCCGTTGTCGAACAACGCGTCGACCGCTTCCTGCAGCATTCGCTTTTCATTGCGGACGATGACCTCAGGAGCGCGAAGCTCGATCAGCTTCTTCAAACGATTGTTGCGGTTGATCACGCGGCGATAAAGATCGTTGAGATCCGAGGTCGCGAAACGTCCGCCATCGAGAGGCACCAATGGGCGAAGCTCAGGCGGAATGACCGGGATCACGTCGAGGATCATCCATTCAGGCTTGTTGCCCGAACGCGCGAACGAATTCGCAACTTTAAGGCGCTTCGAATACTTCAGTTTTTTCTGCTGCGACGTTTCGTCGCGCATTCTCGCACGAAGATCTTCGACAAGCTCTTCGATGTTGATCTTGATGAGGAGTTCCTTGATCGCCTCGGCGCCCATCTTAGCGACGAAACCGTTCGGGAAATCGCGCGTAAGCTCGCGAAACCGTTCGTCATTGAGCAGGTCCTTTTCCTTCAGATCAGGAACATCGCCCGGTTCGACAACGATGTAGGTCTCGAAGTAGAGGATCTTCTCCAGGTCGCGCAGGGTGATGTCGAGCAGATGCCCGATTCGCGATGGCAGTCCCTTGAAGAACCAAACGTGCGAACATGGGCTTGCCAATTCGATATGGCCAAGGCGCTCGCGACGCACCTTCGATTGTGTGACTTCGACACCGCACTTGTCGCAGATCACTCCTCGGTGCTTCATCCGCTTGTATTTTCCGCAAAGACATTCCCAGTCCGCGACGGGTCCGAAGATCCGGGCACAGAACAGGCCATCGCGCTCCGGTTTAAAGGTGCGGTAGTTGATAGTCTCCGGTTTCGTTACCTCGCCATGCGACCACGAACGGATCTTGTCCGGTGACGCGAGCGAAATGCGGATCGCTTCGTAATTTGTCGTCAACTGCGTTTTGCTTTCGTTATTGAATCGAAACATAAATCTCCAGGTTCAAAGTTCGATGTTCAAAGTTCAAAGTTTGGGCTCAGAGGAACCTTGAACTTTGAACCTTGAACGTTGAACAACTAATCAACTCCAACCAATGCGTCAACACCTGCCGCTACTTCTTCCGGATCGATCTCATCTTCGTGGATGAGCTCGACATCGAGACAGAGCGACTGCAACTCACGTACGAGCACGTTGAACGATTCCGGAATGCCCGGCTCGAAGTTCGAAACGCCTTTTACGATCGTTTCGTAGATCTTCGAGCGGCCTGCGACATCGTCCGACTTACAGGTCAGAAGTTCCTGCAGGATGTGCGCCGCACCGTACGCTTCGAGTGCCCACACCTCCATTTCGCCGAAACGCTGTCCGCCGAATTGCGCCTTACCGCCTAACGGCTGCTGCGTGATCAGGCTGTACGGTCCGATCGAGCGTGCGTGGATCTTGTCGTCCACCAGGTGCGAGAGCTTGAGCATATAGATGTACCCGACGGTCACCTTTTGCTCGAACTGTTCGCCTGTCAAGCCGTCGTAAAGACGCGTCTTGCCTGAGGGGCCGACAGATGGCGGCAGCTTGAGGCGGTCATATTCCGCGTTTGCCTGGCCGATGTATTCCTTGATCTCAGCTTCGCTCGCGCCGTCGAATACCGGAGTCGCAAAGTGAAGTCCGAGAACACGAGCGGCCCAGCCGAGATGTGTCTCGAGGATCTGACCGACGTTCATTCGCGATGGCACGCCGAGCGGATTGAGCACGATCTCCACCGGAGTTCCATCCGGCAAGTAGGGCATATCCTCTTCCGGCAAAATGCGTGCGATAACGCCCTTGTTGCCGTGTCGGCCGGCCATCTTGTCGCCGACCGAAAGCTTTCGTTTCATCGCGACGAAAACCTTAACCATCTTGATCACGCCCGGCGGCAACTCGTCGCCCTGCTTGAGCTTGGTGATCTTTTCGTCGTAGATATCCGAAAGGATGCCGATCTGGCGAATGACGCGCTGCTCGTATTCCTTGATCTCGGCCGCCGTATCCACACGTCCAGAAGATGCATCGATGTTCTTAAGCAGCTTGGTGGGGATCTCCCTAAGGACATCGCGCGTCAGCGACGCTCCTTTCTTAAGAACCACTTCCTTGCCGTCCTTAAGATCGGTATTCAGCTTGCGGCCTTCGAACAGCTCGAAGATGCGCTCGTCGCGTTGTTCCTGAAGGATACGAATTTCGTCCTCGAGGTCGCGGCGAAGATCCTCTTCTTCCATCTGCTCGATATCGAGCGAACGCTCATCTTTGTCCTGGCCCTTTCGTGTAAAGACCTGAACGTCGACGACCGTCCCGTCGATTCCCGGCGGACAGGTAAGCGAAGCGTCTTTCACGTCGCCCGCCTTTTCGCCAAAGATCGCACGAAGCAGTTTCTCTTCTGCGGTCAGCTGAGTTTCGCCCTTCGGCGTCACTTTGCCGACCAGGATCGAGCCAGGTTTGACTTGTGCTCCGATGCGAATGATGCCGCTTTCGTCGAGATCGCGAAGCATGACCTCACCGATGTTCGGGATGTCGCGGGTGATCTCCTCCGGCCCGAGTTTCGTGTCGCGGGCTTCGATCTCCAGCTCCTCGATATGGATCGACGTGTAATAGTCGTCCTTAACGAGACGCTCGGAAACTAGGATCGCGTCCTCAAAGTTGTAACCGCGCCAAGGCATGAACGCCACGAGCACGTTGCGGCCGAGAGCGAGCTCGCCCCGATCGGTACAGGGACCGTCAGCAATGACCATGCCCTTCTTTACGCGTTCGCCGACCTGGATGATCGGCCGCTGGTTGATACATGTGTTCTGGTTCGAACGCTTGAATTTCACCAGCGAGTAGATGTCCGCCGTCACCTCACGCGAGATCGTGCCGTCGACCTGATGGTCGGCTTTGACGATGATGCGTTCGCTGTCGACATAATCGACAACGCCATCTCGTTTTGCGATGACCACCGCGCCCGAATCGCGAGCAGCGATCTTTTCCATCCCGGTACCGACATACGGCGACTCGGCACGCAGAAGCGGCACGGACTGGCGCTGCATGTTAGAGCCCATCAAAGCACGGTTGGCGTCGTCATTCTCAAGAAACGGGATGAGCGATGCGGCGACCGAAACAAGCTGCTTCGGCGAGACGTCCATGTACTCGATGTCTTCGCGCTTGGAAGTTGTGAATTCACCTTTTTTCCGGGCCGCGTTGACCGCATTTACAAGATTGCCGTTTGCGTCCAGCTCGATATTTGCCTGGCCGATTACATAGCGGTCTTCTTCCCACGCCGTTAGATAGAAGGGAAATGGTTCGAATTCGGCCTGTTTGCCGCCTTCTTTGGCGACCTTCTTGTTAGCACGTTCGACCTCTTCAAGCGGAGCGTGTTCACGCGGCTTGAACTTCGTATCGCCGCCGTTGTGGATCTTCACATACTCGATCACGCGGCCATCGATGACCTTTCGGTAAGGCGACTCGATAAAGCCGAATTCGTTGATCCGTGCAAAGCACGACAGCGACGAGATCAGGCCGATGTTCGGGCCCTCAGGCGTCTCGATCGGGCAGATCCGACCGTAGTGCGTCGGGTGTACGTCCCGGACCTCAAATCCCGCACGTTCACGCGAAAGACCGCCTGGCCCGAGTGCCGACAGACGGCGTTTGTGAGTGATCTCAGACAGCGGATTCGTCTGGTCCATGAACTGTGAAAGCTGCGACGAACCGAAGAATTCGCGAACGGCAGCGGTCACCGGCTTTGCGTTGACAAGGTCGCGCGGCATCGTGGTGAACATGTCCTGTTGGATCGACATCTTCTCCTTGATCGCCCGCTCCATTCGCTCCAGGCCAATGCGGAACTGATTTTCAAGCAGCTCGCCGACGGCTCGTACGCGGCGGTTTCCGAGGTGGTCGATGTCGTCCTGCGAGAAATGCTCGCTGTCCTTTTTCATCCGAAGCAGATAATTCACCACCTCGATGAAATCCTTCGGCGCCAGAAGTGGATCGTCGATGCGGTCCTTTTCCGGGCGGCCCATCTTGATGTTGAATTTCAAGCGGCCCACACGCGAAAGGTCGAACCTGCGTGTATCGAAGAACATGCCTTCGAGCAAGTGATACGCGGTTGGGACGGTCGGCGGGTCGCCCGGGCGCATCTTGCGGTAGATCTCGAGCAGTGCGTCAACGGGTTTCGAGATCGCGTCCTTCTTCAACGTGTTCGAAATGATCTCGCCGATAATGTCGCTCTTTGGAAAGAACACTTCAAACGCTTCGACGCCCTCTTCGATGATCTGCTGAAGCTTCGCCGGAGTGAGTTCGGTGTTCGACTCGATGATCACCTCGCCGGTCTCGTAATTAATGATGTCCGAAAGCGAGTAAGCCCCTTCGAAATCATTGATCGAAACCTGGACCTGCTCCTTTTTCAAACGGCGAAGGTCGCTAAGTGCGAGCTTTGTGATCTTCTTGCCGCGGCGTGTGACGTCTTCCTTCTTGTCCTTTATGTCCTCTTCGGCCTTCATGCCGACGAGGTTTGTCTCGCCCTCAGGCTTCACCTTGATGAAAAGTTCGTTCTTCGAAACGACGGCCGTATCGACTGCGTAGAACAGTTTCAGGATCTCGGAATCAGGATATTCGGCGTTCTTCACAACCTCTTCGAGGATGTTGTCCGAAACCGTCTTCATATCGATCTGCGGCGAGAGCCACAGGCCAAGGGCACGCAGAAAGATCGTTGCAAGGATCTTTCGCTTGCCGAGCCGTGCATGAAGCAACCCCTTTTGGTCGAATTCGAATTCGACCCACGAACCGCGGTACGGGATGATCTTGGCAAGATATTCGTCGCGGTCGCCCTTGAAGAAAACGCCGGGCGAACGGTGAAGCTGCGAAACGATGACGCGCTCGGTCCCGTTGATGATGAACGTGCCGTTGTCGGTCATCAGCGGGATCTCGCCGAAGAATACGTCCTCTTCCTTGATGTCGCGGATGGTCGATGTGCCGGTGTCGGGATCTTTATCGAACACCGTGAGACGGATGCGGACCTTCAGCGGGACGCTGTAGGACATTCCACGCTCCTGGCATTCCTGCTGGTCGTGCTTGTGCTTGAGGCCAACCGGCTCGCCGCAGTTATTGCAGAGATTCGGCCGCACGGAATTGAACGTTCCGCAATTGTTGCAGAGCACTTCAGCCGGATTGAAGGGGTCGACCTTTACCTTTGCGCCGCAGTTCTTACAATTTGCACGCAGGTGTTCGAGGCCTTCGAGGTTCCCGCATTTGCACTGCCAGTTCCCTATCTGAAATTCGACGTACTCAAGCGTTGCCGTTTCGCGAAAGTCCGAGACCGGAAAGATCGACGAGAAGACCGACTGGAGCCCGATGTAATCGCGCTCTTCGGGGATAAGGTCCATCTGGAGGAACCGGTTGTACGATTCGCGTTGCACCTCGATCAGGTTCGGGATCTGCGCCGTTGTATAGATCTTCGAAAAGTCCACCCGTTCGGGCGATTGGCTTGTTCGGCGGCCAAGTCCGTTAGAAGAATTTTGAAGCGGATTGTTGATCATAATCTTAATGAGGCCCTTGGAAAAAACCTGTTGCTTTATCCGTCGTTTGCTGTTAGCATTGCCCCGATAAACGCCCCTTGGGCGCCTACAATTTCGAGAAAAGACAGCAAAGGCGGTCATGGGTAAAGTTCGCCCATACCGCTTTTTCAGCAGTTAATAGCTGTTATTCAAATTTTCGAGCGTGCCGAAAAGGGACACTTACTCTCCACTGATCTAACGGGAAAAGCACAGCCAAACCATTCAGTTCAAATGGCTTAGCGGATTTTACATCTTAACTGCTGATAATGCCGAAAGACACCTTTTCCCTTACGCCTGTCGCCTAGTGTAACAACCTGAGTTACGAATCGCAAACCGCGCGAAGCGATTATTACCGGCAACCCGTAAAAAACGGGCTGCCGGCGTCGTAATTATTATTTGACTTCGACGGTTGCACCGGCGTCAGTCAATTTGGTCTTGATCTCTTCGGCTTCATCCTTCGAAACGCCTTCCTTCAGCGGTTTCGGAGCGCCGTCGACCAGGTCCTTGGCTTCCTTGAGGCCGAGGCCTGCGACCACTTCGCGAACGACCTTGATGACCGCGATCTTATTGCCGCCCGCAGCCTGAAGGATCACGTCGAAGGTGTCTTTCTCTTCAGCCGCCGGAGCAGCGTCACCGCCGGCCGCTGCGGCCATCGCCATAGGAGCTGCCGCGGCCGCGGCCGAAACGCCGAAAACCTCTTCCAGTTCCTTTACCAATTCAGACGCTTCGAGAAGCGTCATTCCCTTCAAATACTCAACAACATCAGCTTTTGTAACTGCCATGATTTTTATCTATCTCCTCTACAGGGTTCTTTAGTTAATGACGAATGATGAATGCAGAATGATGAATCATTTTCCGCGAAGCATATTCATCCTTTTTCCGAAAACGAACCGAACAAATCCGCAGAATTCACCATTCTGCATTCATCATTCGAAATTCGCCTGTGTCAGCCGCTAGAACCCACGGGACGAATTAAGAATGGGTGCATCTCCTTTCTTACTAAGTCCGTAGCCGAAAGACCTGACAATCGATCGGCCCGTTTTCCTTGAGTACGGCCTTTAAGTTCGAAGCGTGCTTCGAACAAAAACTTATTCTGCCTTCTCTTCCGCCGGAGCTTCCGCTTCCGGGATCTCGAGAATATTTTCTTCTTCAGCGGGGGCAGCTGGCTGAGCTGCTTCCGCCGCATCGTCCGGTGCAGCCACCGCCGCTTCTTCCTGAGCTTCGGTTGCAGCTTCAGAAGCCTGCTCTGCAGGGGCTGCTTCTGTCGCCTCCGGTGAAGATGCCGGCTCCGCGGCCGCTGCTTCCTCAGCCGGTGCCGCTGCAGGCTCTTCGGTCTTTACTTCTGCAGCGGGCTGCTCAGTTTTTACTTCCGCTGCGGGAGCTGCTGCCTCGGCCGGTATCTTGTCGCCGATCCGTTTGATCACGACCGCAAGGTCACGCGGCACGGCATTGATAACCGTTACGATGCGCTGGGCCTGTGCATTGAGGACATACAGCAACTTCGATATCAGCTCTTCTTTGGAAGGCAGGTTCGCGATCAGATTCAACTGCGTGAAATCGACAAGGTTTCCGTCGACAACGCCGGTCTTGAACGTGTAGATATCGGCGTTGTCCTTCATGAACTTTGACACCGCCTTCGTTAGAACGACCGGGTCACCCTCTGTCCATGCGATCGCCGTCACGCCCTTAAAGCTATCGGAAGCCTGTTCAAAATCGGTGCCCTTGACCGCACGGCGAGCGATCGTGTTTTTTACTACCTGGTACTGTGCCCCTGCACTGCGAAGGCTGTTGCGAAATTCCTGGTCCTTTTGAACCGAGAGCTTTGTAAAGCTCATGACCATTGCGGATTTCGACGCAGCAAGCGACGCTGTGAGGGCGTTAAGATCGTTTTGTTTTGTTTCTCTCGTTTTCATTCTCTTATTTATCGTCTATTACTTCGTCGTGCGTTACGCCCTTATTAACGTGCAGGCTTCTGCAACAAAGACGACATGCTCCTCACTTATACGTACGCTAATTCATCGAGCAAAACGCCCGGGCTCATTGTCGCTGCAAGATTGATCTTCTTAAGATATCGGCCTTTTGCAGTGGTCGGTTTCGCCTTGATCACCGCATTGATCAGCACTCGTGCATTCTCCTGAAGCTTTGCCTCATCGAATGAAACCTTGCCGACCGGCGAGTGAATAACGCCCGTCTTATCGACGCGGTATTCGACCTTTCCGGCCTTCGTCTCTTCGATGGCCGTTTTCACGTCCATCGTCACGGTTCCTGTTTTGGGATTCGGCATGAGGCCTCGAGGACCGAGGACCTTACCGAGTTGTCCGACCTTGCCCATCATATCGGGCGTGGCGATCAGTGCATCAAATTCGAGCCAGCCGCCTTTAATGCGTTCCACGATCTCGTCGCCGCCGGCTTCGTCGGCCCCCGCTTCCTGAGCTTCACGGATCTTATCGCCCTGGGCGATGACAACGACCTTTTTTGCCGTGCCGCCAAGCCCGTGCGGTAGAACAATCGTGCCGCGGACGAGCTGATCCGCTTTTCGCGGGTCGACGCCGAGCCACATTGTCAGCTCGACCGTTTCGTCAAACTTCGCAAAGGCAACTTCTTTCAATTTCGACACCGCCTCTTCAAGCGTATGCCTCTTGTTCGGCTCGATCTTTTCCAGAGCCGCAAGATATTTCTTTCCTCTTTTCATTTTACCTCCAGGTATTAACGAGCAGGTTCGCTGCTCTCCCTTTTGTTGGCAGTAGGCAGGTGCAGTTGGCAGTCAAAACTGCCTACCGCCGCTGCCAACAGCCACTAACCTTCGACCGTTAAGCCCATCGACTTCGCCGTGCCCTCGATCGTCCGCATCGCGGATTCGAGGTTCGTCGTGTTCAGATCGGGCATTTTCTTTTTCGCGATCTCTTCGATCTTTGCTCGCGAGATCTTACCGACCTTTGCCTTGTTTGGCGTGCCGCTTCCCTTTGGAATTCCGGCTGCCTTACGGAGCAAATCACCCGCAGGCGGCGTTTTCGTCTCGAACGAGAATGATCGGTCAGCATAGACCGTGATCACGACCGGGATCTTCATATCCGGGTCGTCGTTCTGCGTCTTTGCGTTGAAAGCCTTGCAGAACTCCATGATGTTCACGCCGTGCTGGCCGAGTGCCGGGCCGATCGGCGGTGCCGGGTTTGCCTTGCCGGCGGGAATTTGTAACTTGATGTAACCTTCTATCTTCTTTGCCATTTCTTTTGGAACGCGGACGCCTCGTCCGCAATCGCCGTTTTGCGGCGTATCTAATTTTTTTTTGCTTCGCGCTCATTGCGGACGAGGGCGTCCGCGTTCCCTAGTCTTCTTCAGCGAATGTAACTTTCTCGACCTCGAGGAAGCTCAGTTCGTACGGTGTCGAGCGTCCGAAGATCGTGATCGACACCTTTAACGTATTTTTGTCCTCGTTCACCTCTTCGACCTTTCCGGTAAAGCTCGCGAACGGGCCCGACTTGATCCGAACGACCTCGCCGACCTCATACGAGAACTTCGGTTTCGGTTTTTCGGTCGTCACCTCAATATTGCGGTCGATCTGATCAACCTCTTCCTGCGAAAGCGGCGTTGGCTGCTTTCCGCCAAGAAATCCTGTAACCTTCGGCGTCGACTTGATCGCGTGAAAAACGTTATCGGGGATCTTTCCCTTTTCGTCGCACTCGATCTCGACAAGCACGTAACCCGGATAGAACATCCGTTCGGAAACGTAATCCTTGTCGCCGCGGCGCTCCACGACCTTTTCCTTCGGAAGCTTGACCTCGGTTATCAGGCCGTTGAGTTCGAGGTCGCGAATACGTGCGTTGAGGCTTTCAACGACCTTATTCTCGTGACCCGAATATGTGTGGATAAAATACCACTGCCTCATCATCAAATTTCCTTTAGGCTCCTGCCATCTTGTTAACTACCCATGCGAGGGCATCGAGTACGTAAACCCAGGCGCGGTCGATCAAGAACAGATAGAGCGCGAAAAATATCACATTGACCACGACGATTATTGTGGTCTTGCGAACCTCGTCGCCGGATGGGAATGTGGTGCGACGCATTTCCTCGCGCACACCCTGGACAAATTCGCCCATGTTTCCCTTCGATTGTTTTTCTACAGCTTCCGACACTCTTAATCTCCCTAAAAAATCGGTATGGCAGGGGTACCAGGACTCGAACCCGGACCTAAGGTTTTGGAGACCTCCATGCTAACCATTGACACCATACCCCTATATCCAACGTAAAACTGAGAGTGGAAAGTGGAAAGTGAAGAATGCCTGCTCGCTTTCCACTTTCCGTTCTCCACTTTTCCGCTACTTATTCTCTTTATGCAGCTGGTGCTTGCGGCAGCGGCGACAGAACTTTTTGAACTCAAGCCGGTTCGGCGTGTTCTTTTTGTTCTTTGTCGTCACGTAATTGCGCTCTTTGCACTCCGTGCACTGCAAAATAATGTTATCTCTCGGCATAAATCCTCTAACTATTCAACAATTTCCGACACCGTACCGGCACCGACCGTTCTTCCACCTTCGCGGATAGCAAAGCGGAGGCCTTTTTCCATGGCGATCGGGGCTATAAGCTCGATCTCCATTTGGATGTTATCGCCCGGCATCACCATCTCGACTCCTGCCGGCAGGTGTGCGACTCCCGTTACGTCGGTTGTACGGAAGTAGAACTGCGGGCGGTAGCCCGTAAAGAACGGTGTGTGTCGGCCGCCTTCTTCTTTGGTGAGGACATATGCCTCAGCCTT
>Ga0207701_10006590_pt1 | contig 11578 bp, 8 predicted proteins | sample KBSSwiSSwithPhiX_FD_184294 | JGI IMG/M metagenome (GOLD analysis project Ga0207701, IMG submission 184294) | Switchgrass rhizosphere bulk soil microbial communities from Kellogg Biological Station, Michigan, USA, with PhiX - S5 (SPAdes) (version 2) | ecosystem: Environmental > Terrestrial > Soil...
TGATGCGCGGGTGCGGATGTTGGTGCAGGGGCTCGGGGAGCTGGGTTGGCTTGAAGGCCGCAATTTGCGCCTCGAAATTCGGCATGGAGGCGGCGATGGAGGCGCGCTTCGCAGGCATGCTGAAGAGTTGGTTGGGTTAAAGCCAGACGTATTGGTCGCAAACGGCGGGACCGCCACGCAATCTTTGCTTCAGACCACACAAGCAATTCCGATCGTTTTTTCTTTCGTGCCAGACCCGGTCGGATCCGGTTTCGTGAACAGCCTTTCAAGGCCAGGCGGAAACGTCACCGGTTTCACACAGTTCGAATATACTATCGGCGGCAAATGGCTGGAGCTTCTGAGAGAAATAGCTCCAAGCGTTAAACGCGTAGGGGTCATCCGAGATCCCACAGGAGCGGCCGGCGTCGGCCAATTTGCCGTTATACAGGCCGCTGCGGCGGCGCAAAGCGTAGAAACCCAACCGATCAACGTTCGCGACCCCGCGGAACTCGAGCGGGAGCTTAATGCGTTTGCGAGCGTCGCCAGTGGCGGACTGATCGTGACATCCAGCACCAACGCGTTGGTCTATCGCGATCTTATCATCAACCTTGCTGCGAAGAACAAGCTACCTGCCGTGTATGCTCAGCGCGAATTTGTGAATGCCGGCGGCCTGGTTTCATATGGCGCAGATCTCTTTGCCGTGCTGCGAAATGCAGCCGGGTATGTTGATCGGATTCTCAAAGGTGAAAAACCGGCCAATCTTCCAGTGCAAGCGCCAACCAAATTCGAACTCGTGGTCAATACCAAGACAGCCGTGGCGCTAGGAATAGAATTTCCCCCGACCGTGCTTGCCCGCGCACAGGATGCCACGCAATGATGCCGGTGTGTGGCCTGTGCCAGTTGTATCTCTGCAATTGCGTCAGACATACGGAAGCACCGGCCGGCTAGACCGACAGAAAGCTGCGTTGCACGACAATATCCTTGGCAAGGTCCGCCATGCGGCCTTGCCACTGCAGCTGCCCCTTCTCCAGCACATATGCGCGGTCGGACACGAGCTCGGCGAAGTGGATGTTCTGCTCGGAGAGTACGACTGACAAGCCTTCCTTCTTTAATTCGACAATGGCGTTCGCCATCTGCTCTACGATCACGGGCGCGACGCCTTCGGACGGCTCGTCGAGCGCGACCAGCAGCGGGTTTCCCATCAAGGTTCGCGCGACGGTGAGCATCTGCTGCTCGCCTCCGCTCATGTGAGCGCCACGACGATCCGGCATAGTCGCGAGATTGGGAAATATCGCGAACAGCCTTTCCAGCGTCCAGGACGGGGCCGCCTGTCCATCCGGGAATCGCCGCGGGCTCTGGCGGCCGATGTCGAGGTTTTCCAGCACGGTCAGGTCGGAGAAAATGCGCCGGTCCTCGGGCACAAAGCCGAGACCGCGTCGCGCGATTTCGAACGACCGCAGCTTCGAGATGTCCTCGCCGCAGAACCGCACCGTACCCGATCGCCGCGCCATCAAACCCATTATGGCCTTGATGGTGGTCGACTTGCCTGCGCCGTTGCGCCCCATCAGGGCTACCACCTCGCCGCGGCCCACCTGAAACGACAGGTCGAACAGGATATGGGCCGCGCCATACCAGGCGTTTAGCGATTGCACCTCGAGCATCGGCTCGTTCATGGGGGTGATCCCGCTGAGGCGGTCGCGACTTTGCCAGTGCCGAGATAGACCTGCTGGACTTCCGCGTTGTTGCGGATCGTCTGGGCATCGCCGTCGGCGATCAAGGCGCCGCGCGCTAGCACCAAGATTCGATCGGCATAAGCGAACACCACGTCCATCGAGTGCTCGGTGAACAGCACGGAAATCTTGCGTTCGACGACGAGCTTCTTGATCAGCGCGATCAGCGCATTGCGCTCGCGCGGCGCCATGCCGGCGGTCGGCTCATCCATCAGCAGTAGACGCGGATCGTTGGCGAGCGCGATGGCAAGCTCGACGCGCTTGACGTCGCCATAGGCAAGTTCCTTGCAAGGCCGGTCGCGTTCTTCGCCCATGCCGACCTGGCGCAACAGCTCAATCGCACGTTCGCGATGGCGGGACTCGAAGGCGGAGCCGAAGCGGAATAGTTCGTGGTGGTGACTGACCAGCGCGAGCTGGACATTCTCGACCACGGTCATCGAGGCGAATGTTGCCGCGACCTGGAAGGTGCGGCCGACGCCGAGGCGCCAGATGTCGCGGGGCTTCAGCCCAACGATACTGCGGTCGGTGAACCGCACGTCGCCGGAGTCCGGTGCAAGTTGTCCGTTGATGATGTTGAAGCAGGTCGATTTGCCGGCGCCGTTCGGCCCGATCAACGCTAGGAACTCGCCATCGGCGACGTCGAAACTGACGCCATCCACGGCCTTCACGCCGCCGAAGGATTTACGCAATCCTCGTACCGACAGCACACTCACGGCGGCACCTTTTCCCTACGCCGGCCAAAGAATCTCGCTGCTGAGCCGACCAGTCCCAGCGGAAACACCAGCACGAGCGCCAGGATGATGACGCCGAGCAGCGCGCGCCAGAACTCGGTCTGCCGCATGACGGTGTCTTGCAGCACCGCGAAGAACGACGCGCCGATCACCGGGCCGACTAGGGTTTGCAAGCCCCCCAGCAGCACCATGACCATGCCGTCGACCGATCGGCCGACCGCGATTGTCTCAGGAGAGATCGAGCCTTTTGCGAAGGCGAATAGCGCGCCGGCCAGGCCGCCGACCGCGCCTGCGATCGCAAAGCCGATCCAATGCACGCGCTTGACGTTGATGCCGATGGCTTCGGCGCGCAACGGGGAGTCCCGACCGGCCCTCATCGCATAGCCGAACGGTGCGAACAGCATGCGCCACAGCAGCAGCACGCCGCAGACCGTCAGCGCAAGTGTGAGCAGGTAATAACGGCCGCGGGTGTCGAACGGCGCAGTCGGCCAGATGCCCAAGACACCATTGGAGCCGCCGGTGAAGTGTTCCCATTGGAACACGATGGCCCATACGATCTGCGCGAAGGCGAGGGTGAGCATCGCCAGGTAAACGCCGGACAGTCGGACCGAAAACCAGCCGAACAGCAGTGCGCCGGCGCCGGCCACAAAAGGGGCGATCAGCAGCGCCGCCGGCAAGGAGAGCGCCAGGAACTTCACCAGAAGGCCCGCCGCATAGGCACCGAGCCCGAAATAGGCCGCATGACCGAACGAATGCATGCCGCCTGGCCCCATGATGAAATGAAGGCTGGTGGCGAACAACACGGCGATCAGCGCGTCGATGCCGAGCACCAGCGCATAGGGCGACACGTGATCGAGCAGCGGCAGCAGCGTTAGAAGCACCACGACCGCGATCGCAGCGAATCTGAACGCGGGTTTCGGCGCGCGCAACGGCTCCTCATCGGCTGTCGTGTTGCGCACCGCGGCCTGCGGCCGCCCGAGCAGGCCATAGGGCCGCGCGATCAGTACCACGGCCATCACCAAAAATTCCGCGACCAGCGTGAGCTTGGAGAAGTTGAGCGACAGGCCAAAGATATTCACGACGCCGATACCGATGCAGAGCGCCTTGATCTCGGCGATGATGACGGCTGCGAGATATGCGCCGGTGATCGACCCCATGCCGCCGACCACCACGACGACGAAGGCGTCGCCGAGCACGACCAAATCCATTGCAAGGTTTGCCGGCTCTCGTGCAAGCTGCAGTGCGCCACCAAGGCCGGCTAGCGCCGAGCCGCAGGCGAACACCGCGGTGAACAGCAGCGCCTGGTTGACGCCGAGCGCGCCGACCATCTCGCGATCCTGCGTCGCAGCACGGATCAGCCGGCCGAAGCGCGTTTTCGCAAGCAGCACATACATGCCTACAAGGATCACAGGCCCAACCGCGATCAGGAACAGATCGTAGGTCGGGAAGCGACGGTTGAGGATTTCGACAGAGCCCCGCAAGCCCGGCGCACGCGGCCCGAACAGGTCCTCATTGCCCCAGATCCAGAGCGTGGCGTCGTTGATCACCAGCAGGACCGCGAAGGTGGCGAGCAATTGGAACAGTTCAGGAGCCTGGTAGATACGGCGCAACAGCGTGATTTCGATCAGAGCGCCGATCGCGGCGACAAGCACTGGAGCCAGCAGCAAGCTGCCCCAGAAGCCCAGACCTCCGCCCACCTTGGTCGAAATGCTGTAGGCGATGTAGATGCCCAGCATGTAAAGCGAGCCATGGGCGATATTGACGATGCGCGAGACGCCGAAGATCAGCGATAGGCCGGCACCGACGAAGAACAGCCCGGACGCGGAGGCCAGCCCGTTGAGCGCCTGAAAAAGGAGAGCGTCGAAGGACATGGTGTGCGGCGCCGGCTGCCACGAACTCCGGTTCACCTCTCCAATAGCAAGAGAGGTCGACGCGTGAAGCGCGTCGGGTGAGGGCTACAGATTATCGATCGATTGAGGTGCCCTCATCCCACCCTCCCCACAGGGGGAGGGTGCCTCCGCCGTCGTAGCAATCACACGGTCACTGAGCCGCCGGACGAAGCTTCTTTACTTCATCGTCGGTCGGCAGCACGCTCGCGCCATCAACATACTTGAAGTCTGACATCGTGCCCTTGCCGTCCTTGACGGCGATCTTGCCGACGTAGGCGCCGACCGTCGCCTGATGGTCTTGGGCGCGGTAGGTGAACGTGCCGAATGGGCCACCCTTGACCTCGAGGCCGCGGAACGCGGTGACCAGCTTCTCGGTGTCGGCGGAGCCGGCCTTGGCGATGCCGGCTGCGAGCGACTTCATGGTGTCGTAGCCTACGACCGAGCCGAGCCGGGGGTAGTCGTTCCACTTCTTCTGATACGCCGCGACGAAGGCTTTGTGTTCGGCCGTGTTGATTTCAGTCCAGGGGTATCCGGTGACGATCCAGCCGACCGGTGCCTCATCCTTGAGCGGGTCGAGATATTCCGGCTCGCCGGCCAGCAGATTGACGACCAGCCGGTCCTTGAACACGCCGCGCGTCGTCCCATCGCGGACGAATTTGGTGAGCCCGGTGCCAAACATGGCGCTGAAGATGCCGTCGGGCTTAGCGTCGTCGAGCGCCTGCGCGATCGCGCCGGTGTCCTCCTTGCCGAGCGGCGGGGCCTGTTCGGTGACGAACTCGACGTCAGGCTGTGCCTTTTTCAGCATGGTCTTGAACGCTTCTGCCGCCGACTGGCCGAACTCGAAGTTCGGATAGACCAGCGCCCAGCGCTTCTTCTTCGCAGCGATGACGTGCGGCATCAGCATCGCGACCTGCATGTAGGTCGAGGCACGCAGCCGGAAGGTGTAACGATTGCCGTTCTGCCAAGTGATCTTGTCGGTCAAGGGCTCGGCCGCGAGAAAAAAGACCTGCTTCTTGCCGGCCCACTCGGTGACCGCAAGCCCGATGTGTGAAAAAAACGTACCAGCCAGGATATTAACACCTTCGCGAGTGACAAGCTCCTCGGCGACACGCACGGCGTCGCCTGGATTGGCGCCGTCGTCACGCGAGATCACCTCGAGCTTGCGCCCAAGCACGCCGCCCTTGGCGTTAATCTCTTCGATCGCCAGCTCCCAGCCCTTCTTGTAGGGATCGAGGAACGCTGGCTGCGACTTGTAGCTGTTGAGTTCGCCGATCTTGATGGTGCCTTGCGCCATCGCGGGTACACCAAGACAGAGGGCCGCGGCACTGGCCGCCGCCATTCCCAGCAGGTTGGCTCTGGTGATCATCCGCGTCTCCATTCATTAGAGTGCAAGGCTGGATTGATTGTCGTACGCCCCGGAATCTTGTCAAGGCGAGGAGCGCCCAAGAAGGCATCACGCCGCAGGGTGCGGTGCCGTTTTCGGCGGCGCTCCCACAAGAGGATGCATTGCGAGATTGGTTGGTGGAAGTCATGTCCGATCGCGCGCGGTCCATCAACGACATTCCCATGGCCCGCTACTTTGCTGCAGCGATCACGCGACGGAAGATTTCCAGATCATCCTTGATGACCTGACGAAACTCTTCGGGCGTGTTCCCGACCGGAGACGAATTGATGTCCTTGATCCGTTTGATCACCACGGGGTCGCGTATGGCACGGCCGACATCGACGCGAATTTTCTCTAGGACATCGGCCGGCATCTTCGAGGACACCATCAACGCGAACCAGGTGTTGCTTTCAAATCCTGGCAGACCGGACTCCACCAGCGTGGGCGCCTCCGGCGCATTGGGGTCGCGGGTCGGACTGGCAACCGCCAGCAGCCGGACTTTGCCATCGCGGACGATCTGCAAGGTGGTCGAGGGCGATGAGAACATCGACTGTACGTCGCCGGTGACCAGGGCCAAAACGGCCGGGTTTGAACCGGGGTAGGGCACATGCACCATGCTGGGGATGCCGGCAGCTTGCATGAAGCGCTGCATGCCGAGGAACGGCGCGCTGCCTGGGCCGGCTGATGAGAACGTCAGACCGCCTGAAGTGGACTTCGCAAGGTCGATAAACTCCTTCACCGATTTCACCGGCAGTTTCGGCGTCACCATCATGTGATGGTATTCGCGACCGACGATAGTGATCGGTTCGAAATCCTTGATCGGATCGTATGGCAAGGTCTTCAGATGCGGTGTGATGACGATCGCGTTGGTGCTCATCAGCAGTGTGTAGCCGTCGGCCGGCGCCTGATGAACCGCTGTGGTAGCGATAATGCCATCTGCGCCCGGCCGATTTTCAACGACCACCGAGGTGTTCCAGATCACGCGCAATTGGTCCGCAACGATCCGCGCCAGCAGATCGGTTGTGCCGCCGGGCGCAAATCCGACCACAATATGAACCGGGCGGTTCGGAAAATCGGTTGCGGCGCTCGCCGGCCCGGCGAGAATGGCAGTGAGAACCATGAGCGCAAAGAGCGGGCGAAGGCATGAAAGCAGCATCGCAATTCTCCGTTCAATGAGACTTGGCTTGCGAATCTTGGACGAGTTGCCAAATGCGTGGCGGCGATAGCGGCAACTCGCGTATCTGTACGCGAAACGATGACAGCGCAGCGGAAACGGCGTTGCTCACCGCGGCAGCCACCGCCACAATACCACCTTCGCCCGCGCCTTTGGCGCCGAGCGGATTTCCAGGGGCCAGCGCCAACTCCATGAAATGGCCACGGATGTTGGGGAAGTCGGTCGCGGACGGCAAAAGGTAGTCGGCGAAGGAGGCGGTGAGCAATTGTCCCTCCTCGTCGTAGCGCAAGTGCTCCAAAAAGGTGCCGCCAAGACCTTGCACGATTGCGCCCAGAGCCTGGCTGTGCACGATCAGCGGATTGAGTACCCGGCCGATGTCTTCGATGGCGATGAAGTCGACGAGCTCGACCGCGCCGGTACGCGGGTCGACGGCCACGTGGGCAGCGTGGGTGCCATAGCTGAATGGCTTCGCCTCGGTGTAGTCGAACGTGGCGGTTACATCGACGACTTCGCCGCGGTCGGCTGCGAATGTCGCCAGCGCTTCCAGATTCACACTCGCATCCGTGTCGCTGCGGTGGATATGCCCGTCGCGCCATTCGAGCTCAACGTTGGGCCTTCCAAAATATTCAGACGCCGTAGACTTGAGCCGGTCGATGAACGCCTGTGCCGTGGTACGGACGGCATTGCCAGACATCACAGCAGACCTGCTGTGCCAGGTGCCGAAGCCCTCTTCGAGTTCATCAGTTGAAGCGCAAATGATGCGGATGCGATCGAGCGATAAATGTAGCGCGTCGGCACACACTTGAGCGAAGACCGTCTCGTGGCCCTGTCCGGAACTTGTCGAGCCGACAAACACATCAAGGATCCCATTTCGACCGAGGCGAATGCGCGCTTTTTCCTTCAATCCGCCCGCGCTGCTCTCTACGAAGGATGCAAATCCGATGCCGTGGCAGCGACCTTCGATCATGCGACCTTGCAGGGAATTCTTCTTGACCCACCCGATCTCGTTCAGCGCCTGTTCGAACACCGCTCCAAAATCGCCGGAATCGAATTGTGCGGGAGGCTCGTAATTCACAAGCTTGCCGATGTTAAAGGGCATCTCCTGCGCGGTGACGAAATTGCGCCGCCGGATTTCAGCTGGATCGATGCCAAGATCATTCGCCGCGATATCGATCAGTCGTTCGCGAAAGAAGTTGGCTTCAACCCGTCCCGGGCCGCGGTAAGTCCCTGATGGAGTTTTGTTGGAGACGTAAGCATTGACTGTGCAGGCGAAGTTCGGGATGCGGTAGGGTCCCGGCAGAAATTGAGCACACCGCGTCGGCGAGGTGCCGCCGGTGCCGCGGGCATAAGCTCCGATGTCGATGGTCACCTCGCCGCGCAGCCCCACGATGATACCGTTCCGGTCGCAGGCGATTTCGAGATCGCAAGCCGTCTCGCGCGAGTGATTGGTGGCGAGGAAATGCTCACGCCGATCCTCTACCCATTTGACCGGACGGTTGAGCTTCCGGGCGACGAACGGGATCAGAAAGTCTTCGGGGTAGAATTCCCCGCGCACGCCGAAGCCGCCGCCGGCGTCGGCCACCTTCATGACCACCGAGCTTTCCGGCAGGTCGAGCATCGCCGCGAGCGTCGTTCGGTTGAAGAATGGCACCTTGGTGATGCCTGACACGGTCATGCAGCACTGGCCTTCGTCCCACACCGCGACGAGCCCGCGCGTCTCCATCGGGACGGCGGTGTGGCGCTGCACGCTAAAGGTCTCGCGCCGCACGTAAGGCGCCGTTCGGAACGCCGCCTCGGTGTTGCCGCGGCCTACGCTGATGCTGGAATGGTTGGTGCCGGCGCTCTCGTGGATGAGGGTGGCTGCGCGGGCTGCTCCCTCCCAGTTTAGCACCGGGGGCAGTTCGTCAATCTCGGCCGAAATCAGCGAAATGGCGTCCTCTGCGACATAGGGACTCGTCGCCACCACCAAGGCCATCGGTTCGCCCACATATCGGACTTTGTCGGTGGCGAGCGGCAATTGCAGGAAGTTTTCAAACCCCGGCATCGCCGCGATGCGCGACCGTATCGGCTTCAGGAAAGCGGAAAAATCCGACAATGTGAATACGCCGAAAACACCCGGCAGGGCGGCCGCCGCCGCGACATCGATGTTCCGAATTCGCCCATGCGGCCATGCGCTGCGAAACAAAGCCGCATGCAGCATTCCGTCGACGTGGAGATCGTCGACGAAGCGGCCCTGTCCCCGTAGGAGGCGGGCATCCTCTCGTCGGACGATCGGCTCTCCAACCAGCGGCATTGCGTGAAGACCGGATGCTGTGCGGATGTATATTAGTATGCGTACAAACGAATATTCGCAATAGAATCCGGGCCAATCGGTGCGGACTGTGCCCGGCCAGCAGCGACGCACAAGGTCGTCTGCGGGTCCATGGCCAGCATTGACTTGCTCGCCTCGGATTGGAAGTATGCACATGAAGCGTCTGAGCCGCGCGGGTTGGCGAATGCCTGATCCTTGACGCGCCGCGGGTTCGACGCTGACGACCGCAGAGAACCTCTCGGCGTGGGGACAGCGGGATGCAGAAGATGGTGCAGGAGTCGTCATCCGCCGCGCGGGCGAATCCGTCGCTCGGCCTCGTCAGGGCCTCGGTGAGATCGCTGCTGCCAACGATCCGGAGCAGAGCTGCGATATGCGAGCGCGCCCGCTCGGTTCCGGATGAGACTGTTGAGGAACTGCGCCAGGCTGGCTTTTACAAGCTTGTGCAACCGGCGGCGTATGGTGGCTACGAGCAGGACTTTGCAGTTCTCGCGGACCTGATGATGGAGATGGCCGGTGCGTGCGCCTCCACCGCCTGGGTGTGCGGCCTGTTCTCGGCGCACCAATGGGTAGTCGGACTGTTCCCGGCGCAAGCCCAGAAGGATGTGTGGGGCGGCAACCCCGACGCGACGCTCTGCGGATCATACGCTCCCATCAGCGAGGCCGCGCCGGCGACCGGTGGGTATCGATTGAATGGCCTCTGGTCCTTTGCCAGCGGTTGCGACAACGCCCACTGGGCCATCTGCGCAGCCCGGTTGCCTGCGACGAGCGAGCGTCCGAGCCAGCCGGCGTTCCTGCTGGTCCCGGCAAACGACTACGCGATCGAAGACACCTGGGATGTGATCGGTCTTGCAGGCACGGGAAGTAAGACCCTTGTTCTCAAGGATGTGTTCGTCCCCGAGCACCGGGTTGTGTTGTTTGCGGATGCGGCCTCGGGCCGCACCCCAGGCAGCCGGCATTATCAAAACCCTCTCTATGCCATTCCGATTTACAGCAATATCTCCTCGTGCCTCGCTGCAACCGCGGTCGGGGCTGCACTCGGCGCTATTGAGGATTTCATTGCCGCCACCGGTGGCCGGCTGACGCGTGGTTCGGTCACCGGCGGCAACAACCGGATGGCTGAATTTCCGACCATTCAGATCCGGGTGGCGGAAGCCGCAGCCTCCGTGGATGCCGCCCGGACCATTCTGCTTCGCGATCTTGAGGCGATTGCGCGCGAGGTGCGAGAGAACGGCGAAGGATCGATCCAGCAGCGGATCATCAGCCGCCGCGGCCAGGCATTTGCCGTCAATATGGCGGTGCGGTCGGTGGACATTCTCAATGCGGCGACCGGAGGCAATGGGCTGGCGCTTTCGAATCCCGTCCAGCGCGCATGGCGCGACATCAATGCGGTGGGTCGTCATGTCTCCGTCAATTGGGATGCGGTTGCTACGATGTATGGACAGATGGCTCTGGGACTCGAGCCCCGCGGCCAATATTAGGTTCGCTTCATGATCGTACAAACTGCCCCCACCGGTACGCTGCGGCTCGCCATCTCGATGCAGGACCATACGGCGCTGTGCCGGCAGTTTGCCCAGGCATTCGGTAACGATCGCTTTGAATCGCTGGCGCCGCTCGATCTGATGACCTACGTCATCTCGCACCACGATGCGGGCTGGCTTGAATTCGACCGCGAACCGGCCATCGATGATAAAACCGGGTTGCCGTACAATCTCGTCGACACGCCGCCGGAATACATTACCGTTACGAGCCGCCTGTCGCCCGAATTCAATCAACGTCACCATCCGTATTGTGGCTTGATCTCAAGCATGCACAGCTGGGGGCTCTATAACGGCCGCTATGGCCTCTCCAAGCTGGTGCTTCTCGACAAGATTGCGGCCAAGGATCGGCCGCTTGCCGACAAGATGCTTAATGGTGAACTGGATCGTCAGAAACGCCTAAAGGCTGAGCTCGCGAAGGATCCGCAGACGTCGGGCTGGCTGGACGAGCGCAAGGTGTTTCAGAATTATAAGCAGCTTCAGTTCCTCGACACGTTGGCGCTCTATTTCAATCGGATTCATCCCGGTGAACGCGGCGAGCAGATTTTCGAGAACGTCCCGATCAGCATGGAAGAAGACACCGCTATCACCGTTCGTCCCGCTGGAACGGGGGTCTATTCGCTCTCGCCATTTCCGTTTGCGGGCCAGGGCGGTGAGTTCGCGTTCGTAGGACGCCGCATCGCGGCAGGATTTGGCGATAGACCCGGCGGCTGGGCGGCGGCTTTGAAAGAGATCCCAACAGAATGGGAATTCTTTCGGCTGGTTTCGGGATGAATGCCAGCCATGCTGTCTCGTTCGGAACCTGGGCCCAAGGTTCGAGGGACTCGATTCAAGGGACAAGGGTG
>Ga0207701_10006591_pt1 | contig 11577 bp, 4 predicted proteins | sample KBSSwiSSwithPhiX_FD_184294 | JGI IMG/M metagenome (GOLD analysis project Ga0207701, IMG submission 184294) | Switchgrass rhizosphere bulk soil microbial communities from Kellogg Biological Station, Michigan, USA, with PhiX - S5 (SPAdes) (version 2) | ecosystem: Environmental > Terrestrial > Soil...
TGTCGTCCCCGTGATTGCCGATGTCCGTGGTGCCCGGTACGATGCTGCCCCCTATCTGAGCTATCGTGTATGAGTTGCCGGGCGGACACGTCGGTGTCGGTGTCGGTGTGCCAGCTGTAGCGGTAGGTGTAGCTGTAGCCGGGGCTGTCGGGGTAGGCGTTGATGTTGCCGTGGCCGTCGCTGATGGACTTGCAGTCGGCGTCGCTGTTGGAGTAGGAGTTGGCCCACAAGGACCGATTGACTCAACTGCGGTGGAGCCACCGCCTGCGGCGCCACCACCCACTACAAAACCACGACCGTTAAACAGCGCGGCTCCAGGTCCCTGGTGATCTACATTGTACGGCGGCCCGGCTCGCCAGCTATCGCTGCCTGCATTGTAGATCCATACCTGCTGATTGATCGGCAGACCCAGGCAACCGACGACCCACAGTTCATTGTTCAGGACGAACCCGTTGTCGCTCTGGCACGTCCCGCCCGTTGTTGGCAGTACGGCGATAGTACGCCACGTGTTGGTGGTTGGGTTGTAAGCGTATTGTGCGCCCGGCGCAGTCCCGCCGCCTACCACGTAGATTTCGCCATTGAACAGCACTCCTGCCACGTTGCCCTGGCCCGCGGGCATTGGCGCCCCGGTGGTGTAGCTGTTCGTACCCGGGTTATAGATGAAAACCGTATTTGTGACGGTGGGGAACGGTATGGTGTAACCGGCGATCACGTACACCAACCCGTTGAAAGTTGCCGTCGCCGGGCCGCCGCGTGTTCCGGGCATAGCCAGACCCGCACTCCACGTGTTGGCTGCGGTGTTATAGATCTGCATCGTATCGAGCGGACCACCGAACGCTATGCTGTTGAATCCTCCCGGCACATAGATGTTGGTGCCGACAGCCGTTCCTCTACTTTGTGCGTGTGGCACGGGGATCGGAGCCATGGTCGCCCATGTGGCGCCGTTGAAGCGCTCGTTTACAGCGGTGTAATCTGGGGCAGCGTTGAACCCGGTGATGGCATACAGGTTAGAGCCAACCGCGACTGTGGCCGGGTTGCGTCGTGCATTGGCCATGGGCGGTTCATTTTGCCACGCCGGGTTGCAGGTGGGTGTTCCTGTGGGCGTTGGCGTCGGTGATGGACATGGTCCCAGCGTGTAGCTTTGCCCGCCAGTAGCCGCACCGCCCACACCGTTGCAGAAGTACTGGGTGAAGGTGGTGTCGTTCTTCTGCACTCCCGCGGTGGCGCTGGTGTTGCTCCCACTCACTGTGCCGTAGATCACGTCGAAGCGTGTCTGCCCCTCGTACAACCTCAGCTCGAAGTTGGCAGTGCCGCTCCCCGGGAAGTACTGCGCCCGCCACTCAATGTTGAAGATGCGGTTGGGAGCAGTGCCACTTATCGATGTGAATATGCCAAACCCGCTATTGACCAAATACAGGTCGTCCCAATACGGGTAAATGGTGTAGTTGTGGGTCGTCCACGGCAGGCATTGGTTGCTAAAGGTCGCATCCGTCGTCACAAACTGCGCATTGCCGTTGGAGGATAGGTTGATGCTGGTGAAGCTCTGGTCGTATAACGTGAATGGGAACGGAAGCGCGATGGTGGTGACCGTATCATCCCCGTGATTGCCGATGTCCGTAGTCCCCGGCACAATACTGCCGCCTATCTGAGTCACTACATACGCAGCGTTACATGGCGTCCCGGTCGGAGTCGGCGTAGGCGTAGGACTACCCCCGCCTACTGTCCCCACGAGCCGGAAAAGCTGGTCCGGGCCATTTTGTGTGGGAAGGCAGGTAGTCTTGCGGCCATAAGTGAGGCAGCCGACGCCAAACCCGCCGCCCGGATTTTGCCAAGCTGCACCGGAGTTCGATATAACTAACCGATTGTCCCAGAACCACTGACCGGCCGGCGTGAAGTCCTGTCGCGATTGCACTGCGACCCAATAAGTGCCTGGAGTCAGCACAACCGCGGGCGTCAACGTGATGAGAGCATTCGCGCCGCCGGTATAGGTGCTCGCCGCGCGGGTTGCAACGACCGCCCCGGGCAGAGTAGCAGAATCTGCATAAAAAATGACGTTGAAGGATGCAGCCGGCCCACCGCCCAAACTATATTCGCCGGCGACATCGACTTCGGTAATATTCCAAGTCTGGCCTGCGGGAACGACGAAATCGTCAGCAGTGAAGGTGTCAAAGGGATCGTTCGCTGTTTCGAAGTCCTGCGAGGTGACGCCACCCGGCGTTGGTGCAGGATTGTTTATCTGGTCGTAGAGGACAACATTCGGTTGGGCCGGCATCCGTGGGGTGATCGGAACGAAAATCGGCGGTCCGCCAGAGGTGACATTTGAAGTTGTGGGAAGCTGCGACTGACCAGTTTGAGAAATGTTCGGCAACGGCTGGTCGGAAACAGCTCCATCAGTACGCTGCGACACCTGCGCCATGTATTTGCTCGCAGATGCATCCATCTTCGCAGCCGGATTGATTACGGCTCGCTTAGTCGCGTTTCGCTGCGCCAGCGCAAATGGAATTGCACAAACAGCAAGAAGCAGCAGCAGATAAAAAGCGCCTCGGATAAGATGCGCTTTGATGGCGGGATTAAGTTGTTTTTTCATGGGAGTTGTCCGGTTTGAAATGCGACGTTCGCGGGAGCGATCCGATAGGAGTACCGGTAAGCAAACATCGTGGGAGCACGGTTCTAGCGGAAACCGCAGAAGAAAGTCAAGACTTTTTCTAACAATTTTTCAGCGATCGACGTAACCGCCTTTGCAAGAAGGGGTCGGAGGCTGCAGCGGACACCTCAAATGCAGAAGACGTGTTACGGTCCGGGCTCTTTGAGTAGAGGCCACCATGTTCGCAAAGTCCTTTTGAGCGCAGACACTTCGTAAGTGAAACACAGAGCCTTTCGAATCGGCAAGCTGTCAGACGGGGAGCCGTGCGAAGTCGCTCGCGAGCTCTACCTTAACATTTCCTAACGAGCCTAGGGACGCGGTCTCGGCGTCGGTCGCGGCCTCGGAGTGCGTGTAGGTCGAGGCGCAGGCGTAGGCGAGATCGAGCCGCACGACAAGGTTAACTGCACATCGTCCACAAACATGCCAGTAAGGGCGCCCGAAAAGATGTCAAAGGTTCGCTAAATTCGCCGATTACATCCACTTCAGTGATATTCCAAATCTGGCCTTCTGGCACGACGAAATCGTCAGCAGCGAAGCTGTCATAATTGTCGAATTCGGGGTCGTAGTCCTGCGATGTGACGACCCCATTGGACGGGGGCGGTGGTGGCGTGGGCGCAGGGTTGTCCGTTTGATCGTAGAGGATGGTAGCCGGTGCGGCCGGGATTGGAGGGATAACAGATACGGTAATCGCGGGTGCGGCAGCTGCATTTGAGGTTGTGAGAAACTCCGACGCAGGCGATGGCTTGGCCTTGCCTCGGGTGGCGACGTTTCGCTGCGCCAGCGCGAATGGAATCGCGCACGCGGCCAAAAGCAGAAGCAGATAAAATGCGACTCGAAGAAGATGCGCCCTAATAGTTCGGTGAATTTGGCTCTTCATTGTGGTACGTTCTTTCTACGACTCAGCGTAGATGCTGGTTGCGGTGGCACTCGTACGTCCGTTTTAGGCAGGCCTGCCACAAAAAATCAACGCTTTCTGAATACATCGCGCATTTGTGCAATCTGCATTCCCGACACGGCGACAGGTAAACTACTATGCCTATTGGAGCATCGGGATACGTCAGTGTTGGATACCCGACGCTGCGAGAGGCAGAATGCCTGTGCTATTCGGCGGCTTCACCGCGTGTCTCCTCATCAAGGACAGCGATCGCGCGATCGTACAAGGCTTTCGCGTCTGCGTGCGAATTACCAACGGCGGTCATCCCTGTCCTTCCCAGCTCGCCCAAGGCGCTCATCATGTGAAACACCACGCCTGTCTGGCGGAATTGGCCAAAATGCAGGTGGTGCCGCACGACAATATCGAACAGGTCGTCCGGAGTAAGAGTCCGATAGCGCGGCGACTCAACATGATCGCTGGCTACAAAGAACTTCTGCTGACCATTCGGAGCCGTGAAGATCCCAGTCTCCGTATTGTAGGTTCCATCGGTAAGAAATTGCAAAGTCAAAAACGGATGAGTGGTGCCGCCTTTTCTTAAGTTAATCTCAATCGCGTACGGCTCCCATGTTCCGTCTTTCGCGCGCACCACCACGAAATCCAAAGCGAAACGGCCGATCACACCTTCCTTGGCCAGACGTTTGCCTACCTTGGCAGCTTCCCTGGTGATCAGCGGAGCGTAAGCTGTGTCGGCCGGGAAAACGCAGCCGAGATAGCTTTGTCCGGTCGGCCCGCCCAGGAGCTGGTCATGCGTTGATAACAGTTCAACCTTACCAAGCGGCGTGACTCGAAGCTGCACGCTCGGGCTCCTGAACTCTTCTCCCATGATCCGTTCTTCCACTACTCCCTTTCGCTCCTGCAACTTCTTCATGTAACTCTCATAAGTAAGTTCTTGTGACTCGAACTTCATGGCACGGAGGCGATCGTCTAACATAGCTGCCTCCTTCGAGTCACCGGGCGCGGGAAGCCCTGTTAAATCAACTACTGCATTGCCCTCACCGGAGACGCCTTCATTCAGCTTTACCATCACCTGTTTGATCGAAGGCTTGGTCACCCGCATCTCTGCGATCGCATCGACGAGGTCTTCCTTACTGCCAATGTCCTCGTGACCCAACGGAGATGGCACATCTTCATCCATGAAAATCTTGCGGCAGCCGCTCTTTGTTCCCAGCGGGAAAAATTTCGGGTCCGCTCCGTACATCGGAATGCCGAGCCGCAACGCCAGTTCTTTCTCTCGGTTCGTCGTGTTAAACGGAACAAGGTGCGCCCGATTAGGGTCCATGATCAGCGATCGAATGTGCTCGATCAGTCGTGGCCGCTCTAACAGTTTCTCACTGAGCGGACGCGCAGAACCATCCATCGGTGAAGGCAGGAAAAGTCGCTGCCGCGCGTGGCTCGGGATGACGCCCGGAAGAAGATCGAGGTAATAATCGATGATGCTCGGCAGAATCGTTCGCGACGTCACGTAAATCAGGCGCGCTCTCGGTTGGCGTAGGAGCAGTAGCAGAAATAAGAACCGTTCCTCGTACGCCTGGACCACTGCGCCCGAGTCAAGCGCATCGATCGACATGGAAGGTACGACCACGATGGTTTGCGGATCTTGATTCAATCGCTCGATTGATTTCCACAAGGGCACCAGTTTCTTCTGGAGCCGCTCAAACTCGTTCTGTGAATCAGGAACGGATGAATTCATTTTTCGAAGTCCGGAAGTATTCACGAACAAATGCGCCAAGCAAGGTGGAACGCGTTGTCCCCTGGCTCGCCGTAGCCTTGGCGAAGGCGGCTCAACGCGTTGGAAATCGCGCGGCTCCGCCGCCTGATATCCCGCGCCTTCGGCGATTAGCTTGGGCATCGTCTCGCCGCGGCGAGCCGATCCACCTCTGAGAAATCTGCGTTATCTTCGTCGCCCGAATGAATATCCGCGATGGGTTCTTCCGCCACCTATTGTGCGCCGGCCGCTTGTGGCTGATTCCGATTCGAAGAGTGCCGTGTATAGGTAGGAGAAATTCTCCAGCTTCAATCGCGGAATTTTCTGGCCGATGAAGCGTTCAATCGCCTGCAACGCGGGCAGTTCCTGTCCGCTCGTGAGCGTGAAGGCGTCGCCAACATTTTGCGCCCGTCCCGTGCGCCCAATCCGGTGCACGTAATCCTCTGGGTGCTCAGGCACATCATAATTGATCACATGACTTACACCGGCGATGTCGAGCCCGCGCGATGCGATATCGGTCGCGACCATGACTTCGTATTTGCCGCTCTTGAAGCCTTCGAGCGCTTCGACCCGTTCCCGCTGTGTCCGATTGGAATGCAACACCGCCACCGCGTGCTTACCCTGCTTTAATTGGTGGGCTATCCGATCGGCGCCGTACTTGGTTCTGCAGAAAATCAGTGCGCTGTCGAAATTCGTTCGCTCGAGCAAAGCCATTAGCAGATCGAATTTTTGTTCAGCGGCCACTGGGTAGACCGCGTGGGTGACTGTTTCCGCAGGCGAACGGCGTACGCCGATTTCCACTAACTCAGGATCCCGCAGCACCCATGCCGCCAGACGTTCGATCTCCGGGGGCAACGTAGCCGAAAACAGCAAAGTTTGCCGCTTTGTTGAGATTTTCTCAACGATCCGGCGCACGTCGGGCAGAAAACCCATATCCAGCATCCGGTCCACTTCATCGAGCACGAGAATTTTTATCTCTTTGAGACTCATCGTACGCTGCTCCAGAAGATCGAGCAGGCGTCCAGGTGTGGCGACGAGAATATCGACGCCGCGCTTGAGTTCTTCGCGTTGTTTCCCGTAACCAACGCCGCCGTGCACAAGACTCACTCGCAAATCTGTGAAGCGGCCATAATCACGAAATGCTGTTTCCACTTGCGCCGCCAGTTCGCGCGTGGGCTCGAGCACGAGACAACGCAAGCCGGCGTGCTTAGCCAGCAACGTCAGAATGGGTAGTGCAAAGGCCGCAGTCTTGCCGGTGCCAGTTTGCGCGGTGCCGATCAAATCTTTTCCGGCAAGGACAATCGGAAACGCGCGAAGCTGGATCGCGGTCGGCTCCACGAATCCCATGGCCTGCGTTCCACGCACGACCTCGGGCAAGAATCCGAAACGATTAAATGACACAACAAAACAAAGGTTAAAAGGGTTACAAGATTAAAGCTGGTAGCAACGCGGCGCAGCGCACTTCTGGGAATGATCCGCGACCGATAATGCCTTCAGTAGGTACTGGCTTCCTGATACCAGAGTGATGCAAGCTACACCATATTCTAACACATACAACGAAAACGTCTTGTGCAGTCAATTCTGCAATGCGCCTTTGTTGCCTATACCTGCCACTCCTACTCTGCGAACCCTCTGTAGCGTCCGCAGTCCTCAGCGGACACATCTCGCCAGATGATCGCTTTCTCCGGACAAAAGCGTTGACACGCGGTCGCCATATAACGTAGACCGGCGGCTCTAATCCAATCCTCCTATGCAGAAAAAGTCCTCTGTTAACTCCGCCCTGGTCAGTGCTCGAATGCTAGTCGTTCTTGTCGTTTGCGCAGCCACATCTCTCATCATAACGCGGACATTACCCGCATTTCTCCGGAGCGAATCGCCGGTAAAGCTTTCCCAACGCACACTGACCTTCCCTGAACGCGTAGTCTATCAGCGAGCCATTGAGAACGTTTACTGGCGCCACCGCATCTGGCCCAAAGAACGGCGCGATCCCAAACCATCGCTCGATGCGGTGATGTCTCAGGCGCAGCTGGAAAAGAAAGTCGCAGATTATCTGCGTAAGTCACAAGCACTGGAGGATTACTGGCAACGGCCGATTACGGCTGAGCAGTTGCAGGCTGAGATGGATCGAATGGCAACGCACACCCGGCAACCCGACCTATTGCGCGAACTTTTTGTCAGTTTGGGGAATGATCCCTTCGTTATCGCTGAGTGCCTGGCCAAGCCAGCCTTAGCAGACCGTCTGCTGACAAACTGGTATGCCTACGACCAACGAATTCATGGCGAACTGAAACAGCGCGCGGAGGCTGAACTCCGGATGAATCCCACCGTCGAACACATGAAACAGCTCAGTGGGACGTACAGCGAAATTGAATTTACGAAGGGAGATAGCGGAGAAACTGTAGGGCAAGCGCATCGCTTGCCGAACCGGCAATCGGCAGGCGGAGCGCCCGCCCTACAACGGCAGCATTCGCACCACAAAATTAAGCTAAACAGCCACGAATGGGACCAAAGACTTCAAAAACTCGCGCAAACATTCAGCCACAATGCTGTAGCGGCAGAGCCTGCCCTGAGCGCAAGCCGAACAGGCGTATCGCCTGCGAAGAGCATATCAATAACAAAGATTCCGGCCGGAGTATTAAGCCTGTTGCAAGAAGACGAGACGCACTACTACGCAACGGCCATAATCGAGAAAACTGATAACCGGTTAAAGCTCGCTAGCGTCTCATGGGTTAAGGAGCCACTCGGCTCTTGGCTAACCAGAGCAGAAAACCAAGTGCCTAACGCAATGGTAGCAGCAACTGGCAACTATAACCTACCGAAACTATCAGAAGGTGGTGGCTGCATTGAAGATACTTGGACGGCCACTGGGGGCGCGCCTCTTGGTCGAACTGGACCTACCGCTGTCTGGACCGGCAGTGAAATGATCGTTTGGGGCGGAGCCGGCGGCGTGTTGTTGAACACTGGCGGCAGATATAACCCGAGCACCGACACGTGGGTGGCGACCAGCACCACTAATGCGCCCACTGGACGTTCGTTTCACACCGCAGTGTGGACTGGTAGCGAAATGATTGTCTGGGGCGGAACCGATTTCTTTGACTATTTCAACACGGGTGGAAGATACAACCCGACTACGGATAGTTGGACAACCACCAGCACTACGAACGCCCCTTCCGGTCGCTACCGTCACACAGCTGTGTTGATAGGTAGTCAAATGATTGTGTGGGCTGGAAATGATGGCCTTAACTATGTCAACACTGGTGGAAAGTACGATCCGGGGACCGACAGTTGGACAACGACCAGCACCACTAACGCCCCCGACCCGCGAGATTCACACACCGCGGTGTCGATAGGCACTGACATGATCGTATGGGGAGGCGAGGATTCCTCCGGCGTTTTTAACACAGGCGGGCGTTATAACCCAACCATGAATAGCTGGACAGCTACCAGCACCACTAACGTGCCGTCCGCTCGATACCGACACAGCGCTGTGTGGACTGGCAGTGTAATGATCGTATGGGGCGGAGATGATTTTAGTCTGAACTATGTCAACACCGGCGGGAGATATGATCCTGGCACAAACAGTTGGACAGCTACGACAATTACTAATGCGCCTGATGCCCGAGAGGATCATACTGCGATCTGGACCGGAAGTCAGATGATCGTCTGGGGCGGGTTTGGTAACGGCAGTTTTTTCAACACCGGCGGAAAATACAATCCCGGTACGAACAGTTGGACGCCTAGCAGCACCACCAATGCGCCTGATCCACGAATATTTCACACGGCAGTCTGGACTGGCACCGAGATGATCGTCTGGGGCGGAACTGATTTTGACAACAACTTCGATACCGGTGGCAGATACAATCCTAGTACCGACAGCTGGGTACCCACAGCGGGAGCGCCCACTGGCCGATATTTTCACACAGCAGTCTGGACCGGCACTGAGATGATTGTCTGGGGGGGGAACCGTGGGAATTTCCCTCAGAACACTGGCGGACGATACAATCCGAGCATCGATGATTGGGCAGCTACCAGCATAATAAACACGCCGACTGCCCGAAGCCGTCATACGGCAGTTTGGACCGGCAGCGAAATGATTGTTTGGGGTGGCGGTGGGAATTTGGACACAGGCGGGAGATACAATCCCGGAACGGATAGTTGGATAGCCACGAGCCAGATCAACGCGCCGCAAGGCCGAGCGGACCATACGGCAGTCTGGACCGGCACTGAGATGATTGTCTGGGGAGGAGAGAGTGGCGGGACCATCGATACTGGTGGGAGGTACAATCCAAGTACAGACAGTTGGATTGCTACCAGCACCACCAACGCCCCTCACGCGCGATCTTCTCACACAGCAGTATGGACGGGCACTGAAATGATCGTCTGGGGCGGCGCTGATTTCTTCGATTTCTTTAACACCGGCGGCAGATACAACTCGACCACCAACAGTTGGACAGCTACGAGCACCAATAACGCGCCGGGTAGCCGGCGGAATCACACGGCAGTATGGACTGGCACTCAAATGATCGTTTGGGGCGGCGATGACATTAATGACTATTTCAATACCGGCGGGGTATACAATCCGGGCACGAATGGTTGGTTAACCACTAGCACGACCAATGCGCCCTCTCCGCGATCTGGTCACACGACAGTTTGGACTGCAAATGAAATGATTGCATGGGGCGGAACCGACGGCTCCGATTTCTTCAACACCGGCGGCAAGTACAATCCAAGCACGAACGTTTGGTTAGCCACTAGCACGATCAATGCGCCTTCCGGCCGCTACAATCACACCGGCGTCTGGACCAGCACTGAAATGATTATCTGGGGCGGCATTGATCAGTTTGACGACGATGTCGACACCGGCGGCAGATACTGCGCGCAATCTGGTCCCACACCTACACCCACTCCTACGCCTACCGCTAGCCCTTCAGCCACGCCGACAGCAACGCCTACTTCAACGCCAACAGCAACAGCTACTGGTACTCCCACAGTCAGTCCAACACCGACTGGAACGCCAACCGCAACCCCTACTGGAACACCGACAACAACAGTAACGCCAAGTAGCACGCCGAGAATCACTCCCACACCCAGAGCTCATCCAAGTCCAAGGGCGCGACCTACCGCGCCACCGCACCTGACGCCCGTGCCAACCCCAACATCGCCACGCCCCACCGCATGGCCGCGCCCTACCTCGCCTCCTCACATAACACCGGTGCCGCCTCCGTCTTCGCCGCGTCCTACCCCGGCACCGCAGCCCTAGTCCGTAGGACTAATATTAAGGAATACGACACGGAAATCGTAGCGACGAATGAAAAACAAATCCACTTCCCAGTCCGCGTTCTTTAGTCTACGCGCCTTATTTGGTCTCCTGCCTTGCGCAGCTGCATGTTCCATTTTGACGGGAACGCCGCTCAATGTCTTGCCCGCCCGATCGTCATCAACGCTTAGCCAAAGAACGCTCACGTTCCCCGAGCGTGTCGCTTACCAGCGAGCTATTGAAGACGTTTACTGGCGTCACCGGATCTGGCCTGAAGAACGTCCGGATCCCAAGCCATCACTCGATGCCGTGATGTCACAGGCGCAGCTGGAAAAGAAAGTCGCAGACTACCTGCGTACATCACAGGCGCTTGAGGATTACTGGTGCCGGCGTCTTACTGCTGAGCAGCTACAAGCAGAGATGGATCGGATGGCAAAGCACACCCGGCAGCCAGATGTATTGCGCGAGCTTTTTGCAGCGCTCGGGAACGATCCCTTTGTGATTGCGGAATGTTTGGCGAGACCAGCACTAACTGAGAGTTTGCTAGCACCTAATACGGTCGCGCTAGCCGAGCAGCCGAGTCGAATGTATAACGAGATTGTAGCTCCTGAGTCTGATTACACCCTGCCCAATGTTGCTGATGGGAACTGTACAGCTGATAGCTGGACCGCTACCACTACTAGTAACGCGCCTGCTGGGCGAACTTCTTTCACAGCGATTTGGACGGGCACAGAAATGATTGTCTGGGGCGGACGTGGGATAAACATGTTGAACACGGGCAGCAGGTACATTGCGAGTACGGATAGCTGGACAGCTACAAGTATCATCAACGTGCCCGTTGCCCGAGATGCGCATACGGCGGTGTGGACGGGCAGCGAAATGATCGTATGGGGCGGCGTTGACGAATCGTTCCACGTTTTGAACACGGGAGGAAGATACAATCCAAACACAAACAGCTGGACAGCTACCAGCACAACGAATGCGCCCACCCCTCGCTTCGCTGCCACAGCAGTGTGGACTGGCACCGAAATGATCGT
>Ga0207701_10006592_pt1 | contig 11577 bp, 14 predicted proteins | sample KBSSwiSSwithPhiX_FD_184294 | JGI IMG/M metagenome (GOLD analysis project Ga0207701, IMG submission 184294) | Switchgrass rhizosphere bulk soil microbial communities from Kellogg Biological Station, Michigan, USA, with PhiX - S5 (SPAdes) (version 2) | ecosystem: Environmental > Terrestrial >...
ACTCGTGCTTTCTGTGCACACGATCGTCAGTTTCGACTTTGCGGTCGGCATCATTCCCGGATGGCACGCGACGATCTTTCCGCCTTACTTCGTCGCCGGCGCGATTTATGCAGGTTTTGCGATGGTGCTGCTGCTGACCATTCCCTTGCGCAAGTTCTACGGTCTCGAAGGCTTTATCACCATGCGCCACATGCACAACATGGCGAAGGTGATGCTTGCCACCGGCTTGATCGTCGGCTACGGCTACATCATGGAGGCGTTTTTTGGGTGGTACAGCGGAAACCGTTACGAGCGCTTCATGATTTGGAACCGCATGCATGGTCCATATGCGCTTTATTACTGGGCCCTGATTCTCTGCAATATCATCACGCCGCAGTTCCTTTGGATTAAGAAGGTCCGGTCGAACCTGCTCGCTCTGTGGCTGATCTCGATCGTCGTGAGTATCGGCATGTGGCTGGAGCGGTTCGTAATCGTTGTCACGAGTTTGCATCGCGACTACTTACCATCGTCCTGGGGAATGTACCAGCCGACGATGTGGGATTGGGGAATGTTCATCGGCACGATTGGGTTCTTCTTTACTTTGCTGTTCTTGTTCCTTCGCTTCCTGCCGATGATTTCGATCTTCGAGATGCGCACGATTCTTCCGGAAGCGACGGAGGAATAGAGGAGAGACGGGGAGACGCGGGGATAGGAAGACGGGGCGGCGAACTGGAGTTGGTTTATTGAGCTACCGACAAGCTGAAGCGTATCGGACATGGCGGACGATAAAGACAAATCGAAAGAGGTTGGGCACACAAACGTAGGCGACCGGCCTGTTTATCCGGCGTTGCGCGATCGCGAGTCGGTGGCTGCTCACAACCCTGTGCCGCCTTTGACCCACGCTCATCGACGTCACGCGCCGCCGCTTTACGGTGTAATGGCTGAGTTTGATAACCCGAGAGATTTAGTCGCCGCCGCTCATCGCACCTATGAAGCAGGTTATCGACGGATAAATGGCTATTCACCGTATCCGATTGAAGAACTTTCGGAGGCGATCGGTTTCACCCACACGCGTCTGCCGTTGATTGTTTTTATCGGCGGGCTGGTTGGTGCGATTGGCGGCTTCTTCATGCAGTACTGGATGGAAGTGATCGATTATCCACTGAACGTCGGAGGTAAGCCTTACAACAGCTGGCCTGCGTTCATTCCGATCACATTTGAGACAACAGTTTTGTGCGCGGCTTTTTCGGCGGTGTTGGGGATGCTCATCCTGAACAAACTGCCGCAGCCGTACCATCCAGTGTTCAATGCTCCGAACTTCGCCCTGGCCACACGCGATCTTTTCTTTCTCGTCATTGAGGCCAGTGATCCGAAGTTTAACCACGGCGAAGTCGTCGAGTTTATGAAGACGCTGAATGCGCAGGACGTGACGGATGTGGAAGTGTGAGCGGGAGGGGATACGGGGGGACGGGGAGAAGCGGAGATCCTCTCATTCTCCCCAGGCTTTAGCCTGGGGTTCAGAGTTGCAGAAGATTCTATTTAACCGTTTCAACGGTTTCCCTGAGTATGTTGCCGGATGATCAAGCGCCGTTTTCAGAAACCGTTGAAACGGTTTGCCGAGATTATTTCGTGCACGACCCCCAGGCTGAAGCCTGGGGAGAATGAGACGGAGACAGGAAGAGCTCGAGTGCATTTAAGGAAACACGGTGAACTTACTAAGGAACGGAGCGGCGCGTCTCCGCGTCCCCGTGTCTCCCCGTCTCCGCGTCTTCTTCTTTGCCTTGCTTTGGTCATCATCTCCACCGCTTGCCGCCAGGACATGCAGGATCAACCAAAGATGAAAGCCTATCGCGGCACGAGCTTTTTCGGAGACGGCCTTTCCGCGCGGCAACCTGTCGAAGGTACTGTACCGAGAGGCTACCTGCGTGCAGATCGCGAGTTCTTTACCGGAAAGAAAATCGGAACAGTCACTGCGCCCGGGCCTGCTGGAGCGCCCGCTGGTCCACAACCCACAGCCGCCACTCAATCAGCGGCGAACGCTTATCCAGACGACGTCGACACATTTCCGTTTCCTATTACGGAAGAGACGCTAGCTAGAGGCCGAGAGCGTTACAACATTTTCTGTTCTGCGTGCCACGGGATGACGGGCTACGGAGACGGAATCGTTGTGCGACGAGGTTTCCGTCGCGCCGCTTCATTTCATGACGACCGTTTGAGACAAGCTCCGGTCGGACACTTCTTCGATGCCGTAACAAATGGTTGGGGAGCGATGCCGTCATACGCTACTCAAATCCCCATACAGGATCGTTGGGCCATTATTGGCTACATTCGCGCGCTGCAACTTAGTCAGCAACAACAGCAACCTGCGGCTTCGGCGCCTACTACCACGCCGTCCGTAACACCAACGCCCGGAGGACATCCTTGATGAGCACATCATTTAATCCTCCGGATCTCGCGAAACTGCGACGCAACTCGCTAATCGTTGGTTTGGTTGCGCTTGTGATCTTTCTGATCGGGATGATTGTCGATCACAAAGGATTCCACCAGGCATATATCTTTGCTTTCACTTTTTGGCTCGGCATCAGCGTCGGTTCTCTGGCGTTGCTAATGCTGCAACACCTGACTTCAGGCGGTTGGGGATTTGTAATCCGTCGTGTGTTGGAAGCATCGACGCGAGTGTTGCCGCTGATGGCAGTCCTCTTTCTTCCGATCCTGGTAGGCGCTCATTACATTTACCCTTGGACCGATCATGAAGAGGCTGTAAAGCTCGGCGACAAAACGAAGTATTTGAATCTGACCTTTTTCGCGTTCCGGGCGATCGTTTGTTTCGGTAGCTGGCTGGCACTCACATTCCTGTTGAATCGCTGGTCACTCTCACAGGATCGCACCGGCGACCAGTACTACACAAAACGGATGCGGATGCTGAGTGGGCCCGGGATGGTGTTGCTGATCTTTACGGTTACGTTTGCAGCGGTCGACTGGTACATGTCACTCGAGCCTGAATGGTTCTCCACTATTTACGGATTCATTTTTGTAGCCGCGTGGGCAGTCAGCGCCCTGGCATTCGTCATCGCGGCGATGGCTGTCCTGTCCAAACGCGAGCCACTTGATCGCATCGTCGCACCGTTGCATTTCCACGATCACGGCAAATTGCTGCTGGCTCTGGTAATGCTTTGGTCTTATTTCGCATTCTCGCAGTTTCTAATCATTTGGTCGGGGAATCTCCCGGAGGAGATTGGCTGGTATACGAAGCGAATGCACGGCGTCTGGGGCACACTGATCGTCGTAGTTGTCATACTGCATTTCGCGTTGCCCTTTTTACTGCTGCTATCACGCAGTTTGAAGCGCGATCCTCGTAAGCTGGTGATTGTCGCGGCGATGATCCTCGTGATGAGAGTTGTAGACCTGCTGTGGATGATTGAGCCGGCATTCTCGGGCGAGAAGTTTCATGTAAGTTGGTTGCATCCGGTAGGTCTTATCGCGATTGGCGGATTATGGCTTGCGATGTTCACCAGAGAGCTGAGCAGGCGGGCTCTGATTCCGATCAATGATCCGCAATATGAATCGGTTCTGGAGCAAGCGCACGCGGGGCATTAATTATGAGCAAGGACCACGACAACATTCATCGGACTGAAACACCTGACGTTTCGCACATCCGCAACATCGAGGTGACCCACGAGCGAAGCGATGTGAACGTCGGAGCGATCGTGAAGTTCGTTCTTTTTCTTACGTTGCTAACGGTAGTGGTCTATGTGCTCATGTGGGGAATGTTTCGCTTGTTCCAGGCGCAGGCCCAGAAGGAGCCCGTGCCTGGCCCTATGGCGATGTCAGAAGCTGAGCGACTGCCTCCCGAACCACGACTGCAAGGGGCACAGGGTTTTGGTAGCGAACTGGCGAAAGCCGCCGGTGAACCCGACTCGAAGGTTCCGCGCGATCCGGAGTGGGAGATCAGCGTTTTGCATCAGCTTTGGGAAGATGGTCTAAAGCATGGATTGCGCGACGCAAACGGGCAGGTTGTGGGCATGCCTATCGAAGAGGCGATGAAGAAAGTTGCTGCGGGGGGCCTGCCATCGCGCGCGAATGGTCCTTTGAAGATGGAAGACTTCGCGTTGAGAATTCCCACGGCGGCAAGTTCGGGACGTGTGACTGAAAAGAGATAGCAGTAATGCGAAATACATCGATTTTTCTTTTAAACCTTTGTCTGTTGTTTCTTTGCTCTCAAGCGGTGTCAGCCCAGATGGGGAGACCCCGGGGCGCATCGCCGCTCTACAGCTCGAAGCCTTACGAACCATCGGCTCCAAGTGGACTACCTTCAGTGCTGAAAGAGGTTGGAATCGATCAGAAATTAAATCAGCCATTGCCGGGAGATGCGGTCTTTAAAGACGAGACCGGTAACGAAGTAAGGCTCGCCAGTTATTTCGGTAAGCGGCCAATTGTGCTGGCGTTGGTTTACTACGACTGTCCAATGCTTTGCACGCAGGTGCTGAACGGCATGGTCGGTTCGTTCAAAACGCTCTCGCTGAAACCGGGAGAGGATTTCGACGTTATCAGTATCAGTTTTGATCCGCGCGAGACTCCTGCGCTCGCCGCTGCAAAGAAGAATCTATACGTCAATAATCTTCCGGAGTCGAAACGTTCGGGCGCAACTGCGGGCTGGCATTTTCTGACTGGAAATGAAGAAAACATTAAACGCGTAACTGAAGCGGTGGGCTTTCGTTATCGCTTCGACCAATCGACAAATCAGTTTGCGCATGCCAGCGCAATTTACGTCGTCACGCCGGAAGGCAAACTGTCGCATTACTTTTACGGAATCGAATACGCACCGCGTGATCTTCGTTTGGGATTGGTCGAGGCGTCGCAGAACAAGATCGGAACGGCCGTCGATCAGCTGATGCTCTATTGCTTTCACTACGATCCGGAAAAAGGACAGTATGGCTGGATCGTAATGAACATCATCCGTCTTGGTGGGGTGATTACCCTGATCGGCATTGGTGTATTGCTTTTGGTATTGCGGAAGCGCAACTCCGCTCGCGTTCGTTTGCACGCAGGAGGCGCTGCTTAGGTCAATGGAAACTGGTTGGATCAGTTGGCTGCCCGAGGTCGCCTCGACTAACGCCGGGAAGGTAGATGCTCTCTACTACTATCTTTCAGGCGTGACGGCATTCTTTACGTTGTTGATCTCCGGTGTGCTGATCTTCTTTGTAATCCGCTATCGCCGGCGATCACCGTTTGAGATACCCCGACCGGTTGCGGGCTCGCATAGGTTGGAGACGATCTGGACGGTCATCCCATTGATGATTGCGATGAGCTTTTTCGTGTGGGGAACAAATCTCTACTTTCAGCAGGCGCGTAGTCCGAAGCTGGCGCAGGAAATCTACGTCGTGGGAAAGCAGTGGATGTGGAAGGTGCAACACTCAACGGGTCAACGCGAGATCAACGAACTGCATGTTCCCAAAGGTCGGAAAATACGTTTGATCATGACATCGGAAGACACCATTCATTCGTTCTTCATTCCCGTGTTTCGTATCAAGGCGGATGTATTGCCCGGACGTTACACAGATCAATGGTTCGAAGCCACGAAGACAGGAACGTTTCACCTGTTCTGCGCAGAATACTGCGGTATGAATCATTCGGGGATGATTGGTTCAGTGGTCGTGATGGAGCCGAAGGAATTTGATAATTGGCTCGCAGGTAATGCAGGCAATCAAACGCCGGCAGCGGCAGGCCAACAGTTATTCCAATCGCTCGGCTGCGCGTCATGTCACGGTGTTAATGGAGAAGGTGGTCGTGGTCCAACACTCGCAGGACTGTTCGGGCGTCAAGCGCGATTAACAACCGGCACGTCAGTCGTAGCTGATGAGGTTTACATCCGCGAGTCGATCGTGAATCCGCAGGCACAAATCGTCGAGGGCTTCACAGGGATAATGCCAACGTTCCAGGGGCAAGTAAGTGAAGATCAGTTGCTGCAGTTACTGGCATTCATCAAATCTTTACATATTGAGAACCCGCAGCAACCAGTGCCGGCAGCGAGTCCGGCGAGCACTCCGGCTCAACCGAGGCCGACGCCTCAGCTGAACCCGAAGTAGCGGGAAGAAGTCTATGCAACAAGAAGGATACGAAATACCAACACCATCAAAGGTGAACTACATCAACGCGCAGTATGGACTTAAGTCCTGGCTGCTGACGAAGGATCACAAGCGCATTGCCTTGTTGTATCTCGGGTCGGTTACCGCCTTTTTCTTCTTTGGCGGAATCTACGCGATGATGATTCGCATAGAACTCTTAACGCCGCGCGGCGACTTCCTTTCTTCGGCAACCTACAACAAGGTCTTTACGCAACACGGAATCCTGATGATCTTTTTCTTCCTGATTCCGGCGATACCTGCCACGCTCGGCAATTTTCTTGTGCCGATGATGATCGGCGCGAAAGATCTGGCGTTCCCTCGCATAAACTTACTCAGCTGGTATATCTACATTCTCGGCGGAATCATCACAATCTGGGCGCTGCTCTCAGGCGGCGTCGATACGGGTTGGACTTTTTACGCGCCATACAGCACGACTTTTTCGAATACTTATGTTGTTCTAACCGGCCTCGGCATTTTCATAAACGGCTTCTCCTCAATTCTGACTGGACTCAACTTCATCGTCACGATTCACACGATGCGCGCGCCGGGTATGACATGGTTCCGCCTGCCGCTATTCATCTGGTCGCATTACGCGACGTCGTTGATCATGATTCTGGGCACGCCCGTGGTCGCCATCACTATTCTGCTCCTCGCTTTCGAGCGTTTGGCGCGAATCGGAATTTTCGATCCAGCGATCGGCGGCGATCCGGTGTTGTTCCAACATCTATTCTGGTTTTATTCGCACCCGGCCGTTTACATCATGATCTTGCCGAGCATGGGAGTGATCAGTGAGTTGATTGCTAACTTCTCGCGCAAAAATATCTTTGGTTATAAGTTCGTCGCGTTTTCGAGTCTGGCGATTGCAGTCTTTGGCTTCCTGGTCTGGGGCCATCACATGTTTGTGTCTGGCCAGTCAGTATACGCCTCGATGATCTTCTCGTTCCTGAGTTTTGCCGTGGCGATTCCGTCGGCGATAAAAGTTTTTAATTGGACCGCCACGCTCTACAAGGGATCGATTTCATACGACACGCCGATGCTTTACGGTCTCGGCTTCATTGGACTCTTTCTGATCGGTGGCATGACTGGCTTGTTCCTCGCCAGTATCGCGGTAGATGTTCACGTTACCGACACTTATTTCGTCGTTGCACACTTCCACTACGTCATGGTTGGCGGAACATTGATGGGTTATCTCGGAGGTTTGCATTACTGGTGGCCGAAGATTAGCGGTCGCATGTATCCCGAAGGTTGGGGAAGATTTGCAGCGCTCGTAGTTTTCGTGGGTTTCAATCTTACGTTCCTACCGCAGTTTGTCGCGGGCTATCTTGGAATGCCTCGGCGATATCACGCGTATCCACCCGAGTTCCAAGTGTTCAATGTTTTGTCCTCGGCGGGCGCAACTATTCTCGGTATCGGAACGCTCATTCCGGTGATCTATCTGGTTTGGTCCATGCGTTACGGTCGTCACGCGGAAGCAAATCCGTGGCACTTGCCCGGGCTCGAATGGCGAACGCCATCGCCCCCACCAACTGAGAACTTCATAGTGTCGCCTGTGGTGACGTGGGAAGCTTACGAGTTTGCTCCACCCGAGGAGATGGAAGTGGTTGGTACAACGCATCACAGACCTTTGGAAGATGCGCCTGTCGCTGGTGATTAAGGGGAGCCTGAATTGGCTGAAAGCGTAACAGCAGAACACGAAGTCCATCATCCGGCGCTGCAGCACCACTTTGAGAATCTCGAGCAGCAGCGTGAAGCGGGAACGCTCGGAATGTGGGTGTTCCTCGTAACGGAGATCATGTTCTTCGGTGGAATGTTCTTCGCATACACACTGTATCGCGGGAAGTACGGGCTCGCCTTCGCTTCTGCAAGCAACCACCTCTCATGGAAACTGGGGGCCATCAATACCGCTGTTTTGATCTTCAGTAGTTTCACCATGGCGTATGGCGTCTACAGCGTGCAGATTGGTAAACAACGCCGGCTGATCATAAGTCTCATACTCACGATAGTTTTGGGTCTGACATTTCTCGGAATCAAGGCAGTTGAGTACCACGACAAGTATGTAGATCACCTGATACCGGGACATTTGATTCCAGGTCATCCCTTCAGTCCAAAGGATGTCCACCTACTGCCCGGCGCATCCGCTCAGAATATTGAGATGTTCTATTGGATCTACTTCGCGATGACGGGGATGCACGCGGTCCACATGGTGATCGGGGTCGGACTGCTTTCAGTGATTCTCTATTTCTCGATCCGGGGTAGATATGATCCTGAATACCACAACCCGGTTGAAGTTTCGGGCTTGTACTGGCACTTTGTTGATTTGATTTGGATCTTTTTGTTCCCGTTACTGTATTTGCTCGGCAGACACATGGAGCATTGAGGATTGACGATTGATGATTTTTGATTGTCGATTAAGCGTTATTGGTGTGATGTTTAGTTTTCGGCTCAAGCAATTTGCAATCAGCAATCGCCAATCAAAAATCTTCAATCCATCAATCGAGCCAAGCGTGAGTTACATATGAGTGAGCATATAGTCTCGGTTCGAATTTATTTCGTTATCTTTCTGGTGCTGATGGTTGGCACTGCGCTGACGGTGTGGGCCGGCTTTCAGGACTTTCCCGGAAAACTGAACGTTATCATTGCCTTGACTATCGCTTCGGTAAAAGCAACGCTAGTCATACTCTACTTCATGCACCTCCGCTACAGTGCGCGTTTGGTTTGGGTAATTTTTATTTCGGCGCTGTTCTGGCTGGCACTGATGTTTGCGCTGACCTTCAGCGACTACTGGACGCGTGAGTGGCTGAATCCTGCGACTACTGTTCGACCCGCTCAAGCCTCGCCTGTTTCACTGCTACCACCTGCTTACAATTTGGACACTGCAATCTGAGTGTTGAGTCGGAAGTCGTGATCCCGCCGCCGCAATAGGGACACTCCCCTCGAATCTCGTTCGTCTTGAACAGATCGCGCATCATGATTACCGGCAAGATCAAGCCGGCCAGCAGTAAAGGAATGCCAAAAATCAGACCGATGGTGGTTCCCTGTCCAATGGTGAGACTGATAACAAGGCCGGCAATAAACAAAGCGAGCCCAAGCGCAATGCTGAAAGAAAAACTGTAGGCGCTATCAAACGACCGGGATGGTTTCGAAGCCGCAGGACGATTGGTATCCATGATTCCTCCGAAAACTTGAATTGGCAGCTGGGGAAAATCTGTTGGCTTGAAATCGACTTTTACTCTGATGGCTAGACGGTTGTCAATTGCCCCAGAAGAACATCCAGATTACACAAACAGGAGCAGGAGCAGGAAAACAGGCGCACGAAATCTCCTGCTCCTGCTCCTGCTTCGTGCTGCTGCCCCTGGTCTGCGTAATCTGTGGATACTCTTCGGCGTTCCCACTCTGTCGCTGGTTTGTGTTTTAATGACCGGTCGCTTTGAACCGCGTATTGCTATCTATTTTGACAGACGTCTTCGATATTTATGACTATTGAATCAACAAAAACTCCATTTGAAACTTTTCTCAACGACTACGACGAAGAAGCGTGGTCGGCAACCTTAACAACGCTCTTACGTTCAATTCACGAGGTCGACCGGAACGCAACGCAGATCTGGTTCGCGTTCTATCCGCTTTCATTATTCCGTGCCCTTCACTCATCTACCGATCCGGAGACGCTCGCCGCGCGGTTGCTATTGCAAGGCAAGTATTACCTCAAGGATCAGATTGGATCGTCGCATACGTTTCTTTACGGCCATCGATTTTGGCCGGCGGTCAAGGAAGCTGTGCAACGCCATGCGAAAACATTTACTGCAAATAACAAGCAATCATTGGCGGATCAGATTATCGCGGTCGCGCAGGATGTCAGTCGCAGCGCGAAAGTCGATCAATCGCTGCTCGTTGGCATAACGGCAGTGGCGTTCATGACGGTTCAACAAGCAGGATTGTCCGCTTTCGAACGGGCGCCGGCTGAGATGCTCGTTTCGCAAAAACAGGCTCAGAAGTCACCGGAACAAGCGCTTCGTGAGCGCGCGAAAGATGACAGCCAGGGATTGCTCGGCTTCCTGAAAACGATCGATAAGAAGTGGACCATCACATACGACGAGAATGACCCGGCGGCGAAGTACAAGATGAACAACGTGCAGGATCTTGCATGGGGCGCGGCTGACGATCGTTCACGCAACTGGCGCGAGATCGATCCGCGGCGCGTCGAAGGGCCAATTCCAGTCGAGTGTCGATCTGCATCGTGTGGCACTTGCTGGATCGGAGTTCTCGGGGGAGCGGAAAAACTCTCCGACGTTGCGGCACGCGAAGGTAAGAAGATCAAGGAGTTTGGTTACATTGACACTGCGGAACCCAAACCATTGATCCGGCTTGCCTGCCAGGCGCAAACCTACGGCGCAGTCTCGATCGTGATTCCGCCCTGGAACGGGGTATTTGGCAAGTATCTCAAAAACGAAAAAGAGCAGCTGGAGAGGTCTCTCGAGTCGCCCTCTATCGATTCTGAAGAAGACCCTGCGTCGCCGGCCAACGATCGCTACAATTAACATTGAATCAGCCGGCAAAGATTCCTCCCCTTCTGTTTGTTCTTTTCGCCGCGCTGCTGTGGAGCACCGGCGGCTTGTTCATCAAGTGGACCAAGCTATCGGGTCTTGAGCTGTCGTTCTATCGATCACTGTTCGCGACCATCACCGTCGCGATAGTCACCAGAAAAGAAGGGTTTGGTCTCAATCGAATCACCGCGGTCGCGTCCGCTCTCTATGCGGTGTTGCTTGTGCTGTTTGTTTTGGCCACCAAGCAAACGACAGCAGCGAATGCGATCTTTCTGCAATACACAGCCCCAGTGTATCTGTTGATACTCGAACCCGTTATCTACAAAGAGCGTTTTCGTTTTCGCGACTTGATAACAGTGCTGGTGTGCGTCGGTGGAATGACGCTGTTCTTCGTAGGACAGCTACGACCGCAAGACGTTTCAGGGAATCTGTTGGCGCTCGCCTCAGGATTGTGCTTCGCGCTGTATTTCCTTTTGCTGCGACATTCGAAAGCCCGCGCAGTGAACCGGGCGTCGTCTGTGATCTACGGAAACTTGTTAGCAGTCGTTCTTCTTGCTCCGATCGGTATCGCGGCTCTGCCAACCATCGACATGCGCGACGCGCTTTGCGTGGTCTACCTGGGGGTCGTGCAACTCGGACTCGCTTACATTCTCTTCACCACGGCGATGGCGCGTGGCGTGAGATCTCTCGACGCGGGAATCGTTGGTTACATCGAGCCCGTTCTGAATCCTGTGTGGGTGTTTCTTGTGTTGGGTGAGCAGCCCTCACGCTGGGCGCTGGTGGGAGGGGCGATCATCATAGCCGCAGTGTTTACCCACACCCTGATCGAGGCGAAACAGAAGCGACGGGCAAGGCTAGAAGTCATTCAACATTAGACCGCGCAACGCACAGTTCAACCAGCAAAATCATCAGTGCTCAACCTTCACTGGAAA
>Ga0207701_10006593_pt1 | contig 11577 bp, 10 predicted proteins | sample KBSSwiSSwithPhiX_FD_184294 | JGI IMG/M metagenome (GOLD analysis project Ga0207701, IMG submission 184294) | Switchgrass rhizosphere bulk soil microbial communities from Kellogg Biological Station, Michigan, USA, with PhiX - S5 (SPAdes) (version 2) | ecosystem: Environmental > Terrestrial >...
CTTGTGAAGGCTCAAGGCCCAGAAATCCTAGGCAAGGTCGCAAAGACTCACTTTCGCACGGCCCACGAGATAGCGCCGAACAGTTACGCGGAGCCCCCGCCTCGAACCGAGTGGCGTCGTTAGCCCCGAGGGATTTGCGCCCACGGTCGGCAAGGTTCCTGCTACCTATTTTTGCCTCTAAACGCGTCGTGGAAACCAGGCTCCTCATATTGAATGCTGACCCGGTCTTTGAGGACCGTGCTCTAGGCATTTTAGATGAGATTGAAGACATCGAAATCCGTGTTGTTCGAACCTTGCCTGAGGCCATTTCTGTCTTGTTGGCTGAAAATTTTGATGGATTTGTCGTGGAAGGCGAAGCGACGGTTGCGCTGGAGCAGGCGACCAACGCTCGTCAACATTTCCCTTCTCTGAACATCGTCTGCCTGGCTCCAAAACCCCACGAAGAGGAGTTTAGAAACAGGGCTGAACAGCAAAAAATTGAGCGAGTGGTGACGAGCGTGAGCGAGCCGAGCTTGCGGCGACAATTGCATTCGTTTGTCCGTTCACTGGCTCAGGGGGGAATACCGGCTGAGGGAATCGATCCTTGTCATTCGCTCATCGGCAATCTCAATCAGTTTTCCGCTGCGGAGATCCTGCAGATGAGTTGCCTTGGGCAGCGGAGTGGCCGCTTTACGTTCAAATCAGGCCGGGGCAATAGCGAGATTTACCTGGCTCACGGATCGGTCAGACACGCGGTCTTTGGATCGCTCGAAGGTGAAGCTGCGGTCGCTGAGATTTTCCGGTGGCGGCAGGGGCGATTCTATTTCGAAGAAGGCATCATCAGCCAGGTCCAAAGCGTCGATCGCCCTTGGGCACACCTGTTAATCGACAATCTCCAGAAGCTCGATGAGACCTTGGAACTGTCAGCGACGACGCCGCGATGAGAGACAAGGCCCTTGAAACCAAGCTCAGGCTTCTCAGTCTGCAGTTGGATAATTGGAAAAAACTGCACGACGTGATCACCTACGGCCTCGATAAGGCCAGACCGATGATTTCTGCCGACCGGGAGCGTCAATTCACCGAAATCCGGGCCAACCTCCTGCAGGAGACAGAACATGTTTTGCGAGAATTAGGCGTTCTATCAGAGCTTTCAGGCCGTGCGATGAACGTTTTGCAACGGTGTGTTTCGGTTCGCGGTGTGCGTGAGTTGTCAAACGAGGAAGTCCGCAGGCTCGAAGCGGAGTGGAACGGGGTCTTTACAAAATTAGGGGTCGTGCAAGGTCAGCTAAAGTCTCAGCGTAAGGCGCTAGCAGCACAGACTCCTTTTGCCTATTACGCGGCCCGTTTTTTCCCTAAGTTACAATCAGTCTTACGGCGCCAAAAGGTGGCGACGGCCTAGCGGTCGAGGCAAAAGAAAAAAAGGTTGCCAGAGGCCGGTTCTGAAAATTTATTGAGAATTATCCACCCTATCTTAGTGGCGGGATACGATTAAGTTGTGTTATGCCAAAGCTTACAAAAAGGGACATAGTCGTGGCCATCAGCAATCAGACTGGGATGGTCCAGCATGACGTCTTTGAGGTCGTCCAACGAACCCTCGACCATATTACCAATAGTCTGGCGAATAATGTCGCGGTCGAATTACGCAATTTTGGCGTTTTTCAGCCGCGCCTGACTAAGCCTCGCGTAGGTCGTAATCCAAACGAACCAGGCAGCAGTTTTGTGATTCCGCCGCGGGCTACGGTCAAATTCAAAGCAGGCAAGATAATGCGCCAGCGGGTAGAAAAGCTTTCGCGCGAGTTAAAGGAAGCGTCGGAAAAGCGGATGGAACGAGAGTCGACTGGGGGAATTCACTAGAAGTCGTTCATCACGATCCAACTGCGGGCTCGGGGTCCAGGAGACTCTGGATCGACTGTTCTAGGCGATCGAAGTTGATCGGTTTCGTCAGGTGTTCGGAGAATCCCGCTGCGCGGGCGCGGTTTACGTCATTTTCCATACCGAACCCGCTCAGGGCAATTCCACGCAGGCCCTTGGTGGTACTCAATTCCTGCATTAGCTCATAGCCGGACCGGTCGGGTAAGCCGATGTCGCTGATTACAAGGTCGAATTTTTCATGGCGAGTCCTCTCCACCGCCTGATCAGCGGTGTGAGCGACTGTGACTTGGTATCCGCGACGCTCCAGCATCATCTTCATCCCAGTGCAGGTGTCGAAATGGTCGTCGACCACTAGCACGCGTCGCTCAGGTTTTACCCCGCGCGCTTTCCTATCAGCAAGTCTTCTTGCCTTCTTCTTGTCTAACTCGGTCGAAGCAGGGACAGGTGTTGCGACTGTATCAAGCGTCACGACAAAGGTTGTTCCCTTGTCCCGTCCGTGGCTCTCCGCCTTAATTACTCCACCATGGGCAGCGACCATGGCTTTCGAGATCGCGAGCCCGAGCCCCAGACCTCCAAATCTCCGCGTGATAGAACTTTGCCCCTGCTCAAACGCGTTGAAGATTGTCGACATCTTGTCCTCTTCAATCCCGATGCCTGTGTCCGTCGTCCGAATCTCGATGCTGTTTGGTGTCGGATTTAACGTTTCTATTATGATCTGACCCTTTTCCGGTGTGAACTTCACGCTGTTCTTAATTAGATTCCAAAATACCTGCTGTAATCTCGCGGGGTCGGCCTTCACGTGTTCCTGCTTGGCCCTAAGCCGAAATTCTATTTTTAGGTCTTTTGCCGCAATTTCCTCGCGGCAGATCTCGTAGGACCGTTGCAGAATCTCATGCACACCAACTGTCTCCAGAGTGAGCTGAAGCTTCCCTTTCGCAATTCGAGTGATGTCGAGGAGATCATCGATCAAGCGCGCTTCCAGTTCCACGTTGCGACGTATTACCTCCAAGGCTCTCCGCACTTCGGGTGAATCCGAAGCACTGGCTTCCAGCTCACCGACCATTGCGATAACTGGGGTAAGCGGATTGCGTAACTCGTGTGAAAGCAATGCAAGGAATTGATCCTTCGCGGCGTTCGCGCCAATAAGTTCCTGACGGAGAGTGACATCCCGGGTCTTATCTTCGACCAAATACAGAACGCCTTGGATCGTTTGTTTGGAGCCCTGTAACCGCAGTAGGTTCACATTCACGAATCGGGTCATGCCGCTTTGATCGATGAATGCGTGTTCCACCATTTGAAATGGGGCACCGAAGGCGAGTACTTTCTCAATGGCATTGATCGGCGCAATCGTTACTTCGTCGTAGGTCGCGTCGTAGATATCTCTCTCTGCAGGAAAGTTACCGAAGCGCTTTGCCATCTCGCCAAACGCCTGATTGGCTTGAAGGAATCGGCGCGAGTCTGGGTCAACCAAGGCGATGCCCGTCGGCATGTTGGCGAGGATTTTTTCGTTAAAGACGACCTCCCGCTCGATTCGCCGCGCAGCTTCTGCTTGACGGCGGGTGAATCGCCCCGCTAGCCCCGCACCGATCGCCGTCAGGCCTATCAACCAAACCGCCGGAAAGAGGATCTTAGCAAACAGGTCCCGAACTGGCTTATAGGCGACGGCTTTCGGCTGCACGATGACGGTCGTCCATCCCGTCGTATCGATCGTTGTAAAGGAATAGAGGTTTCCTTCCCGCTCGAGATGGCCTGCCTTGTTTTGGCGAATCTCCTGGGTGAGAACATCTGGCAAGGCAGATGTTCCGTCTGTATTAGGAACAAAGTCATTAGTGAAGAGAGTCATGCCGGTCTGATCCAGGACCTGGCATGTTGCTTGATCGGCGAAGTCGATCGTTGAGAGTCGCCGTCCCATGCGTTCGACAAGAACCGAGACACCGAGATAGCCGACGATCGCGCCCTCTTGAGTGCGAACTGCCCCGACGATATCGGTCGTCATTCGATTATCGGGCAATCGGGGATGAACCTGTGAGACATAGACATCCGGTGATCCAGCGGCGCCTTCGCGCCAGAGAACCGACGAATAATCCTGCGCGCTCGACTCTGGAATTGCAGGTAACGACGCAATCAACGACCCATCAGGTGATGCGAGGAACATCCCATCAATTCGCGGGTGTGAGTAAAATGTTAGGGCGAGCCACCTTTGGGCGGCTATGTCCGGATTAGGGCCGGACAACATCTTAACAACGTCTGGTTGGGTCTGATAATATTCGATGACGCTGCTGGTATGGCTAAGATCGTCGCCGACGAGGTGCGCGATCAGTTGCACGAAGGTCTGGCGATCATGCAGGATCTTTGATTCGAGCGTGTTGGTCAGCATCGTATACGCAACGACCAGCATCAAAATCGAAGGAGTCCACCCTGCGAGAAGAATCGCGACAACAATGTTAAAGCGCTCGAATCGGTCGCGGTCGCGACGTTTCAAGCCAGCCAACAATGGGATCGACTTGGTCCAGGGCATCGCCTTCGAAAACTCGGCTCTCTCTTTCGTTGGAGCAAGGCCCTAAATGGGTTCGCCACCTACCTTCCGGCCACGATAGCCAGGTTCAACTCACGTGCCTGAATGTGAAGGGTTTTTACGTCCGCCAGGCTTAGACTGTCAGGCGGTGCATTATTCAGAAGGGTCCGGATCGAAGCGATTCCAGAGCGGAGCTTTTCGAATAGTGGGGTCTGAGCGACCGGTGGCGGAAGCGTTTTCATTTCTTCGCCAAAATAGTTAATTAAGTCGAGCTGCCAAAGGGCAGCTGCCCGATCCGGCGAATACTTGGATTCCACCGCGCTTGAGGCGATTTCCAACCCGCGGAGCCACCCGCCTAAACTTATGAGGTGTGCCATTTTTTGATCACGTAAAGCAGTCATGGCCTGTTCAACATCGGTCTGCGTTGTGATTAATTCACGTCGAACGGCCACCCAGTTGCCGCGCTTACCAAGGTCCGTCAGGCTGGCGCTGTGTCGCATTACCCTGTCGCCGACGCCAAGGCTTCGTGCTTGGCGGAGTAAAACGCGCCCGAGATCGTCGACCAGATCCTTTTTTTGGCATTCCACGATAAGAAAGCCGTCAGCAATCAACCCACCGAAAACCAGTCCCATCTGCTCGCGGCCCGAAGCCATCGCCTGAGGAAATTCTCGCTTGAGTTGCTCAAACGGGAGGGGCTTTAGGTCATCAAGTTGTTGGAAGATATCGGCAACGGACGGAGCAGTGTATGGATTTACGCCCAGTTCCTCTCGCGCGTAATCCGATTGCTTGGACTTCTCCTGGGCGAGGGTAGGGCTGCCTAGGAAGACGAAGGATAGTCCACACGTGGATACATACATGAATATGGCAATCCTATGCCTAGCCGGGCAGGGTGTATTCATCCTCTTCTTAATCGGAGGATAACGGTCAGCTGCTTGCACGGGAATTCAGAAGTCTCGACTCCGCTCGATCTTACCCTACTTTTCGAGCTCGGTCTTCCTTGGAACGAGGGTTAGTTTCTACATTAGACACATCTATTTTTGATTTGACGGGCGTAGCGGAAGCGGCATCATGTCGCCCTTGCCCCGAAGCCTTGTGGCAATCTCTAACCTGATTATGCAAGGAAGTCTTGGCTCTATCATTTGGACGATCTGCTACTTAAGCGTGTTAATTGGGCTGTCTGCGTACGGAATTCATCGTTACGTAATTATCTACCTTTTTCTAAAGTACCGGAAGCAGGCGATCACGCCCAGCGGCTATTTCGAGCAGCTGCCCAAGGTCACGATGCAGTTACCGATCTTCAATGAAGTGTACGTGGTTAAGCGGCTCTTAAAGTCGGTAAGCGAGATCGATTACCCCAGGGAACTGCTCCATATCCAAGTTCTTGACGATTCTACGGACGATACGCGCGAACTGACGGCCTCGTGTGTGGAAGACCTGCAAAAGCGGGGATTCAATGTTGAACTGATACATCGTGTCGATCGGACGGGTTTTAAGGCTGGGGCTCTCGAGACTGGGCTGGCCTCCGCCAAAGGCGAGTTCATTTGCATTCTTGATGCGGACTTCGTCCCGCAACCCGATTTGCTTCGAAGGACGATTCATTTTTTTACCGATCCGAATGTCGGCATGATCCAAACGCGTTGGGGTCACTTGAACCGGGGCTACTCGCTTCTGACTCGTGTGCAAGCCATGTTCCTGGATGGGCATCTCTTGCTCGAGCAAACCGCACGTAGCCGCAGCGGACGTTTCTTCAATTTCAACGGCACCGCGGGATTGTGGCGGCGTTCATGCATCGACGAGGCTGGGGGGTGGCAACATGATACCCTCACCGAAGATCTGGACTTAAGTTATCGCGCGCAACTTGCCGGCTGGAAATTCATTTTCCTATCGGACGTTATCACCCCAGCCGAACTCCCAGTGGACATGAACGGCTTTAAGTCGCAACAGCATCGCTGGACAAAGGGTTCAGTCCAAACGTGTAAGAAATTGCTCCCGACTATCTGGCGTAGCGACCTTCCGCTCATGATAAAAATCGAGGCGACTGCACATTTGACTTCAAATTTTGCATACCTTTTGCTAGCATGTCTATGCGTGCTTCTCCATCCCTCAAGCGGGGGGCCGCAAGCCGGCTGGGTCCGGATGCTCCTCCTAGATATCCCGATTTTTCTTACGGCGTCCGTATCCGTTGCGGTCTTTTATATTTGCGCGCAGCGTGAGTTGCACCCGCGCACCTGGATGCGGGAAATTTTACTTCTTCCCTGCCTGCTTGCGCTCGGCGTCGGGCTTTCGCTGAACAATGCTCGTGCTGTTCTGGAGGCAGTTTTCAATCACAAATCAGACTTCGCTCGCACTCCAAAATATGGCATCGAACGCAAATCACAGGGGTGGCGTAATTGCAGGTACATGCCCCTTAAGTCGTTTCTTCCAATCGCGGAGATCGCGTTCGCCCTGTATTTTGGATATTTCGTTTGGTTTGCCATTTCGCATAAACAATTCCTCTCGGTTCCTTTTCTCGCCATGTTCCAGATGGGATTTCTCTACGTTTCCGTTTCATCGCTTGGCCAATGGTTTCCAAGGTTGAATCTCGATGCCGAACGTGAGGGCATCACAATTCCTGCGTGACAAAATTTTTATTTGAAGTAAGAACTGCGGTCATGTTTCGCCTCTCCCTCATTTTGGTCACATCACTTTTGCTCTCGCTTTCGGCCCGAGCGGACGGACCAAGTCGCGTCATTATAAGTGTGAAAGACCAGAAGCTGATGGTTATGGGGAACGGTGAAAAGCTTGCCACCTATCCGGTTTCAACATCCAAATTCGGACTCGGTGATCAATGGGGCCGAATGACGACTCCCTTGGGTTTTCTGCAGGTCGCACAAAAAATTGGCGACCATGCTCCGGTTGGTGCGGTCTTTCGCAGCCGCAGGTTTACCGGAGAAATCCTTAAACCGAACGCTCCTGGAAGAGACCCCGTCATTACCAGAATCATTTGGTTGCGCGGACTCGAACCATCAAATGCTCATGCTTTCAGTCGGTGTATCTACATCCATGGAACTCCGGAAGAGAAGCTAATAGGGAAGCCTGCTAGCTACGGCTGCATCCGGATGAAGTCATCTGACGTGACAGACCTCTATGCGCAGCTGCCACTCGGAGCAATCGTGGAAATTGTTGCCGATGGTCTACCAAAAGTTCCGAAGGCGCCGCGTGGCGCGGTCTTTACGATTGGCAACCCCAAGGAAGAAGGAAAAAAATTAGGGACACCGAATGTGCGAACGAAAGGATCTGAAGAGACCGTTCGCAAGAGTGTCGAATCGAATCGGCCCCAACGGTCGGGCCATCGGGCCTAGTTGAGGTCACTCAATCCGGGCCCGAAGCAAGCGCATCGCGCCTTGACATGATGTGCCCTGTCCACGAACCTCCCCGCTCACAAATTTTCACATTTCCAAATGGCTAACACGAGATCCGCTTCCAAACGCGCCCGTCAGACAAGAGTCCGCGCCTCGCGCAATCGAAAGGTCATTACTCGTTTGCGAAGAATGCAAAAGGGCATCTCGAGTACGGCGACAAAACCGGCAACGAAAGATGTGCACGGAATGATTTCTGCGATCGATAAGGCCGCCAAGCGCGGGATCATCCACAAGAATGCTGCCCGCCGACGTAAAGCGAGATTGCTTAAATTGTTGGCGACCACGCCGAGCTCCGCCGCTTAATAGCGATCGATTGATTAGGCTGGCAGCGAAATAAGCCAGCTGCTTTCTGACGTTGCATATCTCTCAAGAGGGTTAAAATTCATCCCGATGATTCCCGCTTTCCTTCTTATCCTTGTCGCGGCCGCCTATCGAATTGTGACGGGACTCGCGATTTCTTCGGGCACAACCTGGCTCTCCAACTTTGCGCCTTTTACGGCCATTGCGCTTTGCGGAGCCGTTTATTTCCCATCGAGATACAAATTCTCTGTTCCGCTTATTGCGTTGCTGATTTCCGACATCGTTCTCAACCTTCACTACGACGCGCCGCTTCTCGATCCTCTGATAATTTGCCGCTATTGCGCGCTGGGACTGATCGGTTGGCTGGGCATGATCATCATTAAACGACCATCTTGGAAAACTCTGTTTCCAGCGTCGCTCGCAAGTTCAATTCTGTTTTACTTTATCACGAACGCTTTCTCCTGGTTGAGTGATCCAGGATACACGAAGACCTTCGCCGGCCTTTTCCAAGCGCTCTCGATCGGTTTATCTGAGTATAGCGCCACGCCGACCTGGATGTTTTTCCGTAACTCGGTCGTAAGCGATCTGATCTTTACCGGATTATTCATTCTCTGCATGAAGTTGGGCCGCAATTGGCAGGATTCTCGATCGACTTCCGTTGTCCCGCACACTGCTTAAACCGGCATGCAGCCGCCGGAGCAACGGGATGAAGTCGAAATGCTCTCGTTAATGCTGTTGATCCGGCGTTTCGAGGAGCGAGCGAGTCAACAATATCAGGCACAGAAGATTGGTGGCTTCTGCCATCTATATATCGGCCAGGAGGCGGTAGTCGCCGGTGTTGTTGGCGCTGCGCGGCCAGACGATTATCTCATCACGGCATATCGTGATCACGCCCATGCGCTTGCTCGCGGAACAAGCGCGAACGCCTGCATGGCAGAACTTTTTGGCAAAGCTACCGGTTGCTCCCGTGGCTTGGGCGGGTCTATGCACTACTTCGATAAGGAACGCCACATGTATGGGGGTCATGCCATCGTTGGTGCCCACGTTCCGCTTGCCGTCGGGATGGCCTTCGCCGCCAAGTATCGCGGCGAAGACCGAGTAACTCTCTGCTTCTTTGGCGATGGCGCGATCAACCAAGGCGCCTTTCATGAAGCTCTCAATCTCGCCGCGCTTTACAAACTGCCGATCGTTTTCATTTGCGAAAATAATCTATTCGCAATGGGAACGAGCGTTGAGCGTTCGACTTCGCTTAAGGAAATTGTCGATCGCGCCGAAGGTTACGATATTCCTGGAACGGTTGTCGACGGCATGAACTTCCGCGAAGTTCGCGACAAAATGGCGGAGATCATCGGCTCAATTCGCCGTGATCCACACCCTGCCTTCGCAGAAATCCGAACCTATCGCTACCGCGGTCATTCGATGTCTGACCCGGCGAGTTACCGCACCAAGGAACAGCTGGAAAAATTCCGGTTGGACGATCCGATTACACGATTGCGCGCGCAGCTCACACGCGAAGGCAAACTGACAAACGAACAGTTCGACATGATGGACAAGGGGGCGAAGGAGACAGCGCTTGCGAGTGTAAAATTTGCCGAAGAGAGTCCTGATCCTCCACTCGAAGAACTCTACGATTATACTTACGTCAGCGAGGCCAGCGCGTGAGAGAAATTACCTACCGCCAGGCATTGAACGAGGCCCTTGCTGAGGAACTGACACGTGATCCTAACGTCTTCCTCATGGGAGAAGAGGTGGCTGAGTACAACGGAGCCTATAAAGTAAGCCAAGGCCTGCTCGAACGTTTTGGACCCAAGCGAATCATAGATACACCGATCAGTGAAAACGGGTTTGCAGGGATGGGCGTCGGCGCGGCGATGGTTGGATTGAGACCGATCATTGAATTCATGACGTTCAGCTTTTCCTTGGTCGCTTTTGATCAAGTCGTGAACAACGCCCCGAACATGCTCACGATGTCCGGTGGTCAATTCAATATTCCGATAACGTTTCGGGGCCCGAATGGTCCAGCTCATCAATTGGGTGCGACCCATTCGCATGCCACAGAATGCCTCTACGCCAACGTTCCGGGATTGAAGATCTGCACTCCCGCCACCCCCCGCGACGCAAAGGGCCTGCTAAAAACCGCGATACGCGACGATAACCCGGTTTTGGTACTGGAAGCAGAACTTCTCTATAGCTCGAAGGGCATGGTCGAACCGGAAGATTTCGAATTGCTCATACCCTTAGGGAAAGCCGAGCTGAAACGCGAAGGTAGCGACGTCACGATCATCAGCTACGCGCAGAGTGTTCCAATGGCGACTGCTGCGGCAGAAGCGCTCGAGAATGAAGAAATTAGCGCCGAAGTGCTGGATCTGCGTTCCATCAAACCGCTCGATCTCGAAGCGATCTTACAATCGGTCTCGAAAACTCACCGCGTAGTGATCGTCGAACAGGATCGCCCGTTTTGTGGCGTCGGAGCGGAGATTTGCTATCGAATTCAGAAAGAAATATTTGATTCTCTCGATGCTCCCATAATGCGGGTTGCGCAGGAAGATGTCCCCATGCCCTACAACGAGCGATTGGAACGAGCTGTTCTGCCGAGCGTCGAAAAACTGATTACCGCCGTTAAGCAGGTTTGTTACACCTAACGAACAATTGCCATGCCTGAAATCAAGATGCCAAAACTTAGTGACACGATGACCGAGGGCACGCTCGTCGTTTGGAAAAAGAAGAAAGGCGACAAAGTCTCGGCTGGGGAAGTTCTCGCCGAAATCGAGACCGACAAGGCGACGATGGAATGGGAATCGCCTGAGGACGGCACCCTTACTGAAATCTATGTCGAGGAAGGGGGTAAAGTGAACGTGGGTGATCGGATTGCGTTCATTGGATCAGAGGGAGAAAAACCCGCCGCAGAGTCCAAAGCTTCCGAGCTGAAGCCAGCGTCGAAAGAGAAGACCTCTGAAGAAAAGGAAGTCGCAACGAAGGCCAAGGAAGAAAAAAAGCCCGTCCAAAAAAAAGACACGACTGAGAAGACGAAAAAACCGGAGCCCAAGCAAAAGCCGGCCGAGGACGTATCCGTCGAAAAGAAAACTGAGGAAGGTGCGCAGAGATCTGAAGTGAGTCCGGGCGCTCGCGTAAAAGCGTCTCCATTGGCGCGGCGAATTGCGGCAGAGCTGGGGGTTGATATTTCTGCGGTGAAAGGAACAGGTCCCGACGGCCGCGTCACGGAAACGGATGTGCGCGCCGCGGAAAAGACAGGAAAAATCTCAGGCGCGCCAACTGAGATTAGTGCCAACGTACGCTCGCGCATCAGCCTCACCGGAATGCGAAGAGTGATCGCGGAGAGGCTGGTGGCAAGTAAGGGTCCTGTCCCGCATTTCTACCTTAATATCGAGATCGATGCGGCGCCTCTGATGAATGCACGGGCCGAATTGAAAGCCGCGGGCGAAGAGGCGGATGCCGCAAAGATAACCGTAAATGACTTCGTCTTAAAGGCGGCCGTCGACGCGGCGGTGC
>Ga0207701_10006595_pt1 | contig 11573 bp, 8 predicted proteins | sample KBSSwiSSwithPhiX_FD_184294 | JGI IMG/M metagenome (GOLD analysis project Ga0207701, IMG submission 184294) | Switchgrass rhizosphere bulk soil microbial communities from Kellogg Biological Station, Michigan, USA, with PhiX - S5 (SPAdes) (version 2) | ecosystem: Environmental > Terrestrial > Soil...
GCGGCGTTGCCGGTGCCGCCCTCGGAGATCGACCCACCACCGCGCAGCCCGCCTACGGTGGCCACCTTTCCGGACCCGGAGCCACCGCTCTTGATGCCGCGCAGCTGATCATTGGCGCTGGCGACCCCGATGCCGCCCACGCCCTGGAAGGCCTTCTCCTGATCCCGGTCGACGTCACCCTTGCCGAGGACGTCCGCGATCGATCCGCTGCCGTCGGCGCGCGCGCCCAGCAGCTTGAGCAGACCGGTCGACTTCACCTGCTCGGCGAGACGGGCGCGGCGCTCCGCGTCCGCCTTGGCCTTCTCCTCGGCGAGCTTGGCCTTCTCCTCGGGCGTCAGCTCCTTCTTGACCGCCTTGGGCTTTTCTTCGCCCTTCTTCTTTTCGGGCTTCTTCTCTTCCTCGGGGGTCTTGGCGACCTCTTTCTTGGCCTCCGGCGGCGGCTCGACCTTCTTGACCACCATCTTGACGAAGCGGTCGGGGATCTCCTCGATGTCGGGCTTGCGCGGCCAGTCGACGTTGCGCAGGTAGATCACCAGCAGCAGGTGCAGCAGGAAGGACCCGACCGCGATGGTCGTGAACGACCAGTCGAGCTGCGAGGTGATCGAGCCGCGCACCGACGCGGGCAGCTGCGGGCGGGGCTGGGGCGGCGGCGGCGTGACGAACTGAAACAGGATCGTCATGTCGCCGAGGGTGATCTTGCCGCGCGACCGCTCGTCGAGCGGCAGCACCCAGCTCGAACCGCGCTTCTGGATCTTGCCGGTCTGCTTGAGCTGCGACAGCGAGATGATCTCGTTGCCGACCGCGATGCGCGCGTCCATGCCGTCGGAGAAGTGCGCGACGTAGTGATGGCCGGTGAGCTCGAACAGCAGCCATTGCCGCGGCAGCGCCTCGGACGGCACGACGAACAGGTTCTTGGCCGACTGCCCGATGGTGATGTTCTCGCGCTTGCGAACCAGCCGCTCCTCGACGATGCGGCCGCCCTGGATGATCCCGATGCGCAGGATCTTCACCTTGGGAGCCGCGCCGGGCTGTGGGGTTCCTCTCACCGCTGCTTGCGTCGCCATAGGTGTCCTTGTCTAGAAGGGAGCCTTCGACACGCTGTCGAGGATCTTAGGGATAAAGTCCTTCTTCAACTCCTGCCAGTCGTAGCTGATGCTGGACTTTTGATAGAAGAAGAACGCCTCGGGCTTCTGGATCTTGCCCTCGATCCGGATCTCCTCGGTGATCCGGTAGACTTTGTGGCCACCCGCGCCCCGTTCCACCTTCACCTTGGGTGCCTCGGCCGCCGGGGCGCCACCGGGGCCGCCAGCCGCCGCGGGCCGCGCGGGCGCCGGTGCAGGGGCCGAGATGGACGAGGCGCCACCCGCCTTCTGGGCGTGGGCGGCCCCAGCCAGGGCGATCGATGACCACAACGCCGCGACCCAAGAGAGGGAGCGGAGACCGCGGGTCATGGTGGTGGTCTGGGCGGTGTTCTTGGTCATGGGAAGACCTCTTGGTCTCATTTGGGGGCGGCGGGAGGGGCCGGAGCCGCGGGCGCTGCCGGCGCTCCGCCGGCCTGCCCCGCCTTGGCAGCGTCGTCCGCAGCCTTTTTGGCTGCGCGCTGCCGCTCACGCTCTTCGTTCTTGCGCTGTCGTTCCAGGCGCTTCTCTTCCTTCTTGATGCCCTCTTGAGCCTCGGTCATGTAGGCATCGACCGGATCGCCGGCGGGCAAGGTCCCGCCCATCATCTGCCGGTAGCGCTGGAAGTACTGAATGGCGGTGTTCATCCGCGCCGGAACGTCCATGTTCGGCATCTTGTCGGCATCGAGGTAGAGGATTCCGAGGTTGAACACAGCGTCGGCATAGTTGGGGAAGAGCTGTAGGGCGCGCTGGTACTCCGCCTGCGATTTTTCGTACTCCTGCAGGCCGCGGTAGGCATCACCCAGGTTCAGGTGCGCCTTGGCAAAGCCGGGCTGCAGCTGGGCCGCCTTCTCCAGGACCGGCGCCGCCTCCCGATAGTTCTTGGCCAGCAGGTACTGGGCGCCCAGGTTGTTCCAGATCACGGCGTTGTCGGGGCGGGCCTCGCCGGCCTTCTTGAACAGCAAGATTGCGCCGGGGACGTTCTTCTGGTCGACCTCGAGGAAGGCCAAGAGCTGGTAGATCTCCGACTTTTCGGCGTCCGAGGCGCCGTTGGCCTGCATCATTTCCCAGAGCTTCTTGGTCCACTCGTACTTGCGCAGCTTGTAGTAGGCCTTGGCCATGACCAGCATGGCGGGGGTGTAGCGTTCGTTCTTGTTGAGCGCGGCCTTGGACTGCGCCACGGCGGCCTCGTACTTCCCCGCCTGCAGCAGTTGCTCGGCCGCCTGGGTCTCGGCGGTCGGAATCACCGCGGGCGGAGGCTGGCGGCGCTTGCGCGGGGCGCCGTCGCCCGCGGCCGGGGGAGCCGGGGCCGCCGCCGGGGCCTGCTGCGCCAGCGCCACGCGCGGCGCCGCCAGCGACCAGGTAGCCAGCAGGGCGCCGGCCAGCGCCGCACTGGCCAGCCTGAGGTTCACCCGCCTCGAGACGTTGCCGGGCCTGCCGCAGCTGGCGGTCCTCATGGGTACTCCAGTCCGATGCGCTCGTCCTTGATGAACGGGAACTCGTCGGGAAGGTACTTCGACAGGTTCTCGCGGGCCTTCTTGACGTAGTCGTTGGTGACGCCCAGCTGCGCCGCGCGCGCCAGGGTGTCTTTCCAGCGCTTCTTGGCTTCGTCCTCGACCGGGGTCACGAACTGGTAGACCGCGTCCTTGTACTGGGTCTCGACCATGCCGCAGTCGTCGGGGTTGGCCTTGCAGGCCATCTTGGCCAGCTTCTTCACGTCGTCCGGCGGGTTGTTGGCCGCCTTGATCAGCTTCTGCGCGAACTCGTAGTAGATGTCGCCGCTGCGCAGGAAGGCCGCCAGCGTCCAGGTCGCGTCCTTGTAGTTCCAGATCTTCTGGTACTCCTCGTTCAGCGCCTTGGACTCGGCGGTGAACGCCTCGAAGGTCTTCTTGATCTGCTCGGGCTTGCTGCCGAACTTGAGCTCTTTCTTCTGGAACGCTTTGAACTTCTCCTCGACGATCAGGAAGTCCGCCTTGGCGGCGAACCCGGCGGCCGGCGTGGCCGCCGGCAGCCTCTTGCTGACGAATTCGTCGCGGACCTTCTTGTAGGCGTTCAGAACCGCCGTCTTGTCCTTGCTGGACTGTTCGGTGATCACGGCCAGCTTCATGTGCGCCTGCACGACCAGGTCGCCCGCCTCGGCGTGCGAGTTGAACTTCTTGATGAAGTCCTTGAGGCAGGCGGTCTGCTTGCCGACCTCTTTGGACTTCTCGTAGGCGTTGCAGCTGAAGAAGTAGGCCTGCGCGCTGTCGAGCGGCTTGTCGGCCACCGCCTCGGAGTAGCGCTTGTACAGATCGGCCGCCTTGCCGTACTGCTGGTCGTTGTCGAGCAGCGACGCCGCCAGGCCCAGCGCCTCCTTGCGGTGCTCGGACGCGGCGAACTTGGGATCCTGCGCCAGGGTCAGGTAGCCCTTGACCGCCTGATCGAACTCGAAGAACCGGTAGTGGTTGCGCGACGAGTTCCACAGCGCCTCTTTGCCCCACTCGGACTCGGGATAGTCCTTGTACAGGCGCTCGTAGCACTTGGTCGCCTCGCCGAACTGGAACAGCTTCTCGTAGATCACGCAGGCGTTGTTCAGCGCCGTGGGCGCGCCCGGGTCCTTGGGGTTGGCGTTGACCACGTCGATGAGGTCCAGCGCCAGCCCGACGTCGAGCTCGGTCGAGATGCTCGGCGCCTTGTCGCCCGGCTTGCGGCCCGCGCTCCCGGTGGCGCCGGTCGAGATCCCGGTCACCACCGCGATGCCACCGGCCGTCTCGCGGCACACGGTCAGCTCCTTGTTGGTCCCCTTCTCTTCGTTCTCCATCGACAGCTGCAGGCGCTTGGTGATGATGGTGGTCTTCACCGAGGCCTTGATCTGGGCGATGCGGCTCAGGTAGGGGGCGGCCTTGGGCGACTTCCCGCACGGCGATTCGCTGAACTGGTCGGCGACGCTCAGCAGCTTGCCCAGCGCGCAGTCCTTCTGCTCCTCGTCCTCGATGTTGTAGTCGATGAAGTAGGTCTGCAGGATCGCGTCATAGGCCTTGAACCCGATCTCGGGGTTGGGTCCGCAATACAGCTGGGTGATCTCGCCCAGGCGGCGGCGGGCCTCCGGCCAGTTGTGGTAGCGCAGGGCGATGACCGCCGCCGCGTACTTGAGGTCGGGCGTGCGATCGTTCTTGATGTAGTCGACGTACCAGTCGATGGCCGCGGTGTACTTCAGATAGATGTCCGGCATCGCGACCGCGGTCACCGGCGGCTTGGTGTTCTTCTCGTCGGGGATCGGCGGATCGTCGATCTTCTTGTCCCGGCGCATCTCGTCGATGATCTCTTCGTAGGCCTTGATCATCCGGAACGCCGAGTCTTCCTGGTAGCGGTTGTCCAGCTGCGAGTCGCGCACCGCCTGGTAGGCGGCGATGGCCTGCGGCAGCTGGCCCGAGTAATAGAGCGCGTCGGCGTAGAAGGCGCTGAATTCGTAGCTGCGCTTCGAGTTCGGATAGGCCGCCAGGTACTTCTCGTACAGCTCGGCGGCGGTCCGGTACAGGGTCTTGCACTCCTCGAGCTTCTTGAGATCCTTCTGGTTCTCCTGCCACTTGGTCTTGCAGGCCTGGGCGCCGGCGTGAACGTTGGTGGCCGCGGTCAGCAGCGCGTCCTCGGCCAGCTGTTGCGCGACCGCCAGCGCCTCCGGGTTGTCCTTGTTCTTCTCGTACCAGACGCTGCCCTTGGTGTAGTTGCGGCCCAGCGCCTCGCGCTCCTTGGCCGACGCCACCAGGTTGCGGTCGCGCTCGTAGCTGCGCACGATCTTGTCCTGGACCCGGGGAGCGTCCGGGTAGGCCGGCCAGCGCGCCAGCAGCGCCTTGTACACGGCGATCGCCTCGGCGTACTTGGTCGAATCGAAGTAGATGTCGCCCAGGCGCTGGAAGACCTCGCGCACATGCGGCTCGTCCTCGCGGCCCTTGTAGAAGGCGGAGGCGCGCTGCAACCCCGACTCGGCGTCGGGGACCGTGTCGCCGTCCCAGTCGGACTCCGCGAAGCTGACACCCAGGTACTGGACCGCCTCGGGCCGCAGATCGGAGCCGACCTTCTGACCGGCGGCCTTGCGGCCGTCAGCGTACTTGACCAGGTTGTCGAACTCCCGCACCGCCTCGGGGAACCGGTTGTCGCGGTAATAGGCCCAGGCCAGCTTGTACAGAGCGCGGTCGTAGTAGGGCGAGTCCTTGAAGGTCAGCACCCGCTTGAACGCCGCGATGGCCAGCCGCAGCTCGGCCGGGTTGTCGAAGTGGAATTCGCCGATGCGGGTCCACGACTCGGGAACGAACTTGGACTCCTTGACCGGCGTGCAGTCCTTGTAGGGATCCTCGTCCGCCTTGTCGCCCGCCTTCTCGCTCAGCTTGGGCAGATCCGGCGGATCCATCGGCTTGAACTTGTTGGAGCAGACCAGCGCCAGCAACGCCTGGCGGGCCTGGGCCTCCTGGCCCATCTCACCCAGGCAGAACCCCAGCAGGTAGTAGGCCGCGTCGAGCAGCCGGTAGTTGGGGAACTCGGTCAACAGGCGCTTGTAAAGCGCGATGGTCGGGGTGTAGTCGACCCGCGGCGGCGGCGTGGTGGGCGGATTGGGCGAATCGATCGCCTTCTTGTACGCCTCGTCGGCGTCCAGGAACTCCTCGGCCGACTTCTCGTAGTAGAGCTCGGCCAGCCGGAACATCACGTCCGGCGTCCAGCGCTTGTCGTTGGGATAGCGGCGCAGGAAGGCTTCGAACATCGCGATGGCGTCGCGCCGCCGGTCCCGGGCCTCGCGGTCGTTCAGGGCGATCTGGGGGTCGTACTTGGCGTTGATCGCCTTGGTCTTTTCGCTGTAGGCGCGCTTGACGATCATGCGCGCCGTCGACCGGTAGTCCTTGACCGCGTCGGCGAAGCGCTGCACGTCGCGGGTCATCTCGTCCAGCGCGCGCGCGTCGACCGGTCCGGCAGCCAGCGGCGCCGCCACGGCTGCCGCGGGGACAGCGGCGGCGGACACGACCAGCAGCAGCAGGCCCACCGACGACGGCGCGACTGCGCCCATCGGACCGCTAGGTCGCCTCACTTGTCGTCCTCCATGACCTTTTTGAAGTCTTCGTCCAGAGCGCGCAGCTCCAGATTCTTGAGATTGGTCAGCTTGGTGACCGCGCTGGTCTTCTGGTCCTTGAGGCCCCAGGAGACGTCGATGATGCCGTAGTCGGAGCGCACCACCAGGTCGTAGAAGCGATCGGCGACGCGGGTGAACATGGCCTGCGCCAGCCCGCCGCCCAGGTTCTGCGACTCGCTCACCACCGCGCCCAGCTTGGTGGTCGCCCGCGCCAGCTCTTCCTTTTCGGTGGCGAGGTAGCCCTTCACCGTCTCGAGGCGGGCGTCGACCTGCTTGTCGACGCGCTGGTTGTACTCATCCAGCTGCTTGCTGATCGCCTCGGCGCGCGACAGCACCCCGTTCAGGCGATCCACGGTCTGCTGCTGCTCCGGAGGCAGTCGATACTTCGCGCGCGCCTGGACCTCTTGCTCCTGGCGCAGGAGCTCGGTGAGGCGCACGCCGGCGTCGTGTTCGATCTGTCCGCTGCCGCCGGCGGCCGTGTCCTCGCGGCTGGCGTCGGCGATCTCCTCGCGGATCTTGTCGTGCATGTTGCGCAGGCCATCCACGGCGCCGCGCAGGTCCTTGAGCGGCTGCTGGATGTCCTCCGGCCGGATCTTCTGCTCGGTGCGCGAGGTCCGGTAGTACTGCTCGATGGCGACCAGCTGCGCCTCCAGCGACTGGATCTCGACGTTGAGCTCGGAGGCGCGGCCGTCGAGCTCCTTGTAGCCGGCCTTGACGTCCTCGGCGCGCGACTTGATCGCGTCCTGGCTGGTCGGCAGGTTCTTGAGCTGCCGCTCGAGGGCGTCGCGCTCGACCGCGATGTGATCCAGGGTCTTGCGCTCCTCGGCGGTCAGGTTCGGGTTCAGGATGGCGCGTACCCGCCCGACGAACTGGCGGCGGATCTCGATCAGCTGGTTCTCGATCTCCAGTGACTTGCTGCGCGCGGCCGACAGATCGGGGAAGATCCCGCTGCGACTGCTGCTCTGCATGGCGCGCTGGATGCGCGCCACCAGCTTCTCGCTCTCCTGGAGATCGCGCTGCAGCTCACCGACGTCGGTGGCCAGATTGATCATGCGCTCGACGTCGGGCTCGGCGCGCACCCACTTGGCGGCGGCGGCCGGCACGAACACCGAGATGTCGAACTTCTCCAGGCTCTTGCCGACCAGGTTGTCGAAGTAGGCGGGGTCGGCCTGCGCGCGCACCAGCACCGCCTGCAACTGGCGCTGCACCGGATCGAACTCGTCGCGCACCTTGGAGAAGGCTTCGTGGGCGACGTAGTAGTTCCCGATGCGCAGCTGCAGATTTCCCAGCAGCAGCCGCTTGTCGGGCGCGTCGGGCAGGTCGGGATTGCTGAGCAGCAACAGGTCGATGGAGCGCCAGGCCTTCTGCCACTCCTTGGCCTTGATGTAGGTCCAGGCCTGCTCGTCCAGCGCCTCGGAGAAGTACTTCGACTGGCGCGGGATCTTTTGATAGGCCTCGATCGCCGCGGTGAACTGCGAGCGTTCGTAGAGGATGCGGCCGATCGCCAGCCGGCACAGGTCCTGAATCTCCTTGGCGGCCTCGTCGGGCGCCTGCACGTTCAGCAGACCTTCGAAGCTCGAGCCCCCGCCCGCCAGGTCGCCCTTCTTGACCAGGATCGTCGCCATGAAGTAGCGCGCCTGGAAGTAGTACGGGTTGCCGGGCTGGATCGTCGAGAACTGCGCCAGCGCATCGTCGTCCTTGCCGCGGAAGTAGAACAGCTTGGCGCGCACGTAGGGCGTCGCCGGCTCCAGCCGCTCGACCGGGATGTTCTGCAGCTTGGCCAGATAGTCGTCGACGTGCTCGTAGTCGCCGGTGCGGAAGGCGATCTCGATCAGACGCTGCAGCGCCGACTGCTCGCTCTTGGAGCCCGCGCTGCGCTGGAGGAACAGCTCGAAGTAGTGCCGCGACGAGTACGGATCGTGGCCCTGGAACAGCGACTCGCCCAGCAGGAACAGGGCGTCGTCGTAGGCGCGCGAGTTCGGCCACTTCTCGATGACGTCCAGCAGGATGGTCGCCGCCTCCTGGAAGTTCTTGAGGCCGAACAGCACCTGCGCCTCCAGCACGCGGCGGTCGGCGGTGTCGGCGGCCGCCGCCGGAGCGTCCTTGAACTCCAGCGTCATCACGTGGACGCGCTGGTCGAGGTCGATCAGCTTGCGGGTGTATTCGTCGACGTCGTCGGCGTGCGCCGATCGTGCCAGGCTGATCAGGACGTTGACCAGGACCAGCGTGAGCCCAGCGCGGGTGAGCTTGGAGGGTCTCATCGGCTATACCACCGGCTTTATTTTTTCGCGGCGGCGGGGGCGCCTTCGCCGGCGGCCATCACGTTGACGCGAAAGTCGACCTGCGGGCGGTCGTTCATGTCGGTGGTCAGGTTGCCCTTTTCGTAGCCCACCACGGTGATCCCGGTGGTCTTGGCCTCGCCAGCGACGAAGTTGTAGCTGGAACGGACCTTGAACTTGTACCCCTTGAGGTAGCTGAACACCCCGAAGCCGTTGCCCTGATACAGCATCACCACGCTGAGCGTGTGAGAGCCCGGCTGGATCGCGCCGTTGTAGACGTCGAACTCTCCCATCTCCGACAGACGCCCACTCTCGTCGGCTTTGGAGAAAATCTGTACCCCATCCAGCGCGTAGACGGCCTGGATCAGGCGGTACGAGCTGCCCATCTCGTTCTTGTGGCGGATGATCGCGCGCGAGGCGCCGATGACGCCGCCGAGCACGGTCTCCTTGAGCAGGTTGATGCGCGCCTTGGTACGAAAGATCTGCTCTTTCAGCTCGTTGACGTTCTTCTCCAGGGAACGCAGCCGCACGGTGTAAGCACCCGGATCATTTGAGCCGGCGGGCGCGCCGGCCGCCGGCGCAGCGCCGGGCGCGGGCGCCGCGTCCGGCGCGGGCGCGGCGGCATTACCCGGCGTGCCGGCCGCGTTCTCGGCGGCGCTCGCGACGCTGGAAAAGACCAGCAGAGCCGAAACTGCGATCACCCCCGACACGCGGGCGGTCATGCGCGAACCAGCGGTCCAACACGATCTCATGGGTGTTTGCTCCGTCTAGCGTTCGTTAAGGGCGACTCAACCGCCGCGGACATGACTCCGGCGATGGCCCTCTATATCAGGACGCGCCGTGTTGGTCAATGTTCACGCCCGCTTGCCGGCCTTGCGGCTGCGAGCATTTTCTCGCGGGCGTTCGAGCGCTGGGGCAGCCGCATGGACTTCACTGTGGGCGTCGTTGCGCGCTTCGTGTGGGTCGCCACTGCGAGCTTCGTTACGAGCTTCATTGCGAGCTTCGTCGCGGGCTTGCGCGTGCATGCGCCAGGCGGCCTCGAGCAGCTCGGGAACGCCCTCGCCCGTGGCAGCGCTCACGGCGTACAGTTCAAGCCCGCGGCGCCGGAATGGCGCCGCGATTCGCGCAACTCGCGCCCGGACTTCCGGAAGATCGATCTTGTTCAGCACCACGATCTGGGGTCGCGCCGCCAGGGCCGGGTCGTAGAGCCGCAGCTCGCGATTGATGGCCTCGTAGTCGCGCAGCGGGGTGCGGCCGCCCGCCGCGGTCGCGTCCAGCAGGTGCAGCAGCACCCGGGTTCGCTCGAGGTGGCGCAGGAAACGGTCGCCAAGCCCCGCGCCCTGGTGCGCGCCCTCGATCAGACCGGGCACGTCGGCGAGCACGAACGAGCGCTCGCCCGACAGGCGCACCATGCCCAGGTTGGGGACCAGGGTGGTGAAGGGGTAGTCGGCGATCTTCGGGCGCGCGGCCGATACCCGGGCGATCAGCGAGGATTTACCGACATTCGGAAAACCCAGCAGGCCGACATCGGCCAGCAGCTTGAGCTCGAGCCGCAGGTCGCGCTCCTGTCCCGGCAGGCCGGGCTCGGAACGGCGGGGGGCCCGGTCGGTCGGGGTGGCGAAGTGGATGTTACCGCGCCCGCCCTTGCCCCCCTTGGCGACCACGAAGCGCTGGCCGTGATCGCGGAGGTCCGCCAGCAGCTCGCCCCCGGCGGCGGCGTCGAAGACCTGGGTCCCGGGCGGTACGCGCAGGACCAGATCCTCGCCGCCGCGACCGTACTTGTCCTTGTTGGCGCCCGGCTGACCCGCCGGCGCCTGGTACTCCTTGCGGTACCGGAAATCCAGCAGGGTCGACATGCCGCCATCGACCACCAGCACGATGCTGGCCCCGTCCCCACCGTCGCCGCCCGACGGCCCGCCCTTGGGGACGAACTTCTCGCGGCGGAACGCGACCGCGCCCTTGCCGCCGTCGCCAGCCCGGACATGGATGCGCGCCTCGTCGATGAACTGCATGGGTCAGTCAGCGACCGGCGCACGCGGCCGCGCCGCCGTGCGCTCGTGGCCCGCCCTCAGGCGCCGCGGGCCGGACTTGCGGATGCCGCAGAGGCGGCCGCAGCAGGGGCCGCACCCGGAAGGATACTGACCACCGTGCGGACGCCGGAGCGTACGTACTTCACGGTGCCGGTGGTGAGCGCGAACAGGGTGAAGTCGCGGCCCATCCCGACGTTGACGCCCGGATGAATGACCGTCCCCACCTGGCGCACCAGGATGTTGCCCGCGGCGACCGACTCGCCGGCGTAGCGCTTGACCCCACGCCGCTGGCCGTTCGAATCGCGGCCGTTGCGTGAGCTCCCTTGACCTTTCTTGTGTGCCATCGCTAATTCCTGTCTGGTGACTCGGGCGTCTGTCAGCTGGCCTGGCCGGCGCGGATGGCCGTGATCTTCATGGCGGTGAACGGCTGCCGGTGCCCGGCCTTGCGGCGGTAGCTCTTGCGGCGCTTGTACTTGAAGAGGACGATCTTCTTGCCAAGCCCCTGCTCGACAATCTCGGCCTCGACGGTCATGCCGCCCACGGTCGGTCGGCCGACCGACACGTTACCGCCGTCGTCGGCGACCAGCAGCGGCCCGAACGAAATCTTGGTTCCGGCGGGACCCGCCAGCTTCTCGACGCGCAGGGTCTCCCCTTCGGCGACGCGGTACTGTTTTCCACCCGACACGATGACGGCGTACATGGTTCGAACTGCCCTCCAGGCGAGCGGCGTAGTCTAGAGACGAGCGTTGGTTTGTCAAGCGTTCCCGGGGGTATCGCCCCGTGAAACTGCAGGGTAACGCTACTCGAAGGCGTAGGGGGCCCGGTAGACGCCGGTCTCGGTGATGATCGCGTTGACCAGGCGGGCCGGGGTCACGTCGAAGACCGGGTTGCGCACGCCGGCGGCGGCGGGGACGACCTCGCGCTCGCCCAGCCTGCGAATCTCGTTCTCCGAGCGCAGCTCGATGGGGATGCTGCTGCCGGTGGCCATGTTGGGGTCCAGGGTGGTGTGCGGGGCGGCGACGTACAGTGGGACGCCGAAGGTCGCCGC
>Ga0207701_10006598_pt1 | contig 11571 bp, 10 predicted proteins | sample KBSSwiSSwithPhiX_FD_184294 | JGI IMG/M metagenome (GOLD analysis project Ga0207701, IMG submission 184294) | Switchgrass rhizosphere bulk soil microbial communities from Kellogg Biological Station, Michigan, USA, with PhiX - S5 (SPAdes) (version 2) | ecosystem: Environmental > Terrestrial >...
CCAGCTGCCGCCACCGCCGCCGCCGCGCATTCCGCCGCCGCCGGACATGCCCCCGCCACCGCCGCCACCGCCGCGCATGCCGGAGCCACCGCCGCCACCGCCACCGCCGCCACCGCCACCGCCGCCACCGCCACGTTGAGCCTCTGCAACGCCGCTCGCGAGCGCGACCGCACTCACCATAGCTACCGCCAGCGCAAGTTTCTTCATGGTAATTCCCCTCAAGACTTCAGAATAATGCGGTTCGACTGGACGACCGATCCCAAGTTCGGCGCTTCAGGTGAAGCCGGGATCGATCTGTCATTCATGTCCAGCTCTCTGCAAACAATCATCAGACCCGGCAAGTCCGCGTCGATCAATGAATCACAGGCGCATCGCCGGGTAATGTATCCACAACGCCGGCGGCTTGTCGCCGGTTGACGGGCGACCCTGCGTTCACGCGCACCGGGACTTCAGACGCAGGCGTGCTCGCGACCGGCGTCGCTTGCAACGGTCCGAAAAGCTCAGTCAGGGCATGCCGATAATCCGCGTCGCCCGTCCACAAGCTATTGTTGTGGGTGGCATTGGGAACGAGCAACAGCTTCTTCGGTTGCGGCGCCGCAGCATAGAGCGCGGAGCTCAGATGCGGGGGCACGTAGCGGTCGTCTTCGCCGTGCACGATCAGCACCGGCATCGAGATCTCACGGATCTTGGCGACCGAGTCGAACTTTTCCGAGATCACGATCGGCAGCCACCCGTACCCCGATTCCGACACGAGCTCGGGTAGCGACGTGAATGACGATTCGACGATGAGCCCCCGAGCGCTCGCGGCTGTGTTCGATACGTTGGCGGCGAGATCGACCGCCACGGCGCCGCCAAGCGAATGACCGTAGATGTAGCGGCGCGACGCATCGGGCTCGCGGTCGACAATCCACTTCCAGCCGGCGCGCGCATCCTCGTAGACCGTCGCCTCGCTCGGCAGCTCGCCATCGCTCTTGCCGAATCCGCGATAGTCGATCGCGAATACCGAGAAGCCGAAGCGCCGCAGCTGCGACATGCGATTGAGATGGCCCGTCAAGTTCCAGCGGACGCCGTGCAGGTACAGCACGACGGGCGCGCCGGGCTCGTCCGCGGGCCACCACCACGCGTGCATGCGCTCCTTCGGCGCTCCATCGCCGACCGGCAGCCAGATCTCCTGCACCGTTGCGGGCGTGCCGTTGTACCAGCCCGCCGCTTCCTTGACGGGGCGGAACAGGAGCTCTCGCTCCTTCATCTCGAGCGCGGCGCAGCCGCCGATGGCTACGGCCATCGCCGTCGCCGTCGCGGCGGCACAATAACGGTACGTTCGGCGCGATGCGCGAAGTGAGTGTCGCAATTGACGGTTCCGGGAGCTGGCGATCGAACGTTCAGATTACCCCATAATCCTTGCTGCGACGCGCGCATGACGCATTTGGTTACATCTTGCGAGCAGCCCGCCGACGCGTCCTCACCACGAGGCGCGCAAGGATTTTCAATCGTGCGGTGAACGATCCACTTTTGGATGCCCTCGACATGACTTACCGGACGCTTGGCACGGCGACGCATCACGGCATGACCGCCGCCGACCTCGAATTTCTCGTTCCTCTCGATCATGCCGAGCCCGGCGGCGAGAAGCTCTCCGTCTTCGCCCGCTCGATCGTCGACGCCGACAAGCCGGATGCGGGTCATCCGTGGCTCGTCTTCCTGCAGGGCGGACCAGGCTTTGCCGGGCCACGACCCTCGAGCCGCTCGGGCTGGTTGAAGCGGGCGCTGCAGGAATACCGCGTGCTGCTGCTCGATTCGCGCGGCAATGGACGGAGCTCGGTCGTTCTGCCGCAGACGCTTGCGCGGCGGGGCGACGCACGAGCGCAGGCGGCGTACCTCTCGCACTTTCGTGCCGACGCCATCGTCAAGGATTGCGAGGTGATTCGGCGCGAGCTAGCCGGGCCGGATCACAAGTGGAGCGTGCTCGGCCAGAGCTACGGCGGCTTTTGCGCGGTGCAGTACTTGTCCGCGCATCCTGAAGGCCTGCGCGAGGCATTCATCGCGGGCGGATTGCCTCCGCTCACCGCGAGCGCCGACGATTACTACCGCGCGACGTACCCGGTGGTACGGAGCAAGACACGAAAGTTCTTCGCGCGGTACCCGCGTGACGAGGCGCTCGCCGCACAAATCATGGAGCATTTGCACGCACGCGACGTCAGGCTACCCACCGGTGGGCGGCTGACGGTGCGCCGCTTCCAGCAGTCGGGCTTCCTGCTCGGCTTCGACGAAGGAATGGAGGCGCTTCACTACCTGCTCGAGCTCGCGTTCTGCGAAGGCGTGCGCGGCGCGGAACTGAGCCTGCCGTTCCTGCGCGACTTCGAAAATTCGCAGCCCTTCGAGACTCATCCGATTTTCGCCGTGTTGCACGAGATGTGCTACACGCAGCAGGCCGCATCGCGCTGGTCGGCGCACCGCATTCGTGAGGAGTTCCCGGAAACGAATTGGGCGCCGGGGCGTCCGCCTGCATTCACGGGCGAGATGATCTACCCGTGGATGTTCGACGAGTACGAATCGCTCGTGCCGCTGCGCGAGGTCGCGCAGGTGCTCGCGGAGCAAACGAGCTGGCCCGCGCTCTACGATCCCGCGCGGCTTGCGGAGAACGATGTGCCGACGGCAGCCGTCATCTACGCCGACGACATGTACGTGCCGCGCGTCCACTCCGAGCCGACGGGCGAAGCCATACGAGGAATGAAGGCGTGGATCACGAACGAGTACGAGCACAACGGGCTGCGCACCGATGGCGAGCGTGTGTTCGGACGGCTGCTCGATCTCGTGCGCGATCGCGCCTAGTGCATCGACCTGTGGCAACCGGCGGTCACGGCAGTCCCCACGCCGGCTTTGCGAAGCGCTCGACCAGGAAATCCGCGAACGCCCGAACCTTTGCCGAGAGGTGACGGCGGCTGGGATATACGACATAGATGTTGAGCGGCGGCGGCTCGAATCGGCGCAGGATTGCCTTAAGCCTCCCGGCGCGCACATCGGGAGCCAGGATGAAGTCCGGCTCGCGTGCGATGCCCAACCCTTCCGCCGCGAGCGCTTCGTTGAAACGCCCATTGTTGGCATGCACCGGACCTGTGATTCGCACCGGCTGCTCGCGGCCGTCGCGTCCCCGGAACGTCCACACATTGCGGGACGGTGAGTACTCGTAAGTAAGACAGACGTGCCGCACGAGCTCCTCGGGCTCGCGCGGCTCGCCGTGACGCGCTAAGTAGGAAGGCGCCGCGCAGCAGACGATCTGCGTCGTGCCGATGAGCCTGCCGACGAGATTCTGGCTGCCGCTCGCACCCACGCGCACAGCGAGATCGAATCCTTCTTCGACGATGTCGACGACGCGCTCGGAGAGCTCGACGTCGAAGCGGACTTGCGGATGGCGTGCGGCGAACGCGGCGATCGCAGGGGCGAGATGCCGCGCGCCGAACGTGGCCGAGCACGTGAGCCGCAGCGTGCCGCGCGGGACGATCGATGCCGACGAGACCGCGACCTCGGCTTCCTCGAGATCGGCGAGCAGCTGGACGCAACGCTCGAAAAACGCCTGTCCGGTTTCCGTGAGCGAGAGGCGCCGCGTGGTCCGGTTGAGAAGCCGCGCATCGAGATGCGCCTCGAGGTCGGAGACAAGGCGCGACACCGACGACACCGACACGCCGAGCCGCTCGGCCGCGCCGGCGAAGCTGCCTGCCTCGACGACGCGCGCGAATGCGGTCAGGGCATGAAAGCGGTCCATTGACAATTATTGCATTTTTAGCAAGAGCTCGTCTCGTTGGGTGCAGTTTATCTCTTCCAGCGCAAGGCTCATGATCCGTTCGTCGCGCCTTCGGGCGCAAACCATCGGAGAACCGACCATGACCCATTCCTGCAACTACGCCAAGGCTGCGCTGACAATGCGCCTGTCGCTGGGGACGATGTTCATCGCGCATGCGCTGCTCAAGTACTTCGTGTTCACCTTGCCCGGCACGGCGCAGTTTTTCACGTCGCTGGGACTGCCCGGGATCCTGGGCTATGCGACGTTCGCTGCCGAGCTCGTCGGCGGAATCCTGCTCGTCGCCGGGGTGAGGACGCGCGAGGTCTCGATCGCGCTCTTACCCGTGCTGATCGGCGCCACCTGGGCGCACGCCGGCAACGGCTGGGTCTTCACTGCCCCGAACGGCGGTTGGGAATATCCGGCGTTCCTGACCATGGCGCTCATCGTCCAGGCGCTCATCGGGGATGGCGCGTACGCTTTGCGCCCCTCGGTCCGGCAATCCGCGCCTCAGGCGGCGTGAGATCCCGTCCACGGTTGACGACGTGCCCGACCGCCCCAATTTGTTGTGGTTGCAGGTCTGCTTTCTTCCTTCGCTGATTCCAGGAGATAACCCATGAAACTCTATTTTTCGCCCGGCGCCTGCTCGCTCGCACCCCACATCGCCCTCCATGAGATCGGCGTTCCCTTCGATGGCCTGAGAGTCGACCTCAAGGCGCACAAGGTCGCCGACGGCACCGACTATTACTCCGTCAATCCGAAGGGCTATGTGCCGTTGCTGGAGCTCGACACCGGAGAGCGGCTGACGGAGGCCGCCGTCATCCTGCAATACATCGCCGACCGCAAGCCCGGGACGCTGGCGCCCGCATTCGGGTCGATCGAGCGGTATCGCCTGATGGAATGGCTCAACTTCATTGCGACCGAGGTGCACAAGCAATTCGGACCGCTTTTCTATCCGACGACTCCGGACGCGACGAAGGAAGCGCAGAAAACCAAGCTCGCCACGCGCTTCGACCACGTCTCGAAGACACTCGCGAAGCAGCCCTATCTGACGGGCGACGCCTTCACGATCGCCGATGCGTACCTCTTCACCGTCGTCAACTGGTCCGGCAATCTCGGAATCGATCTTGGCCGATGGCCCGCGCTGCAGCAGTTCCAGGCGCGCGTCGCGGCGCGGCCGGGCGTGCAGAAGGCAATGAAGGAGGAAGGCCTCATCAAGGATTCCGCAACGGCGAAGGCGAGTGCGCCGGCGGCGTAACAGCATCAATGGAGCACAAGCTCGACCGCACTTTTATGAACCGCCTGCCAACCCTATTCCTCTCACACGGCTCGCCCATGAACGCCGCCGCGCGCACCGCTTCGAGCGATGCGTGGGCGGCGCTCGGTCGGGCGCTGCCCCGCCCGCGGGCGGTGCTGATCGCGTCGGCGCACTGGGAAACTGCGCTGCCGATGCTCACGGGGAGCGAGAAGCCCGAAACGATTCACGACTTCGGCGGCTTCCCCGAGGAGCTTTTCAAGATTCGCTATCCGGCGCCCGGTTCTCCGAAGCTCGCGCAGGAGGCCGTTTCGCTGATGAAGGACGCCGGGATCACGGCCGGTGTAAACGGATGCCGTGGCATCGATCACGGCGCGTGGGTGCCGCTCCGCTGGATGTACCCGGCAGCAGACGTGCCCGTCGTGCAGCTTTCGCTGCAGCCCGAGCTCGGCACCGCGCACCACGTCGACCTCGGGCGTGCGCTCGCGCCGCTCGCAGAGCAGGGCGTGCTGATCGTCGGCTCGGGACATGCGACGCACAACTTGCGTGACTGGATGACCAATCCTCGGCGCCCGGAGCCGCTGCGTTACGCGGAAGCGTTCGCGAACTGGGTATCGGAGCGGCTCGCCGCGCACGACACCGCGGCGCTGGTCGGCTATCGCGAGCAGGGGCCGGACGCCGCACGGGCGCATCCGTCGGAGGAGCACTACCTGCCGTTGCTCGTGGCGTGGGGAGCCGCGGGCCGCGACGCGGAAGTCGAGCGCCGATCGACAGGGTTCGAAGCGGGAGCGCTGGCGAACGACGCCTACCTCTTTCGTCACCCCTCGCGGACCGTGGCGTAGCGCACTGTCGCGACGGGCGAGATCGGTCACGATTCACTCCACTCGGGCCACGCGCAGGAATCCCGCCGAACTCCCGTAAAATCGGGCTTTCGAACGCAAACTGCCTCGGATTGAACCTTACAGAGGACGTCTCCATGGCCACTGAAACCGGCACCCGCGAGAGATACCCGACCATCGATCCCAACGCGCTTTATCGCGAGGAGATTTATACCGACCGCGCCATGGGCATGCTGCGCGTCATGCATCCCGTGGCGAGCGATGGCAAGCCGGACCCTGCGCGTCCGACGATTTTCACGGGCGAAGCACAGCTCATGACCAACGTCGGCCCGCTGCCGATCAGCTTCGACATCCCGGGTACCACGCTGGCCGAGGCCATCGCCAACTACGCGAGCGCCGCGAAGGAAGGCGTCGCGCACGCGATGCAGGAGATCGCCGAGATGCGGCGGCAGCAGTCGTCGTCGCTCGTGATTCCCCAGGCGGGTGCATTGCCGCCCGGTGGACCTTACGGCGGCGGGAAGATACAACTTCCCTAGGGGAAGATCCAGCTTCCCTAACGGATATCCGGCCTCCCACCCGCACGAGCGCTATGTCCAAGCACGCCGCCGACGCTGCCGTCGAAGTGCGCCACAACGCCGAGGCAAGCCGCTTCGAGGCCGAGGTGGAAGGTCGCTTATGCGTTGCGAGCTATCAGCTCGTCGACGGCGTGATGCGCATCCATCACACCGAAGTCCCTTCCAGGCTCGAGGGCCGCGGCATCGCGAGCCAGATCGTGCGCGAGGCGCTCGCCTACGCGGAAGCTCATGGGCTCGCCGTCGAGCCGCGGTGCTCGTTCGTGCGCAACTACATGCGGCAGCACCCAGACGCACAGCGCCTCCTGCCTGAACGTCTCAGGCTTGGACGCTAACTTCGTCTAGACGCCTCGCGCCACCGCGTCGTACACCGCTTCGGCGGCTGCCAGGTCTTCGAGCGCGAACCCGACCGACTTGAAGAGCGTGATCTGCGTGACGCTCGTCCGTCCCGCGTGCGCGCCGCGCGAAAAATCCGCGAGCTCCGCCGCAATGGCCGCCTCGGTCACCGCACCGGCCTTGATCGCTTGCACGATGTCGCCTCCTTCGCGCAGCGCCGACTCGCGCCGGTCCACGACGACCAAGTCCGCGCGCTTGACGGCCGCATCGTCGGTCTCGCGCATGTCCGCGCGAAACGCGCCGACGAGGTCAAGATGGACACCCGGGGAGAGCCAGTCGCCGTGCACGATCGGCTCGGTCGACAGCGTCGCGCACGAGACGATGTCGGCGTCGCGAACGGCGCGCTCGAGGTCCGCGGCTGCGGTGGCGTCAAAGCCGTCGCGTTGCAGCTGCTCGGCGGCTGACCGCGCATGCGCCGCCGTGCGACTCCACACGCTCACACGGGCGATCGGCCGTATCGACCGGTAAGCATCGGCGAGCTGAAGTGCAATGCGCCCCGAGCCCACGATGACGTGATGCCGCGCGTCGGCACGCGCCAGCCTGTGGGCCGCATACGCCGAGGCCCCCGCCGTGCGTCGCGCAGTGATCTCTTCGCCGTCGAACAACGCGAGCGGCGCGCCATTCGCCGCATCGAACAGCGCATAGATGGCGCCGACGGCGTTGCGCCCCCGCTGCGCATTGCCGGGAAACACCGTCACCAGCTTGACGCCGAGCCGCCGCGCCGTGCGCCAGGCCGGCATCAGCAACAGCGAGGCCGCCGGTTCGCCAGGAACGTCGATGGCGTGATGCGTGCGCAACGGAGCCGCGACTTCGTCGCGCAGCATGGCATCCAGCGCCGCCAGCATCCGCGGCCACGTCAGATGCTCGCGGATCGCGTCGGCGTCGAAGTAGCGCATTGTCGGAGGTGTTCGAAAACGGCGTGAGCGACTTCAGACCGCGGTGTCCTCGGACAGCGACAGGAGCGCCGGATTGCCTCCGGCAGCGGCGGTGTTCACGGTCAGCGTCCGCTCGACGACGAGGCGCATCCAGTCCCCTTCGCCTTTGCCCGTCGAAATGACGACGGGCACGATGGCCCGCGACGATTCCGCGAGCTCCGCGCGAATCTTTTGCAAGCGACCGTCGCTCAAGTCGAGCAGCGCCGCGTCGATTTTCGCCGGATCGATCTTGTCGACGAGGATGATGTCCGCGCCGTCGAGGTGGTCGCGGACGGCGAGCGAGTGGTGATCCCGCAGCATCACGACCGTGTTGCCCAGCGCGCGCATCGCCTTCACCTGCGAGACAAGCGTACGCTCGTCCTTCGCCATGCACAGGATCCTGCCACGCGGATGGAATTCGAGCGTGTTCGATTCACCCGTCGGCCCCGGCAACACGATCGGCGCGCGCGGCATCGGCGCCCTCGCGTTACGCACCAGCCGTCGCAGGTACAACGGTCCCCCAGCTTTTGGCCCGGTGCCCGACAGCCGGTGGCCGCCGAATGGCTGCACGCCGACGACCGCGCCGACGATGTTGCGATTGACGTAGACGTTACCCGCCTTGATCCTCGTGACGATCGCCGACACGGTCTCGTCGATGCGCGTATGGATGCCGTGCGTGAGTCCATAGCCGGTCGCGTTGATCGAGCTCACGAGCGCCGGCAGCTCGCCACGCTTCCAGCGCAACACATGCAGCACGGGCCCGAACACTTCGTGCGTGAGGTGCGACAGACCGGAGAGTGGCCCGAGGTCGATGAGCGTCGGCGCGACGAACGTGCCGCGCGCGCATTCCGCAGGCAGCGACATTTCGACCACGCGCAGGCCGGCGTCGCGCATCCTCGCAATGTGGGTGAGCAGGGCGCCTCGTGCATCCGCGTCGATCACCGGACCCACATCGACCGCCAGCCGTCGCGGATCGCCGAGCGCAAGCTCGCGCATTGCGCCTTCGAGCATGTCGAGCATACCGGACGCCACATCTTCCTGGATGCACAGGATCCGCAGCGCGGAGCAGCGCTGGCCGGCGCTGTCGAATGCCGATACGAGCGCATCGGCGACGACCTGTTCCGACAACGCAGAGCTGTCGACGATCATGGCATTCTGGCCACCGGTCTCGGCGATCAGCACCGGATCGTCGTCACGTTTCGCGAGTTGTCGCGCGATGCTTCGCGCAACGTCCGTCGACCCGGTGAAAATGACGCCGGCGATGCGCGGATCGCCAACGAGCGCCGCTCCGACCGTCTCGCCACGACCGGGAAGGAACTGCAGAGCGGCGACGGGAATGCCCGCGCGATGCAACAGCCGAACCGCTTCGTGCGCGATCAGCGGCGTCTGCTCCGCTGGTTTGGCGAGCACCGGATTGCCCGCGGCGAGCGCAGCCGCAATCTCGCCGACGAAGATCGCCAGCGGAAAGTTCCACGGCGAAATGGCGACGACGGGTCCGATCGGCGCCACCTCAGTTGCGACGTTAGGTGCCACCTCAGTTGCCACGTGAGCCGCCACGTCAGTTGCAAGCTCCGTTGATACCTTGGTTGCGACCTCGGTTGCAATCTTTGTCGCGCTCAACTCGGTGCGCGCCTGAGCGGCGTAATAGCGAAGAAAGTCCACGGCCTCGCGGACTTCGGAGATCCCGTTGGCGACGGTCTTGCCTGCCTCGCGCACCGCGAGCGCGATGAACGTCGGGCGAGCGGCCTCGAGGAGATCCGCTGCGCGCTCGAGGCAAGCGGCGCGGTCGTTCGCAGGCGTCGCCGACCATGCCCGTCCCTCGCTTCCCGAAGCGATTGCCACGGCCCGTTCCACATCCGGAACGGTGGTTTCGATCACCCTGCCGACGATGTCGTCGCGCGCGGCCGGATTCGTGATGGCGACCGGAGCGCCGGACGAATCGGTGGACGTCGCGAGAATGGGCGCGGCGGCGCGCGGCGGCGAGGCGTCCGCGAGGTCGGTCGCCAATGCGGCGAGCGTCGCGTCGTCGGCGAGGTCGAGCCCGCGGGAATTGCGGCGACCGGGCAGGATCGCGACCGGCAGCGGGATGTTGGCGTGTCGCGCGCCGCCGCCCTGCCCGGCTTGCGCGACGGGGTCGACGACGAGCGACGCGATGCTCACGTTGGGATCGACGATCCGGTTGACGAACGAGCTGTTGGCGCCGTTTTCGAGCAGTCGCCGGACGAGATACGCGAGCAGGGTCTCGTGCGACCCCACGGGCGCGTAGATGCGGCAGCGGCGATCCAGCTTGTCGCTGCCAACGACTTGATCGTACAGGCTCTCGCCCATGCCGTGCAGGCACTGGAATTCGTAGGGACGCGCGCCCGCGAGCACGTAGACGGCGCCAACCGTGAACGCATTGTGCGAGGCGAACTGCGGGTAGATCGCGTCCGGCGCCGCCAGCATCGCTTTCGCGCAGGCGAGGTAACAGACGTCCGTGTGAACCTTGCGCGTGAACACCGGATAGTCGGGAAGTCCATCGACTTGCGCGCGCTTGATTTCGCTGTCCCAGTAGGCGCCCTTGACGAGCCGCACCATGAGCTGCCGCCGATGCCGTCGCGCGAGCGCCACGATCCAGTCAATCACATGACGGGCGCGCTTCTGATAGGCCTGGACGACGAAACCGAGACCCTGCCAGTCGGCGAGCGCAGGATCCGCCGCGAGCCGCTCGAGAATGTCGAGCGAAAGATCGAGCCGGTCGGCTTCCTCGGCGTCGATGTTGAAGCCGATGTCGTAGCTCTTCGCGAGCGCCGCGAACTTCGCGACGAGCGGCAGAAGCTCCGCCATGACGCGCTCGCGTTGCGTGCGCGAGTAGCGCGGATGCAGCGCCGACAGCTTGACCGAGATGCCAGGGCCCGCGATGGTGCCGCGGCCTCTCGCAGCGCCACCGATTGCGTGAATCGCATGCTCGTACGAGCCGGCGTAACGCGCCGCGTCGGCCGCGGTCATCGCCGCTTCGCCCAGCATGTCGAACGAGAAGCTGTAACCGCGCTCTTCGCGCTCGCCGGCGTTGTCGAGCGCTTCCTCGATCGTGCGGCCTGTGACGAACTGGCGTCCCAGAAGCCGCATGGCGAGATCGACGCCCTTGCGGATCAGGGGCTCGCCCCCTTTGCGCAACAGCGATGCGAGCGCCATCTCGAGCGTTCCCTCGCTGCGCGTATCGACGATGCGGCCGGTGACGAGCAGGCCCCACGCCGCGGCATTGACGAACAGCGACGGCGACGCGCCGACGTGCGACGACCAGTCGCCTCGGCTGATCTTGTCTCGGATCAGGCCATCGCGCGTGGCGGCGTCGGGAATGCGCAGCAGCGCCTCCGCGAGGCACATGAGCGCAATGCCCTCGCGGCTCTCCAGCGAGAACTCGAGCATCAGCGCATCGACGCCGCCCGCGTTCGAGCGCGCGATGCGAACCGCCTCGGCGAGCTTCGACGCCATTTCCTGCGCTCTAGCGAGCTCGTCCGGCGCAAGGCGCGCCTCGGCGATCAGCGCGGCAACGGCGTGCGCTTCGTCGGCGCGGCACGCGGACGCGATGCGCCGGCGCAGGCGCGCGAACTCATCGTGGGCGGGCGACGCGACAGCGAAGTCGAATCCGGCGGACATGGCGACGCGTTCTCGAGAGGAAGGCAGACGGGTTCACTTCCGGCGGCAGGAGGGCGGCGCGGGAGGTCAAATTCTAGCGCGTCGCATCCGCTCACGGGACCTGACGCAACGTTGCGGCGCTGCGGCAAGGCTACAATGCCGACGACCGCGGCGCGAGACAACGAAGCCCGCGCGATACGGC
>Ga0207701_10006599_pt1 | contig 11570 bp, 9 predicted proteins | sample KBSSwiSSwithPhiX_FD_184294 | JGI IMG/M metagenome (GOLD analysis project Ga0207701, IMG submission 184294) | Switchgrass rhizosphere bulk soil microbial communities from Kellogg Biological Station, Michigan, USA, with PhiX - S5 (SPAdes) (version 2) | ecosystem: Environmental > Terrestrial > Soil...
TAAAGAAACTGTAACCGAATCAAACTGGCGGTTCTTTAGTTTGCTTAATAACTCTGTATAAGTATTATCGGCCAGTTTGTATTCTTCGGGGGCCGTCTTAAGACCTGTATCAAAATTTATATTGTTTAATACAATGGGGCCACTTCGCAGGCCTGAAATATACCAGGTATAATATTTAACCGTTGTATCAAAACTTTGGATAAATAATTTTTCTGCAACTGCTCCCGGCGCTTTGAATTTTAATACGCGAAGGGGGCCGATCTTCGGGGCAATGCGGAACAACAGTGACCACACATTGGCAAAGGATGGAGGTCGTTCATCTTTGCTTACAAAATCACGATGATAATCTTTCCGATGCATGGTATAAATAAATTTACGGCTGGTAGCACCGGGTGTTGCTTTACTGATATCTCCTTTTTTACTGGCCCATGCCGCTCTTGTGATAACCGGGAAAAGATCTTTTACTACCCATCGGAATGTGCCGATCGTACGGCCCAGGTCATTAAACAAATCATTTACGTTAATGCCATAAATTCTAAAAAAAGATTTTTCAAGTAAGGTCCGGGCTACTTTAAAACCTATGAAATCATGATAAGTATCGGGGGCGTAATTGCCTCTTGCAGTCTGTAACACATCAAAAGAAAATTCCATACGCACATGTGCAACGGGATCTTCTCCATAAGTAGCTGTATCGCCAAATTTCTTTTCCACTTTCGGATAGGTCATTGGTACACCCGGGTTGATGCCAATACTGTGACCATACTTATCGGCATTGTAATGACATAAGACACCTAATGCAAACGCATATTCATTTAAGTTTTGTGCATCCTGTAATAGCGCCATCACGAAATCGCCGCTGCGCACATAATGAATTAAATTTGTGAATAGTCTACTCCCCCGGGGAAAATATCCCATATCGGGAACTACTGCCCCACCATAGGCATAGGCATGTGCATCTTTTAGTTCCTTTTCTGTGCTTCCCGGGTATTTTTGTTTTAAAAGTGGAAGCAAAACTTTCTCCCAATTTACATCGATCAGCGCTTCATGGGTTAAAATAGAATAGGCATTAGATGTACAGGCAGTACATAAAAAGAATAATACACCGACGATTCTTTTAAATACAGGCAAGTGACGAAGGCACATCATATCGCTATAAGATGCAATAAGCGTTCCTTTCTGTGTTTGCGAAGCCTTATGAGGTAAAAATTTTCTCAAATGCAAAATTTCATGATAGCGTACTAAGGGCCTGTGTAACAGGGCTATCCCTGGATATTCCGGAACTGAACTTCCTATTGCCGGTATACTTTAAAACTAAAAAAGTTTAGCCGGTGATTCTCCCCTTATTAATTTAACCTCGTTCTTTTTTAATTCATAGCTTGAATTATAGATCTCCAATTGAGAATTAAATTTTTCACGAAATGAATCGCTAACCTCCGGGGCATAAATTATAGTATTAACAACATCCGGGTTTTTTAAGATATCTACAAACGTGATTGAAGCGGGGCTTGTTTCCCACACCATGCAGAAATATCTTCCTGCTGTAAATACTCCTGATGTGGCAGCATTAAATCCTTTTAAGAGTTCAAGATCATAGGAGACGGATAATTCATTGGCTGTTATACCCAACGTTTCGGCCTCATTTAATGAATCAACATAAAGTTCAATTGCCATAAAGCGGTTGATCTAATTACTTTTTAATTAAACTTAGCGGCAATATATGCAGCCAGGTTCTCGTCACTCATTTTGTTGGAAGTGCTTTCCTGTGTAACGGTATTTTTAAACTGTGGTGTATCTGCCATGTAGCGCATTAGCTGTTCCTGCGAAGTACCTGTGCCGGTCAGATGTACTTCCTCTGCGTTTTGCATGTGAGATAATATCTCTTTAAAGAATTTGTGCTGTAATGTTCTTTCATCATTGTGTTCGTTTTTTTCACTGGTATTATGTTCAGCTCCGGCATTGTCAGCAACAGCAAGTACAGTAAAATCTTCCGCTTCCGCAGTTGCTCTTCCCACTACAGTTGCATGATGAGTATCCATCCATACACCAAATTGTTTTTTGTTCTTTTGTGTCATGCTTAAAGGTGTATTTATTATTGCGATTATTATTATATACTTGTATGAATTAGTTGTATAATTCACACATTGCAGTGTACTATCCAGATAAATAAAAAAAAGAGAAGCATTTACTCCTCTTCATTTTTTCTTTTAAACCCGATTTTTCTTCGGGGCGGTTGCGGTAGTTTACAAAGAAACGCAGAGATTAGGCCCGTGTAACTTAGTGTCACAGCATGCCCTGACGAAGGAAGGGTGGCTTAATTTTATTTCAAGCTGAGTCACTAACATTCTATCTTTAAAACATGAAGGCCTGTCCCCATTTTATTAAAAAAATATCCACTGTTGTTTTATTAACGACGACGGTGGCTGCTTCTGCGCAAAACAAAGCAGCTAAAAATAATGCGGAACGTTTACGACTGGCTGGCGAAATTGACCGTTCGATCCGCACAGAGCTGTTGAATAAATGGTACCCGCAAAGCGTGGATAGTTTGTATGGTGGTTTTCTCACCACATTTACTTATAACTTTTTACCAACAGGACCACAGGATAAAATGATCGTTACACAGGCACGACATGTATGGTCAAATGCGTTGGCATCACGTTTATATCCTGGTGTTGATCATTATAAAAAATGTGCAGCACAGGGTTTTAGTTTTTTAAAAGATAAAATGTGGGATAAAACAAATGGTGGTTTTTATACACTCGTTGACCGCAAAGGAAATGTAAAGGATAGTGAGGGAAAAACTGCATACGGAAATGCATTTGGTATTTATGCATCGGCAGCATGGTACCAGGCTTCAGGTGATAAGAATGCTTTGCAGTTAGCAAAAGATTGTTTTGAGTGGTTGGAAAAGCATGCTCATGATCCCATCCTCAAAGGATATTATCAGAATTTATTACCGGATGGCACTCCTGTTAAACGTACCGCTGCAGATCCTTCCACTTCAACTGTTGGTTATAAAGATCAGAACAGTTCTATTCATTTGCTGGAAGCCTTTACAGAATTATATTCCGTATGGCCCGATGCATTAGTTCGTCAGCGGTTACAGGAAATGTTGCTGCTGATCCGCGATGTTATTACTACTAAGAAAGGCAGTCTCACACTTTTTTTACAACCTGACTGGACACCAGTATCATTCAGGGATTCATCAGAGGCCGTGATCTTACAGCATCGGTATATTGATCATGTATCTTTTGGTCATGATGTAGAAACAGCTTACCTGATGCTGGAAGCTTCGCATGTACTGGGATTAAAAAATGATACAACTACGATGAGAGTAGCCAAGCTCATGGTGGATCATGCATTGCAAAATGGTTGGGATAAGATCAACGGTGGTTTTTATGATGAAGGATATTATTTCAAATATAAAAAAGACATCACTATTATAAAAGACAGTAAGAACTGGTGGGCACAGGCAGAAGGGTTAAATACATTATTAATGATGGCGGATCTTTTCCCCAACGATCCCATACAGTATTTTGAAAAATTTAAATTGATGTGGAAGTATATACAGACTTATTTGATCGATCATGAATATGGCGATTGGTATGAAGAAGGCCTTGATAAAAGTCCGGAAAGAAAGACCGCATTAAAAGGTCATATCTGGAAAGCAACTTATCATCAGCTTCGATCATTAACTAATTGTGTACAAAGACTTCGAAATGATAAATAAATACAAACGATGAATTATCATGAAATTCGTTTATGTATATCGTCTTTTACCCCGGCCGGAGAAAATTCCACTACTTTGATCGCCCTGGCTTTATTTCTCAGAAATGGCGGCACGGCCAATAATGCCTGCTGATGGCTGTCGGCTTCAATAAAAGCATACGCATTATGATCATTATCATAACAACCCCATTCGAAATGAGTAATGAAGCCTGCATTGTACTTTGCAAAATGGTCCTTTGCCAGCTGGCAATCTTCTAAAGTGTGTGATGAAATCACTAAATAGCGTTCCATGATTAATTAATTTGAAATTAAGAACTGAATAATAAAGTTATAGATTTTAATTCGATGTCATTAATGTAAAGGCGATCAGATCAACTTACCGGCAATAATTTTCTTCTCTACTCAACAAACAAACTATTCTACACAAGAACAGCATCCCGCTGATCATTAGCTATTGATTACGCTGCTTTACAACTTTATTTTCGTTCCTGTAACAAATCAAAATCAATTAAATCATTAACCAAAAACCTTATCATGCAAAACACAATGCAATCCTCAAATCCGATAGCTATCAGATTGAGATCGATGATCCTGGGCTTTTTATCTGTATTAACAATAGCCCTTTTATTTTCTTGTACTAAAAATGTAGCCACTGTTCCAAATCAAGCTGCAGAAGAAGCAACCGCAGTGGATGAAAATCCCAATGGCAAGAATGACAACATCATTCATGCGGTTCCTTTTGAAACTACAGTGTTTGTTCCTTGTGCCAATGGCGGCGCAGGCGAAGATGTAAGATTGACCGGGTTCACAAATTTTATTTATGGGCTCGTATATACCGATCGTGGATTCACATTGGTGTATCATGACAATGTTCACCAGGTAACTGGTGTTGGTTTGTCCAGCGGTGAATCATTTGTGGCGTCCGGCGGAAACAATGAAACAGTTGTTGGGGTATGGTATAGTACTCAATGGGTAGCAAATTTGACCACTCAAATGAGGCTCGTTGGTCAGAATAATAAGTTCACAGTAATATATAAACATCATATCACGATTAGTCAGGACGGCAGTGTAACGGTTAGCAACATAGAACAAACAGCCGATTGCAATTAACTAAGAGGACGGTGTTAGTAAATGAGAAAGATCCTTCGGGATCTTTTTTTATTTGCTCACGTTTAGCTTATATTGAATGATCTTATCGCACAACATCATTTATTCCTTCGCACGCAGTTCTGATCTTGCGATAAATCGCATCTGAATTTTTCTCCTTGTCTAACTTTATATTCAGAAACCCGGGTGATTTTTTCATATAGAATGTGGCCTGGTTATCCAGCGTTATATTTCCATCGATCTCAGTATTGGTGAAGGATACATCACCAGCGGTGAATTCTTTACCCAACCATCTTTCAACTGCCGCTGTTCTATCGGGGTTGAATTTTGCGGTCATTTCATAATAGTGATCGTATTCACTGTGTTTTATACTAATGCTTCCACCTGGAAAACCACAGGAGCTAATGGCTATGCATAATGATAATGCACAGAAAAAAATCGTTGAATTTTTCATAATGATAATTTGACGTAAAGGAACTAAAAATGTTGCACTGATGCTTTCGCCATTACAAAATGGATAAGGTTCATCTGATCAGTAGCACAGTTCCTTTTCTTTTTATTACGGCACCATCAATACTAATGCCTTCTGCTATCCAAACAAATACACCAGTTTGCTGCACTATACCATTTACCATTCCATTCCACCCCCGCGTTGGGTCATTGGTTTGGAAGATCAATTGTCCCCATCGGTTGTAAATACTAAAGTTTTTAAATTCTCTAATGCCGATCGGGATAGCTTTTAATACATCATTAAGCCTGTCATTATTTGGAGTAAACCCGGTAGGCACATAAATATCTGCTGTCTTAACTACCTTAATCGTTATTTCATCTGTTGCAGTACATCCGGCTGCCGTCTTTCCAGTTAACATATAGGTCATATCCTTGTCTAACATCACAACAGGCTCCCTGGTGTTTGGATTGTTAAGTCCAAAAGCAGGGGACCAGCTATAGTTTGTAAATCCATAGTTTCCCGGATCAGCAGGATGAAGCTGAAATGCCTGGTTGGCCAGTATAACAGTATCCCTTCCTGCAAATACATAAGGCCGGATCACAGTTACCCTGATTGATGATACACCTAAAGAACTACATCCATTATTGTCTTCTACCACCAGAGAATATCCAAACGACCCCACCGATGGATTAATCACGACTGGGTTGGAGATGGTAGAAGAATTAAGATAGTTCGCAGGTGTCCATTGATAATTCATCCCACCCGATCCATTCAATTGTGCATTTGTTCCAAAACAAATTGTTGTATCTCTTCCTGCATTCGCAACAGGGGCGGGATTAACAAATACCGTTACCATATCGGTTTTACTACAAACGCCACTTGTTGCAGTAATTGTATACGTCGTATTAATTACAGCGTTTATAGAAGGGCTTAATATGGAAGAGTTGTTCAAACCAGTAGAAGGCGACCATGAAAAATTGTTTCCGTTTGAGCTGGCTGCTAACACACCGCTTTGTCCTTCACAAATGGTAATATCATTACCTGCATTTACAATAAGAGTATTGTTTAATGGAACAATAACAGCCGCTGTAGTGCTACATCCGTTTGCATCTTTAATAGTCGTAGTATAGGATCCATTCGCCAATCCTGAAAATATTGAACCGGGTTGAAAATTTATACCATTAATACTGTACCGAACTGGCGAAGTTCCGCCTTGTACACCAATGCTGATGGTGCCGTTGTTATTGATGCAATCAGCAGCACTTGCTATAACAGAAGAAATTGTCGGACCTGCAATATTATTGATCGTTGCTGGGATAGTACTGATACCGGCTGTAGCATCTCTTACAGTGATGGTATAATTTCCCGCAGCCAAATTATTAAACTGGTTATTGGTTATGAAATTTACACCGTCAAGTGAATATTGATAAGGTGGCGTTCCGCTTGTTGCTGTTACTGTAATACCTCCATTATTATTTCCACAGGTACTATTAACAATATTTGTGGCAATTGATAAACAGCCATCGCCAACAATAAAAAGCTTTGAGCTGGTGACGCCATCAGCATCTTTTACAGTTACAGTATAATTGCTCGGTATTAACCCTGTAAACTGGCTACTTGTTTGAAAATTCGTACCATCGATAGAATAAGTATAAGGACCCATGCCGTTGGATGCTGTTACTGTAATTGATCCATTCATTCCGCACTGTGCAGGCGAGACAATACCAACTACGTTGAAAGGATAATTACATGCATCATGCAAAGCCACTGAATATTTCAGTATTGCGCCTGTTGCATCTTTTACAATAACAGTGTACAATCCTGCCGGTAATGGATTGAATAAATAATTTGATTGAAAATTTACGCCGTCCAGTGAATACTGATAAGGTGCCGTGCCTCCTGACACATTTATTAGCCCAAGGTTGCTTTGAAATGGTCCACAGGTATAGCTTAAATTTAGCCCATTTTGATTGATAAGACAATTCTCTCGAATTAGTGTATAGGTATACCAAACAAAAGAAGATTCGCACCCATTCGCATCCTTTACAGCACAATAATAATAACCTGCATTCAGATTTGAGAAAACATTACTCGTTTGAAAATTTGTATGATCGATACTGAAAGTATATGGCAACGTTCCACCAACACCGCTAAGTGTAAGACTGGCGTCCTGTGTATTACATCCTGAGAGATAAGTAGGTTGAATATTAACGCCTGTTGGTGGAGTAAATGTATTGGTTAAGGTTACAACAGAAGTTGCGATTTGTGCTGCAGCATCTGTAACAGTTATTGTATACATTCCCGCAAACAGGTATAAAAAGATACCCGTGCTTTGAGGTGTATTACTGTTCAATTGATAACTGTAAGGAGCAGTTCCTCCGGTTACAGTTACTATTATACGACCATTGGATCTTCCGCAAGTTGTTCCCGTACTATTGATAGATAAAACAATAGCCGTTGTTGATGATGAATCTATGTCATTTGCAAAAGATTCACCATTGCAAAAAGATATAAGAAATAAAAGAAAATAAAGTCTATTTCTCATGTGGTTTTCAAGATACAAATTCGCTCTGCAATGATAAATAATTGAAACGGTTCTTTCTTAAGTCATTAAAAGAAAAAGTCGGTCTTGTCTTTTTCATCATTGCAAACAGCCTATACGTAAAAAGATTTGGCATTACAGACCTTGCCAGCTTACTTTGCATTCCAAAGTGCTTTTTTTTTGAATCTGAAAGGTAAAAGTGATACGGCAAACTGTGCGTTATTTTGACGTTTGACGTTTCACTTTTGACGAAGCTTAAAATGTGATGATGGAAAATTTATTTTAGATTACAGCATAACTTAAAACTAGAGGGATGGCAACAATACTTAAGATAGATAACCTGGGTAAAACTTATCAGAGTGCAGGCCGCGAGTTGACGGTGCTAGAGAATATTAATTTTTCTGTAGAAGCAGGATCAACAATGGCCATTGTCGGACCATCAGGCAGCGGTAAAACTACTTTGCTTGGATTGGCTGCGGGGTTGGATCGTTCAACTACCGGTTCTGTGGAATTAAATAATATAAAGCTGGACCAGTTGAATGAAGACCAACGGGCCGCTATCAGAAACCAACATGTGGGTTTTATTTTTCAAAGCTTCCAGTTGCTTCCAACTCTTACCGCACTTGAGAATGTGATGGTGCCCTTAGAATTGCGCAGAGAAAAACACATAAAACCAAAAGCGGTTGATCTGCTTAATAAAGTGGGTCTGGCAGATCGCGGACATCATTACCCTGCACAGCTAAGCGGTGGTGAACAACAAAGAGTATCAATGGCCAGGGCCTTTATCAATAAACCTCAAATTCTTTTTACCGACGAACCTACCGGTAACCTGGATGCTGAAACAAGTCGCGGCATTGTTGAACTGATCTTTAACCTGAATAAAGAAGCTGGTACTACATTGATAATGGTAACACATGATCTTGAGCTGGCGAATAAAACCGGTCGCATTATAAAGCTGAAGGGCGGCAGGATTGTATCGGATGAACCCACCAGGAATTAATAATTAAGAATTAAAAATTAATAATTGTCTGAAGCTAATATAGATGCGAATATGAATAAGCAAAGAGGTTTGAATTTTCCCTGGTTGGTAAAGATGGCGTGGCGTGATAGCCGGCGCAACCGTTCAAGATTATTTTTATTCGTATCGTCTATTGTACTTGGCATTGCTGCTATGGTTGCCATTTATTCTTTGGGAGATAATATGAGTGCCGAAGTGGACAAGCAAGCTGCTTCTTTATTAGGCGCCGATCTGATGATCGGTAGCGGTAAAGAAGTAAGTCCTGCAATGCAAAAAATGGTTGATTCAATTGGTGACAGAAGATCAGAACAACGAATGTTTCCCTCAATGATCTATTTTTCTAAAAGTGACAAAACACGATTGGTCCAGGTTCGTGCATTGAGCGGTGAGTTTCCTTATTATGGTGCATTGGAGACAGTGCCTGCAGCTGCAGGAAAAACATTTAGAAATGGACAAGCTGCATTGGTAGATCAAACGATGATGTTGCAATATGATGCAAAGGTTGGTGATAGTGTAAAGATTGGGAATGTAAGTTTCGTAATTGCAGGTACTTTACTAAATGCACCAGGACAAACAGGATTATCAGCATCGGTGGCACCGCCTGTATATATACCTCTTCAATATTTGGAACAAACAGGGCTTTCTCAAAAAGGAAGCAGGATCGGTTACCAGTTCTTTTTTAAGTTCGATAAGACGGTGAAGATGGATGAGCTTGTCAAAAAGATCGAACCTCGATTAGATGCTGAAGGTATGAGTTATGAAACAGTAGCCACGCAGAAACAGAATACGGCAAGGTCTTTACAGGACCTTACCGATTTTCTTTCTTTGGTCAGTTTTATTGCTTTATTGCTGGGTTGTGTTGGCGTGGCCAGTGCTATTAATATCTATGTAAAAGAAAAAATAAGATCAGTAGCCATATTGCGTTGTCTGGGCGCAAAAGGCTGGCAGGCGTTTCTTATTTACCTGATACAAATTGTTGTGGTTGGTTTTATTGGTTCATTGGCTGGTGCAGCTTTGGGAACGATCATTCAACAATTCTTGCCGATCGCATTCAAAGATTTTTTACCGATAAAAGTTACGGCAGATTTTTCATGGTCAGCTATAGGGCAGGGCCTGTTATTAGGCGTTGTGATCTCTTTTCTTTTTGCTTTATCTCCGCTGATAGCTATACGAAAGATCTCACCATTGAATACACTGCGATTATCGTTTCAAAAATTTAGTTTATTCAGAGACCCGGTAAAATGGTTTGTATATCTATTGATCATTCTATTCATTTTCGGATTTAGCTTTCTTCAAATAAAGGAAATACCTGAGTCGATCGCTTTTACTATTGTTATTTTAGTCTCGTTTTTAATTTTGGTAGGAACAGCTGCATTACTGATGTGGGCTGTGCGACGTTTCTTTCCTAATGCTGCGGGTTATTTATGGCGACAAGGATTAGCAAATTTATACAGACCCAATAATCAAACAACCATATTGATCGTTGCGATTGGATTAGGTACCGGCATTATCTGCACTTTGTTTTCTATCCGCGCTATCTTACTTAATCGTATCGAGATGACTGCCCGTGACAATCGTTCTAATACAATATTATTTGATATACAACCGCAACAAACAGATAGTGTGATCGCTTTGGCCAAACAATTTAATTTGCCAATTGATGGAGCTGTACCTATTGTGAACATGCGATTGGAAAGGATCAATAATATCACCGGCGAAACTTTGCGAAAAGACAGCACCATTAAAATGTGGAAAGGAATATTTGATCGTGAATACAGGGTAACGTTTCGTGATTCTTTAACCAGCTCAGAAAAAATAACAAAAGGAAAATGGTCGGGTAAAGCGGAAGGCGATAAAATATTTGTTTCATTAGATGAACGTTATGCAAAGAACAATAGTATTAAGGTCGGGGATACAATGAACTTTAATGTGCAAGGTGCTCCTGTTACCACTATTGTTGGGAGTTTACGTCAAGTAGATTGGGGCCGGGTACAAACAAATTTCCTGGTTGTGTTTCCCACTGGGGTCTTGGAAAAAGCGCCGCAGTTTCATGTATTGGTGACTCGTATTGAAAACAAAGATGTATCTGCTCGTTTTCAACAACAGCTTGTGCAGAAGTTCCCGAATGTTACCGTCATTGATTTGAGTGCAGTATTGAATATAGTAAGTAACATAATAGATAAAGTAGGTTTCATTATTCGCTTTATGGCAGCCTTTAGCATATTTACTGGTTTGATAGTTTTGATCGCTTCTGTGTTGATCAGTAAATACCAGCGAATACAGGAGAGTGTATTGTTGCGTACAATTGGTGCAAGTCGTAAACAGATATTTTACATCACTGCACTTGAATATTTTTTTCTCGGTGCTTTGGCAGCAGCAACTGGTATGTTTATGTCGTTAGGCGTAAGCTGGCTGGTTGCAAAATTTATTTTCCAAACAGAATTTATATTGAAATGGCTGCCATTGTTGGGTGTGTTTGTATCAGTATGTTTCCTTACTGTTTTTATTGGGTTGATCAATAGTCGTGCGGTAGTGACGAGACCACCGCTGGAAATTTTGAGGGAAGAAGTGTAAGGCGCTTGAACAATAGGAGGCTAGTATTCTACAACCTAACCATTTTCTTAAAATCCTCTTCTCTTGTTTCAATGGCGGATGCAGTAACCTCTACTATTTCATCAATAAGTTCGAGGTCATGATCTGTTGGTTTGCGGGCTTCCGTATAATAT
>Ga0207701_10006600_pt1 | contig 11568 bp, 11 predicted proteins | sample KBSSwiSSwithPhiX_FD_184294 | JGI IMG/M metagenome (GOLD analysis project Ga0207701, IMG submission 184294) | Switchgrass rhizosphere bulk soil microbial communities from Kellogg Biological Station, Michigan, USA, with PhiX - S5 (SPAdes) (version 2) | ecosystem: Environmental > Terrestrial >...
AGACGCGCAGGACTCCGGCTTGCCGCCCGCCGAGCCGCCGCACGTCTTCCTCCGTCGCCCTGATGTCGTCGAGCACCCGGCGGGCGGTGGCCAGCACGAGCTCTCCCGCGGCGGTCACGACCATGCGTTTTCCGACGCGCAGGAACAGCGGCGTCCCCAGCCGTTCCTCGATCGCGCGCAGCTGATGGCTGATCGCCGACTGGGTCCGATGCAGGTCACCCGCCGCCCTGGTCACGCTGCCTGAAGCGGCGATGGCGGTCACCATCCGAAGATCGCGCAGTTCGAGGTCCATGATTCAGATTCATTGTTTTCATGAAAACAATGAGCTGTCATTGTAGCTCGCTTCGCCCGTACCCTCGCACATGCCCCTCACCGGCCTTTCGCAGATCATCCGAGGTGTCCGCAGGCAGCCAGCCTTCGCCGCCGGCGTCGTCGCGGTGCTGGCGTTGGGCATCGGCGCGAACACGGCGATGTTCGCGCTCGTGCACGCCGTCCTGCTTCGCCCGCTGCCGCTGACCGATCCCGATCGCCTGATCACGTTCACGATCGTCCGCCCGGGCACGGATCGGCAGCCGCTCTCGCTGCTGGACCTCGAGGATTTCAAGCAGTCTGCCCGGAGCGTCGACGGCATCGTCTCGATGTTCGGCTGGAGCGCGAATCTCACCGGCCGGGGGGACGCTGAACGGCTCACCGCGATGCGGGTCTCCGCCGACTACTTCGATGTCACCGGCACGCAGATCCAGCTGGGCCGGCCGCTGCAGCCATACGACGAGTCGCGTCCATCGGCACTCATCAGCCACGGCCTGTGGCAGCGGCGATTCGGCGGCGCGGCCGACGCGGTGGGCCAGTCGCTCGTCCTGAACGGCGAGGCGTTCAGCATTGTCGGAGTACTCCGGCCGGATTTCGTCTCCCTGATTCGCGAGGCCGAGGTGGTCGTGCCGTACTCGCCGGCGGCCGACGCGCGCCGGAAGAACCGCTCGGCAGGATTCCTGCGGGTCATCGGCCGCCTGAAGCCCGATGTCACCATGGAGCAGGCCGAAGAGGACCTCGCGGCGACAGCGAGGCGGCTCCGTGACGAGTATCCGGATTCCCACGGCACAGATACGGCGATCCGGCTGGTGTCGCTGCACGAGGAGATGACCGGGCGTTCCGCGCCCATGCTCCGCCTGCTGCTTGGGGCCGTTGTCCTGGTGCTCCTCGTCGCATGCGCGAACATCGCCAGCCTCTTCCTGGTCCGCTGCACCGCCCACCGACGAGAGCTCGCGGTCCGCGCCGCGCTCGGCGCGTCCCGCGCCCGCATCATCGCGCTCGTCCTGGGCGAGACGCTGTTCCTCGGGTTGATCGGCGCCGGGTTGGGGCTGCTCGTCGCGAGGATGCTGATTGACGCGATGATTGCCGGCGCGCCGGCGGCCTTGCCGCGTGTCGCCGAGGTCGGCCTGGACGCCCCGGTTGCGATCTTCACTCTGCTCCTCTCGCTCGGTGCCGGGCTGATGGTCGGCGCCGGCCCGGCACTGCAGGCATCGCGGGGCGATCTGCATGGCGCGCTGCAGCAGGGCGAGTACGGATCCACTGCCGGTGGCGCCCGGCTTCGAACCGCGCTCGTGTTCGCGGAGGTCGCGCTCTCGACCGTCCTCCTGATCGCCGCCCTGCTCCTGGCGCGCAGCTTTCAGCGCGTCCGGGCAGTCGATCCGGGATTTCACGCGTCACAGGTTCTGACGGTCCGGCTGTCGCTGCCCCGCGCCCGGTACCCCGGCCACCAGGCGATCGAGCAGTTTGCCAGTCAGCTGGAACCCAGGATCGGGTCGTTACCCGGTGTTCGCGCCGTCGCTGCCGCCAACGTCGTCCCGATGAACGGCTACCTCGCGACGACGGCGGTCTACGTCGATGGCGTGGTCGCGAGGGATGCCCCGGAAGCGCACTACCGGATGATCACGCCCGGTTACTTCCGGGCGCTCGGCATCCCGCTTCGAGGCGGCCGCACGTTCGAGTCCAGCGATCGGAGCGGCGCGGCGCCCGTGGCGATCGTCAACGAGACCTTTGCGCGACAGTTCTTCCAGGGACGCGATCCCATCGGCAGCCGCCTGCGCCTGGACGATGGCGAGAAGGTGCCAAGAGAGGTGCAGATCGTCGGGGTCGTCGGCAACGTGAGGCACTTCGGGCTGGAGCAGGAAGCGACGATCGAAGTCTACGTGCCGATCGGCCAGGTTCCCGATCCGACAACGGTGTGGCTCGCGAACAACATGTACTGGGTCGTCCAGACCGCCGGCGACCCGCTGGCGATGGCGCAGTCCGTTCGCCGCGAAATCGCCGCTGTCGATCCGGACGTGCCCGGGTCGTTCGTTCGCAGCATGGATCAGTGGATGGGCGGCACGCTCGCGGCGCGCCGGTTCAACCTGCAGCTGGTCGGGGCGTTTGCGGCTGCGGCGCTTCTGCTGGCCGTGGTCGGCATCTACGCCGTGGCGGCATTCGCCGTGACCACTCGGAGGCGCGAGTTCGGCATCCGGTCTGCGCTCGGCGCGTCGCGCCGAGAGATCGCAGGCCTGGTGCTCCGCGACAGCGCATCACCGGTGCTGGGAGGGCTGGCCGCCGGGACCGCGGCCGCAGGCGTGGCGGCCCCGGCGCTGTCAGGCCTGCTGTTCGGAGTGACGGCGCACGACGCGACGTCGCTCGCCGCTGCCCTGGCGGGGCTCGCGTGTGCCGCGTTCGTCGCGAGCCTCGTTCCCGCTCAAGCCGCCGCCAGGATCGATCCGCTGGTCGCCCTTCGCCTGGACTGACTGTCCCGGTGACCGCAGGTTAGAAGTTGCCGCCGCCAGACTGAGTCGTGGGAGTCGTCGCGTAACTCTTCCTGGGTTTCGACTTGCCAGTCGTATTGGTCGACGTCCCGGCAGTGGTTGCTGATGACGAGGTCGTTTTCGACGAAGTGGGAGAGGTCGCCGTATAGACCACGATCTTCGGCATTTCGGCTCCACCGGTGATGGCCTGTTTTGCCTGCCCCAGGCTCACCGTCGACGGGCTATTCGTGGCGAGAGCCGGCTTCACGAGCTGCGTCGTGCCGTCCGGGAGCTGCTGCGTCCGGTAGACGTTGTGGGTGACCGGATCCACATAGGTCCCCGTCATCAACACCTTCAACAAGTCGAATGATGTGCCGTGGTTCTGGACCTGGTTCGTCGCGGCATTGAGCTGACCCACGTTCTTGAAACCGTAGCCGGCCTCGTAGGCGGTGCCGGTATAGCCGGCCGCCTGAAGCTTCGCCTCGATCTTCGAGCGCAGGGTGCTGTTCTTCTCGAGCTTCTGCCCGACCTTGGTCGCCGTGAAGTCGACGAGCGGGGTAGACGTGCCCGACGGCGACCTGCGGGAAGTGGCGGTCGTTGTCGTCGTGGTGGACGATCCCGTCTTCGTGCTCTTTGCCTCGTTTTTCGCCTGAGCGCCGGGCGTCTTGACGGTCTTGTCCGCTTTTGCGATTCCGGTGTCGGGTTTCGCGGATTTCTGAGACTTGCCGGACGTCTTCTGCTGGCCGCCCGCGCTTGCGACTTGCGTTGTCGGTTTTGTGGGTTTGACTGACTTGCCGGCGGACGCGCCCGTGCTCTTGACCGTCGTCCCTTTCGGGGCTGACGGTTTGCCGGTGCTGGTCTTCGTGACCGCGACTTTCTGGGTCTGGGTCTTGGTGATGGTCGGTTTTCCGCCGGTCGGTGGTTTCGAGGTCGGCTTCGCAGCCTCGCTCGACGAAGCCGCGAGCGTCATTGCAAGCGCCACAACGGTTGTCAGTCGTCGCATGATGTCTCCCTGCCCGGGTAGCTCGCAACCCGCATGCCCGGTGGTTCACATTTGTAAGTGACGGCAGCACAGCGAGATGCGGGCTTCTCGCGCGCGGGGTCACACCAGGATCAGCCGTTGTAATTACATTGTCGGGTGTTGATCCGCCTGGAGTTCACGAGTTGAGTCGGTGCCATCGGCGGATCGCCCACGCGTGGCTTTCGTAGGTGACCGTGTTCAGCGCGTCATGGACGTTCAGCCAGCTCGTGCCGTGTTCCGGGGTCGCGCCGCGTATCGGGGATTGCACCAGGGCGCTCACGAAGCGGCTCCGCTTTTCGAACGTCGCGCCCTTCTCGGTCGAGGGTACGAACTGGATCGCCTCTCCGAGATCGCCGGTGATGGTGACCTGCAGCGCGCATTCCTCCGCGACTTCCCGGACCGCCGCAGCCTCGGCTGATTCATCTGCGTCGATCCCACCGCCGGGCAACAGGATGCCTTCTTTCGCCTGCACGATCGCGATCTCTCCTCGTGCGTTGGTCACCACGGTATATGCGCTCGGGCGCACGATTGTGGAAACCTCTCCGGGAGGCGTGCCGAACGACAGGGGAATGTCATCGAGCTCGCGGTACATGACCAGCGCATCGACGAAGCCCAGCGTGCCGTGGCGAAATGCTCGCGGGAGCGTACCGATGACCCGAAACCCGAGGCGCTGCCACAGTGCGACCGCGCGCGTGTTGGTGCTCACGACGAAGTTGAACTGCATCGCCTCGTAGCCCTGGCTGCGGGCTTCGCGAAGGCAGTCGGCGCCCATCGCGTAGCCGATGCCCCGGCCCGACGCGGCGGGATCCACCATGAAAGACGCATTGGCCACGTGAGCGCCGAGGCCGCGGTTGTTCTCGATCAGCTTGTACATGCCGACGACGCGACCTTCGAGCTCCGCGACGCGGCCGGTTGCGGTGGCGCTGAGCCAGTAGGCGACAGCTTCATCGCGAGGGGTGTCGGGCAGGAAGGTATACGTGTCGCGGCCGGCGACGACCTTCTGAAAGATGTTCCAGATCGCGTCGGCGTCGTCCGGAGTGGCCGGTCTGATCATCCGGCGGCTACTGTATCGCGACAGCGCCGATTGCCGTTCAGCGCTTCTGCTTCGCCCGGCTGCTTCGCGGAAGAACGTCGTACTCCAGGCCGACGGTGCCCGTCTTCTCATAGACCCGGTGGTTCTTCAGTTTGAGCCTGGCGCGATCGGCCGGCGGCGGCAGCAGCGGGATCCCGCCGCCGAGCAGGACCGGGATCACCGAGAAGCCGATCTCGTCGACCAGGCCGGCGGCGAGCAGGCTTCGGAACAGCTCCCCGCCACCGAAAATCGCAATGTCCTTGCCCGGGTTCTTCCGCAGATCGGTGACGAACCCTTCGGCGTCGTTGCTGAGCGTGATCGATTTCGGGCAATCGGCAGGCCGGAGCGTTCGCGAAAAGACGATGCTCCTGATGCCCGGCGCGGCCGAGCCTGCGCCGCCCATCCGCCGCATGGCCTCGAAGGTCTTGCGGCCGATCAGGAAGGTGTCGAACCGGGCCATCAGCGCGGTGAAATCGATCTCCGGATCCATCACGATCCAGTCGTACTCGCCGTTGGGCCCGGCAATGAAGCCGTCGAGGCTCATCGCGCCGCCGTAGACCACTTTCCGCATGACGCCTCCTTGAGCTAAATTTGTGTTTAGTAATAAAAACTAAACATTCATTTAGTAATTGTCAAGCCGAATGGCCGGACGACGACAGAAGGTTTCGGACGAAGAAGTGTTCGCCGCCGCCCAGCGCGCGATGAGCCGGCGCATGCCGCACGACCTCACGCTGGCGGATATCGCGGAGGAAGCCGGCGTCACGCCGGGGCGGCTGGTGCAGCGGTTCGGCAGCAAGCGGGCTCTGCTCGTGGCGCTCTCGGAGCGGTTCGCGGGAAGCGCCGGTCCGATCTTTGCCGGGTTGCGCGCCGTCCATGGCGGCCCGCTGGCGACGCTCCGCGCCTACGCGGCGTGCATGGCGGATCTCGCCCCGACACCCGAGGCCTTGCTGCGAAACCTGGCGTACCTGCAGGGCGATCTCACCGACGAGGTACTCCGCGGACATCTCGTCGAGAACGCGCGTGCGAGCCGCACGGAGATCGAGTCGCTGTTGAAAGCGGCGGTCGCGACCGGCGAGTTGCGGCGCGAGGTGAACGTGCGCTCGCTCGCGCGGACCGTCGAAACGGTCATCGGCGGCTCGTTGATGTCCTGGGCCACCTACCGGGAGGGGAACGCTGTCGACTGGATTGGCAGGGATCTCGAAGCTGTGCTCGCGCCCTGGCTGGGCCGGCAGGCCCGGGCCAGGAACGCGAGGGTGTCAAGAGCGCGGTCCCGACGATAACTGGTGCGTTTACGCCGGCATCGCCGAGCGACGCCGAATCATCGAGCCGTTCAGTAACGAGCTCCACGCGCGTCGTCCGCATTCGGTCGGGTTTGGCGGAAGCCGACATCAGGTCCGATATCGGAATGGCCCTGCGGCTTCCACCAGGTGAACCAGGTGTGGCCGAACGCCTTACCCCGCCGGACATTCATGATGAAGAACGGCAGAAACAGCGCGAGACAGAGACCGAGCGCGATCGCGACAGCAGTCCAGGTTTCCATGGCTCAGCTCCTTTCAGTGCCATCGATCGAAGGTGCAAGCAGCGATCCGGGCCCGGCGTGCTCGTCAGGGAGTCGATCGCGTAGACTACTTCGCCGGAGTCATGATGCCGCTGAGCCGTTCCTCACTAATCCTCGTCGCCATACTGAATCTCTCCCCGGTCCTGCAGAACCCGACCGGACCATCTCTCGATCGGCCGTGCTCGTTCGTGACCGCCGATGACATGTCCACGCTGCTCGGAACGAAAGTGACCGGCGCGACCGACGAGAAGTTTCGCTGCAAATACACCGTCGACAAAGGATGGCTGGAAACGAAGCTGCTCGACATCTCGCTGAAGATGACCCGCGACATCTACGACTACGCCAGGGCGCATGGGAAGCCGGTGCCCGGCGTCGGCGATCAGGCGTACATCCTCGGCGCGACGCTCGTCGCCAAGGTCGGCGACGTGGTCGTCGATGTCGACGGCAGCAATGTGCCGAAGGCGCCGGATACCGCGAAGCTCAAAGCCATCGCCACCAGAATCGTCAAGCTCATTCCGTAGACGCGGCCGCCATGGGGATCACGCACGAGAACGACGAGCAGGCGAAGCTCTGGAAAGGCTCTGGCGGACAAGGCTGGGTCGAGGCGCAGGCGGTCCTCGATCGGATGTTCAAGCCGTTCGAAGACCTTCTCGTCGCAGCCGTCTCCGCCGGATCGCGCGGCCGTGTGCTCGACGTCGGCTGCGGCACCGGCAGCACGACGCTCGCGTTTGCGCGCGTGCTCGGTCCCGAAGGCCATTCGGTCGGCATCGACATCTCGGATCCGATGATTGCGGCCGCGCGCGCGCGTGCCGACCGCGAAGGCACTTCAGCAGCCTTCATCTGCGCCAGCGCTGAGGACCATGCATTCGAGCCGGCAGCATTCGACATGGTCGTCTCGCGCTTCGGCGTCATGTTCTTCGACGATTTCGTCCGGGCCTTTGCCAACCTGCGGCGTGCGGCAACGTCCGGTGGCGGGCTCAGGTTCATCGCGTGGCGAAGCGCCTCGGAGAATCCGTTCATGACGACGGCCGAGCGTGCAGCGGCCTCACACCTGCCGGAGCTGCCTGCGCGCCGGGCGGATGCGCCAGGCCAGTTTGCGTTCGCCAACGGACAGCGCGTCCGCACGATCCTGGAGGACAGCGGCTGGACAGATATCGATGTCCGTCCGATCGATGTTGCCTGCACGATCGCCGAAGAGGACCTGCATCTCTACCTGACGCGCATCGGTCCCGTCGCCCGACTCCTCCAGGAGATGGACGATCGGGTCCGCGGACAGATCGTCGAAGCCGTTCGCCCGGCCTTCGATCCCTACGTGCACGGGACCGACGTGCGTTTCAATGCGGCGTGCTGGATGGTAGGCGCGAGAGCGTGACCGGGAACACGACGCCTCGGGGCGCTCGCTTCCTGACAATCGCCCGAATCCCGGGCGCCGGCCTCAGGGTAATCAAGGGCTCCGGCCGGATGTCCTGATCGCGCACGAGCTCGATCCGGTAGCGTTGCGCGATCGCAGCGACGATCAGCTGCGCCTCCACCATCGCGAACTGGTTGCCGATACAGCCGCGTGGGCCGCCGCCGAACGGGATGTACGCGAATCGCGGTCGTTGAGCCTCCTGCTCCGGCGTGAATCGACCGGGATCAAAGCGGTCCGGGTTCGGCCACAGCGCCGGCCTGCGATGGATGACGAATGGAATCAGGAACACCAGCGCGCCTTTGGGGACCCGATATCCGCCGATCTCGTCGTCGCCCAGGGCCCGGCGGGAGAAACCCCAGGCAGGAGGGTAGAGCCGCAGTGATTCCTCGATCGCCCGGCGCGTGCAGATGAGCCGATCGAGATGCTCGAACCCAGGCGGTCCGTCGCCAATCACCCGTTCGACTTCGTCCGCGATGCCCTGCTCGACTTCGGGATGCTGCGAAAGCAAGTAGTACGTCCAGGAGAGCGCGAGCGACGTCGTCTCGTGGCCCGCCAGCAGCATGGTCACGACTTCGTCGCGCAGCTGCCGATCCGTCATGCCGGCTCCCGTGTCGTCGTCCCGGGCGGCGAGAAACATCGACAGCAGGTCCGATTCATCGCGCTCGGTCTTCCGGCGGTCCGCGATGATCTGATAGACGACCGTTTCCAGCTCACGCAGCGCGCGCCAGAATCGACGGTTCGCTGGCAGCGGCAGCGACGTTTCCAGCTTCGTCGACCAGAACGTCTCGCCGATGCGCCGGTTGATGATCGGCCACGTGCGATTGACGATTGCCGCCGCCGCGCCCAGATCGGTGCTGAACATCGTCCGGACGATGATGGCCTGCGTGAGCGCCATCATTTCCGCGACGATGTCGATCGTGTCGCCGCGTGATGCGACGCTGTCCCAGCGCTCGAGCATCTGGCTGGCGCAATCGACCATTGCCTCCGCCATCGCTTTGACCCGCTGGCGATGGAACGCAGGCTGCGCCAGGCGGCGCTGACGCAGCCAGAACGAGTCCTCGCTGGTCAGCAGTCCATTGCCGAGACTGTCGCGGAGGCGGTCGTAGAGCGGGCTCTTGTGATAGTTGCGGGCGTTGTCCTGGAGAACGTGCTTGACGTCGGCCGGATCGCAGGCGAGGAAGCCATGGTACGGGCCGGCCTTCAGGTGAACGAGGTCGCCGTATCGATCCGCGGCGTCGAGAAAGGTTCGGATGGGATTCGACCGCAGCTGCGGAAGGACTCCGAGAACAGGATATCCGCGGGGTCCTGGAGGAAACCCGCGTGCCGCCGAACGAGCCGAGCCGGTCACGTCAAGTACAGTACTGGCGGCAGCTTCGTCCGTGCAAGACAGTCGCTGAAGCGCGTGCGGCGAGCTGAGCCATGCAAGGCCCGGTGTAGCGAGGTAGAGGGCGCGCCGTCATCGATCGGCACTGCAGACGAGCCACGATAAGATCCGTTGCATTGAGCACGGCATCTTTTGTTACCCGCGCGTTCGAAGTGTTCCGCGCCGACACGCTCGCACCCCCGCCTCTCACGCTGCGCGGCGCGAACGCTGTCGATGGCTACGAGCTGCCGATACCATTCGATCCCGTTGAAGACGAGCCGACCGACACATACCTCGAAACATTTGCCTTCTGGGCGATTGGTTATCTGGACGCCCGCTCCTGGCGTCACTATCTCCCTCGATTGATCGACTACGCCTTCAGGCACCTCGACGATCCCGCCATGGTCACTGAGGCGCTGGTGCGATCGCTCCGGCCTCCCGACCCGTACCCGCCTCGCCTGGGGACACTCGATGCCGACCAGGAAGACGTCGTTCGATCGTTTCTCGAGCTGGTCGCCCTGGGCGACGCGATGCCGCATGTGCAGGCCGATGCGCAACAAGCCCTCGAGGAATGGTGGCTGCCGCACGCACGGTCACGTCCAACGGCACAGGAGATCGCTGCCTTGCGCGCGGCACCCATGGCTTATCGCGCCGCCAGCGGCGATGTGTATCGGTTGTCGGTGCCCGAGACCCTTGTGGGCAGCGGCGCTCGTACGATTCCCGCGGAATCGCGGCGCGTGCAGACGTGGGGTGGGTATCTCTGCGGGGATGCGCATGCGGTAGTGGCCGTCAACGTGACGCCGCTCGCCTTCCGGTCGCTCGCCGAGTCCCGTCGGATGCGTGCGACCTTCTTTCGACAGGCTCAGTCGCTCCGGCCCATTGTGGTACCCGGATCCTCCTACGCCGAGCGACTGGATGGCTTCGCGTGGGCCGGCACTCCGGCGGAGCCGCAGAGGCTCACGATGATCTTTGCCGTGGCCGGCGACGAGCTCGTCACGCTGAGCGTTCGAGCCTGGCCCAGAGATGACGTCGACCAGGAAGTGAAGCGCATCCTCGAGTCGTTCGAGATCATCCGTTCGACGCTAACGCTCGACACGTCGGGGTGACCTCATGGGCACATCAGGCGCGTCGTCGCGTTCCTACCTGACACGCTTCGCGACTTGCCGCCACAGACGAACAACCGGGTGCGCGAACCGTCCCTGCCGCCGCCGCTTGTGCGCGAAGCTCGCGGCTGCAAGCTCGAGCCCTACACGATCGATCCCGACGGCCGCCGCGATCTCGTCGGCGGTCAATCCTGCCGCCGCGGCTTCTCCATGAGGGTCCGCGAGAAATCGTTCACGCGCCGGCCGCTCGACGTAGAGGCGCGCCAGGAACGATTCGAACGCGGGGCTCATGCCGCGACCCGCCGGGTTCTCCCGCGCGCGAGCGCCGCGCGCGCGCGATCGAGCTGGTCGAGCAGCTGACCGAACGGCGGAAACGCGCCATCCCGCTCGAGCACGACATCCACGGCGTGAGGCACGGTTTCCCCGACGATCTCCAGCAACGCATAGATCGGATCCGGCACGTCGTGCAGGTGATCGTCGAGCCATCGCTCGTCGCCAGTCGACGCGCGGATCGGCGCGCCGCCGGCGAGATGGATGACGCGGATGCGCTCGGGAGGAAGCGAGCGCAGCGCGTCGGCCGCGCTGAAGCCGAAGTTCCGCGCGTTCGCGTAGAGATTGTGCAAGTCGAGCAGCAGATCCGCCTGGCTGGTGGCGAGGAGGCGCTTCAGCCACGTCTGCTCGTCGAGATCGCTTCCCGGCGGATCGATGATCGTCGCGACGTTCTCGACGAGCGGATACGCACCGGTCGCGCGCGCCGCGCGTTCGATGTTCAGGGCGGCGGCGTCGATCGTCGTGGCGGTGCGCGAGGGGGCCGCGAGATGCCCGAGCTCGATGCCGCCCGCCCGCACGAAGGCGAGGTGCTCCGACCAGCAGTCCGGCTGCACGTCGTCAATCAAACGGGCGAACTGCGCGAGCCGACGCTGGTCCTCGGCGATCGTCGAGGCGAGGCCGAGTGAGACCCCGTGAATCGCGACGGGCATTTCCCGGCCAAGCCTCCGGAGAGCACGGTGCGCACGCGGAGACTCGAGAAACGTCCCCTCCGGAATCACTTCGACGAGGTCGATGCGATCCCCGGCGGCCAGGATCGCCGCGGCGAGTTGCGGTTGCCAGGTCAATCCGACGCGATCGGTCTTCAGCTGCCGCATCCCCCACACCCTCCACCGCATCCGCCGCCGCCACACGAAGAGCCGCACGACGACCCGCAGGACGACGAGGATGCGCTCTGCGGCTTGCGGAACAGCGTCTCGGAAATGCTGCCGCGTCCCGGCA
>Ga0207701_10006602_pt1 | contig 11566 bp, 10 predicted proteins | sample KBSSwiSSwithPhiX_FD_184294 | JGI IMG/M metagenome (GOLD analysis project Ga0207701, IMG submission 184294) | Switchgrass rhizosphere bulk soil microbial communities from Kellogg Biological Station, Michigan, USA, with PhiX - S5 (SPAdes) (version 2) | ecosystem: Environmental > Terrestrial >...
AGTCATTCCACAAAGCACGACGTCGATCTCGGTTCGGCGGTGAAAGAACTTGAGGCAAAGCTCCGGGAAATGCGCCGTCATGTTTACGGCAATTTGACGGCTTGGCAGCGGGTCCAAATCGCGCGGCACACTCAAAGGCCGTTCGCACTCGATTACATTCAACGCTGTTTTACGAACTGGGTTGAATTGCACGGCGACCGCCGCTTTGCCGACGATCGCGCAATGCCATGCGGAATGGCGATGCTCGGCAGCCAGCGTTGCATCGTTATCACTCACCAAAAGGGGCGCAATACCAAGGAGAACGTGATGCGCAACTTCGGGTGCGCGCATCCGGAGGGCTATCGCAAGGCGTTGCGCTTGATGCGTCTCGGCGAAAAATTCGGCATGCCGGTGATTTCCCTCATCGATACGCCAGGCGCTTTTCCAGGTGTCGGATCGGAGGAGCGCCACATTTCTGAGGCAATCGCTGTGAACCTTCGTGAGATGATGAAACTGCGCGTCCCCGTAATTGCCGCAGTGATCGGTGAGGGTGGCTCGGGAGGCGCGCTCGGCATCGGGGTCGCAGATCGCGTTTTGATTTTCGAGAACGCCTACTACTCCGTGATTAGTCCGGAAGCATGCTCCGCGATTTTGTGGAGAGACCGGCGACATGCTGCTGAAGCCGCTGAGGCGCTTAAATTGACAGCGCAGAATCTTTTGAAACTTGAGGTGGTTGACGAAATCATTGCCGAGCCGGAGGGCGGCGCGCACCGCGACCATGATTTTGCCGCTGCGAATCTTGGAGAAGCGCTGCGCCGGAGCTTGGAGCGAATTTCTCAGATTCCGGTAGCGGAATTGTTAGAGAACCGATATCAGAAATTTCGCCGGCTAGGTGTGTTTTCGGAAGGAAAAACCGTCACGGCCCCGGCTCGCGTTTGATGTAATGTTGGGAACCTGGGGCAAATCGGTAGGGGTTTGGTGGCTTAGTGCTTTCGCCGCTCTGGCGTTCGCGCGCGCCGACGCCCCCGCGGCGCAGTTTCGTTTTGAGCGCGACACGTTCGCTTTCGCTAATCAAACAGTGTTCGAGTATCACGAGGGACACGCTTCTTTGCGAAAATCATCAGCGACGAAGAAAGACGCATATAATCGGCACTGCTTTGTAATGTCCCGGACGGCCGCGCAATTCAAAAAATTTGCGCGGTTCGAGCCGCGAAGCACTCCCTTGGATGATGCATCGCTGGCCGCTCGCATTCGCGCTATCACACGCCAGGCGACGTGGTCGGAGCCGTTGCCGGAAGATCAACGAATTGTTTTTCCCGGATACAAGGACCTGAAGGAAATGAGTAAGGCCCGGCGCGAACTCGTGCAATTAAGCATCGGGCACGGTTGGCCGAGTTACTTTCGAGTCAGCAATGCCCGGATGATGTTTCAAGACGGTGCCGGCTACCAGCAAAAGACTCACACTCGGTTAAATGAGGTGTTGGCGCGCGGCGAATTGTTCGTCGCATTTCTTACAACTTATCCCCGCTTCACCATCAATCACTCGGTTTTGATTTATAAGCTGAAGTCTTCGTCGCCGAATCCCGGGGTTGATCGCTATCTCGTATACGATCCAAATCATCCAGAGTTGCCGCGCGAGCTTACCTGGTCTGCACACGATCGCGCTTTCTCGTATCAAAAGGACTGGGATTTTGTAGGGGGCGTTGTTCGCGTTTATCAGGTTTACGGCAAACCGCTGCAGTAAAAGCGATTCTTTAACGAGAGCTCGATGCCAAAGAATCCATCTCCGCCCAGACCAACGCCGCCGCCGCCTGTACCTCCACCCGAACCGTTGCCGCCGAATCCGTCGCCGGCGCCCCCGGTAGCGAAGGTGTAGCCGTCGCCCTGTGGACGACGCAACTACACCACCTCTCCCTCACGCTTCCCACAGGGAAGCGGCTACAGTTTATTTGGTCGCGGAAATAAAAAGCGTAGCGCCGGTTCGACTCTCGCTGCCCAGGCTGCTTCGCTGTGATCGGCGCCCTTGACCTCGAGGTAAGCTAGATCGAAACCAGGTTGCCAGCCTTTGTCCGCTAGGTACTTGCATAATTCGCGCGCCAGTTCCCAGCCCGGCTCAGCCGTGCCGGTGTCGAGCCAGATTTTCAGCGGGGGCTTTTCACCCAAGATTCCCACCAAGCGGAAAATTGCGTAGTCGTCCCACCAGATCGATGGGGACATCACAATTAAACGCGTGAATACCTCTGAATAAAAAATTCCAATTGCCAGCGTGGCCAAACCACCGAGCGATGATCCACCGAGTCCGGTAAATTCTGCCGCCGGCTTGGTTCGATATTTTCTGTCGATGAACGGCTTCAATTCTTCGATCAAGAATCGTCCGTAAATGCGAGCCAGGCCGCGGCTGTGTTTTCTCGGGTGATCTTTCGGTTCAATCACCGCCGGCGTAGGTGCGTATTCATGGACTCTTTCTTCGCCGATATTGGCCACGGCCACGATGATGAGCGGCTCGATTAGTTTTCGATGGATCAAACGCTGCGCAGTTTCATCGACTCCCCACTCGACACCGGCAAACGAAGTGGCAGCGTCGAAAACGTTTTGGCCGTCGTGCAGATACAAAACCGGGTAACGTCTCAACGAAAAACGCCGATAACCGGGAGGCAAGTAGACGAGCACATCACGTCGATTTCCCAGTACCTGGGAGTGGAAAGCGCGATGTCGTTTGATATTGCCAGTAAGCGTGTGTTTGGTCACGAAAACGAGATGCTTCGCGCAGATCAACTGTAGTGCAACCCTTTCGCTTGCGATTTCATTGGCTCGCCATCAAGATGCTCGCTCCGCTCGGAATGACACAACTAATATGAAACTGGTGATCGCCGCGACTGGTGCAAGCGGATCGATCTATCTGCAACGCTTGCTTGAGCAAATCGATTGCGCGACGCACGAGGTTCATCTCGTGATGAGCGCGTACGCGAGAGAGGTTGCAAAGCAAGAGCTGGATGATTTGAAAATTCCTGCGGAAGTTTCGCACCATTCTGAAGGTGACATGAACGTGCCGTTTGTGAGCGGCTCTGCGCGTTTCGACGCGATGGTGATCGTCCCTTGTTCTATGGCCACGCTGGGGCGAATCGCTTCCGGTTCGAGCGACAGCGTCCTCTTGCGCGCGGCCGATGTCTTCTTAAAGGAACGACGGAAGCTGATTCTAGTCCCCCGCGAAACGCCGTGGAATTTGATTCACGCCCGCAACGTCGTGACTTTGCTTGAAGCTGGCGCGATTGTTCTCCCCGCAATTCCCTCCTTCTACAGTCGCCCCAGTTCCCTCGCTGCCGTCGTCGACACAGTGGTTTGGCGCATCCTCGACCAAATCGGGTTGCCCAGCCAAGGGGCATATCGCTGGGGTGAAAAGGGCTCGGCGAAAACGTCGCGCAAGAAAAGTTGAAGATCGAAGGCAGGCTTGCGCGATGGCTGATCGCGTTCGGAGTTTGTTTGTTACGGGTGTGGGAGCGTACGCTGCGTTACGAGGTTGATGATCGGGCGGGCATCCTCGGGAAACCGGTGACGGAAAATTACATTGGCGCGCTCTGGCATAATCGGTTGCTAATTTTCCCCTTGGTTTTGCGACGGTTTTTTCCAAATCGTCCCGGAGCGGCACTGATCAGCGCCAGCCGCGATGGCGATTTGCTGACGGATGCCATCCACCGCTTTGGCTACGATGTGATTCGCGGCTCCAGCTCGCGTCTGGGCGCGAGCGCAATTCTTCAGCTTACTGAGAAGCTCGCTTCAGGACGCGACGTCGTCATTACGCCCGATGGTCCGCGCGGCCCGGTTTACGAACTTGGTCCCGGAATCGTTTTTCTCGCGCAAAAATCAGATGCGTCGGTATTGCCGATGAATCTGGAATATTCGCGCTACTGGCGCTTGGGAAGCTGGGATCGCTTCATCATCCCGCAACCATTTTCCAAAGTGCGCGTGCTGATCAGCCGACCGCTTCGCGTCAACCCGACGAGTACGCCCGACGAATTCGAGACCGAACGCCGCCGCGTGCAGGACGCGATGATGTCGTTGGTTGAAATGCGCTGACTCTTTGTCATCCTGAGCGCACGCTCGGAATGACAAACACAACCATGGCGAAACTAATCGATGGCCGCGCTGTCGCGGAAAAAGTTTACGGTGATCTTCGCAGTGATATTGCGGAGCTGAAAACACGAGGCGTGACGCCCGGCCTTGCTGTGATCCTCGTTGGAGACAATCCGGCTTCGCGCGCTTATGTCCGTTCGAAAGACAAAATGTGCCGCGAGCTTGGCTTGCACTCAGTCAAACTGGAGCTGCCCGCTTCAACCACGCAGACTGAACTGCTTGCACGCGTCGATGAATTCAACCGCGATTCGGCTGTTCACGGCATACTTGTTCAATCGCCGCCGCCTGAGCAGATCGACGAAGCGGCAATCGTGCGCGCGCTGGACCCGCGGAAGGATGTGGACGGATTTCACCCGGAAAATGTCGCCAAGCTCGTGCTCGAAGACGCGAGCGGTTTTGTGCCGTGCACACCGCTTGGCGTGCAACGTTTGCTTCTGGAAAGCGGCATCGAGGTCAATGGCGCCCACGTTGTGGTCCTCGGCCGCAGCATGATCGTTGGCAAACCTTTGGCACTGCTGCTCATGCAGAAAAACAAAAACGGCAACGCGACGGTGACCGTTGTGCATTCGCGCAGCCACAATCTCGCGCAGATTACTCATTCGGCTGACATTGTTGTTGCCGCGATTGGACGAGCAGAATTTCTAAAGGCCGATCACATCCGCGAAGGCGCTGTCGTTATTGACGTGGGAATTAATCGTGTCGAAGACGCCGCCAAGGAGCGTGGCTACCGGCTAATCGGCGACGTTGCATTTGAAGAGGTGTCAAAGAAGGCAAGCGCGATTACACCCGTGCCAGGCGGAGTTGGGCCAATGACGATTGCGATGTTGATGGCGAACACGGTGAAAGCGGCGAGCCAAGCTTCTTTTGGATAACCGCGTTCGCCGCCTCCGTAGCCCCTGTAGGGGAAGCTGACAGCTTCCCCACAACGCGGCTACACGGGAAACTGTCAGTTTCCCCTACAGTTTTCCAACGATCTTCGCGGTCAGAAGCTTCATGATTTCGGGACGAATTCGCGCGGCATGAACGAACAGCGAGCCGAGTTGTGGCCGCAAGACCGCCGCGCGTGCGAGGCGATTAATCCATAAACGTCCGCGATACATTTGGGCGTAAGCGCGACGAAATCCGCGCAACACCGAGTTCCGATCATCGCCGCGAAGAATTTTTGCGATCGCGTTTGCGGCCAACTCGCCCGACTGCAGCGCGTAATAAATTCCTTCGCCTGTGAACGGTTCGACCACGCGGGCTGCGTCGCCGACGAAGAAGAGATTTTCATGAGCGGAGGGAACTGGCGAGCGGGTTAGCGGCGTGATCGTACGCCAGCCTTGATCGGCGGGCAGTTGAAATTGGCGTTCCGCCCATTTGCGTAGCGTGGAAATGGTCGGTGGTGTGCCGACGAGGCAGAGATTCAACTGAGTCTCATTTACTGAAGCCTGGCCCGAATAACCTTCGCGCAGAAATTGTAGAACGATGCGGTTCCCAAAGTCTCGCGGCAGCGGGATATGCGCCTGTAACGCCACACGTTCGCGCGCAGGACGCGGCAACAAATTGCACAAATGCGCCACCGTAGAGTTGCGTCCATCCGCACCGATTAATATCCGAGCCTGAAAAAAATCGCCGGAAGCAGTTTCGATATTCCAGTGGTCGTTTCTGCTTAACCCCGTCACAGTGGTTTGTTCGTGGACGTTCGCGCGGAGCTCGCGAGCCCGCGTTAAAAGCAGGTCGTCAAAGAGGCTGCGTTTCACCGAAATTTCGCAATCGGCGCCCGATGGAAGATCGACAATCACTCCGCGCCCATTGATCGCGATGAACTCGACAGAACATAATTTCGAATGCGGCAAATCCCGCACTCGGTCCGCGAGCGCGAGCCGCTCCAAGACGGGCCAGCACGACGGATTCAAACAGTCGCCGCACACTTTCTCGCGCGGAAATTTTTCCCGGTCGAGTACCAAGGATTGCAAACCGGCCATTGCGCAAAACGCGCCGCAGCTCGATCCGGCTGGCCCGCCGCCGACGATTGCAACGTCAAAAAGCTGCATGGAGTCAATTGAACTGTAAAACAGCGCTGGCGCGCGATTTAATCAGAGAGGACACTAATTCGCATGGGCTGGTCGGTTCCAATCCTTCGAGTCGCCGGGATCCAATTGCGGCTTCACATCACGTTTCTATTGCTGATCGCGTGGATCGCATTTGCCTATTATAGCCAGGGCGGCTCGTCCGCAGCAGTCGACGGGGTCTTGTTCATTCTGTTGTTGTTCGCATGCGTGGTGTTGCACGAGTTCGGGCACGCTTTGGCAGGGAAAGCTTTCGGAATCAACACGCCTGACATCACGCTGTTGCCCATCGGGGGTGTGGCGCGATTAGAACGTATTCCGGACGAGCCGGTGCAGGAACTCGTCATTGCGGCAGCAGGTCCGGCTGTGACGGCGCTGATCGCGCTCGGTGCGTTCATCGGCGGTGGTTCATGGGATTATCCGCCAACCACGAAAAGCAGCATTCCGGATCTGTTGTTCACCATGAACGTAATGTTGCTACTGTTTAACTTGCTGCCGGCGTTTCCAATGGACGGAGGCCGGGTTTTACGCGCGCTGCTTGCGACGCATTTGAGCTATGCGCGCGCCACTCAGATCGCCGCGACCGTCGGCCAGGGGTTCGCTTTTGTGTTCGGTTTTTTCGGTCTACTTTTTAATCCCTTTCTAATTTTCATCGCGCTGTTCGTTTACATCGGTGCCTCGCAAGAGGCAGCGCTGGCGCAAATGAAAGATATCTCGCGCCGGTTTCCAGTTTCCAGCGCGATGGTGCGCGACTTCCGCACGCTGGCAGCCGATGCGACGCTCGAGGAAGCGGTGGACGCTTTGCTTGCGACTTCGCAGCACGATTTTCCGGTCATGGACGAAACCGGAAACGTGGCGGGTTTATTAACCCGTCACGATCTCATCTCGGCGTTGCGCAAAAACGATCCCACACTTCGTGTAGGCGATGTGATGCGGCGCGACATTCCAACGGTCACAACCGGCACACGATTCGAGGATGCCTTTCGCATTATGCAGGAGTGCGATTGCCCGGCCGTGCCCGTGCTGGATCGCATGAAACGGCTGGTCGGTTTACTCACGCCGGAAAACGTCACCGAACTAATGATGGTTCAATCGGCAATGCCGCAGCGGCGCGTTCTATAAAACGGCTCAGGAGCTGATGCGCATCGGCATTATGACGTAGAGGAATGGCGTTTGAATTTTCACAACGCCCGGGCTCATCTCGTCGATCAGATCGAGAAAGACTTCGTCCTCTGTAAGAGCGCGCAGTGGCGCCATCAGAAATTCCGGATTAAACGCAATGGAGAACTCGCGACCTTTGTACGGCACAGCGAGCGATTCCTTCGCTTCACCGACCTCCGGCGTATTCGCGGTTATATCGAGATTGTTCTTGCTGAAATTCAGTTTCACCGAGTGCGACTTGTCGCTGGCCAGAAGCGAAACGCGCCGCAGTGAATTTAAAAACATTTCGCGCTCGAGTTTTACGCGCTCTTTCGCCTCGCCTGGAATCACCTGGCGATAGTTCGGATAATTGCCTTCGATCAATTTGGAGACGAGAAGCGTCTTGTTGAGATCGAATGCAATCTGGCCGTCGCTCATGCTTACCTTGACGTCGCCGTCATCGGTAAGCAGCCGCTGCAATTCCGTGACCGCTTTTGTCGGAATAATCAGGTCCGATTCGTGGCTGCGCGGGAATTCCAGTTCAATTTCCGCCATGGCGAGGCGCCGCCCATCGGTTGCCACCAGCGTTAGCTTGTTGTCCTTAAAACTAAACAGGACACCGTTGAGCACGTAACGGGTTTCATCGGTAGAAATCGCGTAGGAAGTTTTGCGTAAACCGTCGCGCAAATCTTTCTGCCGAATCGTGACGACTTTCGCGCCTTCGAATTTAGGGAGCGGCGGAAATTCGTCCTCAGGCAAACCGAGAATCTTAAAAAAGCTTTGGCCGCTACGAATGGACGCAGCATTTTTTCCATCGACATCGATCTGAATCTCGCTCGACGGCAGTTCGCGGATGATGTTGAAAACCCGCCGCGCGGGTAGCGTGGTCGCTCCTGCTTTGTCCACGCGCGCTTCGCAAGTGCCGCGCACGCCAACATCCAGATCGGTGGTTGTCAGATGCAACTCGGTCTCGTTAGCCTGTAGCAAAACGTTGGAAAGAATCGGGAGCGTGGTGCGGGTGCTCACTACGTTTTGCACCTGTTGCAGGGCTTCGAGCAGTTTTTCCTTGGTAACGCTAAATTTCATGGTGACCAGAAAGCAGGCCTAAGATGTAAAGCCTTCGATTTTATTCGGCAACCGCAATCTCTCATCTCTGCCCCTTGTAGGCTTGCACGCGCTGTGGCCCCTACCGCTGGAGGGAGCTGTCGATGTACGAGATCGTCTGGCGAATGTTGTCCTGCTCGGCTATTCGTTTCTTCACCAGCTTACAGGCGTGCAGCACGGTGCCGTGGTCGCGCCCGCCAAACGCGTCGCCGATTTCATTCAACGATGCTTTCGTGAGTTCGCGCGCCAGATACATCGCGACCTGTCGTGGAAAAGCGATGCTGGCCGGGCGCCGCTTGCTGGTCATATCGGCAAGCCGCACATCAAAGTGTTCGGCTACGCGCCGCTGAATTTGTTCGATGGTGATCGATTGCCGGCCTTCTTCCTGCAGAATATCCTTTAGCAAATGCTCCACCGTTTCGTTGGTCAGTTCCCTACCACTGAGTGATGCAAAGGAAGCGACACGCATGAGCGCGCCCTCCAGACGACGCACGTTTGTCCGGATACGGCTGGCGAGGAATTGGAAAACGTCTTCATGCAATTTGATCTGCATGGTGTCCGCTTTTTTTCGCAGAATGGCGAGGCGCGTTTCGATGGCGGGCGGCTGAAGCTCGGCGGTTAGCCCCCATTCAAACCGCGACACCAGGCGGTGCTCCAGGTTCGCGATCTCTGAAGCGGGCCGGTCGCTGGACAACACGATCTGTTTATGTCCATCAAAGAGCGTGTTGAACGTATGGAAAAATTCCTCCTGCGACCGCTCCTTTCCACCCAGAAATTGAATGTCATCAATCAAAAGAAGGTCGGGCTGGCGATAACGCTTCCGGAATTTGACGAGATTACTGTGCTGGATCGCGTCGATGAACTCGTTGATGAACAACTCGCTCGAGACGTAGATCACCTTCACGTTTTTCTTTTTCGCCCAGACGAATTGGCCGATGGCTTGCATGAGATGGGTCTTGCCCAGACCGACGCCGCCATAAACAAAGAGGGGATTGTACGTACGTGCCGGCGCTTGCGCGACAGCGAGACTGGCTGCATGCGCGATTTCGTTATTCGGACCGACGACGAAAGATTCGAATGTGTTTCGCGGATTGAGTCCCGGAACAGTTGCGCCTGGCCGTGCGTCCACTTGATGCGCGGGCAACACTTCTTTTACCATGGCCGAATCTTCCCCAGATGTTTGCGCGCCAGCCGCCGACGGGGCGCAAAACTTCACCAAACGCGGACCGCCAAACGTGACGATGATCGCATTCTGCAATGCTGGCATGTAATTACTTTCGATCCAGAGCTGGTAAATGTTGTTTGGAACAGTAAGCGTGATCGATTTCTCCTTTGCCTCCACTAACTCGATGGCAGAAAACCAGCGTTTAAAACTATCCGCGCTAATCTGTGGCTTAAGAGCAGCCGACAATCGCTGCCATAGCTGTGCGCATTTCTTGTCCATAGAGAAGTTGTTAACAGTGTTACAGAAACGCCACATGGGCCTGTAGCGTGGGAAATCGCCCGCAGCACCTGGCCATTAATCGAGCTGTTCCTGAGTAGGATTCGGAGATCAATAGTCCAAAAAAAATGTCAAAAAGGCGTAAATACGAGGGAAAACGGCTCAAGCCGTCGTGCAGTGTACGTTTACTACGACGCTCGTGCGCATCCGCAATCAATCGTTCTGTCGGGGAGTTTTCCATGTTGTTCATTCTTGCTGCCGGGAGTTTCTCAAACATGTTCACAACTTATTCACACATGCTTTGTGGCTGCCCTCGCCAGCGGCTTGAGACTAGAAATCAGTTGCGAAAGCGACAAGAAAAAAATGAATTTTATTTTCAATTATGACCAAAAAATTTTCTTGACTGAAAAAATGTGTGGTTGCGAAACCAAGAAACAGTGTGTTGAAAACATTTCGCGAGCCAACCGCGACGGATTCGGAATTGCCGCAACGAACAAACTCGCTGCTGATTAGCTGCGCATCCCGAGTTGACCGAATCCATCAGTGCGCGCAATTTCTCGCCTCTGCGAGCGACGCGTAAGCGCTCAGCAAGTTGCAGATGCAGCCAACCGATACCGATACCACCGGGCGTGTTTCGATGTGCGTTACTCGTCCGAACCAGCCGATGATCCGCCAATTTTTCTTAATTGGCGTGATCGTCTCTTTTGTTTTTTCCATGCAACAGGCACGTGCCTCTGATGAATTGGTGCCGCCGTTCGGGTTTCGTTGGAACGATTCGATGGCTCGCGTGGAGGCAGTGCTGCACGGCGCGAAAGCCAAATTGGTTTCGCGTGAAAAGAAAGAGAACCGCGAGGTTTGGACTGTGGAGGGGCTGATTCATCCCGGACTCAAACGTACGGTGTTTACGTTCAAGGAGAGAGCGCTCGTGGCGGTGGAGCTGCAATACGAATACCCCGAATGGTCCATCGAACGTTACAACCAGCGGATGGGAGAAATTCGCAAATACTTCGATGAAAAGTACGGCACCGGAAAACTGGTGTCACGTTCTCGCGACCGCGACACCGACGTGATTCAAACGCTGGTCGGATATCAATGGATGGTCGGGACCACGATGCTCGAGCTGTTTTATTTCTCAGCGCAACACGACAATCTCGTTTACCGGACGATTTCTGTGGATTACAAGGCGCTGTGAAACGCCCGACGCGTTTTGTAGCGAAGCCGACGTTTCAGCCAGAGTTACTGAGGCAATGATAAACCGTCGTACGTCTCTACAACGATGTGATCTACGACTGCTTTCATGTCCTGCGTGCGTTCCCACGCCGCGAGTTGCCGGTCCGCGCCGGTGCCCTCGCGGATGATTCGCTCGATATGCGCCATTTCTCTCTCGCTGCCGAGTTCCTTAACCTCGCTCGAGACGAAGTCGAGCAGTTCGTTTAACAGGCTCCGTTCGTCCACTTCGGCTTCCTTGCCAAAGTCGATCATTTTTCCCTCGATGCCGTAGCGCGCCGCGCGCCAGCGGTTCTCATCAAGAAGACGCCGCCGATAAATCCGAAAGGTGATGTTTTGGTGCAGCAGTTTATGAAGTTTTGAAATTATGGCCTGGATAAGTGCCGCGATCGCGAGCGTGTCGTCCACCCGCGATTGCGCGTCGCACACGCGCACCTCCAGCGTGTCGAAGAACGGATGCAACCGGATGTCCCACCAGATTTTTTTGGCGTTG
>Ga0207701_10006604_pt1 | contig 11566 bp, 6 predicted proteins | sample KBSSwiSSwithPhiX_FD_184294 | JGI IMG/M metagenome (GOLD analysis project Ga0207701, IMG submission 184294) | Switchgrass rhizosphere bulk soil microbial communities from Kellogg Biological Station, Michigan, USA, with PhiX - S5 (SPAdes) (version 2) | ecosystem: Environmental > Terrestrial > Soil...
GCAAGCTGCGTGAGGCGATTCTTGCCGAGCTTCAGCCAGTCGTTTTAAAAAACTGTACGTTCAAGCGCTTTGGCAGCGCCAATGATGGTGGTTACCTGATGTGCGAGAATCTGATTGAACCGCTCGATACAGGATACTCCTACGGCGTTGGCGCAAATGACGACTGGGGCTGCGAGGTGTCGCGCCGGTATCACGTTCCGGTGCACGAATACGATTGTTTCGATCCGGCGAGGCCAAGCTGTAACGGCGGCAGGTTTATTTTTCACAACGAATGCGTTGGAGATCGGACGGGCAACAGGGAATCGCATTTCTTCGACACGCTGGAAAATCAGATCAGCAAAAATGGCGATACCGGCAAGCGTGTGCTCATAAAGATGGACATAGAAGGAGGTGAATGGGAATCGCTCATCGCAGCGCCAGAAGAATTACTTTCGTCGATTCCGCAGCTTGCGATGGAGATGCACGGGTTCGACAACCCGAAAATCCTCGAAGCGCTCCGCAAGTTGAACCGGAAGTTCTATCTCGTGAATCTCCACTTCAACAACTGGTCGTGCACACCGAAAGCAGCACCGCTTCCGGCCTGGGCGTACCAAGGACTGTGGGTGAATAAGCGCATCGGCATCGTCGATCCTACAGCGCCAGTCCCGGCGCCGATGAGCCCGCTGAATGCGCCTGACTCGCCAACGTGGCCCGATTGTCAGTTGCACACACTGCGGTCGGCTCCCGCAGTTCCGTGAGCGTTTTTGCCGAACACTGTGCGTTTATGGGGCTAAAGGCCTAAAATCTCGAACGTCCTCCTCGACGGAGGGTCTCAGACGTGTTAGAAAAGCGATTGATGTTAGGCAGGATTGCAGTTTCGCTGACACTCGTAGCCGCAATACTTTTTGCGGGCGGTTCGGTGTCATCGACATGCGTCTTACCGGGCGCGCCGAATCAAAAGGCGTGTGCATCTCCCTGTTGCGGAACGAAGCGGTGCTGTGCGACATCAGAAAAGCGGGACACCGAATCACTACCGCTGGTCAGTACATCAAGTTCTTCTCAACAGAGTTTCGTCGTTTCGACCCCTGCTGTTGCAGATGTTCAAGTGGTGCCGCCTGCAATCGATAGGTCGCACTTCCCTGTAGCCGACGTTCAGTGGCATTCGCCCGCAACGCTCGCGCTTCTCTGCATTCGACTCATCTGACGAGAAGGGTCTGACACCCGAGGTGTGCCTTTTTACTGGCACGTCACGCGTTCAACAGCTCTTCCAATCAGATGAAAACAATTTACCAATTACCTTTATTTTTAATCTTAAGTACAATCGCCCGAGCTGAACAAGCAGGGGACGACCTGCGTCTTTCCAATGGACGCGTCTCTCAAGGGGAGTTGATTTCCATCGTGCTGCGCGACAACCCGACGGTGAAGGCGTCGCGGGCAAAATGGGAAATGATGAAGGCGCGCGTTCCTCAAGCGCGAGCGTGGGAAGATTTGCGGGCCGGCGGAGATTTCCGGGTAGAGCGTTCGGTGAGTGTTCCACCGAACTCATTCATGGACCAAACTGCAATGCTTGAGCAGGAAGTCCCGATCTCCGGAAAAAATCTCAGCCGCGGACGCGCCGCGACGGCCGAAGCGAGGTCCGCGTTTGAAGATTTCCGGCGGACTAAGCTGGATGCGATCATGCGCGCGCGGTCTGCATACGCCCGACTCGCGAATGGATATGCTCAACTCGAAGTAAATCGCCGCAACACTGACTTGCTCGATCAATTTGTCCAGATCAGCCGCAACCGTTACGAAACCGGTGCGGCCACGCAGGCAGACGTGTTAATCGCTCAAACCGACGCTGCGAAGCTGCTGGAAATGCGCGCAGATCTCGAACGGCAAATCTCTGACGCGCAGTCAACACTCAATGTCCTGATGAATCGGCCCGCGCAAACGGCTCTCGGTCGTCCGGCAGCGCCTGTCTTTACTGGACAAACACTTTCATTACGAACGTTGCAAAACATCGCTCTGGCGCAGCGACCTGAACTGCAGCGCGCCCAAGCCCGAGTAGAAGCGGAACGTTTTCGAGTCGAGCTCGCCCGGCGCCAGCGGTTCCCCGATCCAGCGCTGAATGTCAAAGCGCAACGCTACAATGATGCTGCTCAAGCTGTCAGTGAGGTGGATGTTGGCGTTTCATTTCCGGTGCCGTGGTTGAATTGGAAAAAATACGATTCCGGTGTGTTGGAAGCGCGAAAAAGTATCGAAAGCGCGTTCCATGAATTTGACGCTGCGCGCACCGAAACCCTCGGTCTGGTGCGTGATCAGCTGACGAAAATTCAAACCGCCGCAAATCAATACGAGCTTTATCGGGACAACATTTTGCCCGTGGCCAGACAAACTGTTGAGGCGAGCAGGACGACATATGAAGCGAATACCGGTGGATTTCTTCAGTTAATCACTGCTCGACGCACGTTGCAGGACGCGGAATCAGCCGCACTTAATCACCTGGCTAATTACCAGGTCGCTCTTGCCGAACTGGACGCAATCGTCGGAGGAATTCCGGAGGATCAAAAATGAAATCCATATTCGTCCATCTAATCTGCGCTTCGCTATTTATTGGCGTCTTCGCCTCCTGTTCAAAATCGACTTCGGCGACCGAGAAGACGCTCTACACCTGCAGCATGCATCCGCAGGTGATTCAGGACCATCCAGGCGATTGTCCAATTTGCGGGATGAAGCTAGTGCCGGTGCGCAAGGAGACTGCATCGGCTGAGAGAGGTCGGGAGAAGAGTGGGGGTAACATCAAATATTACAAATCCACGATGTTGTTAGGCGAGATCAGCCAAACGCCCCGCAAAGACAGCATGGGCATGGACATGGTTCCCGTCTATGAGGGCGAAGAAGAAACGCACACGATTACTGTCGACCCTGCCACGGTGCAAAAAATGGGTATCCGCACGGCAGTCGTGACGAAAGGTCCGTTGCGCAAAGTCATCCGAACCGTCGGCACGATTGATTACAACGAAACCGCGCTGGCAGACGTGACCACGAAGTTCCGTGGGTGGATCGAGAAACTTTACGTCGATTCCACCGGCAAACAGGTGCACAAAGGCGAGCCGCTCTTTGATATTTATTCACCGGATCTCTATAACGCGCAGAGTGAATATGTGCTCGCATTGAATCAAGGCGGCACCGGCGGGCTAAAAACGAGTGCGCGTCAGAAGCTGAAGTTGTTCGACGTTTCCGAGGATCAAATCGCGCAACTGGAGAAAACGCGCCAGCCGCAACGCACCTTGCGTGTAGACGCGCCGATTGACGGGATTGTCGTCGAGAAGAATGCGGTGCAAGGCCAAATGGTGGAAGCGGGAATGAGGTTGTACCGGCTGGCCGACTTGGGCATCGTCTGGGTCCAATCGCAAATCTACGAGCAGGATCTCAGTCTGCTAAAGCTCGGCCAGGAAGCCGAGGTGAGTTTGTCTTACCTGCCAGATCGCAAATTCCGCGGCCGCATTACTTACATCTATCCAACGGTCGATGAGAAGACTCGCACTGCTCGCGTGCGCATGGAGTTTCATAATCCTGGATTGTTTCTGAAACCCGGAATGTTCGCGACGGTTGAGGTACGCGCCGAACTGGAGCCGGATGCATTGCTCGTCCCGGACACCGCGGTCTTGCGAAGCGGTGATAAGAACACGGCGTTCGTCGCGCTGGAAAACGGAAAATTCGAACCGCGCGTCGTGACTCTCGGTCCACGCGGCGAGAACGATCAGTACGAAATTCTTAGTGGCCTCAAAGAGGGCGAGCGCGTGGTTACATCAGGCCAGTTCCTGCTGGATTCTGAAAGTCAGCTCCGTGAAGCGATCCAAAAGATGTTGAACCCAAATATGCCGTCATCTCCGCCGCCACAGCATGCGGAGCTCGCAGCCGCAACAGTGTCCTCTTCTTCGCAAATGCCACCCGCTCAACAGACGCCGAGCAGTTATGTGTGCCCGATGCCGGAGCACGCCACGATCAAGTACGATCATCCCGGCAAGTGCCCAATCTGCAGTATGACGTTGATTCCCGCTCCGGAAGCTTCGGCACCAAAGGAGTGACACCAGGATGCTGCGCGCGATCATAGATTTCTCGCTGAAGAATAAGTTTGTTGTTCTGCTCGTTACAGCAGCCCTAACGCTTGCTGGAATGTTCGCGCTCAAGAACATACCACTCGACGCCATTCCGGATTTATCGGATGCGCAGGTGATCATCTACACGGAGTGGCAAGGTCAGGCACCGCAGATCGTGCAGGACCAGGTCACTTATCCGATCACGGCTAAAATGTTGTCAGTGCCACGCGCGAAAGCTGTCCGTGGCTACTCGTTTTATGGGTTCTCGTTTGTGTACGTCATCTTCGAAGATGGTACGGATCCTTACTGGGCGCGCAGCCGCGTGCTTGAATACCTTAGCTCGTTAGGCGCGAATTTGCCGAAAGGCGTCACGCCATCGCTGGGACCGGATGCGACCGGTGTTGGCTGGGCATTTATGTACTCGATCAATTCGAAAGAGCGCAGTCTCGCCGAACTGCGCTCGATGCAGGATTGGTATCTGAAATATCAACTCACTTCAGTCGAAGGCGTGGCAGAGGTCGCCTCGATTGGCGGCTTCGTTAAGCAATATCAGGTGACCGTCGATCCGACCAAGCTGCGCGCCTATAACCTCTCGATTGGCGACCTGAGTAACGCCATCAAGAAAAGCAACGGTGAAGTGGGCGGTCGCTCTATCGAAATGGCAGAGAAGGAATTCATCCTGCGTGTGCGCGGGTATGTGCAAACGGTCGATGATCTCCGGAAGGTTGCTGTAGGCCTCGGCGCCAATGGCGTGCCGATTTTGCTTAGCCAGGTCGCCAATGTCCAACTCGGCCCCGAAATGCGTCGCGGCATTGCCGAACTAAATGGCGAGGGCGAAACGGTCGGCGGGATAGTCGTCGTCCGTTACGGCGCCAATGCGCGTGAGGTAATCCAGCACGTCAAAGCTCGACTGGATCAGGCGATGAAAGCGTTACCGCCCGATGTGAGTTACACGATTGCTTACGACCGCACCACGCTGATACATCGTGCGGTAGCCACACTGGAACAGAAATTGGTCGAAGAAAGCATTGTCGTTGCGCTGGTGTGCATTCTGTTTCTACTGCATTTCCGGAGCGCTCTGGTCGCGATCATCATTCTGCCGGTCGCAATTCTCATCTCGTTCGCCGTGATGTACCGGCAGGGTATTAGCTCAAATATCATGTCGTTAGGGGGCATCGCCATCGCAATTGGCGCAATGGTAGACGCTGCGATCATCATGATCGAGAACGCGCACAAGCACCTTGAACGCGAAGGTGGCGGCAAAACTCACTGGCAGATCATTCGCAATGCATCGGTCGAAGTTGGCCCGACGCTTTTCTATTCGCTGCTAGTTATCACCGTGTCGTTCCTGCCTGTATTTGCGTTGCAAGCGCAGGAAGGCCGCCTGTTCAAGCCTCTGGCGTACACGAAGACTTATTCGATGGCAGCGGCGGCGTTGCTCTCCATCACACTTGCGCCCGTCTTAATGGGCTATCTCATTCGCGGACGAATTCGACCAGAGGAAGAAAACCCGATCAATCGTTTCTTTATTCGGATTTATCATCCGGCAATCGATTTTGTGATTCGATGGCGCTGGGCCGTAATAGTTATTGCCACGGTAGTCGTGGTGTGGGTTTTCTTTCCGTGGAATCGGGTGGTCACAAATTATCTACCGCAACCGCTTCGTCCCATCTCAGTCGCGATCGGTAAATTGTTTCCGTATCAAAACTTGGGTTCTGAGTTCATGCCCCCGCTTTACGAAGGTGATTTGCTGTACATGCCCACCACCTTTCCGGGAATCTCGACGACCAAAGCGCGGGAGATTCTGCAGCAGACGGATCAGATCATTAAGAACTTTCCCGAAGTGCATAATGTCTTTGGAAAAATCGGCCGTGCCGAAACTGCAACTGACCCCGCACCGATGGACATGATCGAGACCACGATCATGCTTAACGATGAAAGAGACTGGCCGCAGGTCGACATCAAAGACGGGCATGGCAAAACAATCGCGCATCGCAAGCGCTCGATTGACGAACTGACGAACGATTTGAATGCTGCGGTTCAGTTTCCAGGCTTAAACAATGCGTGGACCATGCCGATCAAAACACGGATCGATATGCTTGCCACTGGGATCAAAACGCCCGTGGGCATCAAGGTCGCCGGGCCAGACCTGGTGGAACTCGAGCGCATCGCTGCTGAAATCGAAACTGTAATCCGACAAGTGCCGGGCACCTCGAGTGTGTTTGGTGAACGTGTGATGGGCGGCAACTACATCGAGTTCGACATCAATCGCGACGAGATCGCGCGCTACGGACTTGCCATTGGCGACGTGCAGGAAGTTCTCGAAGTGGCTCTCGGAGGCATGCCGCTTACAACGACCGTGGAAGGCCTCGAGCGCTACAGCATCAATCTTCGTTACGATCGGGATTTTCGAGAAAACCTCGAAGCACTTCAGCAAATCATCATCCCCACTTCCACCGGCGCGCAGATTCCACTGGGCCAGGTTGCAAAATTGAAAGTGGTCCGCGCACCAATGGGAATAAAAAGCGAGGGAGCAGTTCCGAATGCGTGGATTTACATCGATGTAAAAGGCATCGACGTCGGCACGTACGTGAAAATGGCGCAGCGCGCGGTCAACGAAGCTGTTGCCAACAAGCGGGTAGAGATGCCGACTGGTTACAACCTGTTTTGGAGCGGCCAGTACGAATACATGCAGCGGGCCAAACAACGGCTCATGATCGTCGTGCCGATCACGCTGCTGATCATCATGCTCATCATTTATCTGAATACGCGCTCGGCGATTAAAACTGCAATTGTCTTGCTGGCGGTGCCATTCTCGTTAGTCGGCGCATTCTGGCTGCTTTACCTTGCGGGCTATAATCTGAGCGTCGCCGTGTGGATTGGCTTGATAGCGCTCGCGGGGCTCGATGCCGAGACGGGCGTAGTGATGCTGCTGTATCTCGAGCTCGCGTACGCGCGGTGGAAGGATTCAGGCAAAATCCGCAGCGCTGCCGATTTGCGTGACGCTATTTACGAGGGCGCAGTCAAACGCGTCCGGCCGAAAACAATGACAGCCGCTGTAATCATCGGCGGTCTTTTGCCGATCTTATGGAGTCATGGCGCCGGCGCCGATGTCATGAAACGCATCGCTACACCGATGGTGGGCGGTATTGTAACCTCCACCATGATGGAGCTGCTCGTTTTCCCGGCGATCTATTTCATTTGGCGCTCGCGGCAGCTGAAAAGTTCCGCGGATCATTTGAACGCGGTGGCTCTTGCGACTTATTAAAAGGTCACATAGATGCATCGGAGACTCCTCCGCCATGCTTGGCATCTGCTTTTGGTTTGCATTTCTGTAAATATTTTGCGAGGAAGGAGGCTAGAATTTATCTCAACGGAAAAAGACAAACATGAAAACTGACGATTTGGAATCTGTAGCGAGAAAATTGGTCGCGCCTGGGAAGGGGATTCTGGCAGCTGATGAAAGTTCGGGGACGATCGAGAAGCGATTGAAAGGCATCAACGTGGCTTCAACCGAGGAGAACCGGCGGATGTATCGCGAAATATTGTTTACCACAAAAGATGCCGGCGAATTCATCAGCGGCGTGATTTTGTTTGATGAAACCATTCGCCAGAAGACTCGCGACGGACGGAGTTTCGTCGAAGTGCTGGAGCAACAGGGGATCGTTCCTGGCATCAAGGTCGACAAAGGCGCCAAGGCCATGGCTAATTTTCCCGGCGAAAAGATCACAGAAGGTTTGGACGGACTGCGCGAGCGATTGACCGAATACCGGAAGCTCGGCGCGCGTTTTGCCAAATGGCGCGCAGTCATCACCATTGGCGACGGAATTCCAACGAGCGCATGTATCGATTCAAACGCGGAGGCATTGGCGCGTTACGCAGCGCTTTGTCAGGAATGTGATTTGGTGCCGATCGTCGAGCCGGAGGTGCTCATGGACGGCACGCACACGCTCGAGCGGCATTTCGAAGTCACCGAGCAAACATTGCGCAGCGTTTTCGATTCATTAGCGGAACACCGTGTTGCGCTAGAAGGAATATTACTGAAGCCCAACATGGTGCTTTCAGGTAAAGAAAATCCACAGCAGGCTTCAGTGGAGGAAGTTGCTGAAGCTACAGTTCGTTGTCTGAAGCGCGTAGTTCCATCGGCTGTTCCCGGTATTGTGTTTCTCTCCGGCGGCCAAACCGATCAGCAAGCGACCGAACATCTAAACGCCATGAATCGCTTGGGCGACTTGCCATGGCAGTTGAGCTTTTCCTATGGCCGAGCCTTGCAAGCTCCGGTGCTCAAAGCCTGGAAAGGCGACACAGCAAACGTCAATGCGGCGCAAACGGCATTCCATCATCGCGCATGGTGCAATAGCAAAGCGCGATTCGGCAAATACACCGAACAGATGGAAACTGCGAAGGCCGCATAATGGTAGGCGCAGCAATCAGTCGCCAATGTTCGTTAGGCGCAGTAGCCCTGGCGATACTCTCAGGCACGCCGGCGCAATCGGCACCACAGGTCACGCCCACCGGATTTCTGGTGAAGTTCGATGTAAGCATCAGCGCGCCGGCGGCGAAAGTTTACGACGCGCTGGTTGGACAAGTCGGCTCATGGTGGAACCCTGAGCACACGTATTCACATGACGCGAAGAATCTCTCGGTTGATGCGCGGCCGGGCGGCTGTTTTTGCGAAAAGCTGCCGAACGGCGGCGGAATAGAACATCTTCGCGTGGTTTACGTCGCTCCGCCTCGGGCTGTGCGGTTCTCTGGCGGGCTGGGCCCGTTACAGGCCTCCGGCGTTGCTGGAAGCATGACATGGAAGGTAACCGATGACTCCGATAGCACACGCCTCGAGCTCTCCTACAGTGTTGGCGGATTTATTCAGGGCGGGTTTGAGAAAATTGCGCCCGCTGTAGAAGCTATGCTCCGCGAACAGTTCGAACGGCTGAAGCTGTTTGTCGAGACAGGCAAGCCAACGAAACAGTAGTCGCAGTTGCGCGAACAAAATCTGCGGCACGCTTGGGCAATGTTGTAGGGCGTTTCTGTGGAACGCCGGCGTCTGACACAGAAGCCCTACAAGATCCGATCACATGCTCCGCATCATCACTGTTTCGGCAGTCGCAATTAAATTCAGAATGCTTTTCCAAACTAAAGCTGCACGCCAGCGCGTTACTTAGCTGAGTATGCCACACGAAAAATATCAAAGCTGTATCGACGCGTGTAATGACTGCATGGTTGCTTGCGAAAATTGCGCGACGGAATGCCTGCATGAGCAGGATGTAAAAATGATGGCCCATTGCATTGAGCTGGATCGCGCCTGCGCCACCACGTGCGCGGCTGCAGCACGCTTGATGGCGAGCGGTTCGGAGTTTGCCTCCTCGATCTGCGGCATCTGCGCCGAAATTTGTGAGGCGTGCGGCAATGAATGCGCAAAACACAAGGCGCAACATTGCCAGGACTGCGCGAAGGCATGTCAGCGTTGCGCCGAAGAATGCCGCAAAATGGCAGCGTGACTTCGGTGCACCACCAAAGAAATCGCGAACGTCCCCTTCTGAAATGGCCGATTGTTAACGGCCATTTAATCGAGACGGCGTAGCGGCGCTATTCTCGAGCGGGCATGCCGCGTTGCGCTTCGAGTTGATCCTGCCGAACGTGGTAATCGGAATGATATCGTATCAGCAATGAAATTGTCTACGCGAAACAGGCTCACAGATGATGCCTGCTGTCACACGGATCATCATTCCGCGTCAGAGACAGCGATAGCAGCACCGGAGCGGAAGGCGGTGAAGAAACATTTTTGCCCGATGTGCGAAGGCGTGGAGAGCGATACGCCGGGAAGTTGTCCGAAATGTGGAATGGCGCTCGATCGTAGCCCAGTTTTTCGTGAGCCACACAAAGTTATCTACACCTGCCCGATGCATCCACAGATCGAGCAGGATCATCCGGGGAATTGCCCAATATGCGGCATGACTCTTGAGCCGATGACAGTTGGAGTGGGGGATCAAGAAGAGCAACACGAAGTCAATTCACTGTCGCGCAAGTTTTGGATCGCACTCGTGCTCACCATCCCGGTCCTGATCCTCGCAATGGGCCACGCAATTCCCGGATTGCATATTGATGCAATCGTTCCCAGGCAAATCGGAAAGTGGATCGAGTTTGGCCTAACGACTCCCGTGGTTCTTTGGACCGGTGGCTTTTTCTTCGCGCGCGCCTGGCAGTCGATCGTCAATCGCAGTCTCAACATGTTCACGCTGATCGCGGTCGGCGTCGGCGCAGCATATGTCTACAGCGTGGTCGCGGTGATCGCGCCCGGAATCTTTCCCGATTCCTTCCGACAGCATGGCGAAGTCGACCTCTATTTTGAAGCAGCAGCGGTCATCACAACCCTTGTCTTGTTAGGCCAGTTAATCGAGGCGAAAGCCCGTAGCCACACCGGGCAGGCGATCAAAGCCTTGCTCGGCCTTGCGGCAAAGACAGCGCATCGAATTCGGAAATCTGTAGCTGCGACGCCCTCGTCGCAAGAGATCGGCAGCGCGGGCGCCGCCGCTACAACGGATGAGGAAGAAGAGATTCCGGTGGACGCAATTCAAAAAGGCGACCTGCTGCGTGTTCGTCCCGGTGAAAAAGTGCCGATGGACGGTGTGATCGTCGAAGGCCGAAGCAACGTCGACGAGTCAATGATCACAGGCGAGCCGATGCCGATAAGCAAAGGCGCAGGTGACAAAGTAGTGGGCGCCACGCTGAACCAGACTGGCTCGTTCCTGATGCGTGCGGAACGAATCGGATCGGAAACGCTGCTAGCGCAGATTGTTCAAATGGTCGCGGAGGCGCAGCGCAGCCGCGCGCCTATACAAAAACTCGCTGACACGGTTTCAGGTTATTTCGTGCCGGCGGTTATCAGCATCGCGATAATTACTTTTATCGTCTGGTCGATTATCGGGCCGCCGCCGACCATGGCTTACGCACTCGTGAACGCGATCTCGGTTCTGATTATTGCATGTCCGTGCGCGCTCGGGCTTGCGACACCGATGTCGATCATGGTCGGCGTCGGGCGCGCTGCGCAGACGGGCATCTTGGTGAAAAACGCTGAGGCCATCGAGATCACTGAAAAAGTCACGCATCTGATCACGGATAAGACTGGAACCTTAACCGCCGGTAAACCGGAAGTCGTCAGCCGAGTGGGTGACAAAGGTACAAGCGAACGCGATCTCTTGCAGATCGCGGCGTCAGTGGAAGCGCACAGCGAACATCCGCTTGCTCGTGCAATCGTGGAAGCGGCCAAAAAGGAACAAATCGCCTTGCGCGAGGTAACCGATTTTCAGTCCACGACTGGCGGCGGCGTGTCCGCGCAGATCGATCGCAGGCGCGTACTTGTCGGCAAGGAAAAATTTTTAGCTGATTCGGACGTTACATTTTCGAACGAGCTCAAGAGACAAGCAGATCGTTTACAAGAACAAGCGCAAACAACCGTTTGGATCGCACTAGATGGACAAGCAGTTGGAATCCTTGGCATCGCT
>Ga0207701_10006605_pt1 | contig 11565 bp, 9 predicted proteins | sample KBSSwiSSwithPhiX_FD_184294 | JGI IMG/M metagenome (GOLD analysis project Ga0207701, IMG submission 184294) | Switchgrass rhizosphere bulk soil microbial communities from Kellogg Biological Station, Michigan, USA, with PhiX - S5 (SPAdes) (version 2) | ecosystem: Environmental > Terrestrial > Soil...
TGTCCCCGAATTGAGCGAGACCGAGCTCGCGGTTTGGCGCTCGCGCAACGTCGGGTTCGTCTTTCAGTTTTATAATTTGATTCCGGTATTGACCGCGCTGGAAAACGTCGAGCTGCCGCTGATTCTCACGCCTCTGGATAAAAAAGAACGGCGCGTCCACGCTGAAACCGCATTGACGATCGTGGGTTTGGCGGACCGGATGGATCACTATCCGCGCCAGCTCTCCGGCGGACAGGAGCAGAGGGTGGCGATTGCACGAGCGATCGCGAGCGATCCGGCAATCCTGGTCGCGGACGAGCCTACCGGTGATCTGGATAAGACTTCTGCGGAGGAAGTTCTGGATCTCATGGATCGCCTCAATCGCGAGCTCAACAAAACCATCCTGATGGTCACGCACGACCCACGCGCGGCCGAACGCGCGCGCTCGGTCCGGCATTTGGAAAAAGGCGAGCTGGCGTAACTGGGTTCCGAGTTCAATGTTCAAATCTCAAGAAACGAAGGCCATCTCGCGCGGTTTAGGTTGAACGCTGAAACTTGAACCGCGCTCCGCGCGGTGGCGACCATGGAACTAATCCGATTACTGTTGCGCAATGCGCTGCGTCACAAACTGAGAACCGTTCTGACGGTCATCGGGGTGGCTGTCGCGGTGATGGCCTTTGCTTTGCTGCAAACCGTGGTCACCGCATGGCATGCCGGGGTCGAGGCCTCGGCCGCCAATCGATTGATCACCCGACACGCGGTTTCGTTCGTATTCCCGTTGCCCCTCAGTTATCGCGATCGCATCGCGCAGATTGCCGGTGTCAACAAAGTGACCTATGCGGTTTGGTTTTCCGGAGTTTACATCGACAAAAATCAGTTCTTCGCCCGCTTGGCGGTGGATTCGGATAGTTTTTTCGACGTTTATCCGGAATTCGTCATCGACCGGAATCAGTTCGATGCCTTCAAACGCGAGCGCAACGCCTGCATCATTGGTGTTGATATTGCCAACCGCTACCATCTGAAGATCGGGGACATCATGCCGATGGAGGGCGACGTCTATCCCGGCCAGTGGGAGTTCGTGGTGCGCGGCATCTATTATCCCCGCGACCAGACCACCGATCCTTCATCGATGATGTTCCACTATCGTTATGTCGATGAGCGCGTGCGACAGGAATTCCCCGACAGAGCAGGGCAGGTCGGCTGGTATATCGTTCGCATTGACGATCCTGCCAACTCCGCGCAGATTTCCGAGGACATCGATAGTCTCTTCTTAAACTCGCGAGCAGAGACCAAGACCGAGACCGAGCGCGCTTTTCAGCAAAGCTTTCTGTCTGCCGCGAGCGCGGTGATCACGGCGATGAACATCATGTCGTTTGTGATTATCGGTATCATTCTGCTGGTTCTCGGAAATACGATGGTTATGTCGGCACGGGAACGCACTCACGAATTCGCGGTGTTGAAAGCCTTGGGATTCTCCGGCGGACAATTATTTTTGCTGCTCGGCGGAGAATCCATGATCCTGTCGATCGCGGGCAGCGCGCTCGGTTTGGCGTTGACCTTGCCCGCCGTCATCGGATTTCAGAGTGCACTGCCGAAGGGTTGGTTTCCGGTTTTTTACATCAAACCGGAAACTATTGTGATCGGTTGCATCGCGGGATTGGTGCTGGGATTTCTCGCTTCGCTGATACCTTTGCGTCGAGTGTTAACGACACGGATCGTGGAGGGATTGCGCTACGTGGGATAAAATTTTATCGCGGAGTACGCGGAGCTGATTAACTATGAAACAGCGTCTCCGTGCCTCTGTAATGTTGCCGTGAAATTGAGGCGCGTAAAATCTGCGGGGAAAGTCTCGCAGGGAGGAATCCTTTTGCGTACGGGCAAGAGCCTATCTGATCCCTGATGCAGATTCCGCTGAAATACATCTTGCGCAGTTCGGTCTCCCGGCGCTTGACGACGGTGATCACGATTCTAGGCGTGGCCCTGGTGGTATTCGTGTTTTCCGCGGTGCTGATGATGGCGAACGGCGTGCAAAAAACGCTGCGCTCGACGGGCTCTGACGACAATTTGATCGTCGTGCGGAAAGCGGCGCTGAGCGAGATCATGAGCATTATCGACCGCGAAGCGGCTGGCATCGTGGTGAATCTGCCGCAGGTGGCGCGCTTTCCCGATGGTAGGCCGATGACTTCCAAAGAAGTCGTAGTGATCATCAATCTCAACAAGCTCGGCTCGCCCGGGATCAGTAATGTGACGGTGCGCGGGGTCGAAGACGCTGCCTTTCAGTTGCGGCCTCAAGTGCGGATCGTCGAGGGGCGGACATTCCGCTGGGGCGCCCGCGAAGTGATTGCTGGCGCCGGCATTACTCATCGGTTCGCGGGGACACAGATCGGCGAAAAGGTAAAATTCGGCGGAGATTTTTGGACGGTAGTGGGAATTTTCGATTCGGAAGGGAGCGGATTCGATTCCGAGCTTTGGGGCGATCTAGATCAAATTGCCGATGCCTTCAAGCGCTCCTCATTATCGACGGTCACTCTGAGGCTAAAAAATCCGGATGATCTTTCCGACGTTGCGTTAGCGTTTGAGACTGACAACCGGCTGCAGTATTTCGTCCCCAAGCGAGAGAAGAGATTCTTCGAGGAGCAGTCGGAGATGATGGCGAAATTTATTCGGATCCTGGGGATTTTCATTACGGTAATTTTCAGCACCGGTGCCACGATCGGCGCGATGATTACGATGTACGGCGCGGTGGCTAATCGTACGGTGGAAATCGGTACCTTGCGCGCGCTCGGGTTCTTTCGTCGGAGCATCCTGCTGGCGTTTTTAATCGAGTCGCTGGTTCTTTCGCTGGGCGGCGGTCTGTTGGGGCTCGGGATCGCCTCACTGCTCCAATTTTTTACGATTTCCACACTGAACTTCGGATCATTCTCAGAGTTGGCGTTTTCCTTCGCAATTTCTCCTGAAATCGTGGCAATCTCACTGGGCTTTTCATTGCTGATGGGATTGGCCGGCGGTTTCCTACCCGCCATTGGCGCCGCGCGACTGAACATCGTTCAGGCACTCAGAGCTGTCTGAACACTGAACCGCGGCGCGTCCGATCATCGTTGACGGTATTTGCTATGGCGTAGAAATACGCGAAGGGTCGCGTGTTCTGAAACAAGTGTCGGTCGTGTCAAATTTGTCGGCCTGCAGGTAAAATTGTTGATTGGATTTTCGCCGGAACCTGCGTCCATCGGCTGGAGAGTTTTTCTGGAAAAATAATTGCGCCGAGCAAGCTCCCGAAGTTTCTCACGTTTCCGACCAAGTTGCTGCTCACCAGTTTTCCGAGAATTTCCTATGCTGCGTGGCACGCCATCTGCACAGACAAATGGCTAGATCTCAAACGGAGGACAATAAGGAATGAGCCGCGGATGCTATGGTTACTTGGTTCGAGCACTTAACGAATTTGCTTCACTGACAGCACGATGCGGCTCCGCGAATACATCTCGTCCGCTACCAGTCCAAATCAAAACGTCAACTCAATCCCGTGTCCGGCGTAAGGCAAAAAAATCGTCCAGCACGTCGCGTCGGCGTCGAACGCGATAAACCGCCAATATCTTAGCGCGACTCTGATTCTCGCATCGGTCTGAATTTTCCGTTCATCCCGTTCATGAGCACGCGTCTCGTCGAATTTCGCAGTGCAGCGACTCTTTAAAACTGTGGCCGGCGTGTCATCATTGTAGCTATGGCGCGTGCGATACTGCAAACCAACCTCAGTCTATTCAAGCTGCCGCCAAACCTTCCGGAGGGGTTTTTCTACAGACCGAATTTTATTTCAGAGACCGAGGAACAGGAGCTGATCAACGAAATACGAGGATTGTCTCTGGTCTCTTTCAAATATTATCAATTTACCGGAAAGCGGCGAACCGCCAGTTTCGGTTGGCAGTACGAGTTTGGACGAGATGAAATCACCAGAGCCCCAGAAATGCCAGCGTTTCTCTTGCCGATCCGCGAGCGCGCAGGAAATTGGTTTAAGCTCGATGGCGACAGCCTGGGGCAAGCCTCAATCGTCGAATATCCCGTCGGAGCGCCTATCGGCTGGCACCGGGACATTCCACAGTTTGGGATCATCATTGGGGTATCCCTTGGTGCCGCTTGTCGGATGAAGCTCCGGAAATACCAGCGTGTCCGATCGAAAGCGTCGCGCCGGGGTGATGTGGTATCGATCGAACTCGAACCGCGCTCGGTTTACTTAATGAGCGGACCTTCCCGGCAACTGTGGCAGCACTCGATTCCGCCAGTCAAAGAGCTGCGCTATTCAATCGTCATGCGAACTTTGCGGTCTTGAGACTTCGATGAGAATGGAGCGGAGACGAGTGCCGATTTCACGCGCGAGCTTGGGGCGGTGTTTCGTCGGCATTCGTCTGTTAGCGGAGACAAAACTTAGCGCCTGCCATATCGATCCGAGGGGCGCCGTGTCCACGTGGTGCCGTTGTTCCATTCGATTCGATTCCCACGTACTCGGCCGCGGAGGTCATGCCAATCGCGAGCGCGAATATCCCCGTTACGATCTACATCCAACTTGGTCGTATCGCCGTTTTCGTTTCGCGCTTCCAGACCCCGCCTATCGCTATTTATCTCGGCGACCTTATTGGGATCGCCATCCAGATACCAGCGTCCCTGTAGGCGACTTTGATCATATCTTCCGTCATCCCGCGTGAATGCGCTTTTTGGAATTGCAAACACTCCGCTGATGAGAATGGCCAGAGCCAACATAAAAGCTTGTTTTTTCATAAAAATCTTCCTCCGGCAATCACTGACAGCAAAGCGAATGCCAGGAGGAGCGAAGTTGGCTAGCCAAAAAATTGCCTGCTAAAGCGGCTTACTCGAAAATACGGTTGTCGAATCTCCGTCAGAAAAAAGCCTACGTCATAGGTGATGATTCGGTAGAATTCGTCTACTGAAGAACGCAGAGCTCGGGTAGGTCCCCGCTCGAGGCATGCGGCGATGCGCGCAGTTCAATCCTCGAATTGGGATTTTTTTGATAACCCAAATGCGTGGAATGGAGCGGACGGCTTTAAAACTTCTAGCAGAATTTGTTGGGTTCAGTCGCTATTCGGAGCGGGCGATGGGCGAGTTAGCATAACTCGCGAGCAGGTCGGCGGGGTCGCGATAAATTGCGCTGCAGCCCGCTTCGCGCAAGTCCTTTTCACTCCAGCCGCCGGATAACATGCCGATGGTTTGTAACTGCGCCTTGCACGCCGCCTGAGCGTCGTAGGGTGTGTCGCCGACTACGACTGCATGGCTGCGAGGCACGTCGCCGAGTTCCTCGAGGGCGGCATCGAAAATGTCGGGGTGGGGTTTGGATTTTTCAGCGCTGTCGCTCGACGTTTCAGCATGGATTAGAGCTTCGATCTGCGCGATTTGTTTATAGGTCTTGAGCTCGTCGCCCTTTGCCGATGACGCCAGAGCGATACGTTTCCCGTCCTGCAGAATGCGCCGAAACAATTCTCGAACTTTGGGAAAGGGTTTTACCTTCGGTAGATAGTCCTTTTTGTAGAGATTGCTCCGGTACTCATCGAGCGCTTGACCGAACTGCGCCAATTCGGCCGGAGAGAGAAAGACGGGCAGCAACTGGTCCGCCCCCTTGCCGATTTGAGAGCGCACGGCATGGAACTCGACATCCTTGCCGAACTTCTTGAAGGCGATGCGCCAGGCTTCGGCGTGGAGGTCGACCGAATCCACCAGGGTTCCGTCGATATCGAAAATCACTGCCTCGATCACAATAGCTCCAATTCTTATTTAGGCTTTTACAAGCCTCGCTTTCTCTGATTGTGCGCAACATCTATACCAGATTGCGCCTGCGCTAGAGCGAGGCCACTGAAACGCCGACGGAAATTCCAACCCTGCTCACTTTGCTCGCTGCTCTATGCCAGAGTGGAAAATGGAGGTTTGGATTATCACTATGAGGAAAAGACGTGTTTTGCCGAACGCAAAGCGATTCAAGCGCATCATGCGCGATGTGTTTGGGATTTCGGCATTGCGGTCCCGGTCAGCAGGAACACGAGAAACTCGAGCAGAACACGAGAAACTCGAGCAAATGATGCTCTACGGACAGAGCAGCTCCTGCCGCTGGAAAATATTGTACGATTACTTCAACAAACCTTTTCCCCAGGAGCGTTGCGGGCACTGCGATAATCGTATGCAGCCGATCGAGGAACAGCTCGGATACCGCGATCAACGCAGCGATGTCGCGATCGCGTAGAGCCACGCGCTCGATTACCTCGGCTCGCACTGCAGACATCTCAACGGTCTCTATTTTGCTAAATTTTAGATTGAGCGAAACCATAACATCCGCTGCGAGCTGATTATGAGACGTCACGTCAGTCCGGAGATTCTCACCAGTTTCAAAGATGCTTTGGGAAATGTGCGCGAGGCGCCCGCCGATACTGTCGCGGCAATTGAAAGCGCCATGGGTACGACGCCGCCAAATGTCGAAACGGCGGTGATGGTGGTCCGGCATGGCCAGGAGCGGGCATTACCCGCTCGCGCGGAGCTTGAACTGGAAGATGGAACTCTCCTAGGCGCGGATGATCGTTTGCCTGCTGATCTTCCCCTCGGCTATCACACGCTTCGGTTCGCCGATGCCAATCAAGTCACGAAGCTGATCGTCACGCCGGGAGTCTGCCATTTACCCAAGAACCTCTCAGTGTGGGGCTGGTCGACACAACTCTACGCGACCCGGTCGTCCCGAAGTTGGGGCATGGGAGATCTTGCCGATTTGCGGCAATTGGGTCGATGGTCGGCGCGCGATCTCGGCGCAAAAATTCTTTTGGTGAATCCGTTGCAGGCAACTTTGCCGATCGTCCCTCAGGAGCGCAGCCCCTATTTTCCGAGCAGCCGACAATTCTTAAACCCGCTTTATCTTCGGATCGAGGAAATTTCCGGGGCGGCCGCGACGGGCAGCGATCTGGAAACTCTCGCGGCGGCGGGCGAGGAGCTCAACCGAGAGAGGCAGATCGACCCCGATGCCGTTTTCAAACTGAAGAAAGATGCTTTGGGAAAACTTTGGACGGGATTTTCGGTCGACGCTAGTTTTGAGAGGTTCTGTCGAAAAAAGGGCGAGGCGCTGACGCTCTTCGCGACCTTTTGCGCGCTCGCCGAACATCATGGCAGCGGCTGGCATAAATGGCCGGAAGACTATCGTAATCCCCATTCACCGGCGGTGGCACGTTTTGCCGAAGATCATGCCAACCGCGTGGATTTTTTTCGTTGGTTGCAGTGGCTACTCGACGAGCAATTGCGCCGGGCTGCGGCGGAGATCCCATTGATGCAGGATCTGCCGATTGGTGTCGATCCCGACGGCGCCGATGCTTGGGCTTGGCAGGATGTGTTTGCTGGCACGGTCGCAGTGGGTAGCCCGCCGGATGAGTTCAACACGCAAGGGCAGAATTGGGGTTTGCCGCCGTTCGTGCCGTGGAAGCTTCGTGCGGCAGGATACGAGCCTTTCATTCAAACGGTTCGAGGCGCATTGCGCCACGCGGGTGGACTGCGCATCGATCATGTGATGGGGCTGTTTCGGCTGTATTGGATTCCCAAGGGGATCGATCCGAGCAACGGCGCGTATGTGCGTTATCGCGAGGACGAGCTTCTCGGCATTCTTGCCCTGGAAAGCGAGCGCGCAAAAGCCTACGTCGTCGGTGAGGACCTCGGCACGGTCGAAGAGAGCGCGCGGGAAAAACTCGCCGCGGCGCGAGTGCTCTCCTATCGTCTTCTTTGGTTTGAAAAGAATCATCCGCGAAAATATCCCAAAGGAGCATTGGCCGCGGTAACCACGCACGATTTGCCGACGGTGCGCGGGCTCTGGACCGGCTCTGACCTGAACACACAGAAGCGTTTTGGTTTAGAGCCGAACGAGAAAGGGACGGTGGAGATTCGCGATCGGCTCCGTTCAATGACCCGACTTAGCGAAGACGCTCCGGTCGATGAGGTCATTCGACGTGCATACCGATTGCTCGCCGAGGCTCCGTGCGCAATTGTCTCGGCGACTCTAGACGACGCTCTAGCCGTGGACGAGCGCCCCAATTGGCCGGGCGCGGCTGAGCATTCATGGTCGTTGGCTTTGCCGCGATCTCTGGAAGAACTGCAATCTAATCCACTGGCATGGGACATAGCTGAAGCTTTACGCACCCGGCGAAAGCCACGAAAAGCGGCGGGCAAGCGTCAAGCGAAAGGCGAATCCCGCGTTAAAAACTTCCCGGCTCGGCGGAATAGATCGGAAGGTGGCGAGAACTCACAGCCCTAATATTACTGTCGTGTCTCTTCGATCCGAACTGGCGAACACGTGATGAACCTGTGTGCTCGAACCGGACTTATCTCCGTTTATGCTCGGGGGCGCCAGAAAAATATGATTCGCAAAAGCGCTTTGGCAAGGGCGTCTAGCGAAAAAAAACACGGCAAAGCCTACCAGTCGGCACGCCAATCCGAGATCTGGGTGAGACTTTGTTGCTGTCCTTTAACGAATAGATGCCGATTAATCAGCAGGGCAAATCGCGGGAGCGAAACGGTCTTTGCTACTTGTCCATGTATTCTCTGCCGAACCGGAACTGTCGAAACCGCCTGAGCGCGAGGATCTGATTTCTGCTTGTCGGTGTTTCATCGCACGGCCCGTAAAAGTCGACTATTTCCCCCGGCTCGCTCGGCCTCGCAATGTCGGACGACTCGGCTGCTCGGAACCTGACATGACAATAATTCTGATCGACTACTTCCTTCGAAAGCAGTTCAGGCGGTGTTGCTGGAGGTATTGCGCATCCGGCAAGCGCGATAGCCATGACGCAAAAAACCCAGGCGGTGTTCGACATCCGATAGTCTTATTCCGCTTTCGATTTTCACGCAACGGATGCAGAGACAACGCTACACTCTGCATGTCTTACAAAATGTTGGACTTACGTCGAGCTTCAATGCGAATAGCTGCCGCAGCGGGCGGCCAAACATCATTCCGTTCGCACCGTCGAAGAAGGGCGAAGCCAACGGTAGAACATACTGATGAATGGGCGATTCTGTGGCGACTCGATGCTTTCGAAGAGGAAAACAAGCAGAATGAGCGCCAACATCGGACCGATTTCACGGAAGCGAACTCGTCGGCCGAAGAATAAGTTTCCTTTGGAGAGAACGCGTGGGATATATTTTGGGGTCGTGCGGCAATACTGATCGAAAGTTTCACCGAAGTACTTTCGCAGGAACTGGCTCTCTGCCGGTTCGATAATGCGCTGGTAAACCATCCCGATGATCAGCAACAAAAATAGAAAACCGTAAGCGTCGAGGAGAAAAATCATTCCAATGCCGATCAGCAAATGAGCGATCCAGAGCGGGTGTTGCATATATGCATAGGGTCCGGTTCCGATCAGCTTTCGCGGCACGGAGCGATCCCATCGCTCGCCGGCGGGCCGATGGCTGATCGCCCAAACGGAGAGCAGACCGCCGAGAATCAGGGCTGTGCCGCCGAAGATATCCACAAAACTTTCCGTCAACGTGCCTTCCTCGAAGACGCCCGCAGGCACAAACAAAGCATAGATCACGAGCAGCAGAACGAAACCGAGGCGTAACCGGCCGCCGTTTTTTAGCAGGCGGGCGAGCACTTTCGCGCTTTCCAGTCGATCCATCGCCTGGTTGATGACCGGAATGGAACGAAGATTCGGAACTTTCTGAAAATCCCCACTAGATTTTTGCGGGTGATCCGCGTGCGTTGCAAGTTCTTCACAACACGCTGCTAGCACCGTGTCTGTCGAGCATCCCGCAGGGTCATGAACAATACGCGCGCTGCTGGCCGGCGGTCCCCACCTATCAAAATTGCGGTAACGAAAGATTGCTACCGTCCGGACGCCCAAACTGGAGGCCAGATGCATCGGGCCGCTGTCACAAGTCACGAACAGATCGCAGTTTGACACTACGGCCGCAAACATTCTCAGGGATCTCTCGAAGACGATCGGAATGTCCTTGTCCAAGGCATCACGAAACAATCCCAACGTATCCTTCTCCTCCGGGCCGACGAAAGTTATTACGTTGAGACCATAGGCATGCAATGCCGTGATGAGCTCGCAAAAATTCGCCGTCGACCATCGCTTTCCCCAGGATTTACGGCCACCAACAAAAACTCCCACGGTCCGCGCGCGCGCCTGTCCTCGAGTCAATGCTGCCACTTTCCTTTGCGCTTCTTCGCGCTCCAGGTCGGAAAGAGCTATCGTCGGAACCGGCGATTCGTAACTAACGCCGAGGCTAGTCAAAAATCTTGGTAAGGTTTGATACTTGTTAATTTCCCCTGATTTGGAGATCTTTATGTTCAACCATCGGTCCCATTTCCCGCGCATTCCGGCGCGCAAGCGCGCTCCCGAAAGCCCCACAAGGAATGCACCCATCGCCGATTGAGAGCAGCTGACGTCGACAGCAAGATCATAGTGGATGCTGCGCAACCGCTTCACCAGCATGGGATAATCAACGGCGGAGCCGGGATAACGCCTCGTGATAGTGAAATGGTTATCCACCGGCATATTGTTCATGAGATTCTTCGCAATCGGTCCTCCGATAAAATCGATGCGCGCGTGCGGAAATTGCTTGCGAAAAGACCACAGGGCCGGAAACGCCAAAAGTGAGTCCCCGAGGCGAAATGTGGCACGCACAATAAGAATCTTCTTAATGGATTCCTTGCGCAAATCCGGTGGGCTCGCGGCCGTTGACGCCGTTATCCTGCTCAAGATCCAAAGCAGTAGCTCGCGAAACCGCCGATTGAGCGAGTAGCGGAAAACCGGTGGCGGAGCATCCGACATATATTTTTTGCGCCGCTGTTTTAACTGTCGTGTGATTCTAACGCTGCAGAACTGACCGCGTCCCAAAATTAAAACTATTTCCGGTCGGGAGCAACCGTAGGCATAGAAATTGCCCGCGCGCGCCGAAGGTATCGGAAAAAAACAATACTTAAGAGCCTTAAGCCAGCTTTAGGCGATGATCGCCGCGGGTTATTGACTGGCGAAGCTTTGTCCCAAAACTGCGTCGGGACTCCACTGAGTGAAGACGGGTCTAATCCGGTGGCCGGTGTGGGTTACACCGCCGCTCCTGATCCCTCAGAGCAACACACTCCATGCAAAGTTCAAAATCAGGCGGCAATTTTTTTGAAACAATAATATTGAAGCTGTCACTCGGCCAATGGGAACAGTTTCGACAAAAATGCCATATTTGTGACTTCGCACCTCGTCGATACTCCATTGCATCACTCCGTCGGTCTGCTGGACCATAACCTAGGCGAACGACAAACAAAGGCAGCAATGACAATGCCAGCGGCATAACCTGGATTCGAGCGGTCGCGCAAAATTGCTTCTTAAATCGCAATCGTGCAGATTGTCGCTCATCCGCAGTGCTCTTTTCTTTCGGTTATTTCGGCCCCGTGCCCCCTTGCGAGCGAATAGCGATAATTACCTCTGAGCGTCGTGGTTGCGATATATTTTACTTTAGGGAAAGGTTCGCATGTCGTCAAAACGCTTCTTGTTGTTGACGATTACGAAGACCTGCGCAAACTGGTGGTATTTTTCCTCTCCGCCCGTGGCTATGCAGTTCTAGAAG
>Ga0207701_10006606_pt1 | contig 11565 bp, 9 predicted proteins | sample KBSSwiSSwithPhiX_FD_184294 | JGI IMG/M metagenome (GOLD analysis project Ga0207701, IMG submission 184294) | Switchgrass rhizosphere bulk soil microbial communities from Kellogg Biological Station, Michigan, USA, with PhiX - S5 (SPAdes) (version 2) | ecosystem: Environmental > Terrestrial > Soil...
CTTCGCCCAGGTAGAGACGCCGGCGATCGATCTCCATCAACGCGCGCAGGAGCGTCGCCGTGGCACGCCGTTCGTCCGCGGCCAGCTGCTTCGCGGCATCGAGCAGCGGGCGATCCTCGAGGGCACTGAAAGACATGTCGTTGGTCAACATGCCTCTTCTACCACGCGATTTTCGCGGCCGCTCAGGACGGGCCCTGTGACGCGATTGGCGGCTCGTGCACCGCGCGAGTCGGCGTAGCCGCTTCGCGTCCCGTGTCCGTCATCGTCGTCGACGACGTATGTCTTGCAGCAGCGGTCCGAGAGCGCGTGCGGGTGGCGTTGCAAATCCTGTCAAGAGAAATCTCACGCGATGTGACACCGAGTGATGTCTGGGTGTCCTTACGAAAGTCGGCTGTGACGCTCGAAGAGGTGTCGGTCGCGCCGAACCGGACGCGCAGCGCTCGCGCAAGCCGGTAGACAGTCGCCGTGGCGGGTCCTGGCGCCGGGTTTCCCCATCTCGTCCTCGGCGCAAAGGCACTTGTCACGAGAGAGCGCCTGCGAGGCGAGATGGGGATGCCCCTCCCGTCGCCACCCGCGGGCGGCGACATGATTTCTCCCGCTGGCGAGCGAACCACGGACATGCAGGATGCGCGGCGCGAGCAAGAGGCCGGGGCGCACGGCGGATCGCTTCGACCAACGCTCACGCGGCGACCCTCGACAATGTGCTCGGCCGACGTAAGCGTAGTCAAACCGTCGCAGGCATCTCCCCGTGACAGCTGTTTTTGACGCCGAGCAGGGGTGGGGGTGACATGCTCGCTGCGAACTGTGAGCCAGGTGGAGGGACGTCCCAGCTCCGACCATGCCGGCATCGTCGCCCAGATCCGCGAATGGATGCCGGCACCGGGTAGCGTGCCTGGGCGACCTTGGGTTCATGCGATTCGGGAACGCACCGACGACCTGCGGCTCTGTTTCGTCCATGTTGCGCGCCCGACTCACATCGAATCTGGACTCTTTCCGCTTTGACCGATGTTGACGAGGAACACGTCCCTAACCAGCGGGTGAAGACATGGTGCGCCATGCCAGCTCTACCTGCGTCTCAACATCGCCCGGCATCGTATGCTTGTCAGCTCATTCCCGCGCGTGGGCCGAGTCGAACCCGCACGCGCGCAGCGACGAGGGACATCGGAGCGCATGATGCAGCGACGCAGGACCATCGGAAGACTGGCGGCAGCGGGCGTGGCGGCAGCCATGAGCGTGCTGTGCGGATGCCGCGCTCCGGCCGCGGATGAACCCGCGAGCGGGATGCCGGCGACACCGCGCACGCCGGTCACCGACACCTACCACGGCGTCACCGTGACCGACGACTTCCGCTGGCTGGAAGACTGGAACGACCCCAAGGTGAAAGCGTGGAGCGACGCCCAGAACGTCTATGCCCGCTCGATCCTCGACGCCCTGCCGGGGCGCGACGCCATCGCCACTCGCGTGCGCGAGCTGCGCGTGGACAGCATCGCCTATTCGTCACTCTCACGGCACGGCGGCCGCTGGTTCGCCCTCAAACGTCAGCCGCCCAAGCAGCAGCCGCTCCTGGTCGCCATCGACTCCACCGAACCGGGCGCGGCCGAACACGCGATCGTCGATCCGAATATGCGCGATCCGACCGGCGGTACGTCGATCGATTTCTTCGAGGCGTCACCCGACGGCAAGCGCATCGCGGTGTCGCTGTCCTCGGGTGGCTCCGAGAGCGGCGACGTGCACGTGTTCGACGACACCGGCAAGGAGATCTTCGAGACCGTCCCGCGCGTGCAGGGCGGAACCGCCGGCGGCGATGTGGCGTGGGTGCCCGATGGCTCGGGCTTCTTCTACACACGCTATCCGCACGAAGGCGACGTCCCCGCCGAGGACCTGCACTTCTTCCAGCAGGTGTACTTCCACACGCTCGGCACGCCGGCCGGCACCGACCGCTACGAGATCGGCAAGGGATGGCCACGCGTCGCGGAGATCCGCCTCGCCGCTCATCCCTCGAACGGCATGGTCACGGCGTCGGTGCAGCGAGGCGACGGCGGTCCGATCGAGCAGTTCCTTCGATCGCGCAGCGGCATGTGGCGGCAGATTGCGACCGTCGACGATCAGGTGGCCCGCGTGTTCTTCGGTCCCGGCAACGAGCTCTTCCTCGTGTCGAGGAAGGACGCACCACGGGGAGCGATCCTCAAAATGTCGCTCGCCGATCCACGCCTGGCGCGCGCGACGACGGTTGTCCCGCAGAGCGGCGACACCATCGCGGTGGACTTCTGGGAGGCGGACGCGAGCCCGGTGGCGACGTCGAAGCGGCTGTTCGTCCCGTACCAGATCGGCGGGCCGATGACGCTGAAGGCCTTCGGCCTCGACGGGCAGCCGGCAAGCGGCCCGATGCTGCCGCCGATCTCGTCGATTGGCGAGGTGGTGCCGGCCGGTGACGAGGTGCTGTTCCTGTCGCAGTCGTACCTGAGCCCGCCGGCGTGGTTCCGCTTCACCACGACGGATGCCGCGACGGTGCGGACGGCCCTGGCGCCGAAGACGAACGTCTCGTTCGATGACGTGGAGGTCGTCGGCGAGACCGCGCGATCGAGTGACGGCACGAAGGTGCCGTACTTCGTCATGCGCCGCCGCGGTGTCACCGGCGTCCAGCCGACCGTTGTCACGGGTTACGGCGGCTACGGCGTGAACACCGTGCCCGAGTACAGCGCGGTCCGGCGCATGCTGTTCGACCAGGGCGTCGTGTTCGTCGACACCGTCATCCGCGGCGGCAGCGAATTCGGCCAGCAGTGGCACGAGCAGGGGAAACTGACGCAGAAGCAGCACGTGTTCGACGACTTCGCCGCGGTGCTGCAGCAGCTGATCGCCCGCGGTCAGGCGTCACCGGCGACACTGGCGATCATCGGCGGCAGCAACGGCGGGCTGCTGATGGGCGCGACGTTCACGCAGCATCCGGAGCTGCTCAAGGCCGTCGTCTCGCTGGTCGGCATCTACGACATGCTGCGCGTCGAACGCTCGCCGAACGGATCCTTCAACGTGCCCGAGTTCGGTTCCGTCACCGATGCCGAGCAGTTCCGCGCGCTGTTCGCGTATTCGCCCTACCATCACGTGCGCGACGGGACGCAGTACCCGGCGATCCTGTTCATGACCGGCGCCAACGACCCGCGCGTCGATCCGATGCAGTCGCGCAAGATGACCGCACGCCTGCAGGCCACGGGGACCAGGCAGCCGGTGCTGCTGCGCACCAGCGGCAACACCGGACACGGCATCGGCACGCCGCTCGACGCCCGCATTGCGCAGGACGTCGACATCTACAGTTTCCTGATGGCGAAGCTCGGGGTGACGTTCAAGACGAACCAGGCCCACTGAGCGGTCACCACCATGAGGTCGAGCATTTGACGAGGGTTCTGCCGTCCGGGACAATGGCGGCGCACCTTCGACGTGTGCCAGCAGATCGCCGCGCCGGCTCGAGTGCCGCCGGTCGGAAAGAGTGAGAACCGTATGAGAGCCATGAGTTTCGTGCTGCTGGTGCTGTGCGCCACTCCTGCCAGTGCGCAGTGGTTGGATCGCAAAACACCGGGCGTGCCGCGCACGACCGACGGCAAGGTCAAGCTCACGGCGCCGGCGCCGCGCACGGCAGATGGCAAACCCGATTTCACCGGCGTCTGGACGCCCTCCGGCGGGCAGGGCGCGCTGGACGGCCTCGAAACGCTCCGCGTCGACCCGGACGCCATCAAGCCGTGGGCACGGGACGTCATCCGCCAACGCGCGCAGGACTTCTTCAAGAGCCGGCCCGAGTTCCAGTGCCGCCCGAGCGGACCGGAAGCCGAGAGCTTCGAACGCGAGAAGCGCATCCTGCAGACGCCGGCGATGATCGCGATCCTCAATCCCAACCAGACGTACCGACAGATCTTTCTCGACGGGCGCACGCTCGAAAAGAATCCCGAGCCGATGTGGATGGGGTATTCGGTCGGTCGCTTCGAAGGCGACACGCTGGTCGTCGAGAGCAACGGCTTCAACGACAGCACCTGGCTGAACAACGTCGGCCTTCCGCACACCGAGAAGCTGCGCGTGACGGAGCGCTACCGGCGCCCGGATCTTGGTCACCTCAACGTGGATGTGACCTTCACCGATCCCGACACCTTCGACAAGCCGTTGCAGTTCTCGTTCGCGATGCAGCTGATGACGGACACCGAGATGCTCGAAGAGGTGTGCGAAAGCAAGATGCAGTTCTGGACCGGCAACATCTCGGATCTGCAGAAGTCGGCGGTGAAGGTGTCAGAAGACGTGCTGAAGCAGTACGTCGGCTACTACGAGGGCTACTGGCGGGCCAACCTGCGCAAGGTGACGGTGACGCTCGAGGGCGGCGTGCTGCACGTGACCGGGCTGCTGCTGCCAGGGACCGTCGAGCTGATTCCCGAGGCGAATGATCTCTTTACGACCACCGAAGGCGTGTCGTACAAGTTCGTCAAGGACGACACCGGCGCCGTCATTCGCGCCGAGGAGATTCACCGCGGCGGCAACTACGTGCTCAATCGCAAGAACTAGCATTCGAGCCGGCCTCGGCTGGCCAGGAGCAGGATTTCATGACACGTCGTCTCAGTGCGGTCGTCGCGGCCTCGGTCCTCGTCGGGGCAGGTGTCGTGGGTATGCTCAACGCACAGGCACCATCAGCCACGCAAACGCGTGAACGGGCTCCCGAGCCGTGGCGGCGGACCGGCGCGCGCCCGTGCGTACGTCCAGGCAGCGGGTTCGCACAGTGCCCCGAGGCGCCCGGCGTCACCGCCGTGCGCGCCGGGCGGCTGTTCGACAGCGAGGCCGGCCGCATGCTGACCAATCAGGTCATCGTCATCAACGGCGAGCGGATCACGGCGGTGGGTCCCGAGGCGCAGGTGAAGATTCCGGCGGGCGCACGCGTCATCGATCTGAGCCGCGCCACGGTGCTGCCCGGACTGATCGACGCGCACACGCACATGTTCAACGACCCGGTGCAGGGCTGGTCGCCCGAGCGGATGACGCTCATGGCGGTCACCAACATGCAGGCCGACCTGTACGGCGGCATCACGTCGGCGCGCGACATGGGGTCACACAGCAACGGCTACGCGGACGTCGACATCCGCAACGCCATCAACGACGGCGAGCTCGATGGCCCGCGGTTCATGGTGGCGGGTCGCGGCATCGTCTGGGGCGCGCAGCCGGCGGGAACCGGCCCTGCCCCCAATCCGCGCGCGGCCATTGTGGTCCGCTCGCCTGAAGAAGGACGCGCGGCCGTCCGCGAGCACGTCGAGAAGGGCGTCGATCACATCAAGCTCTATCCCGGCGGGGCGTACTCGTTCGGCCCCAATGGTGAGGAGCAGTACGTGACCACCTACCCGTTGAACGTGCTCCAGGCGATCACCGACGAAGCGCACAAAGCCGGGAAGAAGACCGGATGCCACGTGTTCGGCGGCGAGGGATTGCAGAACGCCATCAACGGCGGCTGCGACACCATCGAACATGGCTACGGGCTGAAGCAGCCCCAGCTCGATCAGATGGCGGCGAAAGGAATCGCCTACGACGTCACCTTCGCGCGCTACAGCTCCCCGTACATGGACGACAACGACGCGAAGAGCACGGGCGGGAAGTACCGCATCGTCCCGATCTTCGAGCGCGCCATGAAGATGGCGATTGCCACGCCCAAACTGGCCGTGCTCTTTGGCAGCGGCGTCGACGGCACCTACTTCGTGCACGGCACGCAGGCCGTCGAGTTCGAGAAGCTGGTCAAGCTCGGTGGCATGGCGCCGGCCCGCGCCATCCAGTCGGGCACGATCGCGAACGCGACGATGATGGGATGGCAGAAGGACGTCGGCTCGATCGCGGTCGGCAAGTTCGCCGATCTCGCGGCGGTGTCCGGCGATCCGGTCGCGGACATCACCGAGCTACAGCGGGTGCGCTTCGTGATGAAGGGCGGCAAGGTGATTCGCCACGACGCGGCAACTGCGTCGACCGCCGGCACGCGCTGACACGTCGGACGGCGACACAGGGCGGACGCCGCCAAATCGCATCAGATCTTCCGTCAACTTCGTCAGTCCACGTGTGAAGGCACGACTGACCTGAACGGAGGCGAAGTTGGTCGCGAACAGACTCGCGTGTCTTGTGGCGCTCTCCTCGATAGCAGTCCTGGGCCAAGTGTCTGCTCAGGAGCGCTCAATACAGGCGCCTGCGATCGGAGTCCTTCTCGACGAGTATCGCTCCGGCGCGTTTGATGCCGCCGTCAAACCTCTCACTGCGAGCATCGACCATGCCGCACGCCGAGAGGTGGTGTTCGCAGACACCGACCGCGTTCGAGCGGCGTTTGACGATGGCGCCGAGGCATGGATCAAAGCCATCCCAGCCGAGTCCGCTCAGAGACGACTGATCGCGGGATCATTCGCGCTCGAAGTGGCGTACGCGCGCATGCCCTACGATTTGAACACGCTCGTCCTGCTGCTCGACTGGGCGAGCAAACAGTGGCGAATGGTCCCGCCAAATGAGCTCGAACACGTCTGGATGCTCGCGGCCGTCGCGCTCGTCGAACGTACTCATGCGCATGCCGATAGCGCTATGCTTCGCGAGGGAGGCCTGAAGTGGGGCGAGGGCTTCCTTGACCGTGCGGTAAGCCGCTTCCCCAGTGAGCCTCGTTTCCGTCTCGCGCAGACGCTTCGATCCGTGAACCGGAACTCGAGAGGCAGCCTCGAGAAACTGGCCTCGGTTCCTGCAGTCCGTGGCGACGCGCTCGTGCATCTGTCGTATCTCGAGCTGTCCGATCGCAGGTGCGATGCGGCAATCAAATTGGCGCGAGAGGCCATCGACGCGACGCAGAACGCTGACATCCGCTATGTGGCGTACTTCATTCGAGGAACCTGCCACGCGTCGGCGAACAAGGCCGTAGAGGCGGGGGCGGACTACGCAGAAGCGCTGAAGGCGGTACCGGGCGGCCAGTCAGCGTCGGTGGCCCTCGCCTTACTCCTGGCACAGGATAGGCAATTCGACGTCGCGTTTGACCTGGTTGACCGATCGATGACCGAACGACCTGACGGGGACGACCCGTGGCGGCTCTTCTCCTACGGAGGCTACGTTCGATTTCCGTCGCTACTGGCAGACCTTCGAAAGGCTGTCGTCCGATGAGATTCATTCTGTGTCTGTCGCTGGCGTCGTGCTGCGTAACCGTGCCGCATGCCGCCGGACAGGCGCCGACATTTCGAGCGACAACAGATGCCGTTGCCGTGAACGTATCCGTCAAGCAAGGACGCGCCCCAGTCTCCGGACTGAGCGCGACCGACTTTCGACTCACAGACAACGGTGTCGCCCAGGACGTCGCAGCCGTGTCGCTCGATGCGGTACCGGTGGATCTGTCGATCGTCGTCGACACCAGCGCAAGCGCGTTTCCTGATCTCGATGTGGCACGAACTGCGGTTCGTGGCATGGCGGAATTCTTGAGGCCGTCCGATCGCTTTCGTGTGTTGACAATGGGTAACTCTGTGGTGAGCGCCATTCCGTGGCGAAGCGCCGGCGTGCCGGACACTGCTCGCATTCAGCTCGTTGAGGGCAACATCTCGCTGATAGCTGATGCGGTCGTGCTCGCGCTGTTTCACCGACCGGATCTCGACCGTCGTCACTTAGTCGTGGTGCTCACGGATGGCGATGATATCTGCAGTATGGTTTCGGGCGACGCGCTCAAGAAAGGGGCAGAGCGTTCGGGCGCGGTGCTCCATTGGATTGACATCCAACTGGAGCGCGGAAAGGCAAGAACGGCGTCGATGTCTCAGGGCCTTCATGCCTCTTGTCGGTGGGCGCGGCTCCCGTCTGACATGCGTCCATTTCTATCGGAGGCCGTTCGCCAGACGGGAGGAACAGTCCATACGGCGTGGTATGGCGGCGCGAAGGTCACGGTGGACGCGTTCGACGAAATCTTCGATGACTTCAGGAGGAGTTATGTCCTCCACTACGTGCCGGCCGGCGTCGAACGCAGTGGCTTTCACAAACTGTCCGTCGCCGTGCCTTCGAGGAACTATTCGATCCGTGCAAGGCCGGGATACTGGAGCCCCAAGTAAATCGAGTGCCAGCGAAGACGTGGCTTGATCTAACGGCGGCTGCGACACCATCGAGCACGGCTACGGGCTGAGGCAGTCGCAGATCCATCACATGGCGGCGAGAATCCCATCTCACGACCTGCCACGTCGACCGTCTTGACGCGTTGAAGATTCTGCGATCGGTTGCACCGGTCGCCGCCACAACTCCACGCAATTCGCGGCTGCGTCACCTGCGCGCTGCCGGACCGGCCATTGCAGTCATCTCGCACGAACGGATGGCGTTATGCTTGATCGCATGCCGGTCGACACCGCCAAACGCCGGTTCACCGCCGACGAATATCAGCGCATGGGAGACGCGGGCATCTTCCCACCGGGCGACCGTGTGGAGCTCATCGACGGCGAGATCCTGACGATGTCGCCGATCGGGTCAGCGCATGCCGCGGCGGTGAACCGCGCAAACCGACTGCTCGTGCTCGCTACGGACGGACGCGCCCTCGTCGCCGTGCAGAACCCGATCCGGCTGAACCCATTCAGTGAGCCGCAGCCGGATCTCGTACTCCTCCGGCCGCGAGACGACTTCTACCGTTCCGCACATCCAGGGCCAGCGGACGTACTCCTGGTCATCGAAATTGCCGAAACGACACTGCGCTACGATCGCGACGTCAAAGCCCCCCTCTACGCGCGCAACGGCATCGGCGAATACTGGCTGGTCGATCTCACTGGCCACACGGTGACTCTCCATACGGCACCGGACAACAACGCCTATCGGGACGTCGCCACGCTGGCACGCGGTCAGATGCTTCGCCCGCTGCAGCTGCCTGACTGCGCGATCACGGTCGACGACCTGCTCGTCTGATTCGCCAACTGGCAAAACACCGGCAGGCCTTATCTCCAGTTGCCGACCTTAATCCTGTCACCGATCGCGGCCTCGCCTCGCAGCCCGTGCTAGTATCCGGCCGATTGTGGATCTGCTGAAGGGACGGGCGATCGCCGCCGGTATCGCCGTCGCCATCGTGACGACTGGCGGCCTCGGCGCGGCTCCGCCGCCCCAGGCCCGGACCGCTGCCGCGACAACTCGCTTACCGACATTCCGCGATGTCGCCCGACAGGCGGGGCTCGATTTCACCCACGTCAACGGCGCCAGCGACGAGAAGTTCTTCCCCGAGATCATCGGGTCGGGCGGACTTTTTCTCGACTTCGACAACGACGGATGGCTCGACGTGTTTCTCGTGGACGGCGGCTCGTATGCGGATCGCGCCGTGGCGGCACGGGCACGGCATCGGCTCTTCCGGAACCGGCACGACGGCACCTTCGAGGACGTGACGGCCGCGTCGAACATCCGCCACCGCGACTACGGCATAGGTGCGTGCGCGGGTGACGTGAACAACGACGGCCTCATCGACCTGTACATCACCAACGTCGGCCCAAATGTCCTGTATCGCAACGCGGGAAATGGACGGTTCGACGAGGTGCCGAACGCCGGTGGCGCCGACTCCGCCCTGTGGAGCACGAGCTGCGCCTTCGTCGACTTCGATCGCGACGGCGATCTCGATCTCTTCGTCACCAATTACCTCGATCTATCGAGCGGCAAGAATCAATTCTGCGGGTTTGCCGGCCCGCCGGCCGTCCGCGACTATTGCCATCCACTCATCTATCCGCCGTTGCCGAACGTGCTCTACCGGAACACGGGCAAAGGCACGTTCGAAGACGTCACCATGCAGGCAGGCATCGCCGCCTATCGCGGGAACGGCCTCGGCGTCGCGGTCAGCGATATCGATGACGACGGCTGGCCGGACGTCTTCGTCGCCAACGACAGCACGCCCAACTTTCTCTTCCACAACAACAAGAACGGAACGTTCAGCGAGATCGCCGGCCTGGCCGGCGTGGCGGTCGCCTCGGATGGCAAGGCGCGCGCCGGCATGGGCACCGCCTTCGGCGACTTCGCCGGTACGGGGCGCCCCGGCCTGATCGTGACGAATCACGAGACCGAGATGCACAGCCTGTTTCTGAACGAGGGCGCGCAGCTCTTCTCCGACGCGACGATTCACAGCGGCATCGGACCGGCGACGCGGCGGTATGTCGGCTTCGGCGTGGTCTTCTTCGACTACGACAACAACGGCTGGCTCGACGTCTCGATCGTCAATGGACACGTCATGGCCAACGTGGCGAAGGTTCGGGCGGGCGGCAAGCTGGCGCAGCGCAAACTGCTGCTGCGCAACGACACGGGAGCGCATTTCGTCGACGTCACCGGAACGTCCGGGTCGGGCTTTGCGCTCGAAGGTGTCGGCCGCGCGCTCGCTGCCGGCGATGTGGACAACGACGGCGATCTCGATCTGCTGGTGACCAACAACGGCGGACCGGTGAACCTGCTGCTGAATGACGGCGGCAGCTCCGCCAATGCCATTCTCGTGCAGGTGATCGGCACCAAGAGCAATCGCAGCGGCATCGGCACGAAGCTGACACTCACCACCGGGCAGCGCCGGCAGGTGCGCGAGGTGCAGTCGGGCTCGAGTTACCTCGCGCAGAATGACCTGCGCGCGCATTTCGGCATCGGCTCGGCGGCGGTGGCGGAACGCCTCGAGGTTCGCTGGCCGGACGGCTCGATCGAGGTAATTCCTGCGATCGCGGCCAATCAGATCGTCACGGTGCGGCAAGGAAAGGGACTCGTCAATCGCGCGCCGTTCACGCGGAAGGGTGCACCTTAGAACCGGAGCTCACCTGTGTTGATTCCGACGCGGACGCTGCGGCCGGGAACGTGACCTGCGCTCGTACCCTTCGGTGCCGCGTTGACTATCGGCGAATTCGTGACGACATCCGTTGCACGGCTCAAAACGCCGGCGTGACTCGCGGTTTCTGAAACGCGTAGGCGGGAGTCAACGCGAGGAATCGCTCCGGTCACGTTCCGGCTGCGCGGCGCGTCGGCCTGGCGTACGCATCGGATCAACACAGGTGAGCTCCGGGTTTAGACGGGCGGCTCCTCGTGACACAATGCGGCCATGTACTCTGCGACCGTCGCCCTTCACTCGCTCATTCGCTGGCTCGTGATTCTGACCGGTCTCGCGGCGGCGGGCCGCGGCGTTGCCGGCTGGAACAAACGCAGCTGGACCTCCGGCGACGACCGTGCCGGCATGTTGTTCATTGCGGCCCTCGACATTCAGCTGCTTCTGGGCCTGCTGCTGTATCTGGTGCTGAGCCCGACCGTCAGCAACGCCTTCCGCAATATCGGGGCGGCGATGAAAGATCCGCTGCTGCGCTTTTTTCTCGTCGAGCATGCGGTGGGCATGCTGATCGCCATCGTGCTCGCGCACATCGGCCGTGTGCGCACGAAGAAGGCGGCGCCGGAGAGCTCGAAGCATCGGGCGGCGGCGGTGTTCTACGGCCTCGCGTTGCTCCTGGTCCTGCTCTCGATTCCGTGGCCGGGAATGCCAGCGGGTCGTCCGCTGTGGCCCTGGTAGAAATGGGGTCGGGAGTCATTTGTAGAGGACACTCCCGATCGTGCAATCGGGAGTGTCCTCTACAAATG
>Ga0207701_10006607_pt1 | contig 11564 bp, 9 predicted proteins | sample KBSSwiSSwithPhiX_FD_184294 | JGI IMG/M metagenome (GOLD analysis project Ga0207701, IMG submission 184294) | Switchgrass rhizosphere bulk soil microbial communities from Kellogg Biological Station, Michigan, USA, with PhiX - S5 (SPAdes) (version 2) | ecosystem: Environmental > Terrestrial > Soil...
GCACGGACAATCGTGGCTATTCGCCCTTCGAGACGGCCCCTGCCGGCCTCCTCAGGGCGAACGGGTTCTGGTGCGAACGTACGATTCGCGACGCTAGAGCATCCAGCGCCGTCTACCACACTGCGCCGCGCGCGGTGACCGGCCAGATCGCTTCGACACGCGCGTTGCGGATGCAGACGTAGTGGTCGTAGAGATTCACGGTCGGATCGCAGTGGCCGGGAATCAGCTTGAGCTTTTCGCCGAGCCTGTAGCCTGAGGCGCCGTTCACTTGAATGACGCCGTGCTCGTCCGAGGCTTTGACGTACTCCGCCGGACCGCCGGTCGCGATCCGCGGCATACCCGAATCGATGCTCGACGCCTTCAGACCGGCATCCACGATCGCGCGCTCATCGCCGGTCCGGCTCATCACCGTGGTCCACACGAAGAGGCTGTGCTCGAAACGCGGTATGCCGCTCTCGGTCCACTCGTTGCGCGCGTAATCGGCGTCCATGAACACGTACGAGCCCGGCTGCAGCTCGTCGTAGACGCTGCTCGCCGCTTCGAAGAGATACGTGCCCGTTCCGGCGCCGGTCACCTTGAGACAGTCGATGCCCGCTTCCTGCAGAAGCTCGCGGGTTGAACGCACCTTAACCGCCGCCGTTTCGATCGCCGCGCGTCGCTCGTCTACGCGCCGGATGTGCTGCGCCGAACCGTGATAAGCCTGCAGACCGGCGAATCGCAAATGATCGCTCGACTTGATCTTCCGCGCCAATGCCACCGCCGGCTCTCCCGGTTCCACCCCGCAGCGATTCGCGCCGACGTTGATCTCGACCAGCACGTCGAGCATCACGCCGAACTCGCGCGCCGCCGCGTCGAGCGCTTCGACGTTCCCCATATCGTCGGTACACACGGCGACGCGTGCCTGCGTCGCAAGCGCCGCCAGACGCTTCAGCTTCGTGCTTCCGACGATTTCGTTTGCGACCAGCACATCGCGTACGCCACCTTCGACCAATGCCTCCGCCTCGCTTACCTTCTGACAGCACATACCGACTGCACCCAACGCAATCTGGCGCAGCGCGATCTGCGCACACTTGTGGCTTTTGGCGTGCGGCCTCACCTGAATTGCATGGCCGCTCAATGAGTCCCGCAGGCGTTGCAGGTTGCGCTCGAAGGCGTCGAGCTCGAGGATCAGGGCGGGCGTATCGACTTCGGCGAGCGGCATTCCAACGATGGCAGGCGGATAGGCAGGCATGGCGGTGACCGGAAAGGAATGAGGCGGGCGTACGCCGGAATGTTATAGGATTCCGCTCGGATACCAATAACTCCGAGGAGGAAAGCATGCAGAGGTCCGGGTGGACAGCCTGCCGGCTGTCATTGCTCTTGGCTGCATCGTTCGTTCTTGCAGCGGCTGCAAGCGCCCAGCAATGGAAGCCGACGAAGACGGTGGAGCTCGTGGTGGGCTCGGCGCCGGGCGGTTCGCCCGACGTGATGGCGCGGCTCATCCAGAATGTCTTCCAGAAGACCGGCCTCGTGCCGTCGAGCACGGTCGTGAACAAGCCGGGCGCGGCGAATACGATCGGGTGGGCCTACCTCAACCAGCATGTCGGCGACGGCCATTACATCGCGACGTTTTCACCGGCGGTGATCGGTAACAAGCTGCTTGGAACGAGCCAGCTCGATTACACCGACTTCACGCCGCTCAACATACTCGCCCGCGAGTACGTGGTCTTCGCGGTCAAGGCCGATTCGCCGATCGGCTCGCTCAAGGACCTTACGGCGCGGCTGAAGAAGGATTCGCAGTCGGTGAGCTTTGCATTCGCCACCGCTCGCGGAAATCACAATCACATCGTGCTGAGCATGTACCTCAAATCCATCGGAATCGATCCGAAGGTCGCCAAAGCAGTCGTGTATCCGGGCGGTGGGCCGGCGCAGACCGCGATGCTGGGCGGACACATCGACGTCTACGTCGCCTCGCCGCGCAGCATGGTTCCCCTGCAGGGCGAAGGCCGCGCGCGCATACTCGCCATTTCGTCACCGCAGCGGGAGTCAGGCGCCATGGCGTCCCTGCCCACGTTCCGGGAGCTCGGACACGATGCCGTCTTCTTTACCTGGCGCGGCTTCATGGGACCCAAAGGCCTGAAGGCGCCCGAGATCGCATATTGGGACAACGTCTTCGCAGCCGTGGCCAGGAGCGATGAATGGCGCAAGGACACCGAACAGCAGATGTGGAACGCGGATTACCTGCTGAGCGCCGAAACGCGCAAGCATCTCGACCGCGAATACGAGCAGCTCAAGGTGATCCTGTCGGATCTCGGGCTGGTGGGGGCGGAGGCGGTGAAGAAACCGTGACGGTGATGGGTGACGAGTGAAGAGTGACGGGTGACGAAAACCGTGGCTGCCCCATGCGCGCGAGCACTGCCGCTCCCATCACTCGTCACCGTCTTACTCACTCCTTCGTATCCGCCACCAGCTCCGCCTGCTCGATGCCGAACGCGCAGCATGCTTCGTCTTCATCGCCGGTGCCCCCGCTCGCGCCCGCCGCACCGAGGATCGTGCCGTCCTTCGCGCGAATCAACGCGGCACCGGTCTGCGGCAGAAACTTCCCTTGCGCAGTCGAAGCGAGGCTCAGAAAGAAATTCGGGTTCTCGCGAGCACGCTTTCCCAGCGCGCGGCTGGAAGCGCCCATCGCGACTGCGCCCCACGCCTTCCCTTTCGCAACGTCCATGCGGAACATGCTGGCACCGTCTTCACGCTGCGCCGACACGATGTTGCCTGCATGATCCAGAACCACGACGGCGAGTGGCTTGATCTTCATCTCGCGTGCTTTTTCGAATGCTTTGCTGACGATGACGTTCGCCTGCTTCAACGTGAGTTCCGGCATGCTGCCTCCGTGGCGTCTTGATGGAAGCGGCGATGTTAACGCCGCACGGCAAGGGCGTCACGACAAGCTGGTGCACGAGCACTGCGATCTTCTGCCTGATCGCCGCTGCGCCGCCGGACTCGCGAGCGCGAGAAGCCCTGAATCGTTCGACGACTGCGAAGGACGTGCTGTGAACCGTATCCTTTTCTCGGCGCTCGTGTGGGCGCTCTTTGCTTGCCCATCGGCGTGGTCGCAACAGGATTTCCCGGTGAAGCCCATACGGATCGTCGTGCCTTCCGTTGCTGGCGGCGGAACCGACTCCTCGACGCGAATCGTCGGCGCGCGCCTGAGCGAGACGCTGCCGGCGAAAATCGTGATCGACAACCGACCCGGCGCAGGCTCGATCATCGGGACCGAGATGGTGGCGCGCGCCGCGCCCGACGGTTACACACTGCTCGCCGCGATCAGCACGATAACGATCCAGCCATCGCTGCAGAAGAATCTGCCGTTCGATCCCGTGCGCGATCTCGCGCCCGTCTCCGTGTTCGTGCGGCTGCCGAACGTGCTCGTCGGCCATCCGTCGCTGCAACCCAGGAACGTAAGAGAGCTGATCGCATTCGCGAAAGCGCGGCCGGGCACGCTCGAGTTCGCGTCGGCCGGCACCGGAAGCAACCTGCACCTGTGCATGGAGATGTTTCTCTACATGGCCGGGCTGAAGATGGTGCACGTTCCCTACAAGGGCGCCTCACAGGCGATTGCCGATGTCACCGCTGGCTATGTGCCGCTCATGATCACGAACATGATCACGGGCACGTCGCAATTCAGGGCGGGGAAGCTCCGCGCGTATGGCGTGACGAGCGCAACACGATCCCCCGCAGCACCCGATATACCCACGATCGCCGAACAGGGCGTTGCGGGCTACGAAGCCGTGCAGTGGTACGGCCTGATGGCGCCGGCCGGAACGCCGCGCGACGTGATCGGCAAGCTCAACAACGGCGTCGTGGCCGCGCTTCAGGACGCAAGAGTGAAAGAGCAGTTTGCGGCCAGTGGCGCCGACCCGGTCGGCAACAGTCCGGAAGAGATGGCCGCGCTCATCCGTTCGGACATGGCGAAGTGGGCGAAGGTGATCAAGGCGGCGGGGTTGAAGGGCGAGGAATGAATCGGTCGTCGTTCCCTCGCTCTGACTTTCCCGCGGACACGGAGGGGAAAGGAACTCTCGTCACGAGTCATCCTGCGCTCGTTGTTCCCTCGCTCCTTACCCGGGCGCGTCTTCGTCGGCCATTGCCATCACGCCGACTGGCGCTTGGCACTTGCGAGGAAACTCACAACGGCGTTTTCACGACATTCCCATTCGCCTGCACGAACCATCGTTCCGTGACGAAAGGCTTGCCGGCGAGCTGCGCCTCCATCCAGTCGGCCACGAGCACCTGCGGAATCGGACCGAGGTTCGTCGAAGGCACGTTGCCGACCGAGTGTCTGCAGTCCTGATAGACGACCAGCCGCCGGGGGCACGGAAGCGCCGCCATGAAGCGCTCCGTATGCTCGAGCGGTGACAGCTCGTCCATCTCTCCGGTCACGCAGAGATACGGCACGCGCACGTTTTCGACGTGTCCTTCCCACGTCAGAGTCTCCACGAAGCGATCGAATGCGTCCTCATCCGTGTAGCCGGACATGTACATGAAGCGCTGCTTGAACGTCGGCGAAGCCTCCTCGAAGATGGTGTGAAAGCCGGGCTCGAGGCACGTCGCCGCCACCGCACAAGCCTTGTATCGCGGATCGTTCGCGCACGAGAGGGTCGCGAAAAACGAGCCGAAGCTCTGACCCACGACGCCGACGCGTGCAGGATCGATCTCCGGACGAGCCCGCATCCAGTCCATGATCACGCGGCCGGCCTTCACCCAGTTCGGCATGCTCACAGGGATGCCGTGCACGGCGCTTTCATACTGACCGGGTCCCTCGATGGTGAGCACGGCGATGCCGCGTGAGAGCCAACGGTCGCCGTACATCGAGACACTCGCCTCCTTGAAGCCGTCCATTCCGGGAATCGATACGACCGCCGGAATGCGTCCCCCACTGTAGCCAACGGGCAGGTGCAGCCAGCCCGGCAGCGCCTTGTCCTCGAACGGCACCCATGCCGCTTCGACTTTGTGATCGGCGTAGCGTGCATAGCGCTCGTAGCACTCGCGTTTGCGCTCGTTGAGCGCGAGATTCTTCTCGTTGTTTTCGTCATGCGGCCACTGTGCGGCGGCATACTGAATCGCCGCGATGAAATAGTTCTGGCGTGCGGTGACGAACTGTTCTTCCGCTTCGGCGGCCTGTGCCCGGGCTTCACGGCGCCGCGCCGCAGCCTCGAACGCCGGTGAGATGTCGGCGTACTTCTTGACGCGCTCGCGAAGAGCGGCGAAGTCCGCGTTCGCTTCCGGACCACAAGGGGCGTTGTAACTGATGCTGCGCGGCTGGTCCCAGTCGATGCCGACCGAGCGGATGACGTTGTCGATCAACCAGCGCTGTGCGGTCCAGCGTCGTGTCTTCACGTGCATGCTTCGATCCTCCTTGACCCAGTGCTCTGTTCGATGCGAACCCGGTATTCTATTGGCGCTTAAGCGGGCGGCGCTCGCGTTCAGGAGAAATGCATGCATAGCGTGGCCTGGCTGCTGGCTTGTTCGATCGCGCTGACAGTGACATCGGCAGCGGCGGCGTACCCGGAGCGCCCGCTCCGGGTGATTCTTCCCAACGCGCCGGGCAGCACGACGGATCTGCTGGGGCGGGTCGTGTTCACGCGGATCTCGGAGCAGTTCGGGAAGCCGATCGTCGTCGACAATCGTCCCGGTGCGGGCGGCACCCTCGGTATGGAGACCGCGGCGCGCGCCGCGCCTGACGGGTACACGGTCGTGGCAGTCGCTGCGTCGATGCTCACCATCACACCGCATGTCTACCGCAAGCTCGCGTACGATCCGCTTCGCGATTTCGTTCCGATCTCCACTTACGTGCTCGCACAGACGGCGCTGTGCGTGCACGCGGGACTTCCGGTGAAGACTGTGCGCGAGTTCGTCGAACTGGCGAAGGCCAGACCGGCCGCGCTCAACATGGCGTCGGCCGGCATCGGTTCGACGAGCCATCTCGGCGGCTTGCTGCTCGCGACCCGCGCGGGCATCGAGGCCAATCACGTCCCCTACAAAGGCGGGGGCCCGTCGATCGCCGCGGTCGCGCAAGGCGAAGCGCAGTGGACCGTGCCGCCCCTGAGCGCCGCAATGCCGCAGGTCCGAGCAGGACGTATCCGCTGTCTCGCAACCGGTGGAGACCAGCGTTCGGCGATCACACCGGAGCTTCCGACGTTGGCCGAGAGCGGAGTGCCGGGGTTTCGGTTCTATGGCTGGAACGGCGTGGTCGCCCCGCGCGGAACACCGCGCGCGATCGTCGACAAGCTCAACGCACTCATGGGCGAAGCGCTGGGCTCCGCCGGGGTCAGGAAGCTCTACCTCGACGTGAGCGAAGAGCCCGCCCAGAGCACACCGGAAGCGTTCGGGCGGCTGATACGTGAAGACTTCGATGCAATGGGCAGGCTCGTCAAGCTGGCGAACGTGACGGCTGAGTAGACGTCACGTCCCGCAAGGGTCTCCAGAGCAGCGATACAATGCATTCACCTTGATGGCAACTTCAGTACGATCACGCAGCGCCTGCCAGGGCGCACGCTGCTCAGAGACGATCAACGGGCATCTCAGTCAGGCGTGGGCCGGTGACAGCCTGCTCTGATGTCCCGCGCTCCTGAAACGTCCGAGGTTCTGTTCGCCCGCTACGGGCCGCGCTATCGCATTTACGTCACCGTGGTGGCGTTGCTCGGGACGATATCGGCCATCCTGACCACCACCACGGTCAATGTCGCGCTGCCCGACATCATGGGCGCTTTCGGGATCGGGCAGGACCGCGCTCAGTGGATTTCAACGGGCAACCTTGCAGGCCAGACCATCGGGCAGTTGCTCAGCGCATGGCTGATCGACAGCTTCGGCCAGCGCAAGACCTTCGTGGGCGGCCTGTGCATCTTCGTCGTCTCGCTGCTGCTCGCTGCGCTCAGTCCGAACGAAGTGGTGCTGACCTTCGCACGTGTGCTCCAGGGCTTGTTGGCGGGCGTGCTGCAGTCGCTGACGCTCTTTACGTTGTTCAGTGTGTTCCCGCCGGCGCAACGCGGGATGGCGATGGGCTACTACAGTATCAACGTCATCCTCGGTCCGGCGCTCGGGCCGACGCTCGGCGGCGTCCTTATCGAGCTCTTCAACTGGCGCTACGTGTTTTACATGGGCCTGCCGTTCAGCGTTTTCGGGATTCTCTTCGGCAGCCTGTTGCTCCCGGAACGCGAGGCGACGGGCAGGCGCACCAACTTCGACTGGCTTGGTTTCGCCTTGTTGTGCATGACCATCTCGTCCCTGCTCGTCGGCTTATCAAACGGGCAACGCGAAGGTTGGAGTTCGGATTTCGTCGTGCATCTGCTCGTACTCGCAGCCATGGCAGGAATCGCATTCGTCGTGTGGGAGCTGCGTGCGCCACAGCCTCTGGTCAACCTGCGCGTGTTGAGGACCGGCAAGTTTGCGGCTGCGGCCTGCGTGGCAGTCGTTTTCGGCATGGGGCAGTTCGGCACAACCTTCCTCATACCCTTGTTCGTGCAGACGATTCAGGGTCTGACACCGCTCGATGCCGGACTGCTGCTCATGCCCGGCGCTCTGCTGCTCGGCTTGTTCATGCCCCTGGGCGGATACCTGTGTGATCGAGTGCCGCCGCGGACGCTGCTCGTGGGAGGATTGCTGTTGTTCGCTGCGTCGGCCTACTGGATGCGTGACATCGATGTGAACACTTCGTTCTCGCTCATGCTCGGCTGCGTAGTGGTAAGCCGTCTCGGGCAGGCGCTCATCAACCCCACACTGAACGCCACCGCAATGCGCTCGCTGCACACGACGCAACTCAGGCAGGGCGCGGGAATGATCAATTTCTCACGGCAGCTCGGCGGCGCATTCGGAGTGAACCTGCTGTCCGTCGCGCTGGATCGCCGATCCTTCTTTTACAGCGATGCGCTCGCCAGCACCGAAACGGCAGCTAACACGGCTACAACCGAATTACTGCATCGGCTCGAAGGCGTGCTCGCGCAGGCAGGAGCACCGCCCGACCTGCAATCGGCTGGCGCGCTGTATTTCCTGGGGAATGTGGTCTATGCCCAGGCTTACACCCTGGCATTCCGCGACTGTTTCCTGATCGTCACGCTGGTGTTCATGCTGGCAACGATCCCGGCGTGGCTCATGGGAACCAAGTGGCGATCGAGCGAGAGCGCGAAACAGGCTGACTGATCGCGCCCGCTGGATACGTCTCCTTTTCACTTCATGAATCGCTCCTGCCAGCGCTTGAACTCATCCGTCCGGTTCACTGCCTCGATGAGCTCCTGCGCCGCCGAGCGATCCTTGAGTGCTGCAGGAGAACCGCCGTCCTTGAGATGCTTGAGCCCGTCATGGAGCGTCTTGACGGTCATCGCATAGATCGAGAGTCCGAGGAAGAAGATGCGCACACCGTGCGCGGCAAGAAAGCCCGGAGCACTGTCGTCATCCGGCGGGGCGCCAAGCACGAAAAGCGGCAGTGACGTCGTGCGATGCAGCGCTTCGATGTCCGCGCGGCCTCGCGGAAGCCGCGGCAGCATGATCGCTTCCGCGCCCGTCTCGGAATAGGCGTGGATGCGCTCCAGCGCCTGATCGAGCGGCAACTGCGCAAGCGCGAGAGTGCGCGCAACGATGACGGTAGCAGGATCGCGACGCGCCTCCACCGCGGCCTTGAGCTTATCGACGTGCTCGTCTAGCGGAACCATCAACGCGTGGCGCGATTCCGCTTCACCGAATCGACTCGGCACCCGATTGTCCTCCAGCTCGATCGCAACCACGCCGGTCGCCTCGAGCTCTCGCACGGTGCGATACACGTTCATCGCATTGCCGCCGCCTTCGTCCGCGTCGGCGATGAGGCACATGTCGGAAACCCGATCGATGCGCCAGCACAGGTCGACGAGATCGGAGATGTTGGCGAGCGGCACGCCGTCGGGCACCGCGAGGTTGGCGAATTTGCCGACCGACCCCGAAAGCTTGCAGACCTCCCATCCGAGCATGTCGGCGATGCGCGCCGACAGCGGATCGAACACCGGCGCGGCGCGCGTACATTCGGGCCGGGCGAGGATCTGGCGAAATCGTTCACGAGCGGTGGCCACCTTTCACCTCCTGTATCTGCAAGTCATTCCATCCGCGCGCCCGACAGCTTGACCACTCTCGCCCACTTCGGAACCTCGGCGGCCATATAAGCCGCGAACGCCTCGGGCGTACTGCCCACCACCTCGTTGCCGTCGTTCGCAAGGCGAAGTTTGACTTCGGGTGCGTTCAGCGCTTTCGAGAACGCGTCATGAAGGCTCGTGATAATGCGCTTCGATGTCCTGGCGGGCGCCAGAACGCCATACCAGCTCGTCACCTCGAATCCGGGCACGCCTGCTTCCGCTATCGTAGGCAGTTCGGGTGCGACGGCCGAGCGCTTCACGCCGCTGACGGCGAGCGCTCTCACCTTCCCCGCCTTCACCTGAGGCAACGTGAACGAGACGTTGCTGAAAAGCATGGCGACTTCGCCGGACATCAGCGCAACGAGCGCAGGCCCTCCGCCCTTGTACGGCACGTGCACGATGTCTATGCCGGCGAGGTCCTTGAGCAACTCCGCGCCGAGGTGCGTCGCGTTGCCGTTACCGCCCGAACCGTAGTTCAGCTGTCCCGGCTTCGCCTTGGCCAGAGCGATCAGATCCTTGACTGTTTTCGCCGGCAGCCCCGGATAGATGCCGAGCAGGTAGGCCTGAGACGTGAGCTGCGTGACCGGCGCAAAGTCCCTGATTGCATCGAACGGCAGCTTTGCAAAGAAGCTGGGGTTGATCACGTGGCCGCTCGTGGCGAGCAGCAGCGTGTATCCGTCCGGCGCCGCCTTTGCCACCGCATCGGTTCCGCCGATCGTCGTTCCGCCGCCGCGGTTGTCTACCACGACGGGCTGCCCGTACGCCTCCGGAAGCTTCTGGCTCATCGCACGCGCCACGATGTCTGCGCCACCGCCCGGCGCGAAGGGAACGACCAGTCGGATCGGCTTGCTCGGATAGGCGGATGCTGCACTCGCATCCTGGCTGCGTGTTTGTGACGAGCCTGGCGTCGCGGCAATACTCGATGAGAGGCCGACGACCAGCACGGCCATCCATCTTGACGCGCCTGTCGGACTCTTATCGGATTGCGTCATCTCAGGTCCCCGCATCAATTCGCCCGCATCCGGTTGACGCCATAGAATGCAGCGCGCATAGACAGCCTGCGTGCGCTGTCCGCAATCACGCGTTCCCGAAACTCTTATGAAAGCTCGCGCCATGCCGAAGAAAGCGCCGGAAGTATCGCACACGATGCAGACGCTGAGCACCTACATCGCGGGCGCGTTGCGCAAGACGTTGCCGAGCGAAGTCATCGAGTCCGCCAAGCTGCACCTGCTCGACACGCTGGCATCGATCGTATCGGGCTCACGTCTCATACCCGGCAGACGAGCAACCCTCTACATCAAGACGCTCGGCGGAACCAGAGAGGCGTGCGTGCCGGGTACGCGCATCGTCACCACCGCAGTCAACGCCGCACTCGCCAACGGGATGTTCGCGCACGCCGACGAAACCGATGATTCGCACGCCGCGGGAATGTTTCACCCGGGCGCGTGCATCGTTCCGGCCGCGCTCGCACTGGCAGAACGCAACGGAGCAGGCGGTACTGCACTGCTGCGCGCGATGGTCGTTGGATATGACGTCGGTGCGCGGCTCGCCATGGCGTTGAAGCCGATCGACTTCTTCCTGCGCGGTCACCATACACCGAGCTTCGGTGGGCTGTTCGGCGCCACCGCGGCCGCGGGCGCGATGATGCGGCTCAACCCTACGCAGACGCGCTATATGCTGTCGTATGCCGCTCAACAGGCTGCCGGACTCGCGTGTCTCCTCAGGGACCCGGAACATGTCGAGAAGGCGTTCGACATGGCTGGCGCCCCCGCGCACAACGGCGTTCAGGCGGCCCTGTTCGCAGCGCATGGCTTCACGGGCGTGGCAGACGTGTTCTCGGGCGACCGCAATTTCTTCGGGACCTTTGCGCCCGACGGCGACCCAGCCAGGCTGGTTAGCGGTCTGGGCAAGACATACGAGATCCTGAACTCATCGATCAAGAAATGGTGCGTGGGCGCGCCGATACTCGCGCCGATGGACGCGCTCGAGACGCTCGCGAAGGAGCATCCGTTCGCCGTGGATGACGTCGAAAAGGTGTCGATCACGATCCCCGAAAAGGAAGCTGCGATCGTCAACAACAGGGCTGCGCCGGATATCAGCCTGCAACACATGGTCGCGCTGATGCTGCTCGACGGCCGCGTGACATTCGAGTCGGCGCATGATTTCAAGCGCATGCGCGATCCACGCATCGCCAGGCTCAAGTCACGGATCGACCTGGTCGGCAGTGCCAGAATGACGGATCCCCTGCGACGCTGGCATGCCGAGGTCCGGATCCAGCTGGGCGACGGACGCACGCTCCGGCACTACACGTACGCCGCACGCGGAAGCAGCTACAACCCGCTGGATCGCGACGAAGAGAACACAAAGGCGCTCGACCTGCTCGCCCCGATTCTGGGCACGAGGCGCGCACGGGCGCTGATCGATACCGTGTGG
>Ga0207701_10006611_pt1 | contig 11560 bp, 12 predicted proteins | sample KBSSwiSSwithPhiX_FD_184294 | JGI IMG/M metagenome (GOLD analysis project Ga0207701, IMG submission 184294) | Switchgrass rhizosphere bulk soil microbial communities from Kellogg Biological Station, Michigan, USA, with PhiX - S5 (SPAdes) (version 2) | ecosystem: Environmental > Terrestrial >...
CTTGAGCGGAAGACCGGGCTCGAACCGGCCACCCCGACCTTGGCAAGGTCGTGCTCTACCAAATGAGCTACTTCCGCAATATTTGTCCGCAACAAGCGGAAATTAAAAGAACTTTTTACAGGACGGCAAAGATAACTAACCATTACAGTCTGCAAAATTTTTATCGGCTATTTATACTTAGGATTGTATAAGGTATTCTCAGGAACTTCCACCTTTGGCTTGCCATGATACCTGTGGTTATACAGGCTGTAGCAGCCCCCGAGAACAAGTGCCATGATGCAGAAGATCTGCAGGTAAAACAGGAATGCTGAAGAATGTACCCAATTGTGTGCGACATCTTTCTCGCGATAATCCTTTTCGTGTATCTGATCCATCCTTTTAAGTTGCCTTGCAAAAGTAATGGTTCATTTCAAAAAAATTAACTTTTACCCTTAACAATTTCACTGAACGATTTTCTGCCCTCTATAAAATGTGCCCACACCACGCTCCTGCTCAAATATCCATGCACCTGCACATGCCGCTTTGGTAACCCATCTTTATTTTTTCCTTCCGAAAACAGCCATCCTAAAAAGGCAAAATGAGCCCTGAACACCGCAAGAAAATACTTTCCCTCACCACCCAAAAGCGATTTTACCGCTGAAACGCTATCCAGTAAAAATCTATAAGCTATCTTCCACACAGCCTCACCAACCGGCATGTTCTTCGCCATCATCACCAGGTTATTCCTGAAGTTCAGGAACACCTTTTTTGAATTGCCCTTTGGCAGCGTTGCTCCACCAACATGATATACCACACTCGCGGGACATGAATACACCATAAAACCCTTCCGCTGCAGCCTCCAGCAAAAATCAATTTCCTCCTGGTGCGCGAAAAAAAAATCATCCAGTCCGCCTAACTCATGATACAACCCGGCGCGCACGAACATTGCTGCACCACTCGCCCAGAAAATCGGTGCTGCATTGTCGTATTGTCCGTTATCCGCCTCGCAAACGTCGAATATCCTACCCCGTGCAAACGGGTATCCAAACCTGTCGAGCCATCCGCCACATGCACCTGAATATTCAAAATAAGTTCTGTTCTGCTGCTGCAGCAGCTTCGGCTGGCATGCGCCGATCAGGGGATCTTTTTCCATCATCTCAATTACCGGTTCTATCCATGCAGGCACTACCTCAACATCAGAGTTAAGCAGTACATAATAATCACCTTCAACATTCTTCAATGCTTCATTGTAGCCTCTTGCAAAACCATAGTTTTTTTTAAGCTCAAGCACCTTTATGAGAGGATAATAAGACTGCAGAAACGGAACGGAGTCATCTGTTGAAGCATTGTCGGCCACCACTACCCTGAAATTTGAATATGTTGAAGCCATCACAAAAGGAAGAAACTGTTCAAGGTATTTTTGTCCGTTCCAGTTTAAAATAACTATCGAAACAAGTGGTGCCAAATGAAACGCTTCAGTTAAATTGATAAATAAAGCAAGCAAATAAACGCTTTTTATAAATTAGATAAATGATTCAACCGCTTTTTAACTGGAAAACAGGACTCGCTATCATCGCGATAGCTATTGTAAGCGGTACTATTATCTATTCTCAGTTTCTTGCGAAAAAGATTGCACGCGAAGAAAGAATGAAAGTGGAAGAATGGGTGGAAGCCGGAAAACTGCTGGTGAATGATCCTACCGGGATGAGCGACAAACTTGTAAGCATCATCATCACACAAAACAAATCCATCCCGATCATTGTTACAGATGAAAAAAATATTATTCTCGATCACGTTAATCTCGATTCAACAAAAATTACGCGTGACCCTGAATATGTGCGAAGGCAATTAAGATCATTCAGTTCAAAGAATGAACCTATCGAATGGACCAACCCTTCAAATCCATCTGAAAAAAATTATTACTACTACGGAAATACAGCACTGCTTAACCAGGTTCGCTACTACCCTCTTGTACAATTGCTCATTGTAGGATTATTTATTACAATAACACTGGTAACACTAACAACAAGTTTCCGGTCCACCCAAAACCAGGTGTGGGCAGGAATGGCGAAGGAAACGGCCCACCAGTTGGGAACACCGTTAAGTTCATTGCAGGGTTGGGTGGAAATGCTCAAAGATGCCAATGCTGATAAAATGATCGTAAGTGAAATGGAGAAAGATGTGAACAGACTGAAACTGGTGTCCGACAGGTTTGGAAAAATCGGCAGTACACCACAGCTTGAAGAAAATAATGTAGTGCAGCAGGTTACAAAAATGATCGAATACATAAAGAAAAGGGCGCCCGGAAAAATTATATTCCATCTTGATATTCCCGACGCAAATCCACTGATCGCGCATATTTCTCCACCATTATTCGACTGGGTTATAGAGAACCTTTTGAAAAACGCGTTGGATGCCCTCGAGGGAAAAGGTACCATCAGTGTGATCATGAGAGAAACGCTGGCAGGGATCACTATTGATGTGACAGATACAGGTAAAGGAATTTCAAAAAATAATCTCGGGCAGGTGTTCAAGCCGGGATTCACCACTAAAAAACGTGGATGGGGACTTGGTTTAAGCTTATCGAAAAGGATCATTGAACAATATCACAAAGGGCAACTCTTTGTAAAGAATTCAGAGCCCGGAAAAGGAACTACCTTTCGTATCATTTTGAAAAAGTAGCAGTGGAACAAGACGTTAAAAAAGAACACGCACTTCAGATTTTCAGGGCAGCTGTTGATGCCGTGCATCCTTCCAATATCATTCCGGCTGTATTACAATTACATGATGAAAGGTTACTGGCAGGTGAAGAGGTATTTCAGCTGAAGCAGTTTGAAAACATTTATGTTGCAGGCGCAGGTAAAGCTGCTGCCGCCATGGCATCTGAAGTGGAAAAGATACTGGCCCATCTGTTAAAAGAAGGCGTAATTGCAGTACGTGACTTATTTGATTTTACGCTTAAATATGTTCGACCTATTTACGCAGGACATCCTTTGCCGGATACCAATAGTGTCATTGCCGCTGAAGAGATCACAAAATTGCTGAAGAAATTAAAGAAAGATGATCTGCTGATCTTTTTATTAAGCGGTGGCGCCTCATCATTGATGATGGATGTTCCGGATGAATGCACATTGGAGGAAGTGAATATTATTCTGCAGCAACTTCTTAAAAGCGGAGCCAACATTCATGAATTGAATACCATCCGGAAACACCTGAGTGAACTGAAAGGCGGACAGCTCGTAAAAAAATGTTCAGGTGCCACCATCATAAGCCTGATCATCAGTGACGTACCGGGAAATGATTTACAGGCAATAGGATCAGGACCCACTTTTGGAGACAAAAGCACTTATGCAGATGCCATGCATGTGCTTGAAAAATATAACCTGGTAAAAAACGCACCCTACTCCATTATAACACACCTGAAGAAAGGAATTGAAGGAAATATAAAAGAAACCCCGGAACCGGATGAACCCATTTTTGAACATACGCGGAATATTATCATTGCAGATAATAATAAAGCCTTGAATGCGGCAATGAACGAAGCTGTTGAACTGGGATATGAATCTTATATTCTAACGGATACATTGCAGGGGCTTGCTGAGGAATCAGCTGAGGAGTGGGTGAAAAATGTATTAACGCAAAAAGGAAAAAATGTCTGCCTGCTGGCCGGAGGTGAAACTACTGTTCAGGTAAAAGGAACCGGAAAAGGCGGACGCAACCAGCAATTCGCGCTCGCGGCAGCGATAGCTTTAAAAAATTCTTCAGAAATTACATTGCTTGCTGCGGGTACTGATGGGAGTGATGGACCAACCGATGCGGCTGGTGCGATCGTAGACAGCAGTACTTACAATGATGAAGCTGAGAAGTATTTAAACAATAATGATGCGTATACTTTTTTTGAATTATACGGTGGACTGATAAAAACCGGACCAACTCATACGAATGTGATGGATTTGGTGGTGACGTTGATTAGGGGAAATGTCTGAACGGAATAAAATAAAAAAAATGCAGATTTTCGACACGGCTAAAATTAAAGCATGGGATGAATACACCATAACAAAAGAACCTGTCACATCGATCGAACTGATGGAGCGTGCCGCTAAAGCATGCTTCGAGTGGCTCATCCAGCATAACTATAAATCAAGGAGCTTTTCTATTTTCTGCAGCAAAGGCAATAACGGTGGAGATGGGCTTGCTCTCGCCCGGATGTTGTCGAACACCGGTCATGCTGTAATCGTTTATATTCTTGAATTCGGTTACATGGGAACAAATGATTTCCAGGCAAACCTTGCGAGACTGCATGATACGCAGGCAAACATTAATTATATATCCGGGGAAGAAAATATTAAAGAAATAAATGAATATGACATTGTGATCGACGCGATATTGGGATCTGGTCTGAACAGGGGTCTCGATGGATTAACAGCATCAGTTGTACAACATCTGAACGCTTCCGGAAATGAAATTATTTCAATAGACATTCCAACCGGTCTGTTTGCAGATAAAAGTGCTGAAGGCAATACGGTGATACGTGCTTCCCACACATTAAGCTTTCAATGTTATAAACTCGCTTTTTTGGTTCAGGAAAACCAAAAGTATACCGGGCAACTCCATATTCTTAATATCGGATTACATGAAGATTTTCTGAAAACTGCTGTTTCTAATTTTATACTCGTTGATGGATCACTTGCACATGACCTCCTGAGACCGAGAAAAAAATTTTCACATAAAGGTGATTACGGACATGGCGCACTGATAACAGGAAGCCTGGGTATGATGGGCGCCTCAGCATTGTGTGCCAAAGCATTTATGCGCAGTGGTGCGGGAAAACTTACCTGCCACATTCCTGCTTCAGGAAATATAATTCTGCAGATCGTGGTTCCCGAAGCGATGTGTAAAATTGAAAAAGGCGACGATCATATAAAATCGTTAAGCCCTCTTGAAAAATATGATGCAGTTGGCATTGGTCCGGGGTTGGGACTGCATGATTCACATACTTCATTGCTTGCTTCGTTATTTAAAGAATATAAAAAGCCTGTAGTGGTTGATGCCGATGCATTGAACGCATTATCAAAATCAATTGCGCTCCTTTCTGAAATTCCACCACTTTCTATTCTTACCCCACACGCAAGAGAATTTGAGCGATTGTTTGGAACCCTGAATACAGATTTCAGCAGAATTGAAATGGCTTTATCTAAAGCAAAAGAATTTAATATCATCATTGTTTTAAAGGGATCGCATACGTTTGTTGCAACACCCGGGGGTATGGGTTATTTTAATCATTCAGGTAACCCGGGTATGGCAACCGGTGGAACAGGTGATGTGCTTACCGGCATAATCACAGGTTTGCTTTGCCAGGGTTATCCTCCGGAGCATGCGGCAATTTTGGGTGTATATGTGCATGGACTCGCCGGCGATCTTGCCGCGGCAGAGCTTTCACAACAGTCCCTGATTGCAGGTGATGTAACCGATCATCTTGGGAAGGCTTTCAGAACTATTCAGTGATCATTTCTGCACCATTTTTTTCATACTATAAATAATACCGGTGTGTAATCCTTCATGATGATGAAGGTAGATCAAAGCTTGTCCGATATTATTAATATTGATGCCGGTACGTGTTATCCACGGAGTAAATGGTTCGAATTTGTTTATCTGAAGATCATTTTCAAGTATATCCAGCGATCCGAATAATAATTTCTTCATTTCATCTTCTTCATCACTTTGAAAAAACCGTTCGGGTCTCGATCCCGGCTTGAAATTATTAAAAAAATCTTCGGAAATACTGATTGGGTGACCACCTCTCAGGTAACAGATCGATTGCTGGGCAGCAATAAGATGACCGGCATTCCAGAAGATATTATTATTGAATCCGTGCGGGATTTTATTCAATTTTTCCAGGGAAAGTTCCTTGATAAGATCAAGAACTAAGATCCTGGTTTTTCGGATATTACCAACGAGTTGGATCATGAACAAATATACATTGTGTTATCTTCGATTTCCCTTAATTTTGCGTTCGCTCAAAAAAATGCGGAGGTGGCGAAATTGGTAGACGCACTACTTTGAGGTGGTAGCGCCGTAACTGGCGTGGGAGTTCGAATCTCCTCTTCCGCACTAATCAAACCCGCTGTAAAAGCGGGTTTTTTTAAACTTTTACTACCTGAAGACCCAGCACTTAACTTTTACAAGATTCATTGCGGCGATAGCGATCGTTTTTTTTCATTTTGGTATTGAGACTCCTCCTTTTAATAATAATTTCTTTCGCCCCCTGATTGCCAACGCAGGTTTGTCGGTCAGTTACTTTTTTATCCTATCCGGCTTTGTAATGATGATCGCCTACGGGAAAAAAGACAGGCCTTTAAGTACAGGGGAATATATAAGGAACAGGGCAGCACGTATACTGCCACTTTATTATACGGCTATGATTCTGATGCTTGTTTACTATTTTGTAAGAGCAAACATTTTAAAAACACCATCAAACTATAATATTAATGGTGTCGATACAATCTTAAACGGATTATTGGTGCAGGCGTGGATACCCCAAAAAGCATTTACGCTTAATCCTCCTGCATGGTCGCTTTCTGTAGAAGTTTTTTTCTATTTATCATTCCCATTTATATTAAATAGGGTGCATAGGAAACTCTCATTACATTCTTTTGTAAAATGGACAGTGATCGTTTTTATTTTCAGTCAGGCATTATTTCATTTCCTTATTTATACATGGTCGGAACACATATATTTTTTCTATTTTTTTCCTTTACTACGGATCAATGAATTTCTTGCAGGCATTGCGCTGGGAGCATTATTCATTATGCAAAAAAAGCCATTGAAAAATACTGTCCCCGGATTGATCATCCTTATAATACTATTTACCATAATTTTGAGGATCAATACTTCCCCGGTCAACTTCCACAATGGGTTATTCGCCATATTTTTTGTTCCGATGCTATACCTTCTTGCCAACAACCAGGGAACCGTAAACCGGATATTCAGCAAAAAATCTTTGATATTTCTTGGTGAGATAAGTTATGGAGTATATATATTCCAGTTTCCGGTGTATTTTTTCTTCACATCGGTACTAACTTATTTTGGTTATAAGATTAGTCCTCCACTATTTTATGTGTATCTGTTGATATTATTAATTGTTTCTGCGATATGTCATGTTCTTATTGAACTTCCGCTCCGTAAACGCATCAGGAAGTTGGGGTTGGTTACCCGAACCACAGCTTCGCAATCGCATTTGTAAGCGTAACGAGCTCCGTATAGGAAGGTGGCTTGCTCAGGAAACAGTTGGCGCCTAGCGAATAAGATGAACTGCGGTCTGTAAGTAATGTAGAAGTAGTAAGAACAATGGTGGGAATATGATTATACCGGTTATTTGATTTGATTTCTTTCAACGCTTGCATCCCAAGCATGCCGGGCATATTCAGGTCGAGTAAAATAAGTGAAGGGAAATCAGTATCCTGACAGGCTTCCAGTGTTTTCATCAGCTCATCTCCATTTTCAATGAAAACATAATCCATCTGGGTGTTGTTCTCAAGAAATGCATCAAGTATTATCTGCCTATCATCCGGGTCATCATCAACTATGTACACCAGGTTTTTTGGATTTGGTTTCATATAAGCATCTTGGTTATTCCGTATTAAAATCAATTATTAGTGCCTGCCAATTCCAGATAAAAATATTGATAAAAAAGGAAAAAGCAACATCTTGCATAAAATAGTATTGATGGCAACTGATATAAAATGTCCTAAATGTGGATTTGCGTTTCCGATGGAAGCTGCGGTAGCGGAAGAGTATAAAAAGGATCTGCATAACAAGATGGTGACTTACAAAAAGCAGAAAGATGACGAAGTAAAAAAACATAAGGAGGAGTTGGAAAAAAAAGAGAGGAACATGCAGGAACTACTAATGAAAACAGAACAGGAACATGCTCGTAAACTTACGGAGGAGAAAAATCAAATCCGTCATTCCCTGGAAGAAGAACTTCGTAAATCAATTTCGGGAGATTTCGAAAATAAAATTCAACTGCTGCAGCAGGCCAATATACAGTCCGACGAAAGACTTCGTGAAGCACGAAAAAAGGAACTTGAATACCTGAAAAAAGAACAGGAATTGCTTTCGAAAGAACAGGAGCTGCAGATCAATATTCAGAAACAATTACTTGAAGAAAGAAGGTCCCTCACTGAACAGATCAGGAAGGAAGAAGTGGAAAGGATAACAATTAAAGAAACCGAGCTCCATTTAAAATTAAGGGAACTTGAGAAACAGCTCGACGACCAGAAAAAACTGGCTGAAGAAATGAGGAGGAAGGCCGAACAGGGATCAATGCAGCTGCAGGGCGAGGCACAGGAGCTGCTGCTGGAAGAAATACTACGTGATAGTTTTCCTACCGACCTGATCGTAGAAGTTGGGAAAGGTGTGGAAGGTGCCGATTGCATGATGATCATACGCAGTCATGCCGGTATAGAATACGGGAAAATTATTTTTGAAAGCAAACGGGCGAAAGGCTGGAATAACAGCTGGGTGGAAAAACTTCGCAACGACATGCGCAGCAAACAGGCCGACCTTGCCATACTTGTAACGCAGGTATACCCACGAAATATGGATGGTTTTGGCGAAAAAGATGGGATCTGGATATGTTCGTTTAAAGAAGTCTCCGGGTTAACATCAGTGTTACGAAATGCGATCATCAGGATAGCAGAAACGAAGAAGACAGAAGAGAACAAAGGTGAAAAAATGCAGATGCTGTATAATTTTCTGACAGGCCTCGAATTTCGCCAACAGATGGAAGCTATAGTGGAAGGGTTTACTGAACTGGAACAATCCATAATGAAAGAAAGGATTCAGATGGAGAAAATATGGAAGGAAAGAAAGAAGCAGCTTGATAAAGTGTTGTTGAACACTGCGGGTATGTATGGAAGTATTAAAGGAATTGCAGGTGCTTCTGTTAAAAGCATTCCATTGCTGGAGGGAGAACATTCAACGGAATCGCTGGAATAAAAAGCCGTCGTTACGTAATCACATACGCCAGCACCATCCCTTCGAAAGTCCTGGCCATCACTTTTAAAGGAATATTCCCATCTTTCTTAAATAAAAAAGGAATTTTGATCCATTCATCAGAACCGGTAACGATCACACCATCCAGCACCATATGCTTTTTGAAATCAACCTTGCCTTCTCCATACCATTTAAAGATCGCTTCCTTAGAACTCCAGATAATTGTCATCATTTGGAGGTGAAGCGTTGACATATATTGCCACTTTTCGAGATATTTTCTCTCATCTTCAGTCAGGAACTTTGTTGAAATCCCTTTAAGCCTTGATGAAACAAACTCTATATCCACTCCCACCCTGTTCTCCCTGCTAGCAATGGCACCGGCAAAATTTCCGCAATGTGCAATGGAAAAATGATAAACTTCGTCTTCGAGAAAAGGTTTACGCGTGTCGGCAATAATGATCTCCTTCAGCGGGAAATCTTCAAAAAGCTCTGGAAGCAGCATCCTGCCCGCAAGATGCTGTAGCCTCTTGTACGGATGTGTAACCTGTTGCTTCAACGGCACCCTGTTGAGAAAAAAACTTTCAGGTTCTTCAATTTTCCAGATTCCAAGCTTTGTAGCGTCGTTGATACTATGTTGAAAAAATATTGCCACCCACTACTTTTACATTGCAGATTTAAGACAATATTTACAGTCCATCAAAATAAACCGAAGGCTACACATGATACTATCAGATTCGAGGATACTGGAAGAAATAGAAAAAGGAACCATCAGAATAACTCCATATGACAAGGATTGCCTTGGCAGCAATTCCTATGATGTTCACCTCGGAAAAACGCTGGCCACTTACCGGGAACACATACTTGATGCAAAAAAGCATAATGAAATAGAATATTTTGAAATTCCCGGCGATGGTTTCGTATTGTACCCTCACATCTTTTATCTCGGCGTTACCCTGGAATACACGGAAACACATGCTCATGTGCCTTTCCTTGAAGGCAAATCCTCGACAGGCAGACTCGGTATCGATATCCACGCTACCGCTGGTAAAGGCGATGTTGGCTTTTGCGGAAACTGGACGCTGGAAATCTCAGTAAAGCAGCCGGTAAAAGTTTACAAAGGCATGCCTATAGGACAGCTCATTTATTTCCCGGTGGAAGGAATAATCAACGTTTCATACGATCAAAAGAAAAATGCCAAATACAGTAACCAACCTGACCGTCCCATTGAAAGTATGATGTGGAAGAATAAATTTTAAATCTTTCCATTCTTCTTGTAATACGCTATTAGCATGGCAACTACTTCGTTGTAGCTCATTTTACCCGATGGTTGCTGGTTTGCCTTGAGATATTGAGAATATAACCTGTCGATCGCTGTCTCAAGAGGGGTGTCATAGCGACGGTAGAATTCCCTTAATTCTTTGATGTCGTTTTTAACAGCCGGCGAAAAATTCCCGTTGATCTCTTTCAATGCAACCGAATCTGTATAGTATAAATAGCGGCCGGCATAAGCAAACATTTCAAAATAAACGGCATACATGAAAGCCGAATCTCCGGATGCTGTGGCTGACAGGTATCCTGCAAAATTTGCTTCACTTTCTTTCGCGTAGCCCAACTGATGTCCGATCTCATGGCAGGTTGTGAATGGACGTGCAAATAATGGAATGGTCGTGTTCACCTGTGCTTCTCCTGAAAATGGATTATAATATCCGGTAAATCCGAGGTAATTACCGAGATAGCTGAAAATGGAAGGTTTAACGGATGGATATTTATAATTTATTACAGGATAGTGTTGCGATAGATTTTTGTACGCCCCGACAGCATGGCTGAATAGGTATTTCTTTTTTTGTAATTGTTGCCGGGTGAGTTTGGATGCGGGTTGCAGCCCGTTCATTTTTTCTGCAACGAGCCTGGTAACCCTGGTGAGGTCTTCACTATTGTAATTAAGTTCATCGAGGTTCAGTTGGTAATCGATTCCGCGGCGGTTATAGTTGAGTCCCCAAAATAAATTGAAGACAACATAAACCCCGAGAGCTGCCGTTATAAAATTAAGCGCGACTGTTTTAAAGTATTTTTTGTCTGCCCTTTTATTTACGATTTGTCTTATCAATTTTACCAGGCTAAATAGCAGGTATACCCCGGCAGCTCCATAAAACAGGTCACCTACACTGAAAGGTATCCATCCAAGCAGGATACGTTGCAGTGAGCTGATATAAGGGTAGGCGCCGGTTGAGTAATATTTTTCTACTGCTGCAGGATATGCGGCGAATATCCTGATGGCAATACTCAGAACAATTAAAAAAATCAAAACTTTCTTTCTGATAAGATATTTTTTAGGGTTAAAAATAAAGAAATGAGTAATCCCAGCGAAAGCGGGTAATCAGTTACCACACTCTTGTCATCCCGAGCGAAGCGAGGGATCTCAAGATTGAACATGATCCTTTCTGTGATTCATAGGGTCTTCCTGCTATTCAAAGGTGAGATCCCTCACCCCGCGGAGTTTACACTGAGCCCGAAGGGCGAACGTGCGGGGATTCGGGATGACAATGGAAAATAATCCTTATATTATTGAGTATTGATACAAACC
>Ga0207701_10006612_pt1 | contig 11559 bp, 7 predicted proteins | sample KBSSwiSSwithPhiX_FD_184294 | JGI IMG/M metagenome (GOLD analysis project Ga0207701, IMG submission 184294) | Switchgrass rhizosphere bulk soil microbial communities from Kellogg Biological Station, Michigan, USA, with PhiX - S5 (SPAdes) (version 2) | ecosystem: Environmental > Terrestrial > Soil...
GGTTTGCGGAGTGATCACGGCCGTCGGCGCTTCGAGTGACGCGGTCACCGAAACTTCCTGCCGGTCCCAGCCTTCAACGGTGACCGTGCCGGACCTGTTGATCAATTGAAGACGAATATTTTGGCCGGCGGGAAAGGTTCGGGAAAAGCGCTTTTGTGCAGAAATGTCGGTTACGGAAAATACGAGGAAAAGAACCGTGTTCAGGCAAACCAGAATCGCAGTTTTTCCAGGGTGTGACGCGAACCACCCAAATTTGGGACATGAAAACATTGTAAGTCTATAACTCTGAGAACTGACGAAGCAGGTTCATCTTCTCGTTTAACGCGGAATCGAGCATTTCTTCAGAAAGCTGGTCATCCGGGTCGTTTTGCAGGATCATCGTATACTCATTCACTGCCTGATCTATCTCGAACAGGTTTCTGTCGAAAGCTTCGCTCATCCGCGCGTTCCAGCTTGCTCGACGCGTTTGAACCCGATTGTTCCAATAACTGATCGCTGCTTCCTGCTCCTTAAACCGGCGATCGCGCGCCTGCTGCGGCGATTCAGCCAAACCAACTTTTCGCAGAACCCGCGTGAACACCGACGGTGGTTCATTCGACTTTGAAAGGTCATCACCGGGCGGTGCAAAATAATTGCGGATCCCCACGATCGTAAGCAGCGAACTGATCAACGCGATCGCAATTACGGCCGCACCCGCCTGAGAAAATGTAAGATTCCAGCCACGTGCAAACAGGCCCTTTCGCTCCGGTTCGACCGGAATCTCGGAGGGTAGCTCGCTTTCGATGAGATTATTGATCCGACGCCATAGGGCCGCAGGGTTGGGCGGTATTTCCTCACCAACCTCGCTTTCCCGGCACTGCACGAGGATCGCGGAAAGGTCGTCGCACATTACCGTACATTCCCCACAAACGGCCAAATGCTCGACGATGATACCGGAGCGTTCCTCCTCAAGATCACCGTCAATGAACCTACTCAATAGTTCCTGACACTCGCCGCACGTCATACTAAATCTGCCGCTCAAAACCCGAACAATGCTTTATACCCGATCTGTCCCGCTTGATACGACTTAATAGATTAGCAACATACCGGAAACGTTGCCTTTTCCATCAAAAAATACCCTAAAATCGGGCAAAAACAAACACGAACAAGCGGTACGCAATGTTCGTGTCGTTATTTGCTAAAAATGGTCTAGCCCGATTGCTTCATAAGAAGCATCCGAAGCTTTAATCTTGCCTTGTGAAGCTGCGATTTTGAGGTGCCGATCGAAATGCCTAGCCGTCTGGCAACCTCTTCGTGTTCGTATCCTTCGACGTCGTGCAGCATGAAAACGCTCCTGTACCCATTCGGTAGTTGCGCCACGGCGTTTTTGATGGCGATGCGGTCGACGACCTGCATTCGATTTGGATTCGCAGAGCCGTGGACCATCTGTTCGGGCATTTCGCCATCATCGGAAACCTTTTCGTTCTTCACGCTGCGGCGGCGGAAATACATCAAGACCTGGTTGACCGTTAGCCGGTGCAGCCACGTAGAAAATGCCGAATCTCCGCGGAAACTGCCTACCTTACGAAATAGCTGAATGAAAACTTCCTGCGTCAGGTCTTCAGCCTCGGTCTGGCTGTTCGTCATTCTCAGGCAAAGGGCGTATGTGCGGCGATGATAGCGCTGATATATTATCTCGAAGGCGGCGAGGTTCCCGTCCGTGGCCAGTCGGCAAAGCTCGAAGTCCGTGGCATCACCAGAAACGGCTTTTTCCGGAACACTTGCCGGAACCAGGGCGGCTACATGAGCTTCTGCCGCTTGTTCAACGCCGAAAACGCCGTCCTGTTCGATAGCTGCCGCAGTTGAGTCCATGGAAACTCCCAATAGGCTGATCTTGGATTTCAGGTACTTCTTCGTGCCTATGATGCGTGTCCCCCAAACTGCAGTTGCTTTGACTGGTTCAAAGTTTATAGAGATTTTCCGCAAAGGTAAAGACTATTGTTACAAATCCCGCTGCCGGCGCGAAGGCCATAGTCAACTGAGCGAGAGACCGCCAAAGTCTGGACGAGTTTGACGGTCTTGTTTCGGGGCCGTTGTTCAAAGCCGCACGCGAACTATCTGTCCAAGACCCTCAACGGGACCTTGACCGTGGCTTGCTGTTGAAACGAAAAGTTCGTTTCCGCGACGAGACATTCCGATCGGGAAATTCAGTCCGCAGGCGATCACGTTGCGGCTTCCATCACCGGAGCGTTGTATCACGCGGCCGGTGTCCGGCGTCCATGGCGTATCCGGGGCGAACGTCTCGAGCAGGAACATATCGCTTCCGCGAATATGAAGATTAACGATGGCACTGTAACCCTCGTCGAAAGTTGTCACGGGACTGAGACTGCTGAACTTTTGGATCAGTCCGTCGAAGCCTGCCAGAAATAGGTCATTACCTTTTCGCCCGAGGATTATCGGAGCGGGGTCCTGAACGGACAGATCGAGGACGCGTTTGATGGAACCTGAAGCAGGGTCGACCTCCAGAACGCTGTTATGATTTGTCTCGACAACCAATAATTTATCGCCCTGGACCATCATCGAATGCGGCACGCCATCCGGCTCGCAATCGCCAAATGGACCGCACTCGGGTTCATTCGCTACAGGATTCGCCCGGATGAATGCGGTGATGTCCGCGACGTAGGTGTACGATCCATCCGGGTTGATCCGGGCGACTCCTGCCGGATCGTTCGGAAGTCCCCGCGTGCATCCGCCGCCTTCGATCAGCACATACATAACGCTATTGATCCACGCGAGATCCGAGGCTCCCAGACCGTCGCCAAAGCCGTCGACGAAACCTGGAAGACCGTTCGCGACCGTTTGCCGAGTGCCGTCCGGCATGATCTTCGAGATCCTTGCGGAATAGCCGCCGCGGTATGGCTGAAACATGTTGTTCGCTGGTTCGCACGTCGGTTCTAGCTCGCCGCCTATGCCCGCTTCGGCGACATAAAGCGCCCCGTCCGGACCAAAGTGAAGGTTCCTTGGATTTGTTAGCCCTGACGCTATCACTTCCCAGTTTGGGTTCGTGCAAACCTGGGCCGAAGCTTGCAGGAACGCTCCCGTTATCATTGTGAACGACAACAAAAGGGCGAGGAGTTTTCTTACTTGTTGGTTCGATCGAATGTTAAATTTATAGTTTTTCATTTCGTGTTCTCCTTCTCGATTTCCTGCCTGGTTCTATCCGTTATTGGTCTGACGAATCGCACGTAAAATCGAACAGCGTTGAATGTTTTTGGTCTGCCGTGCCGATGATCAGGCCGTCGAGATAACTGACGTTGTCAGGGTAAAGAGATGGGGGTCCGACGGTAAACCGTACGCCCTCACCGTTGTTGCCGATCGGCGGCGTGTCGATAATTCGTGCGTCCGGATGAAGGGTAACTAATTCATCAATTGTCGCTTCCGCAGGCAAGCCGGGAATGGCTGCCGACTCGATACCCCACATGCCATGCAGTGCGTCCCACTGCTGCCATGTGTTGAACGCGACAGGATTACTGCTGTCGTCCTGTTCTTCCGGAGCGTAAAATATGTTGAAGTCTTTGGCTTCATCGCCGTTCACATCCACCTGGAGTACCATCGCCGCCGGCGCGCCGTGAACCAGATAGGTGCTGTATTTCAGTTCTGTAAGGTCTGCGAGGTATGTTCCGGAATATCCGCCGCGACGCAGCCGGATCCTCCTCAAAGTAGGATTACTCGTCGTTGGAAGATTCATGGTTATTGATCCCTTTGTCAGTCGGGGATCGCTATCGTTTTCCGGGCCACAGACAATGCTCAAATGTGCCGATTCATCCAGGAATTGCTGCTGGCCCTGGATCAGGTTGACCTCCTGTTCCCTCCATCCCTGTGAATTAAAATTATGCTCATTGACCCGCTCGAAGCGGTAAGGGGCTATGCCGTTACCGTTCGACCTCGGGTTCTCTGCCTGCCCGGCGATGTGTGGAATTAAAAGCAGTGCCAGCGTCACTGAAGTAACGATCTTGTAGTAGTTATTTCTTCGCATCTGCGCTCTCCTAATTTCGGTATAGCTTGGGTATTCGATTCGAACCGGAAACCCTGCAAAATAACCTGTTGTAAGCCGTTCTAAGCGGTGCTAAAATGCACCAATCGTTCTAGGCAGCCCTTGATCGTGGCAGATCAAGTTCAGGTACTCCTTCGGGTTTCCGATTCGCGGGCAAACTTACCGCACGGAGGCCGAAATGTCGTTAGGCTTAACCTTAAATGAACCTCAAATTAACCTTAGCTTGGTTAAATCCCCTGGACACTTGATTTACGAATTTTATAATTATCGACTCGACTCAGAGCATCTGATGCTTTATCGCGAAGATGAAGAGATCGCTTTGACCCCAAAACAAGTAGAGACACTATTGGCGCTGGTGGAAAAAAATGGAGAGATCGTCAGCAAGGATGTTTTGATGACTCGCCTTTGGGGTGACACTGTGGTCGAGGAAGCAAACCTCATTCAAAATATTCATTTTCTTCGAAAACAACTTGGCGACGCGCCTGACGGCAGGCCGATGATCGAAACCCTCCGACGTCGCGGCTACCGGTTTACGGCTGAATTGAACAATTCATGCAACGACGAGGTCTCATCAAAAGGATCGGTTGCTGACGCGAACAAGGTTGAGCCTAGGTATCAGCGAAGACCGATAGCTGCGGCGTTGGCGATCTTAGGTATCGCCGGACTCGTGGTCATCGCTAGTTCCTCTTTTTTTAGTTCGGGATCCACACCGTCGGGAACACGCACGCGATTCGCAGTTTTGCCGCTGAAGCCCATCGATGCCGTCAACCGCAGCGATATATACGAGATCGGAGTGGCCGACGCTCTGATACACCGACTCAGCTCGATAAAGGATTTTGTCGTTCGGCCGTTGAGCGCGACACGGAAATACGATGCCGTGGACCAGGATGCGGTCGCTGCCGGCCGCGAGCAGAAGGTCGATCGGGTCCTGGCGTCGAATTATCAGATCGCTGACGGGAAGATCAGAATAACAGCGCAGCTCATCAATGTCGCGACTGGTGTCATCGAAGACACCTACAGAGTTGAGACCAACACCGAAAGTATATTCGCCTTGCAGGATGCTGTCGCTGACGAGATCGCGAAGAAGCTTGCTGCTCGATTTAAGACAGCGGGCCTAAGTCCGGCAATAAGGAGCGGGACCAATAATGAAGAAGCGTATCGACTTTATCTGCAAGGCAAAAATCTGACAATGAGGAGGAATACAGAAGCTTATCAAAAGTCGATCGAATATTTCGAGAAAGCTATCAAACTAGACCCGAGTTTCGCGCTCGCGTACGCGCGAATGGCGCATGCTTACGTTGGTTCTGGGGTCGGGGAGAAGTCTGCGGACATCGAGAAGGCAATGGAGTTCGTAAAAAAAGCATTGGAATTGGATCCAAATTTGGCGGAAGCGTACGCCAGTCGGGGAAACATTTATGATGTCTACTGGGATCATGCTGCCGCCGAGCTGGATTTTCGCCGCGCTATCGAATTGGATCCGAATAACGACACTGCTCATTGGCGGTTGGCATTAAAGTTGTCAGAACAGGGCCGGTTTGACGAAGCGTTGTCCGAGATCGACGCGGCACTGGCGATCGACCCCGGGGCGGTTGTGTACATGTTCCATCGTGGACGAATTTTGTATTACGGTCGGCGATACGAGGACGCGATAGCGCAGTATAACCATGCGATCGATCTCGACGATCGTTTCATCCAGCCCCACGGCTGGATGGTTCGTGTTTACGAAGCAAAGGGCGATTACGCTACGGCATTCCGGTACTTTATTAATAGGGAAGAACGGAGTCCGCGAAAAGACCGGATCGATATTTATCGGAAGATTTACGAAACCGACGGCTGGATCGGTGTTAGGCGGAACTTAGCCGAATCTGCGGATCTGGGTCATTTTGACCTCGCCAGACTTCACGCCTCACGAGGCGAAAAGGATGCGGCTTTTGAAAATCTGAACAAAGCTGTCGAAAAACGTGAATGGCTTGTGGCAACGCTCAATGTCGAACCGGCGTTCGACAAGCTTCGCGATGATCCGCAATTTGCCGCGTTGCTGACTCAAGTCGGCCTCAAGACGAGTCGTTAGCTATCACCCCGGACTCATTTAGTATCGTTTTTTCGGCACCCAAATGATCTGTCAAAGTATTCGAAATCTTACAGCAGTTGTGGGATTCGTTCTTAGCATTTTACTAGCCGGCGTGATTGTTCATCCCCAATCACAGGCTCTCGACGGCCAGATCGAGGGTTTCGTTTACGATCAGAACGGCGCCGTGATCGCCGGAGCAACTGTGATCGCCACGAACACAGCGAATGGTTTTGTTCGAAACATCTTAAGTGACGACAAAGGCTTTTTCCGAATGCCACTGATGCCGCTCGGGACCTACCGGTTCACTGCGGAGGCTCTGAATTACATGAGGGCCGTTCGAGAAGGCGTGACCCTCGTGACCGGCCAAACCGTAACGATTGATATCACGCTGAATTCAGGCCTTGTGGTAGACTCCGTAACCGTCACGGCTGACGGCCCGATAGTGGATACTGGCAAAACCGATGTCGGCCGGGTTTTGACCGACCGGGAAACTGGTAATTTACCGCTTGTTGCCCGCAATCCTCACAATTTTATTCTGCAACAGGCGAATGTTAATGGTCGCCCAAGTCGCGGACTTAATTTCCCGAGTATCTCCGCAAACGGCTATCTGCGAAGAGTTAATTATCAACTTGACGGCAATACCGCGACGCAGGCCGATAGGGCCGGCGTGAGACTGATCACCGTATCAGAAACATATGTAAAAGAGGTTCAGCTAGTTTCGAACTCTTTCGCTCCTGAATTCGGGAATACGCCCGGGCTTATTTTTAATGTCGTTACACCATCCGGAACGAACAAGTTCGAAGGCTCAGTAGCTTACTTATTTCGCCGACCCTCATTTTATTCGAGGCCTTTTGGTTTTCCGCCGTCCGAGCCGCTGCCGGACAATAGTGTTGATAATGTCGCCGTAAAATTCAGCTTGCCTTTACGCAGGGACCGGTGGCATCTTTACGGCGGATATGAGTTCCTAACAAAAGATGATAAAGCGCAGACAAATCGGCTCTTGAAGATCACGGAACCACATAAGTTGGCGTTGATCGCCGCCGGCCTTCCCGCATCGGTATTCCCGCCGGCAATACCCACCTTTGAACGCGACCACTTCATGCTCGTTCGTTCAGATCTCCAGCTCAACGAAAATCACCGGCTTGCTTTACGGTTCAATTACTCAAACGGATTTTTAGCGGACAATATTCAAGGCGATTTGAATACTTTGGAACGCAGTATCGACACGTCGAATCCCGAATATGGGATCGCCGCCCAACTTGTTTCTTATTCGACACGGATGGTGAACGAACTTCGCTTCCAATTTGTGAGGCGGAAAGTTTCGAATCATGCAAATGAACATTCCGGGTCAGGGCCATCTGTCGTGATCAGAGATGTTGCTAATTTTGGCGCGCCCGAAAATATCGGCACCTTAACCCCGATCGAAAAGGCCGCACAAGTTCAGAACAACCTCACATTCGTGCGGGGTGCGCATGTGACGAAGTTCGGGGGCGGTTTAGTTCGTATCGGCGATCGGACCCGAGCCGAAGTATTCTCGCGGTACACTTTCCCGTCGATCGATGCATATAACCTTGCCCGTTCGGGAATTGATCCTCGATCTTACACACGATATGAAGAATCGTCGGGTGACGCCGAAAACCGGTATCGCGCGACATATTGGAATCTCTTCGTTCAGGATGACTGGAAAATAACGAACCGGCTAAAACTGAACTTCGGCCTCAGATACGATCTTTACCAGGTACCGATAGCCGATCCAACGGCGGCTTATGAACTTTCGCGCAAGTTCAACACCGATAAGGACAATTTTGCTCCGCGAGTTGCGGCAGTTTATGCGTTTAGCCAAGGGAAGCGCGCCGCCGTTCTGCGTGTCGGTGCCGGCATGTATTACGAAACTCCATGGCTGAATATGTACGAACGAGCTCTACGCAAGAACGGCAATCCTCGTTATTTTAATTATTCGATCACACCGATTGGCGACCCAAAAGAAGCACCAGGGTTCCCCACCATTTTTCCGGGCGGACTGTCGCTTCAGATACAGGATATCGACGCGATCGCGCCTGACATTGAGAGTCTCTACGCCGTCCACCTGACCACTCAATTCGAACAAGCAGTTACTGACGACTCCTCGTTCATAATTGGATACGCCCATTCCGCGGGGCGGCACATCGCCGTTTATAGAGACATAAATTACATTCCGGTCAGTCATTTGCGTGACGGAAGGCCGGTATATAGTCAGGCGGTGAGCGCCGCTACTCGTTTCGATCCACGTTTCGACAACATCTCGATGGCGGAGTCGTCAGGCAGGTCTCGATATGATGCGTTGACGCTTCAGTTCAACGCACGATCGTTGAATGGATTGCAAATGAACGCCAGTTATACATTTTCGAAAGCGATCGATAACGCCCCCGAACAGAACTTGGCGAATGCCGGCGCTCCAAATCTCGTTCTTTCGAATCCCTACGACCAGAATTTTGACCGTGGCCGGTCGTTGTCGGACCAACGCCACACGTTGGTAGTGAGCCTGGTCGCGCGTCCGACTTTCAGATCAGATAACAAGCTGCTGAGAATTATTTTGAACAACAATCAATTTGGCGTTATCACGTATGCAAATAGCGGCTACGCCTTTAATATCATCTCCCTAACAGACCTTAACAATGATGGGATGCGTCAGGACCGCCCGCTCGGCATCACGCGCAATTCCGGCACAACACCGCCTCTCTTCAATCTCGACCTTCGCTATTCGCGATTCATTCCATTTGGCGAGCGGTTCAAGTTAGAAATGTTCGCGGAATTTACGAATTTCTTTAACGTGAACAGCATCGTCCAATATAACAACCCATCGGTGCCGACCGATGGTAGTGGCCAAATCATTGGCGGCATTCCCGACTTTCGAAACTACGCCTCGACATCTCAAGAAAGCAGGCAAACACAAATAGGTATCAGATTCGTGTTTTGAGTATTCTCGCCGACGCTCGAACCTCAGTTCCGCTTCGGGGTGTCCGCGTATATGGAACTCCTCAAAGGAATCGAGTCCGGTCCCCACTAGCGAAATTTTCCTTTTCGGCGACTCTGAGCTAAACTGCCTCTGATTTTCCTGAACAATCTATGCTGTTTCTAACACAGTCGGCCGCCGTTTACGGCATCGACGCTCTCATTGTGGATATCGAGGTGAACCTCCAGCCGGTACGTGGCCAAAACGAAGAGCCGTCGGTCATTGTCGTTGGCTTGCCCGATACGGCGGTTCGGGAGTCGCGTGAGCGCATTCGCGCAGCAATTTCAAACAGCAGCTTTTTCTTTCCATTTCACAAGGTCACGATCAATCTTGCGCCCGCCGATCTTCGCAAGGAAGGCGCGAGCTTCGACCTACCCATCGCCTTGGGCATTTTGGGCGCAAATGGTGATCTCGGTAACGCAGAATCGCTGGACGCCACGATGAGTATCGGCGAACTTTCGCTTGACGGGCGAGTGCGGCCGGTTCGCGGTGCATTGTCGATAGCGCTGACCGCACGTGCGAACGGAATAAAGAACCTTCTGGTCCCAGAAGAGAATGCGAAAGAGGCAGCGGTTGTTCAAGGCGTTAGCGTTTATCCGGTTCGCGATCTGCGGGAAGCAGCCTTGCTTACGCAGGACCTGATCGAAGGTGCGGAGCCGCGTGTAGCGCCGACAACGCTCGACATCGGCGAACTTAAATCTGCAAACGGACGTTATCAGCTCGATTTTTCAGAGGTGCGCGGCCAAAAGACAGCAAAACGAGCGCTGGAAGTGGCGTCGGCCGGCGGTCATAATATCTTGTTCATTGGGCCGCCAGGATCAGGTAAGACGATGCTCGCAAAGCGGTTGCCGACGATCTTGCCGCCGCTAGAATTCGAAGAAGCACTCGAGATCACCAAGATCCATTCCGTCGCCGGACTCACGGGCAAGTCGGGCCTTGTCGTCGAGCGTCCATTCAAATCTCCGCATCACACCGTCTCACAAGCGGGTTTGATCGGCGGCGGTTCGCTGCCGCGGCCGGGCGAGGTTTCGCTGGCGCATCTCGGTGTTCTGTTTTTGGATGAATTGCCGGAGTTCGACCGCAGCGTGCTCGAAGTCCTTCGCCAGCCGATGGAAGACAAACAAGTCACGATCTCGCGCGCTGCATCATCGCTAACGTTCCCGGCGAACTTTACACTGGTTGCGTCAATGAACCCGTGCCCGTGCGGCTACTTCGGATCGACGCGCGAATGTAAATGTTCTCCGCCGATGATCCAGCGCTACGTGGGAAAAATTTCCGGGCCGCTAATGGACCGCATCGATATCCACATCGACGTGCCGGCTGTAAAATTTAACGAGCTTCGGGGCCGCGGGACAGAACAGTGTGAAAACTCGGACGCCGTTCGCGAGCGTGTGATTCGCGCCCGCGAAATTCAGCTGGCTCGCTTCGGCAATAATGGCGTATTTTCAAATTCTGCGATGACACCCGCACAGATCCGTAAATTCTGCGCGCTCGACGCCGAATCCGAGTCGCTACTCGAAAAGGCGATGCATCGCCAGGGCCTCTCCGCCCGCGCACACGACCGTATCCTTAAAGTCTCCCGCACCATCGCCGACCTTGCCCGCAGCGAGAACATCGGCCCGCCACACATTAGCGAAGCGATAAACTATCGTTCTCTCGACCGGAACTATTGGGCCTAAGGAAGGAGGTCATCGGAACCTGAAGAACCAACCGAAAACGAACAGGGAGGTCCGCCAGTGGTATATCGACGAGTTGGCCCAAATTCCGAAATTGAACAAACGGTGGGTCAAGGACGGCCTGTCATTGAAAGCTCGTGCGAAAATGGCGTGGCAATTTAGGCATGAACGGCGCATCGAGGCGAGATCATTTATGTCCGATCCCGTTGAGGTTGAAATGCTAAGCGCACTAGACAGGAAAGTATATGGTTCACCGGACGGGCCGACATTCACGTTTCTCGTTAGACGGCTACGATCTGAGGGTTTATCAGTAAACGAAGCCTACGAGGCTGTCATCAAAGGTTCATATCGGACAAACACCGGGTTCGATAAACAGCTTGGAATTTAAGAAACCGGAGCGTATATTTGATCTAGATGAAGCGCAGGGATTATCTAAGAGAATTCATTATATGGAGCCCGTCCGGTGATCCGGAGCTTCCATACACGACCACCCACAACGGTGTGGCATTGTCCATTCGTCTCAACGATTTTCCTGCCGAACATCTCTACACTTTAGTCGAAGGGAATTCATTGGTCCATTTCGATGACTGGCCCAAGACGTGGACGAAATCACAAGCCCGAAAGTCTGCGAGAAATGCGACCACGTCCACAAGAGCAAACACCTCTGGCTACTCGAAAACAACCGCCAAAACTACCAAATCGAAGAGCTTTCGGTAAGCATGTAACATTGATAAGCTGCGAGCAGCGACAATTCTGCAAATTGGACTTAAACCCTAAGTTCTGCAAA
>Ga0207701_10006615_pt1 | contig 11557 bp, 5 predicted proteins | sample KBSSwiSSwithPhiX_FD_184294 | JGI IMG/M metagenome (GOLD analysis project Ga0207701, IMG submission 184294) | Switchgrass rhizosphere bulk soil microbial communities from Kellogg Biological Station, Michigan, USA, with PhiX - S5 (SPAdes) (version 2) | ecosystem: Environmental > Terrestrial > Soil...
CCGTCTGCACAGAGCAAACGCTCGATCCGCAAAGCAACATTCCCATCGACGAGATGCAGGCGCGACCTTCTCTGCCAGTTCATTCACCTGAAGCGCAGCTAGGATTAGAGCGCGCGCAGCGCGTTTTGCCCCTCGCAAAAACTCTAATGATCTCAGCGCTCCAACAACTGGCGCTGGAATACGGTTTCGAGAAATCAGGGCGCTATCGGCTTCGTATTGAGCAGGCAATCATTCGTGTGCGTTCAGTGAGACGAGTCAAACCCGACATGGACTCGAGAGACAATGCCTCCGTTTTTTTAACGCGCCCGCACACAATCACTTTCGGAACGATTTTTCTCGCTGGGTTGCGATCGGACGAGGGAATGATCGGCGTGCTCGCGCACGAACTGATGCACATCGCTGATGGGAACACTGACAGTTTGCGCGCACTGGTTGCAGCAGTTTCACTTAAGGCATCCGCATTAACAGGTATCGATATCCGCGGACAGCGCGCGGAGGAACTGAGCTGCGACTTAATAGGCGCGATGGCGGTGAGGGCTTACGTGGCCGACTCGCCCAGCTACGAATCAGTGACGCGACGTCTTGCTCGATCGATAGAACACAATTGCGTTGATCTTGATGAAGGTGACGACGATCATCTTTCACCGCGCAACACCATTCGAGCCTTACTCGCTCTTCATCCGGTGCTCGTCCGTGAACTCGTTTTCAATCGACAGGAGCGCATTCAAACGAGGCCGACGCGAGACAATTAAAATCGCCCAGCGGCCGTTTCTCTATGCCCAATAATTTTCGAGCCCGCACGAAAACTACGAACACTCTTATCTATACATTCCTTAGCCTTTTCATATCGGTCTCGGGCTGCAAATCTGTGATTGATCGTCAGGATGTTCGTCCGCGAGTGCTGCGCGATGTTCCGGCGCGCGTGCTGGCGTACCGGCTGGAACCGGATGTCGATTCTCCTCGCCAGCAGGTTGAGGATCCCGGTGAGAAACTCGAGGCGATTCAGAAAGATTTCTCTTCGCGGCGGACGAACGATGCGTTGATACGCACCGTCAAGTCACCTGACGGCAATCGAGTGCTGGCCCTTTACGGAACAGACGAGGAACCAACATCGGCTTTTCGGATCGACCTTTATAGTTCAGATGGTCAGTTTCTACGGAACCTTAGTCCACCAACGTTGTCGTGCGTCTTTCCCGAAACTGTCGCGTGGTCGCCCGACAACAATCTGGTGACCTTCATTGCGCACAAACGTGCGATGCCAAGTCCGAGTCCGACGCCGCCTGTTGTAATTGAGGAACCGTCCGCATCCCCTCAGCCGTCAGCGTCCATAGCGCCGACCTTTGCTCCCGTAGCTGCGTTTCAAACGGAACAGATCTACGTTTGCAATCGCGATGGCTATGACTTGAAACCAATAACCTCGCGTGAGGGATTGATTTATTTTGCGTTTGCGTGGGCTCCTGACAGTCATGCGCTGGTCGCCCTCGCTTGCAAAGAAGCGGAATGGGATGCGCGAGAACGACAATCGAAACTGCCCGTTGGTCGACCGCGCCTGTTAACACCCGATGGTCAGGAACGACTACTTGATGATGGTTTGGCGGAAGCATTGCCCGTTTGGTCGCCCGATGCTTCGAAAGTTGCAACTGCTTTCGAAACAGACGTGGCAATCTACGATGCTGCGACGGATAAGCCTACGCAAGCGCGATTGCCGATGCGCGATCAATTGATAGCAGCGTCGGTAGTTTATGAGCAGAAAGTCGCCGCCAAGAAAGCGCAACAGGGAAACAGGGAAAGCAACAATGCGGCGGCCGCACCGTCGCCGTCTCCAGTGGCCCAGGTTGCGTCGCAGGGTGTTCCCGCTTCATTCAATCCGATTGTTCGGCTGGAGTGGGTGGCGCCAGAGAGACTTTATTTTCAGACGGCTTACATTCTTGTGTTGCCGAACGAAACGATCAGTACTTTCCCACGCTGGCATCTGTTGCAGTTGAGCGCACAGGCCGCGGTTTTGAAGTAGGAACAAACCGGTCCACAGGAGCAGGAGCAGCCATCAGGCGCAGGACTAACTACTCCTCCTTTCCTGCTCCTGCTTGCTGCTCCTGCCGCGTGAAATTAGTCGATGTAATCTGTGAGAGTTTTGTGGATCTGCTTATCGGTTCCGTGGTTCTTAATAGAAGAGTCCCGCCAACGTTTGCGTGTTGGCGGGACTCCCTTCTTTTGAAGGATGAGGATTAGTTCGCTTCGCGCATCCTCTGTGTTGGTTCGAGGAAGATCGAGTCATAAACGCCGCGCATCTTGAAATTGCACATTCGGTAGAACGTGTGCGAGCGTTTGTTCTCTTCATTCACCAGCACACAAACCACATTGGTGCGAGTGAGCAATTGATGGCCAAGTTGACGCAAGCATTTCCGTCCCAACCCTTTGTTACGATCGATCGGGTTGACCCAAACGCCTTCAAGATAAACGACGTCAGGGGTGTCAGCCTGGATGTCAGCCTTGAACATCAGTTCGCCATCTTGTTCGAGCACCCAGATGCGGCCCATCTCGATGCGACGCAGACATCTGGCGCGGAATCCTTCCGGGTCGATCTCCAGCGGGTTCATGCCACTTTCTTCTTCTGCCATCACGGCTTGGATTGGCGCGATTTTGTCGAGATCCTCGCTTGTCGCGAGTCGAAGTCCTTCAACTTCTTCGCGAATCTGCATCGCGCGGCGTAGTTCAAAGAGCAGCTCCCGACACGCAAGACGCATTTCCTGTCCCGCGTCAGCATAGTAGTTCCAGAATGCTTCTATTCTGCCTTTCTCGCCGAGAACGATGTGGGTGCGTTGGAAGGTTTGGGCCAGTAATCCGAATTCCAGATTCGCTCGATCAGTGCGTGCATCGAGCAGGATTGCATGGCCAATCAATGCGACACCTTCCAAACGGCCTTCGGAATTGCGGCAGCCGTAGAACGTGCCGCGATTGTGTGGGCTGCTGAAACCGTTGTCGCGGATCAGGCCGGCGATACAAACCGTATGCACCGGTTGCTCTGCTAAGAAGGCGAGCACTTCGTTCCGGTCGTCTTCTTTGAGTTCGAAGACGTGGACAGTAACGTCGGCTTCCGGAATGTATGGAGTGTCCGCCATGACTTCGGTCATCAATGCATTTAGCGTAGGGGCTTCGACCTGTCTCATGTTTCGCTCCGATGTGGTGGTGGGTTGATTCATCGTTTCTTGTCTCCCTTTGCTCGTTTAGTAACCCAGGTAATCAACTCCGTCATCCACTTCGATTTCCATGGAGGTAGTTAGGTCGCCATCCAAGGCAGCCGATTGCGCCTGGACGTAGGCATCGCCGAGCAGGACTCCATCGCCCAGCAGTACGCCATCACCCAGCAGCACACCGTCACCTAGCAGCACGCCATCACCAAGCAGCACGCCGTCGCCAAGTAACACGCCGACGCTGCATAAGATTTCCCCATCGCCAAGCAGAACGCCGTTACTGGTAACGATTGAGTCGCCCAGCAAAACGCCATCACCAAGCAGAACACCATCTCCCAGCAACACACCATCTCCCAGCAACACACCATCACCGAGCAACACACCTAAGGCGTAAACCTTTTGATATTTGGTTATCAGGTTTAAGCCTTTGGCGAACCTGCGGTTAAGGAGAATTCCTTGCGACCAGGGAAATGTGTACCCGGCAATGGTGGTCTGGGGTGTCGGGGCTGCAGAATTCAACAACGAAGAGTTGAGCAGCGTTGTAGAAAGAAGATCGGTTCGAACAACTTTCGCCAGACGGATACAACCTTCGACGTTGATCTCGCCAGCGCCCTGCTCGAATGTGTTAAAGCCCGCGAGTTGCTGAGCCGTGTATTGCATGATCATCTTGACCATGTTTGGCGTCAGCTTATCGTTCATGTCGAGCATCAAGGCGGCGGTACCGGCCACGATTGGTGCGGCCATGGAAGTACCGTTCAGGAACATCTGACGACGGTTCTCCGCCTCGCTGACGCCGGCATCAAGTGACGGGTTTTCAGTAACGAGGAGATTCGCGTCCGATTGTGCGGCGATCAGTTTGTTACCCGGAGCAGCGAGGTCTGGTTTGATTAGGTTGTCGAAGTGCTTGACGCCATCGGCATCTGTCCAGAAGCCACGAGTTGGTCCACGGGAGCTATAGCTCGCCATCACATCATCTGCGCGGCTGTTTGTTCCGAAGGTATTGGCGGCGCCAACTGTGATTGCCGACGGCTCAATACCTGGTGAATGAATGTGACCATACAGTTTGGCGCCGGCGGAATTCTTTCCGTTATTACCGGCAGCCGCGACAACTACTACACCTGCGTCAACGAGAGCACGAACAGCCTTACAGACTGGATCGTTCTGGTACGAATCGACGGCCAGCGTGCCCAGGCTCATGTTGACCACTCTGATGTTGTGGGTTGTGCGGTTGGCAAGCAGCCAGTTAAGTGCATTCAATAGAGCCGAAACTGAGCCAACGCCGGTGCTGTTTAGAACCCGAAGGTTGATGATGTTGGCGTTTGCCGCAATGCCCATGTACTTGCCGTTCGCGATGCGGCCGTTTCCAGCAGCAGTCGCAGCGACGTGTGTACCGTGACCGTAAGGGTCGTCTACGCGGTTTTCACCGGTAAAATCTTTGCTATAGACAAGACGCGAGTTGCCGTTCACGGAAAGGAAAGATTTGTGACTTGGGTCGATACCAGAATCAAGAATCGCTATACCGATTCCGGTGCCATCCAAAGCGTAGGTTGTAGTTCCGCCCAATAGGTTGGTTTTCGTCTGCATGCGGATGGCGTCGGTGCCCGTTGTGGTGGTGACGTGGCCGAACGCGCGGACCTGCTTGTCGGCGGAGACGTGCTGAACCAATCTGCTCTTAGCAAGTGCCTCGATCGCGTTGACAGGCATGTCGGCTTGAACAACACCGAGGTTGTTCATCCGTGCAGTTACTTGAACTCCATAGCGTTGAAAGAGACTGGTTAACTCAGCGGTGCGGGTGTTATCCACTGAAAGGATCACGGTTGCGCGCTGTTTGGCAGATGCGCTCTGAATCAGTTGAGCAATGTCGCCGGAGAGTTTGACGCCCTGGAAACCGTTTCGGTTCTCGGTAGCGTCTTTGTTTTCGCCAGTCTCATCAGCGGAATCAACCTCAACTTGCTTGAACAGTATGTCGAGAGCTGCGTCTGAAGCGATGTATTTGTTGTAAGCGATGCGCGAGGTTGAACCGATAACGCGCAGCTGGCTGTCAGCAATTGCTTTTTGGACTATAGCGGAAACCCGACCGGAGGCGCGCTCTCCTAGAAACTGGTGCAGTTCATCAACGTATAGAATCGAATTCCGAGCGCGCGTTACTTCGGCGACGACCGTGCGAACGCGGCTTTCAATTTCACCGGCGCTTGCGCCGTTGAATAAGCTATAAACGTCCAACGCGAACACCTGCGAATTGCGAAGGTTCTCCGGCACATTGCCGTCGACGATACCTTGCGCCAAGCGTTGAACGATGGCGTTCGCATTCAAGCTGCTCTCGCTGATCAGAACCGGATTGTTCTGTCGGCCGTTCGACAGGATGTCGATAACGGGTTTGACTGCAGCGTTGTCCGAACCGGCTTCAAGCTTTCCTTCGCGGGCTAATTTGGTGAGGTTGCGAAGGTACGAGGGTGCCGTTTTCCTGTTAGCCGATGTGTTCGTTTGCGCCGCTGCTCTGTCCATGAGCAGGATGCCTGAACACATTGAAAAGACTAAAGAGAGAATTGTAACGAGCGAGACAATAGGCTGTTTCCACTTCTTGTTCATCGGGCGACTCCGGGAGGTTTCCATAAATTTTTTATTGACGACCGCACGATCGCTTGGCCCTGCTATCGCACCCCCCATGCCAGTGCGGTTAGTACTTAAACTTCGCCGTTTTACTTAGGTTATTGGCGTTCGCGTCGAGCAACGCCGGCTCGTGAGGTCAATCAGATAGACCGACCAGGTCACTTTTGACCGAGGCCTTTCGGTCAAGTTGGAGAGAAAAGCGCGCGCGGCTATCAGATCTCAGCTGGAGCTTCTCAAAGGCTGCCAATCTCAGATCTCAGATTGGAGATCTCAAAGGTTCCGAATCTCAGAACCTCAGGGGCCTGCCGCGCGGGTGAGAATCACTGAGCGGATTGCGTCGGCGCTTCGCATTTGAACATCCCCACCAGACGTCACACGCGTTCCGACGTTGCATCAGAACCCTCGCCCGCACGGCGAGGTATTAGTAGCTGCTGACAGACCTCAAAGCCCAGACCTCAAAGCCCAGACCTCAAAGCCCCGATCTCAAAGCTCAGACCTCAAGGCTGGGACCTCAAGGCTCAGACCTCAAAGCTCAGACCTCAAAGCTCGGACCTCAAAGCTCAGACCTCAAGGCTCGGACCTCAAGGCTCGGACCTCAAGGCTCGGACCTCAAAGCTCGGACCTCAAAGCTCGGACCTCAAAGCTCGGACCTCAAAGCTCAGACCTCAAAGCTCAGACCTGAAAGCTCAGACCTCAAAGCTCAGACCTGAAACCCCAGATCCTGTTCCAGATCCCTAAGTCTCAGACCTCAAGTCTCAAATCTCAGATCTCAAGTTTCAAATCTCAAACGTGAGACACCAGGTTGGAGTTTTGCGATCAGATGTGAGATGAGGCTCAACATCACCGACGCTTCCGATCTACACCGCGCCGAACTGTCTAACTTCCCTCATGACTCAAGAGGTAAGGTAGAAGGCCTCACCTTGACGGCGCGACGCAGACTGCTGGGCGATTGACCGATGGCACCGACCCTCACCTCACATCGGATAGCAAAGGAGCACCATCTGCTGTGAGGTCTGCGTTTTATCTGACAGGGCGCATTAGACGACACCTGACACGGGGAAGTCCTTATAAAACCCTCAAAGAGTTGTCAGATTGTTCTCAATGAAAGAGACACACCAGCGAGGACTTTTACACCGGAACAATTTTGTAACATTTAATACGTTGAAAACTGTTTAACTGTCTGGTAGGATCCCCTCTCCCCCAGGCCTTCGAAGGTTTACCGCAATGCCATAAACCCATCGGTTTAATCAATCGCGCTAAGCCACTCTCATTTCAAGCAGTCGGTGGAGTCGCCCAATGAAGCGTTTTTTTCACCCGATGATACTGAGCGGCCTTTGCGCGCTCACACTCATTCTCCTCGTCTGGCCGTTATCCCCCAGAGTTCAAGCGGATTCTTCTTCGGATTCGCTTGGCCACAAAGTTTCCAAGGAAGTCCTGCAAAAAGTCTCGAGCGGACATGGCTCCGAGCAGGTGAGAGTCATAATCCAGCCGATTGGTATGTGGGATACTGCCCTCGATGCGACGGTTGAAGAAGCGGGCGGCACTAATGTCCGCAGCTTTCAGAATTTTCGACTTCGTGTCGTCACTATCTCAGCCAACGCCGCAGTCAACCTGGCTGCCCGACGCGACGTCGCTTACGTTTCATTAAACCGCGAAGTGAGATCTCTCGGTCACCTATCTGCCACGACCGGTGCGGATCAAGTGCGCGTCACGAGCGGAACGAACGCCAACGGGTTTGACGGAACAGGAATTGGCATCGCAGTTGTCGATTCGGGAATCGACAACGCCCATAAAGCGTTTCTTGATCGATCGAACAATGTCCGCATCGTCTATAACCAGGATTTTACCGGCGAAGGTCGCATCGATGATCCATACGGCCACGGCACACACGTCGCGGCCCTGGCCGCGGGTAACGGTCGCATCTCAAATGCTCAATACGTTGGTGTTGCACCGAACGCGAACATTCTGAACCTGCGGGTATTGAACTCCCAGGGCATCGGCACAACGGGCGGAGTGTTGCGGGCGCTCGATTGGATTGCGACTAATCGGGAACTCTACAACATTCGCGTTGTGAATATGAGTTTGGGCATGCCCGCGATCGACTCCTATCGAAACGATCCTGTTTGTCGTGCCGTTCGTCGTCTTGTCGATTCCGGGATCGTAGTTTTTGCTGCTGCGGGAAATAACGGGGCCGATGCAAACGGAGATCGGTTGTACGGGCATATTCATTCGCCGGGAAATGAACCTTCAGCGATTACTGTGGGCGCGTCCAATACGTTCGGCACCGATAGTCGTTCAGACGACGGCGTCGCTTCATTCAGTTCTCGTGGGCCAACGCGGAGTTTTTCGGTGGACGCAAACGGCATCGTGAATTACGACAATCTCGTCAAGCCTGATCTCGTTGCTCCCGGCAATAAATTAATCCAAGCTCAAGCGGCGAATAATCTACTCGTCAATCAGAATCCGGCTCTCGATGCGGGCGTCAGTCCTGTCGACAATCGCAAGATGATGTACTTGAGCGGTTCGTCAATGGCGACTCCGGTCGCCGCCGGCGTGGCTGCACTAATGCTGCAAGCCAATCCCACGCTTTCACCGAACCTAATTAAGGCTTTGATGATGTACACCGCTCAGCCTTTAGCGGGGTTCAATATGCTCGAACAGGGCGCAGGCCAGGTGAACGCTGCCGGCGCAGTTAAATTAGCCGAATTGGTACGTCACGATTTAACTTCAACCACTGCCGTAGGTGAACCGTTACTGACTACTAACGATCTGCCCGTACAAGAGACTACGATTGGTAATCACACTTTCACCTGGTCGCGAGGAATCATCCTTAACTACACGTATGCAGCAGGCTCAGATTTGATCACCAAGTACCAGGGCATCTATCGAATCGGAGGTGTCCTTGGAGACGGAATTGTCACGGGTGATGGGGTGGTTTCGACGGATCCGACCGTGTTGTCTGACGGTATAGTGACGGGCGACCAAATACTCACGAGCAACGGAATAATCACCGGTGATGGAATACCGTTCCTCGCCGTGGCCAATCTGATTGGTGGCAACTTGCTGGATGGTCAGCTTCTCGGTAACGGAATAGTTACAGGCGACGGCATAGTTACAGGCGACGGTATTATTACCGGCGACTTTGTAGCAATAGCCCAATCAGCCACGATGAATGGCGACGAATCTACGACGATGGCCGCCGAACCAGACGACGGCTTTGATTGTGTGGATTATTGACGCGCAAGGGGCATTAATAGTTGGTAGTACTTCGGCGTTAGGCATTACCCTCTCCGACATGCAATTCGTTCTTTTGCGAGACATCAGATAGCTGTCGACGCTGGTGTCGAAACCTGAACTAAAACACGGTGGAGTCGCCCCAAAGAAATGAGTGCGGCAGATGTTGGACCATTGAATCGACGCAGAGCGGCGCGGATCTACATGTGGTCGTTGGTTGTGGTTGGTTCCGCGATTATTCTGATTTCGATCCTGAAGCTTCCTGTTAAGGAGGTCGATCTACAGTTCGGCGTACTCACGCTCCTGGTGATCGGGAGCTCGTTGATCGCCGTCAGGATCCCGAAGGTCAGTGGCCGAATCACAGTCGCAGACACGTTCATTTTCCTCGCGCTGTTTCTGTACGGTGGCGCTTCGGCAATCTTGATGTCAGCGCTTGAAGGCGTTTGTACTACGCTGCTGATAAGCAAACGGCCGCGTACGATCCTCTTTAATTCTGCGATCCTCGCTAGCTCGACTTTTCTGACGGTAACAGCCCTAACCACCATTATCGGCCCGCCAACGCAGATCATCCGCAGTGGTTTTTCGGCCAGTTTTTTCCTGGCAATTTGTGTGACTGCCGTGGTCCAGTACGTAGCAAACAGCGGTTTGATAGCAATCGAGAAGTCGTACAAGGTTGGCGAATCGATCTGGCAAACATGGAAGACTTATTACCTTTGGACCGCGGTCACGTATTTCGCGGGAGCGTCGGCCGCTGCGATTGTTGCCAGTCTTATTAAGACGTATGGCTTCTACGCTGTAATCGCTACGTTACCGATTGTCTTAATCATCTACTTCACCTACCAGATTTATCTAAAGAATATCGAAGCCTCAGCCATTCAAACGGACGTTGCGAGACGCCACGTCGAAGAGCTCTCGACGTACGTTGCGGAACTGCAGCGCTCAGAAGAAGCTCGCGGTCAATTGTTGTTGCGAGCTCAGCGAGCGCGCATTGAGGCTGAAGCTGCGAATCGAATCAAGGACGAGTTTCTCGCGACGCTTTCACACGAGTTACGAACGCCTCTTACATCGCTCCTGGGATGGGCATGTGTACTTCGCGGTCCAGAGCGAGACGAAGCTTTGTTGAATCAGGGTCTTGAAGCGATCGAACGAAACGCCCGCGTTCAAGCGCAACTCATTGACGATCTCCTGGACGTTTCGCGAATTGTCTCGGGCAAGCTCCATCTTGATGTCCGGCCATTGGATATTTCGTCTGTGATTCAGGCGGCGATTAATGTCGTGCGGCCCGCGGCAGATGCAAAACAGATTACGTTGGATTATTCCGCGCAACCCGGTCTCGGAGCGATCTCGGCAGATCCCGCACGTCTGCAGCAAATCGTGTGGAATCTACTATCGAATGCAGTGAAGTTCACGCCGTATCGCGGGTCGATCAAGGTACGACTCGAACAAGAGGGTCCGCATGCGAAAGTGACCGTGCACGATAACGGACTGGGTATTGAACCCGAATTCCTGCCGAGTGTATTCGATCGTTTTCGTCAGGCGGATAGTTCTACGACGCGCAACTTTGGAGGCCTGGGTTTAGGGCTGGCGATCGTCAGACATCTTGTCGAACTTCACGGCGGAACGGTTTGGGCCGACAGCGAAGGAGGCGGTAAAGGCGCAACCTTCTCCGCGATGTTTCCGCTGCTACCTGAACCGACACCAGCTCCGCTTCATGTAAGCAGCGAGACCAATGGTTTTGACAAGCATACGTTGGAAGGATTGCGCGTGTTGTTGGTCGACGATGAACCGGAGGCGCGCCAGGTCATCAGCACTGTAATCAAGCGTATGGGTGCGGAAGTGAAAGCTTGCGAATCAGCTGGTGAAGCTCTGGCGACACTGGTTGAATGGCGGCCTGATGTTTTAATGAGTGACATCGGGATGCCTGGGGAAGATGGTTACAGTTTGATTGGAAAAGTCAGATCACTCCCGCGTGACCAGGGTGGCGCAACTCCCGCCGCCGCACTGACTGCCTATGCCCGCGATGACGATCGAAAACGTGCGCTCGACGCCGGCTATCAACTGCACATCGCCAAGCCCGTAAGTTCGACGCAACTTGTCATGCTAATCGCGCGGCTGGTGGGTCGTACCGTCTAACCCTCATTTTTATCTACACAGCTCAGTCGATTCCGGCAGGGATCGGCCTACCTCTTCCCGAATAACCGCTACCAATGCGGCCTTAATCTCAATTTTAGAAAATTTAAGACGGGCTTAAGGACTTCTGCGCGTCAACCAATAAAGATTAGCTCGCCCCCGCAACTCACGAACCGGCGAGCTACGAAAATGGTCAGAAGTCGATCAACCAAACGGCTGGCGCTACTTATAGCGATCGTTTTTCTATCAATAAGTGCTTGGAGCTTTTGGAAGGCTTATGCGGCTATTAAAACTTGGACCGGCGCGGGTATTTCCAATCCTGATCCCGCTTTTAGAAACAATTCTTGGACGAACCGATTTAATTGGTCTGGTAATGCTGTGCCTGTGGCGGG
>Ga0207701_10006616_pt1 | contig 11555 bp, 9 predicted proteins | sample KBSSwiSSwithPhiX_FD_184294 | JGI IMG/M metagenome (GOLD analysis project Ga0207701, IMG submission 184294) | Switchgrass rhizosphere bulk soil microbial communities from Kellogg Biological Station, Michigan, USA, with PhiX - S5 (SPAdes) (version 2) | ecosystem: Environmental > Terrestrial > Soil...
GCTGCTCGGCCCCTGGTCGCAGTGGGATTATGACACGCGCCTGCAAATCGTTCGCCTGCTCGCGGAAAATCCGGACGTTCAAATGGCGTACCCGGACCATTTTATTTACCGAGCAATCGGGGATGCGGAGCTGGGCGAGCCTGGTGCGATGGACGCCCTGATCGCGCTCAGGCTGTCGCGTCACGTGCAATTTGCCGACAAAGCGAACGGCTGCGTGCTAGCCGAACGCGCGGCAAAAGCCGGCAATGACGCTGCTGCGCGCCGCCTGGATGAGTGCCGTGCGAGATAAAAGGTGGTGAGGCCGCCGAGCTTTGAAGTTGGCGCTGTCAGCAACGCCCGCTATTGGCCCAAAGCGGACGTGACGATTGCTGCGGAAGCCCGTTTCTGGCCTTTAGCAGACATTAGCTAGTGTGGCGCACCCAGAGTTTGATGTCGTTTCGGGGTAAATCGGACAAAAAACGCATGGGTTTCGTCGCCGCCTGAAAAGGATGCCGGATGGGCTGGCTAAAGATTGCTCTTGGCGTTGTCTGCTTCGGCTTAGGCGGTGCCTGCATAATCGGGGCCATCGCGGTGTTGATCTTTGGTGCTGTGTTTGAAGCCTCCATGACTGGAATGCTCGGAGCCCTGTTTCTGTTCTTTGCGTTCTTGTTGTTGCGGAGGGTACGCTGGCATAATGACTGACGATTTGAAATGTCCGCTATTGGCCCATAGCCGACATTTCGTTTTGCACTGCATCTGTCCGCTTTTGGGGGTAAAGTAGACATATCCGTTTGCGCGAGTCCGCTTTTGCGGTCGCTATTGGGGGTAAAGCGGACATTGGGCAAGCAACTGCGGGATCACGGCGAGCGGATTCTGAATGAAAGGTGACATGGCGAACCAAGAAGAAGACTCGTCCTTCGCGACGCCTGTCGCGACGTCGTTTGCATTAGGAGGACGTTCCGCTAAGCTATTGGCGGTGATCGATGAAAAAAAATATGGCTATGTGCCACCGTACCGCAGCGACAATGCCAGTTATTGTTATTCTGGCGCTTGCTGGCTGCGCACCCGTTATCACGGCACCCACGAGTTATGACGCGGTCCAGCCGGCTTCAATGACACTTGCCTCGGCGGCCATGGCGCCGCCGATCTCCAACGGTAGCTCACAGGTCATCGATGGATTCATAATCGATACTGGACCCCCGCAGCCGGTCGATCCGCAAGGCCGCTACTACGTCGAATTTCGTGCCCGCTGGATCAACCATACTTACGTTGTCTATGGCCGTCTCGATGCGACCGGCAATCCGCTCGATCAGCATTTCATCGCACTATATCCGCGCAGCGGCGTTCTTGGGCTTGCGGCTGGTTCATTGCCTCTGATTGTTCCGGCGACGACGCTGCCGGTGCCGGGAGACAATGAGGCCGATACGCTCGCGGTCTATCGCCGGACGCTCGACGCCGCTCAATATGAGAAGATCCAGAATTTCGTTTACCAGACTAGATCAAATCCTCACCACTATTGGAATCTCTACACGATCAATTGTAATTATTTTGCGGCTCAAATTGCGACCGCGGTCGGCCTGAAGGTGCCGGTGCTGTATGCGCAGGTTACGCCGCTTTACATAAAGCAACTCGAGTCGCTCAACGAGGAAGGCTCGGCCCACCTTTCTCCTTAACGATGAATCAGCAAGCAAAAGGAAAACCGGGTATTCCCAGTCGGGCAATCCGCGTCGCAGTGATCGGGGCGGGACCATCGGGGTTGACGACGGTCAAGAATCTGCTTGTTGCAGGCGTCCCCGACATTGTTTGCTACGAGGCGACCGATGCGATCGGCGGCAATTGGGTGTTTCGTGAAGATCCGTCGCATTCCAGTGTTTATCAGACGACGCACATCATTTCATCGAAGCGGCTATCGTCGTTCGAGGACTTCCCGATGCCGGACGGCTATCCGGATTTTCCTTCGCATCGGCAGATTTTAGATTATTTCAAGGGATATGCAGAACATTTCGGGGTAATGCCGCACGTCCGCCTTCGTACCCGCCTCGATCGAGCGCGGCGCGATGCTGATGGGCGATGGCGGCTAACACTCTCGCACGACGCCGATATCAAGGAGGACATCGTCGATGCGCTTTTCATTTGTACCGGACACCATTCCGATCCAGTAATGCCGCCATTGGCGGGGCGCTTCGATGGTGAGGTGCTTCACTCCCACGGCTACAAACGCGCTGAACCGTTCCGCGGGAAGCGCGTGCTGGTCATCGGCGGTGGTAATTCAGCTTGCGATATCGCCGTCGAAACGGCGCGCGTGTCTGCTCTTACCGCGATGAGCTTACGCCGCGGCTATCATTTTTTGCCAAAAGTAATATTCGGAATGCCAGCAGACGTAGCGTTCTGGCGGCTCAGGCATTTACCGAAGCCGTTCCGGCAAAAACTTGCCGGATGGCTTGTCCACCTGGCAGTTGGCCGACCCGCGAAATACGGCCTGAGAGAGCGCGATGGCCGACTTTTAGAGATGCACCCGACGTTGAACTCGGAATTTCTCGATGCACTACGCCACGGAAAAATTTACCCCCAGGCCGACATCGCACGCGTCGACGGTCGTATGGTGCGATTTGCGGACGGACGAGCGGATGAATTTGACGTTATCATCATGGCGACAGGCTACCGGATATCCTTCCCGTTCCTCCGGGAGCCCTTAAGCAGCTGGGACAGCCTCCAACCGCCGGCGCTCTATCTGCGAATGATGCCGGCCGATATCGACAATCTTTTCTTCATTGGGCTATTTCAACCGCTCGGCTGCATCTGGAATCTCGCCGATCATCAAGCGCGGATTGCGGCCCTTCAGATCACGGGGAAGCTGGCGCGCCCCGCTGATCTTGGCGCACGCATCGAACGGGAAATCAGGCATCCCCATTGGCGCTACCAACGGTCGGTGCGCCACGCCATTGAGGTTGATTTTTACGAGTTCCGCAAGGCGCTTCTGGCGGAGGTCGCCAAGGCCTAACTGGAGCGACTGGGCGCTTAAAAAAATCCCTTCCGCCCGTCGCCGACAGGCCTGTGACCATCATTATTTTGCTGCAACGTGCCCGCGGTTGCGCTGACTGATGGCCGCAAACCAGGTGACGAGAAATGCGGGCGTCTCGAGAACTGCGCCGGTGTGGATCACGAATAAGCCGAATGCGAAAACGATTGTAATCGCAACATATGGCAGCGACAGCATCCACGGCGTCGTAACTCCGAGGATGTTTGAAAGAACTCCGACCAGGCGAAGCAACGCTGCCCAACCTATGACATAGACGATCGAGAGCACGCGGCTTTGTCGGGTGGTACGGGGCGCGGTAAGGTAGGTAAGCGCTATCACTACGAAGGCAAGCGGGTAGAGCGGCCCAAGCAAACGATCGTGCAATTCGGCGCGAAATCGATTCGGCTGCTCAATATAGGACCGATCATTGGGATCCGGGAATATCAGTTGCCACAGGTAGCGCTCGCGGATCGAATAGTTGACTGCTTGGGGACCGCTAGCAAATTGTGAAAGGTCAAAAGCGTAGCTGTCGAAAGCTACCATCGCCGGATCGCGCTCTTCAGGCTGTTGGCGTTGCAAGATTCCGTTCTGAAGAATCAGGAACGTTCCGTTGTCGCTTTCCACCAACTCGCCGACCTCGGCAATTATGGTGATGCGTTCGTTTGGATTGCGCCGGTCGTCGAGGAAAACTCCGAACAACTGGCCGTTATTTCGGCGTTCGCGAATATGGAACGTTACGCCGCTTTGGATCGTGGTGAGACGACCCGGCTGAACGACGGTGCTAACTACCTGGGCATGGACCTTTGTGACCCAGTCCCGCAACATTCGCAGTCCCTTCGGTGCAAAATATGTGCTGATCACACACACCATTAGCGACACTACAAATGCAACCGACATGAAGGCCCGGAGCAAAAGCCACGGCGACATGCCGGCCGCGTTCATAACGATGATTTCGGAATCGGTCGATAATTTATTGAGCACATGCGTCACCGCAATTATCAATGCGATCGGCGCGATTGTCATGATCAGAAATGGAATAATCAGGCTAGTGATGCCGACGAATGTCAGAATGGTCTGCCCTTCCGAAGTTATCAGGTCGATATCGCGCAGCGCCTGCGTAACCCAAATTACGGCCGTCAGGCTGATGAGCACGACCAAGAACACACCGAATGTGGTGCGGAAAATATATCTGCCAATCGACCCCATCCGTAGCGCCATACTCCGCTGCGACAAGCTGTCAGTCTCCGTGCGGTCCTTCTAAACCGACGCATAGCTCATTTCATCGTAAAATATCCCGCGCAGACTTCAGAATGCTCAAGGCGTGGCGACGTAAAACAGATCGAAGTTACCGTGACGATAGACGCGACTCACGATGTAAGATGGTTTGACGGCTGCGGTTTTGTTTGACTCTGTCCCCGTTTCATGCGCCGCCGCACTGGCGATGAGTGCGTCAGAATAACGGGAAGGAATGGCCACGTAGGCAGGATCAGTGCCAATGCGCCGCCAACATTGATCGATGCTGTCTACCTGGAGGGCATGACCATGACTATAGAACTGCGCAGAGTACGGACGGGGCCCGACAAACACTAGTGGCGCATTAGATTGCGAGGGTTGCCCTTTTGACAAAACGGTTGCGGAAAAAGAACCCCTATTTGCTCTGGCCTGATCGTACGCCATCACCAGTGCCTTGAGTGACCTGCGCTCCATATGGAAAGGCTCGCCGTTATAGATCGCCAGGCGGCACACCAACAGCAACGTGATCAGCATGCCGACACTGAGCAGTTGGTTGACCGCACGGCCTTGTCGTCGTTGCTGCGCCAGCCAGGTGCCGGCCAGGATGGCGGCGGCGGGTATCCCCGGCAACACATAGGCCATCGTAATGTTGCGCGCGGCGGTGAACAACAGCAGCGGCGTGAAAGCCCAGGCCAGCAGATAGCTTTGCCAGGCGCGTTCGTCAGACCGCAATGCAGGAATATTCACAGCGGACACCATTGCAGCCGATGCCTGGTCTTTGCGCTTGCGCCAACGCCACGCGGCGATTGGCAGCAGCAATGACCAGGGCAACGTGTCGATGAAGGCAAACGCCCAGATGGTACCGATCGGAAACGTGTGCGCGTGTCCGTAACGGTCACCCTGCCAGTTGGGCGTAACGAAGCGGTGCCAGTGTTCGCCAATCAGGAAATACGCAAGAAAGCCTGGCGTGCGTTGCTCGGCGATCCAGTACCATGGCAACGTGATCACGAGCGTCCCCAACATACCAAGAATCCACGGCAGACGGCGCCAGACGTCGAGCCAGCGGCGGTTGTATATCGTCCAAAGGAAGAGCGGCGTCCCCGCTAGCACCAAGGCCACGGGTCCCTTCGCGAGCAAGCCGATAGCGAGACCGCCGAAGAATAGCAGGGCAGCGAGCCACTCGGAGCCACGTGAGCCCGCCTTCGTTTTTTCCAGTGCAAGCCAGAAACCGGTCATCGCCAGTGAGGTACCGACAGTCAATTCGATGTCGGTCATCACAGCGCCGGCCGAGATAAAGTAAAGGGCGCTGGCGGAAATCACCGCCACCGTCGGCATGGCGGCATCGCGATCGCGGCGTCCTGACAGGGCCCAAACCAGAGCTATGATAATCAGCGAGGCAATCCAATGGGGCAATCGCGCAGCGAATTCATTTACTCCGAACACCTTGAAACTGATTGCAGTCAGCCAGAATGAAAGTGGTGGCTTCCCCCAGTACGGCACGCCGTAGTCGAACCACGGCGTGACCCAGTCGTTCAACTCCGCCATTTTGCGGGCAATCTCGCCGTAGCGGGCCTCCGTGGTGTCCATTAGTGGCACCAGAGCCATGCCAATCGCGCGGGCTAGCAGCGTCAATGCAACCAAGATCGGAACGGCGCAGCGAAGGAATTTCGTGGAATCAATGTTCATTCAGGGAAACTTGCGCGCGACGTTCACTATTACCAAAGGTTCACAGCGATCAACGACGTGACCGCGCTGGCTAGCGGGCGGCACTTGAACACCTGGACAGCGCCGTCTCTCCACTCCGAACCTCTCCCGTAAACTCGCAAAGCCCACACTGCAATTAGTTATCATAGCGCCAAATATCCGGGCGGAAACCTGCTTCAGCGCCAAAGGCGATGAAGCCAAAGCCATTGATCCGGATGCTCTCGCACCCATCCCTCGACGATCGACATAATCGCTTGCATGGTGCCGGCGACGTCGATTTCGCCATCGACGTCTCGCGGCGGATCGATCGGACCGGTCACCTCGACGCGCAGGCGCTGATCCGGCAAGCGGATGGTTCGAATGCCCAATATCGGCCATTCGAGCGTGCGGGCGAGCCGAGCTAACGCTGGGGTCACTTTGCACGATCGGCCGAAAAACCGGACGTCTATCCCATCAGCAATGTGCTGGTCCACCATGATCGCGATACAGGCGCCGCGGTCTACCGCACTCTTCAACTTGAATGTTGTGTCGCCATCAATGGGAATGTAGGTCCCAGGGCGAGCCTGGGCGAGAAAATCGGCGATTAAATCGAGATGCTGTCTCCGCACCGGAACGACGATGTCCAGGCCCAAAATCCTTCCCACCGAAGCGGCAATTTCCCAATTTGCCAAGTGAGCAGTGAAGAAAAGCAGAGGCCTGCGGTCCCACTGTTCGAGACGCCCGATTGTCTCGGCGTCCACGACGATCTTTCCATCTGCGTTATTATGCAGGTCGACATCGCAGATGCTGTCCATGTGTACGATTTCTGCGCAAACCCGCCCGTAGTTGTCCCAAACACCTCGCAATACGTGTTCGATCTCGGCGGCTGACTTCTCGGAGAACGCGGCGGCTAGGTTTTCGCGCCCAACCCTGTGCTCTGGAATCCAGGGGCCGAACGTCCGCATGATGGAACTAGTGATGGCGGCAGCGCGCTCGGGATTGAGCCGCCTAAGGATGAACATGCCCCATGACACTGCTTGCGCAGCGATTCCATTACGGTCAGGCGAACGACTAGTTTGTGCGTGGGTAATTCTGACCCGCGGATTGGCGGTCGAAACCCGTGCAACCAGGACATCCGTAAAAAGTCGGAAGGATCGCAGCCGATCTTCCCTCACGCCGAAGCGGACGTAATGATCTTGCGCCAATGTGATGGTTTCGCCACTGCGGGCGCGTAGAACGCACCGCGACACCAACGCTCTGGTCTGTCCGCCTACGCCAAACTTTCGGACCTTGAAAAGGTAGATTTGATCAATGGCTGCGTACGTGATGCGCCCACGACCGCGTGGGTCTTGCCACTCCACGGCACCCGGTTCCATCCGGTAAGTCCGTTCGGGGTGGCGCAACCCAAGCCGAAAGGTGTGCTGCAAACTGGCCATAGCGAAACGATTTAATCCGGTACCCACAGGGGCGGTTCAGCCCTGGTGCCATCAGCGACAAATGGACCCGGCCTCCCCATTTACGGAGCCTGAGACAGCAGCCGCCGTTGGCGCCTCATTTAGTCTAGGAACCCCGTACTCATTTGACATGATCAAAGCCATGTTCCAATGTTATTCGACGTCCGGTTGGGGGGAGTAATGACCGAAGAAATCACTCGCAGAAAGCTCTTTGGGAAAATCACTGTTACGATCGCTGGTGCGGCCGTCGTGCTGGCATTGCCAGAGCGTTGGGTCAAACCCATGATCGAATCCATCGTAACACCGGCCGATGCTGCCTTTACGCCGCCCCCCACGACGACTACGACAACAACGACTACGACAACAACGACTACGACAACAACGTTAGGCCCTTCATAGCCCTTGTGCAGTGACCCATCCATGCCACGGGATTGGGAGCAATTTAGCGTCTGAGATCAGCTTGTCGCTTCTCGTCATTACGCTCTGCAACCGCTCGGTAGAACTGTGGCACCCGCCGGATTGGGAACGTGATCTCCGCATTTTGTTTGGAGCTTGCGCACCCTCGTCAGCCAAGCTCTGTGCGCGGCTCACGCTTACCGCTGCGGATGACGGCTCCTTCGCGATCTTTGAAGACAGCGGGCCGGCGATTGAAGCGTTGAGCCGGGACGATGCACTGCTTCACCTTTCGGAGATCGTCACCAGACGACTCGCTGAACACGTCGATACTGGTGTGTCGCTGCATTCCGGTGTGGTTGGATGGAATGGCCGATCCGTACTGATTCCGGGCAACTCCGGCGCCGGCAAATCGTCACTCACTGCTTGGTTCGTCAGCAGAGGCTTCGACTATGTGACCGATGAGCTCGCCGTTCTCGACGGTGAAGCAATTGTCGGCTTTCCGCGTTCGTTGATGCTGAGACCCGGTGCCGATACGGCCGTTTCACAGTTTCCGCGGTTTGCCGAATTCACGATGCGTCAAGCTGGGTCAGCCTTGATGATCCAGCCGGAAAATCCGGCCATCGCGCGGCTCGGGGACCTGCCATGTGGCCTCATCATTTTCCCCGCGTTCAAACCCGGCGTTAGTCTCGCGATCGAGTCGATCAGCCCAGCAAAGGCCTGCGTTCGACTAGCAACTTGTACTGGTAATACTCATAACCTCGCCGATGGTTGGTTTGCGGCAGTTAATAGGCTCGTCCGGCGCGTTCCCGCTGTTGAACTTACCTATGGCGCTTTCACGCAGCTCGACGACGTCGTCGATACGCTCGCGAAGTTGGTCCTGGACGGCGGCATGGATGGCGCCCAGGCCCGGCGGTTTTTGGCGGCTTTTTCCGGATCCCAGATGAAGTCGAACGCTGCCCCGATTGCCCCGGTAAAACGCCATCCGGTTCCCGCTCCGACGCCGCGCCGGGGAACACCCAGGCTGACAATCGGTATGGCGACCTATGACGACTACGATGGGGTGTATTTTAGCCTGCAGGCGCTCCGGCTGTATCACCCGGAAATCGTCGACGAAAGCGAGTTTATCGTGATCGACAACCATCCGACGGGGGCATGCGCCGACGCGCTTAAGGCGCTGGAGCACCACATTCCGAACTATCGCTACATTCCAGAATCCACCCGCTCTGGCACCGCCGTGAAGGGACGCGTGTTCGAAGAAGCAGCCGGTGAGTTTGTGCTATGTATGGATTGTCACGTCTTTGTCGTGCCTGGCGCGGTGGCTCGGCTGCTTCGCTATTTTTCCGAGAACCCGGCAACACCCGACCTTCTTCAAGGACCGCTGCTGGGGGACAACCTCAAAAGTGTTTTGACACATTTCCGGCCGGAATGGAGCAGCGGCATGTTCGGCGTATGGGATGATAATGGCCTTGCAGCCGACCCCGATGCTCCGCCATTCGAGATTTCAATTCAGGGAATGGGCTTGTTTGCCTGTCGGCGCAGTGCCTGGCCTGGTTTCAATGAGGCATTTCGCGGCTTCGGTGGCGAGGAAGGATACATTCATGAGAAGTTTCGCCGGGCCGGCGCGCGTACATTGTGTCTGCCGTTCTTGCGTTGGGTTCACCGCTTCAACAGGCCGACGGGCGTGCCCTATCGTAATATTCTTGAAGACCGCATTTGGAACTACCTGGTCGGCTTCCGTGAGTTTGATTTACCGACAACGGAGATGGAGGAGCATTTCCGCGGGCTGATTGGCGAACCAAGGGGCGGCGAAATCATTGCTTTTCTCAAACAGAGAATCGGCCAGTCCGGACGCAACTAGGTTTCAACAGAACTATTTGATGGAATTTGCACACCTGCCGGTGCGATGTAGAGGGCGTCTTCAAGAACGAGGTTATCGATCGCCTCTATAACGTCTGTCCGGACTGCATCTTCGGTGCCCGGGTACGAATTGACGAGCAATTCAATGATCTCGGCCACCGAACGCCGCCCGTCGCACAGATGCCATACGAGGGCAGCGCTTTCATTTAGATAGACGACTCTCTTCAGCTGGTGCTGATAGAGCAGAGTTTCCCCGTCGATCAGTTCAACCTGGAAATCACGGTGCTGATTTGGGATCGCTTCGAGATCTGTCACGGCAAGCTCGTTTGTCACGGAATATCTTTGGCGATTTTTAAACTAGAACATTCGATAGCCAATTTGAAGCGACCCTGCGGTAGATCAATTCAAAATCGGATTGCCCCGCTTCATCAGCCAACGAAACGCTTGTCGACGCCAACCGTGGCGGGCACGATTTTCATCCATAGTCGACATCACGGAACTCTTCCCAAGCAGAAGGCCAGCTAGACCGGTGTAACGCACCGATCCGAGCTCACGCGCAATGCTGGTGCAACGCGGCTCGCGGAAAATGCGCCCAGCAAGCTCAAGACCGGCCACGGCGATGAACCGGGCATTTGCAGCCTTCACCAAGTCCTCAAACCGACTCTCTTCTTCAGGTCCGGCCAGGCCTCGGGCCGATTGGCAGATATCGACGACGTGCTGCAATCTTTCGAAGTGATGTGCGCCACCATGAACGAGCGCGATGAGCAATAATGTGGCCGGAGCTGCAGGTGCGGCCGCAATCACTTCATACGGCAACGATACCACGCGCCGCAGGCTGTCGGCATGAATCAAATCAGTTTGCACCTCGATCATCAGATGCCCATTGTCGCGGTGGACCCATTTCCATTCTTTAGGAGCGTTTGCCGGACTGGCCTCACCCAGATAAAAACCTCGATCAGAGAGCAACGCATTGAAGCGCTGAATTGCTCCCGGTGCGACGAGGACATCTATGTCCCCGAAGTTTCGAAGCGATCGTTCCGGGTAGAGGGCGCGCGCAAAGACCGGTCCTTTAACGACCGCGGCCGGAAGATCGCCAACACAAGCCATCAGGTCGTCGGCTTCGCGAGTCAGCACCAGGGAGAACGCCGTTTTGGCGCGATGCCGTCGGCGTGCAATATCGCGTCCGGTCAAAAAATCAGAATTGTTTGAAAAAGCGGAAAAGTTGCGAAGGAGCGCACCGAGTACCCCGTGCGCGTCCGCCTGCTCGATCAGTTCACTGCAGAGAGTGGGCGTTAGTTGACGTCGCGGCGGCCGGGATCGCGGGCCGAGCGGGTCGGCGGCATGGACAATCCAGTCTGTAACAAGAGACAGGTGGAACCCTCCAAATTCATAAAAGCAATAGCATGGTTGAATTGTAGCTATGCTTTCTTGAGTGCCACAAGGCGATGACAATCGACGCAAGATCGGCCCGGGTCTGAAGGCACGTTCTATTGCGCACCCTTCAAGGGTTGTGGTCCGGCCCTGTGATCTTTCCTCGGCCGCGCCATCGTTCGCGGTTGAGCCAATCAACGAGCTTGGGGTTCAGCCGGTCCGAGCGCGCTGTTTTTCCTCGACGGCGCCATCCCTCGCGGTTGCACCAGTCGACGAACGTGGGGCTTAGCCGCATGAGCCACCACGTCATTTTCGCGAATGGGCCGACAACGACGAGTCCCTGGTTGCGGCGGATGGCCGTGAGCGCCGCTGCCGCTACAGCCTCAGGGGTCGAGCACATGAAGGCCGGCGCCACTGGTGGCGGCCTGTGGGTTTCTGAATCCGCAACATTCTCAAGCATCGGCGTGCGGACAAAACCTGGGCAAAGTGCCGTCACACCGAATTCTTCGCGATAATATTCAGCGCGAAGTCCCAGGGTGAACCCGACAAGTCCGAATTTGCTC
>Ga0207701_10006618_pt1 | contig 11555 bp, 6 predicted proteins | sample KBSSwiSSwithPhiX_FD_184294 | JGI IMG/M metagenome (GOLD analysis project Ga0207701, IMG submission 184294) | Switchgrass rhizosphere bulk soil microbial communities from Kellogg Biological Station, Michigan, USA, with PhiX - S5 (SPAdes) (version 2) | ecosystem: Environmental > Terrestrial > Soil...
CAGCGCGCGGCCGCTCCGCCGGCGAATGCGGAGAAGCGCCCGCCGATGTATCACATGACCGCCAACCAGCGCGTCAGCTTCACCGACAAGGATCACGCCCGCGTGGAGGCGTACTACCTCACCGCGATGGCCGCCGGCGGGGAGAACCAACCGCTGCGGGTGGCTGCGGTCGGCCGGAGTATCGATGACGTCGTTCGCGTGAACGGCCAGTGGCTGATCAAGTCGCGCAACGTCGCGCCGACGGACTGACGCCAGCCATCCCGCGCAGTTCTCCAGCTGAGCAGGGCGCACGCCGCCATGCGTCCGCCGCGATCGGCATCACGGGTTGCTAGACTACAGGACGATCGATGAGCGCGTTGTGCGTGCGTCGGTCGTCTTCCGTCCCATGACGCGCGCCACCCGCCCTGCACGCCGATTCACCGCGACGATCGGACGTGTGGCCGGGCTCTCGGCCGCCGCCGCGTGTTTCATCGGCATCACGCAGCTGCTGGCGCAAGGCACGCGAACGCCGCCGCTCGTGCTCGTCGGCAATCGGGACTATCCCCCTCTCAGTTACATCGAAGACGGCATGCCCCGGGGCGTCGACGTCGACGTTGCCCGGGCCATCGGCCGTGCGATGGGGCGCGAAGTGCGCATCGAGCTCCTCGACTGGCGCGCCGCCCACGAACGCGTCACGCAAGGCTCCGCCGACGGTCTGATCAACCTCGGGGTCAGCGACGCGAGACGTGAGGCCTGGGAATTCACCAGACCCACGATGACGCACGAGTTCCAGCTCTTCGTGCGTGCCAGCGAGGTGGCGATCCACAGCGTCGCCGATTTGTCCCGCAGGAAAGTGGGCGTGGCGCCGGGCGGCTTCCCGGCCGAGTTCCTCGAGACGCAGCCCGGGATTGCGCTCGTGCCGATCCAGAGCTACGACGAGGGGTTCAACGGGTTGCAGAGCGGCCGCCTCGACGCCGTGGCGGCGGATGTGTGGGTCGGGGCGTACATCATTCAGCGTCGCGGTCTCACTGGCATCGCGGTCGCCGGCGATCCTTTCGCGGCGGTGCCCGCCGGCATCGCCGTCAGGAAGGGCAGGACCGATCTCGTCGAGTCGATCGATCGCGCCATTCGAACGTTGGAGGCCGACGGGACTCTGGCCGCCATCCAGACGCGATGGCGCCCGCAGGAAGTCCTGTTCATCCGGCGCGCGAGCTACCAGCGTTACCGCGCGGTCATTGCCGGTGCCTTTGCCCTCGTCATTCTGAGCGCGCTGGGGGGCTGGGTGGTGCTGCTCAAGCGCCAGATGCGTGCGACACAGCGGATCGAGACCGATCTCCTCGAAAGCCGGGAGCGCCTGAGCATGGCGCTGACGTCGGCGGGCATGGGGACCTGGCGATGGACGGCGGCGACCGACACCGGCGTGCGCGACGCCAGTCTGGCGGCGATGCTCGGCCAGGCGGCGGTCGAGAGTGCGACCACGCTGGTGGAATGGTTCGAGCACGTGCATCCCGACGACCGGGACCGGGCGCGGCGGGAGTTCGAGGAGGCGCTGACCACGCGCCGTCCTTTGTCCTCCGAGTTCCGCATCACGCGCGAGGATGGCACGATCCGCTGGCTGCGCGTCCAGGGGAAGCCACACGCGAACGATGCCGGCGAGCTCACCTACGTCACCGGGGTGGCCATCGACATCACCGACCGGAAGCAGGCTGAGGAGGCGCTGCGCGCGTCCGAGGAAAAGTTCGCCAAGGCGTTCGCCGCGAGTCCCGATTGCATTGCGATCACCGACTTCGAGAGCGGCATTGTCGACATCAGTCCGCGCTTCGAGGCGCTCACCGGCTACTCGCGCGGCGACATCATCGGCAGGACGCTCGCCGATCTCGGGCTCATCACGCAGGAGACACGCGACGGCTTCGTGGCGAATCTGCGCGAGACCGGCACTCTTCGTGACTACGAGGTGAACCTGCGCCGCAAGGACGGCGAGATCATCACCGTCGTCGTGTCCGCGGATACGCTCGCCATCGGCGGCCGCCTGCATTTTCTGTCGGTCTCCCACGACGTCACCGATCAGCGGCGTCTCGAGGAGAACCTGCGGCACGCGTCCGAGATCAACCGCCTGTTCGTCTCCGAGCTCGAGCCCGAGCCGCTGTATCAGGCGATCACCCAGTCGCTGCGCGGAGTGCTGCCCATCGATTACGCCGCGGTGATGCTGCGGGACCCGGAAAGCGGCGAGCTGCACCTCAAGGCGCATACCTTCTACGGCTCGACGGGCGTCGCGGCGTCAAATCACCTGAGTGCGGCCGGCAGCGGCCGGACTCCTGCCTCGGTCGCTCTGGAACGGGGCGACGTGTCGGTGTTCACCTACGCCGATCTGAAGGGCTTCGGTCCGGCGGCGGCGCCCCTGCTCGCCGAGGATCTGCGCACGTTGTGTTGTGTGCCGCTGCGCGGCCGGCAGCGCAACATCGGGGTGCTCAGCGTGGGCAGCCGCACCAACGATGCCTGCACCGTGGAGCATGGGCCGCTGCTGCGCGAGTTGTCGAACTACATCGCCATTGCCATCGAGAACGCGCTGAATCACGAGCAGGTGCTCGCCCTGAAGAACCAGCTCGCGGAAGAGAAGCTGTATCTCGAGGAGGAAATCCGCGGCGACCATGACTTCAGGGACATCATCGGGAGCAGCGTCGCCTTGCGCCGCGTGCTGCGGCAGATTCGCACCGTGGCGCCGACGCCGTCGACGGTGCTGCTGCTCGGCGAGACCGGGACCGGCAAGGAACTGCTGGCTCGATCGCTGCACGACCTCAGTCCGCGACGCGACCGCACGCTGGTCAAGGTGAACGCCGCCGCGCTGCCCGCCACGCTGCTCGAGAGCGAGCTGTTCGGATACGAGCGCGGTGCCTTTACCGGCGCGGTCGGCAGCAAGGTCGGACGCTTCGAGCTGGCCAATCACGGCACGCTCTTCCTCGACGAGATTGGTGACGTTCCACTCGAAATGCAGCCCAAGCTGCTGCGCGTCCTGCAGGAGCGCGAGTTCGAGCGGCTGGGGGGCACGCGCGCCGTGCACGTCGATGTGCGCCTGATCGCCGCGACGAATCGCAACCTCGAGGCGATGGTCGCCGAGGGCACGTTCCGCAGCGATCTGTACTACCGGCTCAACGTCTTCCCGGTGATGGTCCCGGCGCTGCGCGAACGGCGCGAGGACATTCCCGCCCTCGTCCGCCACTTCGTGCAGCGATTCTCCGGCAAGATGAAGCGTCAGATCGACACGATCCCGGGTGCGACGATGGACGCGCTGCAGCGATGGCACTGGCCGGGCAACATCCGCGAGCTCGAGAACGTCATCGAACGGGCGGTCATCCTCTCGCCCGGGCCGGTCCTGCACGTGTCGCTTCCGGAGATCACCTCCTCGTCGTTGCCCTCATCTCCGCCGCCGCCCCCGATCGCTGCGGTGACGCCGGAGCCGGACTTGCCCGCACGTCTCGATGGGGCGACGGCCTTCGTCGACGGCGAGCGCGAGCTGATCCTGCGCGCCCTGCGCGACGCCAACGGCGTGATTGCCGGCGCGTCGGGGGCGGCCGCGCGCCTCGGCCTCAAGCGGACGACGCTGCACTCGAAGATGCGGAAGCTCGGAATCAGGCGCAGCCCCTTCTGACCGCTGCAACCACGTCACGAGTGAACTGCGCCCCCAGGCCTGCTAGTCTTACCGGATGCGCCGAGTTCTCCTGACCGCTCTCATCGTCATCGTCGGGGTCGTCGCCGGCCGCGCTCAGCCGCCTGCCCGCACACCGCCGCGACAGATCATCAAGATCACGGGCGATCTCTATCGCGCCCAGCAAAACAACTACTTCTCGATCTTCCTGGTGACGCCCGAGGGGATCATCCTCGCGGACCCGGTCAATGCCGCCTTCGCCACGTGGATGAAGGAGCAGTTCGCGCAGCAGTTCAAGGTCCCGGTCCGCTATGTGATCTACAGCCACAGCCACTGGGATCACATCGAGGGAGGCGCCGTCTTCGCCGATACCGCGCGGTTCGTCGCGCAGGAAGGCGTGGGGCGGAACATGGACGGCCGCATTCCGCAGATGCCGGGCGACATGCTCGATCGCAACAACAACGGGCGCTTCGAGCTGAACGAGATCGTCGACCCGCTGACCAACAACGGCGGGCGCTGCGGCATGCCGGCCGGCTTCTTCCGCACCGCCGATCGCAACGGCGACGGGTCGCTGACGCCGGCGGAGCTCCAGCAGGACATCCGCAAGCCCGACATCCTGTATTCCGAGCGGATGGATCTGATGCTCGGCGGCAAGCGCGTCCAGCTGATTTTTCCCGGACGCAATCACTCGGACGATGCGACGGTGCTGTACTTTCCGGCGGAGCGGGTGGTGTTCGCCACCGAGTTCATCAGCGACGTGGCGCTGCCGGCGACGGCCAGTCCGCGTGCGTGGCCGAGCGCCTGCGGGCCCTTCGACGGCAATCCGCTGTCCGAGTGGATTCGCTCGTATCGCACCGTGGAGGCGCTCGACTTCGACATCTTCTCCGGGGGACACGGCGCGCTGGCGACCAAGGCAGATGTGACCCTGGTACGCGAGTTCATGGAGGAGCTGACGAAAGCCGTGTCGGAGGGGATGTCGCAGGGGAAGACGCTGGCCGAGCTGCAGCAGACGCTGCTGTTCGAGAAGTACAAGGACTGGAACGGCTACGCCCAGCGCCGCGCGCCGTCGATCGAGTCGGCCTACAACAATCTGCGGCTCTATCGGTAGAAACTCGCGAGGTCCGGCTTCAGCAGGACCCTCGACCGGTCGTGTTTCGTGGGGTCCGGCTTCAGCCGGACCTTTCACATCGGCAATCCGAGAAACCGTCGCGCGTTCTCGAAACAGATCGCTTCGACCATGCCGCCGAGCAACGCCTTGTCGTCCGGCAGCTCTCCGCGCTCCATCTCCGCTCCAAGCCGGTTGCACAGCACGCGGCGGAAGTACTCGTGCCGCGGGAACGACATGAACGAGCGCGAGTCGGTGACCATCCCGACGAACTGTGAGAGCAGGCCGGCGTCCGACAGCGCGTCGAGCTGGGCCTCGATGCCGTTCTTCTGATCGAGAAACCACCAGGCACTGCCGAACTGGATCTTGCCGGCGATCGATCCGTCCTGGAAGTTGCCGATCATCGTCGCCATCGCGTAGTTGTCGGCCGGATTGCTGTTGTAGATGACCGTGCGCGGCAAGGCGTTCTCGCGATCGAGCGAGTCGAGGTAGGTGGCGAGCGCGGATACCTGAGGCCAGTCGCCGATCGAGTCGAAGCCGGTGTCGCGCCCGAGCGTGCGATTCATCCGCGTGTTGACGTTGCGTTGCGCGCCCAGGTGAAGCTGCTTCGTCCAGCCCTTCGCGCTGTCGAGGCGACCGAAGACGCGCATCAGATACGACGCAAACCCTTCGCACTCGCCAGGCGTCGCGGCGCGGCCGTTCAGCGCCTGCTCGAAAATCGCCGCCGCCTCCGGCGCCGAACAGGGTGCGGCATGGCAGTGCGAGAGTCCGTGATCGGACAGGCGTCCACCGGCGGCGTGGAACGCATCGTGACGTCTCGACAGCGCGTCGACGAAGGTCGTCAGGCCGGTGATGTGCACATCTGCCGCCTGGCCGAGGCGTTCGACCCATGCGCGATACGTCTCCGGCGCATCGACACGAAGGGCGGCGTCGGGCCTGAAGGTGGGGAACACGCGGGTGCCCCCGGCGGCCTGGATCGTGACGTGCTCGTCGAGCGAATCAGCGGGATCGTCCGTCGTGCAGAGCGCCACGACGCGAAACTTCTGCAGAATGCCGCGCGCGGTGAGCCCTTCCCCCTGCAGGCAGGCGTTTGCGCGACGCCAGATGTCCGCGGCCGTCGACGGATTGAGCAGCTCGGTGATGCCGAAGTAGCGGCGGAGCTCGAGATGCGTCCAGTGATAGAGCGGGTTCCGCAGCGTCTGCGGAACGGTCGCCGCCCAGGCGAGGAACTTGTCGTAGGGCTCGGCATCGCCGGTGCAGTAGCGCTCGTCGACACCGGCGGCGCGCATGGCGCGCCACTTGTAATGGTCGCCTTCGAGCCAGATCTCGAAGAGATTGCCGAACCGACGATCGGACGCGATGTCACGCGCCGGGAGATGACAGTGATAGTCGAGAATCGGCTGCGTCGCGGCATGCTCGTGATAGAGACGCCGGGCCGCGGCGGTGTGCAGCAGAAAGTCGTCGTCGATGAACGCCATCGCGCACGAGTGTACCGCTGACCGGCCGTTTACGAGATGAAGGCGAGCCGCCGCCGATCGCGTCACAATGTCGGCCAGCATGTGGGCGGTCGTCGGCCTTGGCACGTGTGTGCTGCTCGGTGTACTCGCGCAGGCGGTGTGCGCGCGACGGGATCGGCGCCGGCTCACACCAGTCGGGCGTCTTGCCGGGGGACTGCACGTCGTCCAGGCTGGCGCGGCGGGTCCGGTCGTCGTCTTCGAAGCCGGTCTCGCGGCGACGTCTCTCAACTGGTGCCTGGTGCAGTCGGCGCTGTCGTCGGCGGCCCGCACCTGCAGCTACGACCGCGCCGGGCTCGGGTGGAGCGTGCCGGGGAGCGCAGATCGATCACTGCGCCGATGGACCGACGACCTCCATCGCCTGATTCAGGCGCTCGACCTGCCGCGGCCGCTGATTCTCGCCGGACATTCCTTCGGCAGCTACATCGTTCGCGTCTATGCGAGCCGGTTCCCCGATGACGTCGCCGCGCTGGTGCTGCTCGATCCCGTGGTGCCCGGGCAGTTCAGCCCATTGACGCGACGCGCCCGCGTGAGACTGTGGCGCGCGGCATTCTTCACCGATATCACGCGGGCGTGTGCGGTCGTGGGACTCGTGCGCCTTGGACTGTGGGGTCTCCTCCGGCGTGGCGGCGGCAACCCCGGCCCGTTGCTCGGCCTGAGCGCGACGTGTCGACGCATCGCCAGCGAGCTCGCCAAGCTGCCGCCCGACATTCTGCCGGCCGTGCGCGCGCACTGGAGCGAGCCGCGCTTCTTCCGCGAGCTGGCCGCTTCGATCCGGGCGATGCCTTCGTGTGCGGCGGAAGCCGCACGCCATCCGATTCCCTCGGGCATCCCGGTCGTCGTGTTCTCCGGCGGACACCAGAGCGCGACGTCGCTCGCGGCGCATGCCGCCATCGCGACGCGGCACATCGTCGTCGAGGGAAGCGCGCATTGGATTCATCTCGATAGACCCGAGCTCGTCGCGGACGCGATCCTGGGGATCGCCGGGGCCGAAAGGCCCCGGCCTACGTAACCCCGAAGGGGGACCCCAGGTCCGGCCGCACGGGAAGTATGATCGCCCCGTACCGCACACACCCCATGCGTCGATTGTTCCGCGTCAAGGTCCTCGCACCGCTGATCCTCGTGGTAATGGCCGCCGCCGGGGTCTTCTGGTGGATGCGTCCGCGCGTCGATGCCGCGCCGGTCGGCGGTTCCACGGTCAGCGTCGAAAAAGGAACCATCGACGAGACGATGGTGGTCACCGGTCTGGTCAAGCCGTCGATTACGATCGACTTGCGCTCGGACGCCTCTGGGCTGGTGGAGTCGATCAGCGTCAAGGAAGGCGATCGCGTGCTTCCCGGCCAGGAGCTGCTCCGGCTCGATTCGCGTGTAGCGCAGACGGCGGTGCAGGAGGCTGAGGCCAGCCTGACGCAGGCGCGACGAGAACAGGCCGCCAGCGAGCTCGACCTCGATGAGGACACCGTTGCGTTGCGCCGGGCCACGCTCGAGCGCACCCAGTCGCTCTTCAAGCAGGGCCTGGTTGCCCGGGAAGTGCTCGAGACGAAGGAGCTGGAACTGAAAGTGTCCGAGCGCCAGCTCGAACGGGCGCGACGGAACCTGGAGACCGGCCGCGCGCGCATCAGCCAGCTCGAAGCCGCCGTCGAACGCGCGAAGGCGCAGCTGCAGCACACCATCATCCGGGCTCCGTTCGAAGCCTGGATCATCCGCCGTCAGGTGGAAGTGGGAAGCGGTGTCGCCGGGGTGTCGCAGGGGTCGAACGGCGGTACCGTGGTGCTCACTCTCGGTGATGCACGCAAGTTCTCGCTGCAGGCGAAGGTCACCGCGGCGGACGCGCGGAAGCTCAAGGCGGGCATGATCGCCCGCCTGCGCCTCGACTCGGAACCGGACCGCCCGCGGCCGGGCCATGTGGAGTCGGTCGCGGCCGCCGGCGACCAGGATCAGCAGACGCGACTCACCACCTTCCCGGTCGTGATTACCGTCGACGGTGCCGCCGATGCGTCGTGGATCAACGTGCCTGCGCAGGTCGACGTCGTCATGAGCACGCGCAACGACGTCCTCGTCGTGCCCGAGAAGTGCGTGCGGACGCAAGCGGACGGCAAGGCACACGTGTTCCTTCAGCAGACGGGTCAACCGACGCGCTCTCAGCCCGTGCAGCTCGGGATCTCGTCGAAGGATCGTATCGAGATCGCGAGCGGGCTGTCGGCGGGACAATCCCTCCTGTGTCGGTGAGTGATGAGAAGCTCCTCTCCCGTCAGCCAGTCGGTCATCTTCCGCTCGCTGCTCGCCGATGCGGGAACAGCGCTGCGGGCCCGGCGCATGCAGTCGGCATTGTCGGCCTTCGGCATCGCGACCGGCATCGCCGCTGTCGTCCTGCTCGTGTCGCTGGTTGCCGGTCTGCACCGTCTGGCGCTCCAGACGTTCAACTCGCGCGGCGGCAACGTCATCGTCGTCAATGTCGGGCAGGACGAATCGGCGGAAGCGCCAACCGGTACACCACTCACGCTCTCGGTTGATGATGCTGACGCGGTGATCGCCGCGAGCCCGTACTTCGATCGCGCATCCGCGGAGAACAGCGCCTCTGCCGTCGTCCGTGGCATAGAGACCCCCGGGCGCGGCTTCATGATGATGATGGGCCCTGGAGGGGACGCGCGGTTTATTCGCTTCGGCGGCGCCTATCAGATTCAGCTCACCGGCTTCACGCCGGCCGGTTTCGAGATGCAGGACCTGAAGCTGAAGGCTGGGCGCATCCCGGCGACAAACGAATTCGACGAAGGCGCCCGCGTCGTCGTCCTCGGCGCGCGTGTCGCGCGGCAGATTTTCGGGGAGAAGAACGGCGTCGGGGAACAGGTCGTGCTCAATGACTGGGCGTTCACCGTGCTCGGGGTCATCGAGTGGGTGGGCGATCCTGACGGCGACGACTTCCAGTCGGAGATCGATCGGGCGGCCTACGCGCCGTTCAAGACCGTGGGAAGGCTCTTCCGAGGAAACGACACGGTCAATCGCATCTCGCTGCGCGTCGCCGCACCAGGCACGCAAGCGCAGGCCGTGGCCGATGCGCGCGGTGTGCTCACGCGGCGGATCCAGCGCCAGGGCAACACGTCGGGAAAGCTGCAGTTCACCGATGCGGCCGCGCAGCTACGTGAGATCGGCCTCGTCCTGTCGGGACTGAAACTGCTCGTCGGGCTGGTCGGCGGGATCGGGCTGTTCGTCGGCGCCGTCGGCGTGGCGAACGTGCTCCTGGTGTCGGTGCGCGAGCGGACGTCCGAGATCGGTGTGCGCCGTGCGCTCGGGGCGCGCCGGCGGCATATCTTCTGGGGGTTTCTGTTCGAGTCGCTGGCGATTACCCTCGGGGGTGGGAGTGTCGGGATCTTCATCGCCTGGGTCTTCACGAAAGTGGCGCTGCTCTTCCCGATCCCCAAGGGTGCCGAACCGCACATTTCGCTGGAGACAGCCGCCGTTGCCGTCAGCCTGCTCGTTGTCGTCGGCCTGATTGCGGGCGTTGGGCCGGCAAGACGGGCGGCCGCCGTCTATCCGGTCGAGGCACTGCGTGCGGAGTAGCAAAGAGTGACGTCACGCCTTCGCGTGGCGCTGTCGATCGTCCTGGCCTGCGCTGCCGCAGCCGCGCTCACCGCTGGAGCGTCCGGCGCGGATCAGCAGAACCGCCAGGACACACCGACCTTCCGCTCGTCGATCAACGCGGTGCAGGTCAGCGTGATCGTGACCGATGCCAACGGCAAGCCGGTCGCGGGCCTGACGCAGGACGATTTCGAGATCGTCGAGAACAAACAGCCTCGTCCGATCACCGCGTTCCTTCCCGTCGACATTCCGATCGATGGCGGAGGCGTGCCACCGCTGGCGGAACGTGACGTGCTCGGCAACGATGGCCCTCCTGGCCGACTCTACGTGATCGCCCTCGACACGATGTCGCAGGATCTGGCGCTGCGCGCGCGCCAGATTCTGCGTCAGTTCATCGAAAAGCACTTCGGTCCCAACGACACCGCAGCCGTCGTCCTGACCACGGGCGGCCTGAGCGACTCCGGGCAGGAATTCACGAGCAATCCTCGTCTCCTGCTGAGGGCGATCGACAGGTTTGACGGCGGCATCGATACCGGCGGAGGATTCGTCCCCCGCGAAAAGAACTTCCTCGGCGACTTCAAGTCGCTGATGGAGTTCATGGCGACGCTGCGCGGCGCGCGCAAGGCAGTCATCCTGGTGAGCACGAACATTCCTGCCGATCCCTATATGATCGCCGACCGTCCGAACCATCTGGGCGGGATGTTCTCCGACGTGCACCCTGATTTCGTGGATGCACTGTCCTTTGCCACGCGAAACAACATCGCGATCTATCCGATCGATCCCAACGGGCTCCTGACCGAGAACGCGGTGGCGCCGATGACGGGTGGCGCAATCTTCGCAACCTCCGGCAGCATCGTCGCCGAGTCGAGACTGTCGAGTACCGACGAACTGGATCGCCGCGCCAATCTGCGCGGTCTTGCGGAGCTGACGGGTGGCTTTGCCCTGGTCAATTCCAACGGTTATGAGGCCGCCTTCGAGCGCCTGGTCCAGGAGAACAGCACCTATTACGTCCTGGGATTCGATTCCGGCGACGAGCGGCGGGGCAGCTACTTGCTCGTCGAGGTCCACGTCAAGCGACCCGGGCTCACCGTGCGGACGGTCGAGGGCTACATTACCTCGCGCCGGCCGGTGCGGCCGCTGCGCCGCGCTCCCGGCGTGCTCGCCGCCGCGTGGGACGCCGTCGCCAGCGCGACCACCACCAGCGGCGTGCCGATGCGCGCCAATGCGACGTCGTTCAAGGGGGTTGGCAAGAATGCGAACGTCGAGGTGTCACTCGAGATCGCGGCGAATCGCCTCAATCTCGACGACGTCGACGGTATTCACCATGGAGAGATGGACATCGTATTCGCGGTCACCGACACCAAAGGAAAGCGGCATCCGATCATCAGACATCGCGCCAGACTCGCACTGAGCGAAGCCACCTACGAACGGGTCAGTCACAGCGCACTACGCGTGATTTCGCAGCTGCAGCTTCCTGAGGGCCACTACCAGATTCGCGCATCGGCGGGCGGCGTGGCGATTGCCGGAAGCGTGGTCTACGATCTCGAGATTCCCGACTACGGCGACGATCTCGCGATGAGCGGCGTCGCCATCACCTCGTCTGCAACGCGTCTGACGCTGACCGTCAGCCCCCATGCGCGCATCGACGTCGCGCTTCCAGGGCCGCCAACCACGGTGCGCGAGTTCGCGCGCGACGATCGCGTGACGCTGTACGCCGAAGCGTACGAGAATCGCAAGA
>Ga0207701_10006620_pt1 | contig 11554 bp, 7 predicted proteins | sample KBSSwiSSwithPhiX_FD_184294 | JGI IMG/M metagenome (GOLD analysis project Ga0207701, IMG submission 184294) | Switchgrass rhizosphere bulk soil microbial communities from Kellogg Biological Station, Michigan, USA, with PhiX - S5 (SPAdes) (version 2) | ecosystem: Environmental > Terrestrial > Soil...
TGTCTCTAGCTCTTAATCGGTGGATCTGCTTTTGTTGCCAACCGCAGACTTTTCTAGTCGGATTGGCGCGTAGGATCTCGAGGAACCGGAGCTCATAGTCCTTAGCGTAGAGATCGACGCTGTGCCTGATCTTATTGAAGAGTGAACAGCGCATACCTTCGTCGGTAACTCTATCGCGCAAGTACATCATCGCATTGACTTCGCCCCAGTATTCACGATCCTCCCAGATCTGAACGGGTGTGCCGCCAATTCTCTTAGCTAATTCTACGAGCCTGGGATCGTTGGCGTTACGGCCGTTGCTTAAAAAGATGATGTTGTACTGTGGCATGAGTTGAGTTTGCAGCTGATAGACAGCCGCATCGGTTTTTATGGTCCTATTCACGTGACCAAACTCGTGAGCGATTTTTGTAGCCGCCAGGGTGTTACCGCTTATCCGGATCGCCGATTCTTCAGGCACGAGCGAATTCATAACCGGGAAGTAAATGGGATTGGGATAGCCTTCGTCGATACGGACACCTAAGGTAATCGTGGCTGACACCAATTGACCGGCATCATTCCATTTGTACTTTCCTGTAGTTGCCCCTTCTGCGTTGTCACGTGCTACGGTGATGTGTAAGCTGAAATTTGGATTGTTTTGATAGGAACTCCACTGGTTTCGTCCAGCTTCAGTGGAGAGAAACTCTTTCTTCCACTGGTCATAACGCGACCGGTACTTAACCGCAACATCTTCTCGAATGCCAGGGGTCTGGTCGTCACGAACCGGGCCGGCCGTGGATTCATTGCCATGATAAGAAGCAATTAGTTTTTCGTCAGTTAGTTCATTGAGATTTGGCTGGCTGGACGTGAGGCCGGTGCTAAGGGGCGTCAGCAAAACAGCTATCAAAATAGTCATTAGCGGAACAATTCGGGACGATCTCATTTGCAACATCCTCTGCGTCGTCTGACGCGGTCGTCATTGGAGGTGCGGGGCTTTTCGAAGTGTGAATGAATGACTTTTCTAAACTAGTACAGGGTATAAGTCAATGATTTTGGAGCCAGATTTGCCCGAGTTTGGTCCTTACCTAATGACGGTTTTTCAGGCCGGTTTTTAAAGATGATTTTGGTCCAAGTGATGCAAATCCCGTATTCAGATCTTCAAGATATCGCAACCTTATACAAGTCCCGCCCCGCGTCTTTCACTATCAACGTATCCGCATCGTGACGCAGTCGTTCGTAATCAAAACTTCGATAATCAACATAGCCTAGATTGACTTGCCTGCACGTCTGTTCGTCTAAACCACTCGCCATCGTGATCCGGTAACGCGGCACAACGTGTCCGTGTTCGTCGAGCCGCCCGGCGTAAGCGACATGCGCGAGGTGAGCGGCGATGCACAAATTCTCACGAAGCTCCTCAGAAACTCCCAACATGTCGCGCACGCTTTCCAGCGGAGCGTAGCCATATTTCGCGATCAGATCACCGTGTGTTTCTGAGAGTTTCGTGAGGTGCGGCGCGTAAATGATCAACTCACCACCGTCTTCTATCACTGCGCCGAGTTTGTAGCTCGCCTTTCCGCCAACCCACAACTCCTCGTAATGGCGATCCAGCAACGCAACGACACGCTTGTACTTGCGACCCGTGTAGCGAATATGAACCTCGCGACTCACTTCCACCGCTTGACGAAATGCTTCACGAATGTCGCCCGCAAACAGAGCGTGTGTGATCAAGCGACCGTCATCGCCACGCGAAACGACGGTGTTCAGCGAGATGATGCGCGCCTCGATGAAATCCGCAGCGGCTTCGATCAAATGCCGTGTTGGTGTTTCAGTTTCGCCGATGATGTTTTCTATTCCCGCCAGTGCTCCCAGCCAGTGCGTCGTGTGCGTCAGTTCTGGACCAGCCACGCCGGGAAAGAAATACTTCGCGCCGCCAGCAAACCCCGCTACTTCATGTGGCACCGTCGCACCAAAAACGAGAATCGTGTCGTAGCTGCCTGGGCCAAGCAGTCTATTTAGACTGACGGGAACCGCGTGAGTAATCAATCCATTGGTTAGACTGCGGACCCTATCCTCGCTGAGCTTTCCGATCGTCACCAACTCATCGGGAAGATCCCAACGGTGATCGAAGAGATGTCCTGAGAACAGTTTTTTCTCCAGTCCGAGCTTCGCAAGCTTCTGCGACTCAGACATAGGCGGGTGTGTGCCCTGGGCCACAAGGACATCAAACTGCGCGACGTCGCGTGCGCCAAGAACATCGGCCGTGAAAGGAAAAAGTAGATCTGTGTTGTCGTCGCGAGTTTTGTCGGGAACGATCGCGAGCACACGCTCCCTTGAGAGAATAGGATCGAGCGCTTGTTCGACGATTGCCTGGAGATCTTGTTCGGTCAGGTCGGAGTCGGGCGAACCCTCACCGAGAAGTTGGGATGGCAGGACTTCAGTTGACACTGCTTTTTTGGAGTGCGCCGACCTGTCGGCGCTTTGAGTTGGCCAGGAGGTGAAAGCGGTGACAGGTCACCGCACTCCAAAGTTAGAGAGAAACTGTTTGCTCCGCCCAGAACTGAAATTCCCTGTGTTTGTGTTCTTCTGCTTTGGCCTGGACGCCATCGGCCACAGCCACTATGTGATCAAACACCCGTTGACCAACCTCGTCGATTGTTTCAGTACCGTCGATCACTCCGCCTGCTGAAAGATCGAGGTCGTTCGACATGCGCTCGAACACTGGCGTATTCGAGGCGAGTTTAATCACAGGAGTGATCGCGTTACCGATAGTCGTGCCGCGCCCGGTTGTGAACACAACCACCGTTGCTCCCGCCGCAACCAGGCCCGGAGTGGATTCCTGATCGTAACCCGGACCTTGCATCAGATTGAGGCCGCGATTGCTTGGTGTTTCTGCGTATTCAACCACACCTTCAACGCGCGTGCTGCCTGCCTTTGCAATTGCGCCCAGTGATTTGATGGTGATGTTCAGCAGGCCACCCGCAACGTTTCCAGGACTTGGATTGTTGTTGAGAACCGCTCCGAATTTCGACGCGTACTCTTTGTACCAGTCCACCATTCGATAAACAGCGCGTCCGGTTTCGACGTCCTTCGCGCGACAGGCCAATAAGTGTTCTGCACCACAGAACTCTGGCACCTCAGTTATCAAAACAGTGCCGCCGGAGCGGACCAACAAATCAGCGGCGCGGCCCAATGACGGATTTGCCGAGATACCTGAAAAGCCGTCCGAGCCACCACACTTAACGCCGAGAACAAGTTCACTCGCAGGACATCTTTCACGCGCCGTTTTATTGATCTCGGGCAACATCTTCTGAACTTCTTCCAGTCCCCGCTGTATTGCTGCCTGTGTGCCGCCTACTTCCTGTATTCCAATCTTCGCCACCGGTTTGTCGAACGACTTCTCCCGTTTAAGAAGATACTTTTCCACCTGCGAAAGGTTTGTCTTCTCGCAACCGAGATCGATCAAGATAACGCCACCGACGTTCGGATGATCCGCATAGTTTGAAAGTGTGCGGAGCATCACGTCGATCGTCGAACCATCCTGACAACCGCAACCTTTGTTATGAGGTATCGCCACAACGCCATCGACGTTCGGATACTTCTGCCGATCAAAGAAGGTGAACTCAGCGATCGTCGAAATCTGCAGCGCTTCATGGCTCGCGCACATGCTAGTCGGAACAATAAGAACGTAATTGCGTGTGCCAACACGGCCATCCGGACGGCGAAATCCCATAAAAGTTGCGCGTTCGTTTTCGGGAATGTATGCGGGTGGCGGCGTGTGGAGATGCTCCGGCAAATCCCTAATAATCGGCACTTCGTCAGTCATGTTTTCGTGACTGATCTGGTCGCCTTGCACGATCCCAAGGGAGGTTCCGATGGGCTGCCCAAACTGCAGCACAAATTGACCGGCAGGAATATCACGAATGGCGAAACGGTGACCAAGCGGCACGTCACTCCGAATCTGGAGCACGCAATCAGGCAGAACTATTTCGAGGCCAGCGATCGTTGGTTTCTTTACTACGGCGACGTTGTCTTTCGGATCGACAATGATCGCGTAGTCGCTTAAGAGGACCGCTTGTGGTGTTTGAAGCTTAAACATGTAATTCGGGTTAACCGTCGAGTACGTCTGCCAATATCAGCGACCTTACGTTCGGGTGAAGCCGCAACCACAGACCTGGATTCTCATCTAATTGCGATTGCCGCGTCTCGCCATCATCCGACAGGCGCGTGTCCAAAAGTTGTCGATAACTTTCGCGCTTGCCAGGTGCTGTACTCGCATCAACGATTGACTGAACGATTCGACGCGCACCAAGAATAGCTGCCGGACCTAGCGTAAGTATGCTTGTGGCTGCGCGACATTCTGCTTCGTCAGATTCCGTCACCAGGGTGCCACCGGCTTTGAACTTCTTGATGTGATGCTCGCGGATACTCTCCGAAATTGGAATCATTCCTGCCACGTCGCTGTAAGTCGCGCCCGAGCCGGGCTTAATGTAAGCGAGATGCGAAGCGCCGCCTGCTTCTGGTCCAAGACCGAGAAAAAAGATGTCGATGCCACCCAGCGACTCGAGCTTTTGCACGTACGAAGCAAGTTCCGTTTCGAGATCGTTCGCATTCGTCTTCATGCAGGTGAAACTCTTCACCTTGCGGAAAAAATCTTCGCCCAATAAGCGTTCAAAATCACGGACGAAGCTCAAGCCGTTATCCATTCGCAGCGGCGCCAGAGCATCCTGAGTAAAGACGTGGAGACGTCCCAACAGTGCGTCGTTCTCACCATTAGTAGCAATCTGCCCAAGCTGTCGATGAAGCGCCTGGGCTCCCCGACCGCCCAACAGTATTATTACCAGTGAACCATCTTTTGCATCAGCTGCAGCCTGGATCTCGCCGAGCATAGAGTTCCCAACCGCATCTTCTGACGGCAAGACCTCGTAGCGCAACTCATGCGTCGGGAGTCTTGCAAGATAAGCCGGATCGGCTGGCCCCCTCGACAACCAGACGTTTTCACCGGCAGTTCGTCGGCGAATGTTTTCGGTACTTGTTGCTGACATCAGGGTTCGAACGTTGCAAAAACCAAATGGCTAAAAGCGCTTAGAGGCGGCAGAATGGTTTTACCAATCCTGAAAAGAAAGCATGACTTTAACACGCGAGGAAAAACTAGACAAGCAACATTTTCCCATTCGAGCGATGCGGATAAAGCCCAGCAAGTACACGGTTTTTTGGGCTTGACGGTGACTAAGCCGAGGTGTTACACAGTATCCGCATTTTCTAGAAAGTGGTCTAACCTTTAGCCAACCATCTCCCTAACCACCGACTCTGCGCCGGGGTCTTAACAGCCTCCACGCTCGGAGCTTGGATTAGCGTGGATTGTCGGTTCCCGATTTGTCAAACCAGAGTACTCGAAAGCGTATTTCAATGACCTATTCCCGCTTGGAACTGGATGGAAAAGTTGCGGTAGTTGTAGGCGGCACCTCGGGCATTGGCCGGGCCATCGCTCATGGGCTCGCTGATGCGGGCGCTGACGTAATTCCCACGTCGAGACGATCAGAGCAGGTTGATATTGCGGCTCAAGAAATTGAAGAGCGAGGGCGTCGTTCACTCCGCGTGACGTCGGACGTTTCAGATCGCCCATCGCTCGAGAACCTGTTGAATGAAGTGGTCAACGCTTTCGGCCAAGTCGACGTACTGGTGAATTCCGCCGGCCGCACCAAGCGCGCCCCAACCGTCGATTTTTCTGAGGACGATTGGAACTCTATCTTCGAGACGAATCTAACTGGCACGCTACGAACTTGCCAGATCTTTGGCAGGCACATGCTCGAGCGTGAATCGGGCAGCATCATCAACATCGCATCGCTGTCGACTTTTGTCGCTTTGTTCGAAGTGGCGGCGTATTCGGCGAGTAAGGCCGCCGTTGCCTCATTAACTAAATCATTAGCGATCGAATGGGCCGCGCGGGGAGTGCGAGTGAACGCAATCGCGCCCGGTGTGTTTCGCACAGCTTTGAATCAAAAGCTACTTGATGAAACGGAGCGCGGTCGTGAGTTTCTCTTGCGCACACCAATGCGTCGCTTTGGAAATGTTGAAGAACTCGCAGGCGCAGCAATCTTCCTGGCGTCAGACGCAGCGAGTTTTGTTAATGGAGAAATACTAACTGTCGATGGTGGTTTCTTAGCGAGCGGAGTTAATCAGTAGATTCCAGGAGCGCAAAAACATGCATGATGCGACTGAGATGACGGGTGGAACTTCCAACGCCGGAGCCGTGGGAGCAGCACGCGCCTCTGTAGCTCCGCAAACTTTAGGTGCGCAGATCGGTCGCTATCGTTGGGTCATCTGCGGGTTGTTGTTCTTCGCTACCACGGTCAACTACGTCGATCGTCAGGTGCTGGGAATACTCTCCAAGGATTTAAAAGCCTCCATTGGCTGGACCGAAGTAGATTACGGAAACATCGTCGCGGCGTTCAATGCCGCGTACGCGTTCGGGCTGTTGCTGGCCGGACGATTGATGGACAAAGTTGGGACGCGAGTTGGCTATACGTTAGCGATTATTTGGTGGAGTCTCGCTGCCATGGGCCATGCGCTGGCTCGCACACCTTTCGGTTTTGGTGTTGCACGCGCGTTTTTGGGAATAGGTGAAGCGGGCAACTTCCCGGCTGCCATCAAAACAGTCGCCGAATGGTTTCCCAAAAAAGAACGAGCATTCGCCACGGGCATCTTCAACGCCGGATCCAATGTCGGTGCGATCGTCGCTCCCTTGACGGTGCCGTGGATTGCCACACACCTTGGTTGGCAGTGGGCGTTTATTCTGACAGGCGCGATCGGGCTTTTGTGGTTGGTGTTCTGGTTACCGCTCTATAACCGGCCCGAGAAGCATCCGAAAGTCACAAAAGCTGAGCTCGCGCACATCCAATCCGATCCACCGGACCCGCCTGCGATCAAAGTGCCGTGGGTGAAGCTGATTCCGCATCGACAAACTTCTGCTTTTGCCATCGGCAAATATCTCACCGATCCGATCTGGTGGTTCTACCTTTACTGGATTCCCAACTTCCTTCGCGACAATCATGGTCTCGATCTGACAACGATAGGTCTTCCCTTGATAGCGATCTATTTGGTTGCCGACATCGGTAGCATTGGTGGCGGCTGGCTTTCATCGACGTTTATCAAGCGAGGTTGGACCATCAATCGCGCGCGCAAGACCGCAATGCTGATCTGCGCGATTGCTGTTACGCCCATTGTTTTTGCGTCAAATGTGAAGAATCTTTGGGTAGCAGTCGGCCTGATCGGTCTCGCCGCGGCTGCGCACCAAGGGTGGTCCGCTAACCTTTTCACTACGACATCAGATATGTTTCCGCGACGAGCCGTCGGGTCCGTTGTCGGCATCGGTGGAATGGCGGGAGCGCTCGGCGGTGCGACGATGGCTGTTGCGACCGGAGTAATCCTGCAAAGTACCGGGCAAAACTACACGATCGTTTTCATGATCGCCGGTACAGCGTATCTTGTGGCCCTGCTCGTGATTCACTTGCTTGCACCGCGACTGGATCCAGTCCCTGATGTCGAGACTGTTCCGGCCGGACTTTTTTCCGCCGGTACCTTTGTGGGTTTCGGATTTGTAGGGCTGATCCTCGGATCGTTTGTCGGTTGGTGTACCGGATTGATTTCGCGCGTTTCAGGGCAAATGCTTTTTGAATACATGATATTCGCGGGATTGATCGGCATCGGCGTTGGTATCGTCGTCGGAATAGTGCTGGCGAAGACAGTATTCATTACGCGCAAGGCTGCATAAAACAGTTCATATGACGGAATTGATTATCAAAGACAGGCAGCAGTGTCGGTGGGATATCGTGTCGTTGGGCGAGGTTATGCTGCGGCTCGATCCGGGCGAAGGACGAGTACACACGACGCGCAGTTTTCAAGTTTGGGAAGGCGGCGGTGAATACAACGTAGCGCGCGGTCTTAAGCGTTGTTTCGGACTGGAAGCAACAATTGTGACCGCGTTTGCTGACAATGCGGTTGGTCGTCTCGTGCAGGATTTGATCTATCAGGGTGGTGTAGACCAGTCACACGTCAAATGGGTGAAGTTCGATGGAGTTGGACGCACCGTGCGGAACGGCCTGAACTTCACCGAACGCGGATTCGGTGTTCGCGCCGCAGCCGGCTGTTCAGATCGCGGCCACACCGCCGTATCACAACTGAAGGCCGGCGAGATTGACTGGGACCAGATCTTTGGCGGTGAAGGCGCGCGCTGGTTTCACACCGGCGGGATCTTCTGCGCACTCTCGGAAACTACACCGGGAGTTGCGCGTGAAGCGATGGAGGCAGCGCGGAAACAAGGCGCAATAATCTCCTACGATTTGAATTATCGCGACTCATTGTGGCGATCAATCGGTGGACGCGAAAGAGCTGTCGCCGTGAATCGCGAGTTAGCGCCACTGGTCGACGTAATGATCGGCAATGAAGAAGATTTCACTGCGGCGCTCGGTTTTGAAGTCGAAGGAGCAGACGAACATCTCTCGAAGCTAGACGTTAGCAACTTTCGCAAGATGATCGAAAAAGCTGTCGCCGAGTTTCCGAACTTCAAGGTCGTTGCGACGACTCTGCGGAATGCAAAAACCGCGAGCATCAACGACTGGGGTGCAATCTGTTATGCAGGTGGAGAGTTTTATGAGGCGCCAGTGCGCGAGAACCTGGAGATCCTGGACCGCGTCGGCGGAGGCGATTCGTTTGCATCAGGATTAATCTACGGTCTTTTAAATGGGCGTGGGGCGCAGTGGGCCGTTGAATGCGGCGCTGCGCATGGAGCCCTGGCAATGACAACGCCTGGTGATACGACAATGGCGACGCTCGCTGAGGTAGAGCGAGTGATGAAACGCGGTACGGCGAGAGTGGATCGATAGAAAGGTCCACAAACGATTTCGGAATTCGGATTTCGGATTTCGGATTTTCGTGCCCGGGGAGTTGCTTATTTCGTTTGTAGCTCGCGTAATTGTCGGCCTCACCTTGTCGAAAACAAGCGCTGGTTCAAATACACAAAATCCGAAATCCGCATTCCGAAATCCGAAATCTAATTTGCTTCTTCTGACCAAATGAACAAGAGTGACGTATTAAGAACAATTAAAGACATCGGCATCATACCCGTTGTTCGTGCGACAACTACCGATGAAGCGATGCGTGCGATTGATGCAATTCGGGAAGGTGGTATTTCCGTTTTGGAAATTACGATGACAGTGCCTGGTGCAGTCGCCGTAATTGAAGAAGTTTCGAAGCGTTATGCTTCGGAAGCCCTCGTGGGCGCAGGCACGGTGCTCAATCCAGAAACAGCTCGCGACTGCATCTCGGCGGGCGCGCGGTTTATCGTCAGCCCGGCACTAAACGTAGACACGATCGCTCTTTGCCGGCAGTCTGATGTTGCGGTGATGCCCGGATCGTTGACGCCAACCGAGGTAGTACAAGCGTGGAATGCTGGCGCCGATTTGGTGAAAGTGTTTCCGGCAGGAGCAGTCGGCGGGGCGAGTTACATCAAGTCTTTGAAGGCACCTCTGCCACAGATAGAACTAATTCCCACTGGTGGCGTGTCGTTGAAAACTGCTGCGGATTTTATTAAGGCGGGCGCAAGCGCTCTCGGGGTTGGCGCTGATCTGGTCGACATCAAAGCAATTAGAGAAGGCCACCAATCACTGATCACTGAACGCGCCCGTCAGTTTTTGGAGATTGTGAAAGAAGCCCGGGCGAGCAGCTAGCTCAAGATCAATAACGCTCAAGCATATTGCCACAGATCAACGGGCATAACATCGACGCTCAACCTCCGGTGGCATAACTCAAGCTCAGACAAATGCAGGTAGGGAAGGGTGGTTTACCCCCGCTCAAGGTGCCTTACTCTCAACGTTGAATGGAAGGGACATCGAGCGGGGGTAAACCGCCCTTCCCTACCTGCATTTGTCTAAGCTTGAGTTATTTCAGTGAAGATTGAGGGCTGATGATTATGTCCGTTGAACCGTTTCTGGGCGCTTGAGTGTTATGGATCTCAGCGGGCGTAAACCGCCCTTCCTTACCTGCTTTTATCTGAGCTTGAGTTACGAAACCGAACCTTGAATGTTGATGATGGCACGTTGACTGTTGAACGATTGTCGCCTACTCAACTCGAAACCATTCCCAGTCCGCGAATCCACGCGAAGTTGTGGTGCTTGGACCAACAACAAACAACCCTACCTTCGCGCCAATCCAGACTCCCTCTCTCGCGACAAACTCTTCTCCCAATTCCTGAAACGTCTTTCCGTCGAAACTAAAACTGAACCGGGAGAGTTTCTCCTTCTGAACCGTCACGCGCAGTAACAATGTATTTGTTGGGGCTGGCGTTGAACCATCTTGCGTCTCCACTGTCTTTTTCGCCGCATCCCGACATGTCATGCGAACAATCTGCAATTTGCCTGACGACCGTCGTGCAGCGATGTACGAATAATCCCGCCCCATCATTAACAGTCCCGCGCGTTCGCCGTCTCGCAACTGCGCCACGTCAACCCTGGTCGTAATCGTAAAAGCTGGGGCGGGCAGCTTTTGCAAAAGAAGATTTGAAACAAGCCATAAGTTCTCGTCCGCCGGACGCGCAATCGCAAACAGACGAAGCCATCCGGATCGCGCTGACAACGAATACCAATCCTTTTCAGGATTCGCATGCCACTGCCACTGCAATCCCAGCAACGTCCCTTTGAATTCATCGGTTGTTTCCGGCACGACCATCGGATATTCACGGCCGATTTTTGGCTTTCGATAAATTAAGACCGGTTCGCCTTTGCCGTCTCCATCAGCATCAACGCCAATCACCGGCCAATCGTTTTTCCAACTCAACGGCTGAAGATGAACGACTCGACCCACTGGACCGCGATCCTGAAAATGCAGAAACCACGACTCTCCTGATTTCAACTCAACCCAGCCGCCCTGATGTGGACCATTGATTTCTGTCTGACCGCGGTCCATGACGATCTTGTCTTCGTATGGACCAAAAATCTGACGCGAACGCAAAACTGTTTGCCATCCCGTCGCCACTCCACCGGCAGGCGCAAAAATGTAGTAGTAGCCATTTCGCTTGTACAACTTAGGACCTTCAATCGTCGGGTGATGTGCGCGGCCATCGAAAACCATTTTGCCTTCGTCTAAGAGTCGCGTTCCATCCTGAGTCATGCGATTGATGGTGAGAATACTTTTTATTCCTGAACGACTGTTGGCCCACGCATGAACAAGATACGCCTGGCCGTCGTCGTCCCAGAACGGACAGGTATCGATCCACCCTTTAGCGGCTTTCACCAACAACGGATCTGACCACGGTCCCGCGGGATTGCGGGCCTTTACCATGTAGATACCAAAGTCTGGATCGCCGTAGTAGATGTAGAAGTTGTTGTTGTGAAAACGAATTGATGGCGCCCAAACGCCGTTACCATGCTGCGGACGCGCAAATACATCAGCAGGAGGTTGGCGTTGCAGCGCGTGGCCAATAATTCTCCAGTTGACCAGGTCTCTTGAATGCAGGATCGGTAAACCGGGAACGGAATTGAAACTGGAAGCCGTCAGGTAGAAATCGTCGCCGACTCGAATCACG
>Ga0207701_10006621_pt1 | contig 11554 bp, 12 predicted proteins | sample KBSSwiSSwithPhiX_FD_184294 | JGI IMG/M metagenome (GOLD analysis project Ga0207701, IMG submission 184294) | Switchgrass rhizosphere bulk soil microbial communities from Kellogg Biological Station, Michigan, USA, with PhiX - S5 (SPAdes) (version 2) | ecosystem: Environmental > Terrestrial >...
ACGCAGCCCGGCGACGTCATCGAATTCCAGAATGGCGGCGTGGGAGTAGTTCGTCCGCATCAGCGCTTCGTATCCGCGCCCGTGGAGCACACGTGTTCCGACGCTGGCGCGCCGGATCGACGGGATCTCACGGAGCGCCTCCGCGAATGCCGCGCCAACGCGTCCTTTTTCCACCGCCGAGAGCTGCGCGCGCGGGCGGAACAGCACGACGTGAACGATCATCGCCGACGAAAGCGATCGCGGTTCCCGCGCTCGGGCGGGCCCGACGGCTTGACCCGCGGTTCGGTCGGGCGTGGTGGCGGCGCCGGCCGCTGGTCACCGGGCCGTGGTTCCCGCTCCGGTGCAGACGGCTTCGGTGACGCGGGACGATACCCCTCACCAGGAGGCTTGGGCGATCGGGGACGAGGGCTTTCGGACTGGCTGCGCGGAAAGCCCGACCGATCGAGAGGTCGCCGGTTCTTCGCGCCCGATGTACGGTCCTCGCGCGGGGGCGCAGGTCGATCAGGACCACGCTCGCCTTCCGGGCGCCGATCCCGAGGGCGATCGCGCCAGTCGCCGGGCTTGAACGCCGGCGGCCGGGATGGCCGTTCCTCGCGCGGCCGGCCATCACGGAACGAGGCGCCATCGCGCGGACGGTCTCGCTTCGGAGCCTTGCCGGAATCGTGCGGCCGTCCCTCCTGCCGATGCGGGGGGCGCTGCGGCTCGTTCTTGTCCGAACCCGTTCGCGGTTCCCGCGGGCGGTCACGCCAGTCTCCCGACTTGAAGGAAGGCGGTCGCGTCGAACGGTCCGCGTTCGGGGGACGAGGGCGATCGCGGAACGCTGGGCCGCCCCAGGTCTTGTCACGCTTCTGTCCACCGCCCGGCGGCCGGTCCCGCAATCCGCCGCCCTTACGATCGTCCCGCGGCCGATCGCGCCAGTCGCGCTGCTGGCCCGCCTCGCTCCGCGGTCGATCCGGTCGATCCGGCCGGGGCCGGTCACTGTCAGTCCTCGTCGCACCGCGCGGCTCCTGCGGACGATCGCGCCAGTCGGTCCGCGGCGGTCTTGCACCGCTGCGGTCCTTGCCACCGGACGATTTCGGCGGCCGCGGCGCCCCATGGTGTGATGCAGCCGGTCGATCTCGGAACGATCCCTTCGCAGGCTGCGGACGATCCTGCCAGCCTCGATCGCGCTGCGGCGGGCGCTCGCGCCGTTCCGGCCGACGATCCTGCGCCGGTCCGCGTGATCCGGTTTGGTCGGTGCGCCGCGGCTCCGGCCGTGGCGGTGCGTCGCCGTCGCTGCGCCGTCCCTCCGCACGCTGCCGGTGATCGAACCGTTCCTGCCGGCGTGAGGCGTTGCGCGCCTTCTTCGCATCCACGAACTTCTGTCGCGGGTCGCGATGACTGCCACCGGGGCGCCAGTCGCGCCCACGACGTTCGCCATCGGCAGGGGCGCGGTGCGACGCGTCGCGGTCGCCGGCGCGGCGGGCCTCCTCAGGCGAGTTCCACAACTTCCCACGCGCGAACCACTTCATCTCGGCGTCCGGATGCTTCTCGCGCAGCCGTTGGAACGTGGGCAGCAGTTCGTCGCGCTCCGTCGCCCGAAAGGCCGTCGGGAGACCGCCGGCGAGGATCGTCCAGTATGAATATCGAGGTGGCACGTCAGTCGGCTCCCAGTCTTTTCAGCTTCTCGACCAGCGTCGTCCGCTTGATGCGGAGCAATTCGGCGGCCTTGTTTCGATTCCCCCGTGTTCGTGCCAACGATCGATTGATCAGATCGCGCTCGATCGATGCCAGGTACGCCGGCAGGTCGAGACCGTCGTCGGGGAAATCGACGAACGGGGCGGCGGCCGGGGCGGGAGCGCCCTGCAGTTCTGGCGGGAGATCCGCCACCGTAATCTCCGTGCGTCCGGCGCACAGCGCAACCGCCCGCTCGATCGCGTTTTCGAGCTGGCGCACGTTGCCGGGCCACAGGTACGCCATCAGCGCACGCATCGCGCTCTGCGAGAGATGCGCCTCGGGATCGGTGGCGAACCGCCCGAGGAAATGTTTCACCAGGACAGGTATGTCCTCGCGACGGTCGCGCAGCGGCGGCAGCTGGACGTTGATGACGTTCAAGCGATAGTACAAGTCGTCGCGAAACGTGCCATCGGACACCATGCGAGCGAGCTCGGAGTTGGTGGCGGCAATGACCCGCACGTCAACCTTGATGGTCTGATTGTCTCCGACGCGCTCGAACTCGCGCTCCTGCAGGGCGCGCAGCAGTTTCATCTGCAGCGCGGTGCTCATCGTCCCGACTTCATCGAGGAAGAGGGTGCCTTTGTGCGCCTGCTCGAACCGTCCCTGGCGGGTGCCGACGGCGCCGGTGAACGCGCCGCGGACGTGCCCGAACAACTCCGCTTCGAGCAGGGTCTCCGGGATCGCGCTGCAGTTGAGCGCCACGAATCGGTTGGCGCGCCGCGGACTGTTGTGGTGAATCGCGCGCGCCACGACTTCCTTGCCGGTGCCGGTCTCGCCGGTGATCAGAATCGTCGCATTCGCGCGCGCCACGGTCTCGAGCAGCTGAAAGAGCGCCTGCATCGGACGGCTGCGCCCGAGAATGCCACCGAATTGATATCGCTCCTCCAGCTGTGATCGCAGGTAGGCGTTCTCGGATGCCAGGCGCCGCTGCTCGAGCGCCTTGTGCAGCACGTGCAGCAGCTCGTCGAACTGAAACGGCTTTGCAATGAAGTCGGACGCGCCCATCTTGATGGCTTCGACGGCGTCCTTCAGCGTGCCGTACCCGGTGATGACGATCCCGATGATGCCCGGATATCGCTCGCGCGCCGCTTCGATCACCTGCGTTCCGTCCATGCCCGGCATGCGCAGGTCGGTGATGATGATATCGAAGGCAAATTGATCGAGGAGCTCCAGGGCCCTCTCTCCGTTTTCGGCCTCCACGACGTCGAAGCCCTGGCCACTGAGGCGCTCGGCCATCAGGCTGCGCAGGACGGGTTCGTCGTCAACGAAAAGCAGATGCGGTGTCTGGGCACTCAAGGCGCCAATATCTTGACACACTCGCGCCCGCAGGTCGGGACAGGGCTGACTGAACAGCAGGGATGAAGCATTTGACCGAACCAGCCGATACACGCCTTGTAAGGGGAAGGAAAACAAAAAAACATGGACCGTCAGACCCTTTCCATCATGAAAGCGTGTGAGGTCGTCGGCGTGAGCCGGCGGACGATTTACAACTGGATTTCCGCGGGCAAGGTCGAATACGTGAGGACCGCGGGCGGATCGATTCGTATCTTTGCGGATACGTTGTGGCGTGATCCCGCAACGGCGAGCGCGCAGTCTTCGGACAGCGACAGCGCGCCGGCGGCGGGAACCCACGCGTGAGTGCGCCCGCGCTGTCGACAAACGATCGGACGGGCGCGGTGGCTCTCGAGACCGAGCTCCGCGTTCTGTTTCATCGTTTGAACAACCAGCTCGGGATCATTCTCGCGCACGCCGAGTTGCTGGAGCTCACGTCGCCTGACGAAATCCAGCGCGCCCGCGCGTCGCAGATTGTTGCGACCGCGCTTGAAGCCATGGGCACCAGCCGCGAAATCGGGCGGCGGCCCGGCTCCGAGCTGGCCTGATCGCATTCTTGCGGTCTCAGGCGCGCCCGCGCGATCTCACCCTTCTCGACTCCCTCATTTCGTAATCCGGATCGTCATCGAATTGGCGGCGCCGACGGTCGTTTCGCCAGCCCGTTGACGATTTGCGCAAGTCCGACGGTGCCGAAGCGTGCAGATTCTGCGCACCACCGCGAAGTTAAGTAGTTCACAAATTGAGACTTGCCGTCGCCGTGCTGAGAAAAACCACGCGTCGTGCGGGAACGGGCAGCCTTGGTATCGCGGTTGCCTCTATAGGGCGCGGAGGTCACATTGATGCGCCCGCATTCAGCTTCTGACAACCCGCGTGTTCTCGCCACCATCCCGTTCGTCGAGCAGCTCGCCCGCCGGGTCGCGGCGACGATGCCGCATTCGATCGATATCGGGGATCTCGTTCAGGATGGTGTCATCGGATTGATCGACGCGGCGCACCGGTTCGACGAGGCCCGGGGCATCAAGTTCGAGACGTTTGCCGAGCGGCGTATCCGCGGCGCCATGATCGACGCGCTGCGGAAAGACGCGTGGCCGCGCGGTGTCCGCCGCCAGCGCCGGGAGCTCGAAGCAGCGCGTGAGCAGCTGCGGCGCGAGCTCGGGTGCGAGCCGTCGCTTGCGGACCTCGCGGCGAAGATGGGTTCCGACGAAAAGCGCCTCGGTCGCACGATCGTACGCATCAACGCCATTGAATCGACCTCCTCGATGGCGAGCAACGATTCCCTCGACGAATCCACGATCCCCGCGGCCTTGATTCCCTCAGAGCCCGAGCAACCCGATGTCGCGTACGAACGCGAAGAGACGACGGGGTTCGTTCGGGATGCGATCGCATCGCTGCCGCCACGCGAGCAGAAGGTCATCGGCCTTTACTACTACAGCGAAGCGACGATGAAACAGATCGGTGTGGAGATCGGCGTCAACGAATCGAGAGTTTCCCAACTCCACGCCCGCGCCATCCGTCGTCTGCGTGACGCGCTGTCACGCGTGATGCCGCAGGCGGAGGCGGCGCGCGCGCTGGTGATCGCATTTCAGCAGAAGCCCAAGATGGCCAAGGCCGAACTCGAGAGCGAGTCGCGCGGAGTTGACGCGCCGCATGGTGTGGTCGTCGACTACGCGAGCGCGACACGCGTCGCGCGTGCGCGCACGACGCGCAAGTCGCTCGGCGCCACACGCGAGCTCGGGATGCCGCGGAAGCGGATGGTCACCGCGAAGACTGCGCGTCGAGCGGACGTAGCGGTAGCGCGCTGACAAAACTGGCGCGATATATACACGCGCGAGTTTAGGGAAACGACGGAACTCCGACACCTCATGCAACGCGCGATAGCCCTATAATCGTCGCGTTTGACGAGCACGAGCCCGTCTGTTCCTCACGATCCTCGCGCGAGTGCCTTCGCGCGTCTGTTCGACAGCGTTCACGAAGGCATCTATGTCGGCTGTCTGGCCGTACGCCAGGACGATGCCGATGCGACCATCGTCGTCAATCGACCACTTCGGAGTTTGTTCGGCTACGCCGCCAGCGTCCCCGATTCCGAGATCTATCCGCTGGCGTCCACGAACTTTGTCGATGCGGCCGAGCGCGCGTGTCTCATCGAACGTCTGACAACGTCCGGTTCTGTGACCGGATACCGAGCGCGCCTGCGCCGTCCCGCGTGCCCCGATCTGGCCGCGGAGATCACGGCGACGGTGACGGCGATCGACGAGCGGTTCGTGACTGTCGACGCGCTGATCCGTGACGCCACGGCGAGCTCGAATCTCGTCGAGCGTCAACGTGAACTGCAGCAGCAGGAGACTGCGCACGCCGAACGGCTCGCCGCACTCGGCTATGCGCTCTCGAGCGTCGCGCACGAGCTGAACAACCCGCTCGCCAGCATCATCGGATGGGCGGAGCAGATCGCCGAGGCACCCCTCAGCGACAGCTCGCGCCGTGGAGCGCCGCTGTTGCTGCGCGAAGCGCAGCGCGCGGCACGCATCGTACGCAACTTGCTCACGCTGTCGCGCAAGCGGCCGTCGACCAGGACACTGGCCGACATCAATCAGTTGGTCCGTGAGACGCTGGCGCTGCGCGCGCAGGAACAGCGCCGGCTCCATATCAGTGTGACCGCGGCCTTGACCCCGGTGCTTCCGGCGGTCTTCGTCGATGCGCATCAGATCCAACAGGTATTGCTCAACCTGTTCATCAACGCGGAACAGGCGATGTCCGCCGCTCACGGACGCGGCGTACTCCTCGTGCGCACATCCGCAGACGAGCGCCGACGGCGCGTGCTCGTCGAAATCACCGACGACGGACCTGGCGTGTCGTCGCTGGTGAAGGACCGCATCTTCGATCCGTTCTTCACGACGAAAGCGGCGGGCGAGGGGACCGGGCTGGGGCTGACCGTCGCGCACGCCATCGTGCGCGACCATGGCGGAGAGGTTCAGATATCGTCGCGCCCTGCTGCGGGCGCGACTTTCACTGTCGAACTTCCGGTGGCTGACGCCGCCGCGAGGAACTGAGGCGGTCGCAGCGTTCGCGGCCCCGCTCGACGTTCCGGGAATCCGTTCTGGCGGATATTCGCGATTACGAGCGACGCTTCGGCGGCAGTGGCGTGGGTGTGGACGAGGGATACCGGCTGCCGATCTCCTTGTCGATGGCGGCTCGAATCTCAGTCGGCGAAAGGCCTTTATTGAAGAGCATCATCGCCCGTTGGCCGACACCGAGGCACACCGCACAACCCAGGCCGTGAGAATCCCATTCAGTCACGCGGCCGTTTGCCGCCCGTGATTTCACGAAGCACTCGTGGTTCCCGAGGTGGCCGATGCTCTCGCACCCGCAGTAGCAGGGGACGTACTGAAGCACCTCAGGGTGCCTCGCGGCGAACTCGTACACCGACTGAACGACGGCCATCTCCATGGGCGGCGTGAAGCTCACCCTGGGCAATGGCGGTAACGGCCCCGCAGGCGCCGGCTTTTGAGGAACAACGGACGCCACGGGACGAGCCGCGGCTGACGGTGGATTCGTGCGCTGCTGGGCGGCTGCGGCCACGACACACAGGGCCACGAGGAGAGAGCACGCTGCGGTGAATCTGCTGTCCATGCGCGCGATCGTACCCGATCGCGCGCGTGAACAACAGGTGAATGGGAACGGGCCGAGCAAGAGACGCACGATCGGCGTGCGCTTACCGATCCGCGCCCCTCGCGCCCACACTGTTGGTCAGACTACTCTCCTGCCGCTGACCAGCCGCACCAGGAACAGCACCACGGCGATCACGAGCAACACCCAGATGAAGTTGCCAAGCGTGTAGCCGCTGACCATCCCGAGCAGCCACAGAACGATCAAGATAATCGCAATGGTCTCGAGCACGTTACCCTCCCCGATCAGGACTCGGGGTTCGTCCCCGGTCTCGGTGCGCTACTGTGCAACACAAATGCCGGAGGGTGGCAAGACCTGACGGGTCGGATGCGACAGGTCAGTGGCGCGAGGAATTAGGTCGAAAGAGCCCACGGTTCCAGCCGTGGTGCGAGGCCGTGCGCTAGAGTTCGCCGCTGCGCGACTGTACGGCTGAGGTTTGCGGACCGAGCGCAAACGTCATCGTGCCATCGACTGCGATGCGGCCGTTGACGCGCGCGAACCCGCTCAACTGTCCCATGCGGCTGCGCAGACGCTTCACCCGCGCTTCAATCTCGACGACGTCCCCCGGGTGCACCGGGCGCCGATACCGTACGCGATCGATGCCCATGAAGAACGGCAGCCGCCCGCGGTTCTCCGGCTTCGACAGAATCAGGATGGCCCCGACCTGCGCGATGCACTCGGTGAGGATCGTCGGCGGCAGTGCCGGCGGTTCGCCAGGCTCGTGCGACAGGTAACGTTCATTCAGTGAGACGTTCTTGATGCCGACGATCCGCTTGTCCTGCTCGAGCACCGTGATGCGATCGACGAGCAGAAAGGGATAGCGATGCGGCAGGATGCGTTCGATCGCCGAGTAGTCGAGGGGGAGCGTGACCGGTTCCATACGCTCGCTCAGTATAATTCGGGCGAGCCGTCAAATGACCGATCGGGCAGCCACGCATGTGCAGGGCCCTGCCAGGCCTGCCTCAGACACCGAACTTCTGTCGACCCTGTTCGACCTCGGCCGCGAGGTCACCTCGGTGCTCGATCTCGAGGAGCTGCTGGCCAAGATTCCGCAGCTGATCGCCCGGCTGACGCGGTTCAGCGCCTTTTCCGTCTATCTGCTGGATGAGAAGCGCCAGGAGCTGCGCATCGGCTACGCCGTCGGCTATCCGGAGGGTGTCGCGCCGACGCTTCGGCTCAAGGTGGGACAAGGCGTTGTCGGCGCCGCGGTCGAAGAAGGCCGGCCCATTCTCGTCAACGACATCCGCCGCGAGCCGCGCTACATGGGCCCGCTGCGGAACATGCTGTCGCAGCTGGCCGTCCCGCTTCGCCGCAAGGGCAAGGTGATCGGCGCGCTGAACCTGCTCGAGGCCACCGAAGGCGCATTCACCGATCAGGACGAAAAGCTGCTGCGCCAGTTCGCCGCGCACGTGGCCGTCGCCATCGAGAACGCGCGGCTGTTCCGCTCCGAACGACAGTACGTCGACACACTGGAGACGCTCGCCGAGGTCGGTCGCGAGATGTCGTCGATCCTCGATCTCGACGTCCTGCTGACGCGCATTGCGAGCCTGACCAAGCGGCTCATCGACTACCGCACGTTCGGGATCCTGCTGCTCGATGACGCCACCGGCGAGCTCGAAATGAAACTGGCGGTGCGTTATGGCAAGGGGGCCGAGTCGAAGCACGTCAAGCTTGGCGAAGGCCTCGTCGGATGGGCGGCGCTGCACAAGGAAGCGGTCCTCGTTTCGGATGTGAGCAAGGACGATCGCTACATCAATCTCGTCGACGATGCGCAGTCGGAGATGGTGATTCCGATGCTGATCAAGGATCGCTGCATCGGTGTCTTCGATCTCGAGAGCCCGGAGCTCGATGCGTTCACCAAGGAGCACAAAGAGCTGCTCACGCTGCTCGCCAGTCAGGCGGCGATTGCGATCGACAACGCGCACCTCTACGAGGAAGTGCGGCGCAATGAGGAGCGCATCGAGAAGGAGCTCCGCTTCGCGCAGCGCGTCCAGGCCGCCCTGTTGCCGCAGGAGCTCCCCAAGGCCGTACCGGGTATCGACGTGGCCGCCCGCTTCGAGCCCGCCCGCGAGCTCGGGGGCGACCTCTACGACTTTCTCACTCCCGAGCAGAACACGCTCGTCGTCGCCGTCGGCGATGTGTCGGGGAAAGGTGCGCCCGCGGCACTCTACGGCGCGTTCGCGGCGGAGCTCGTACGATCACGCACCCTGCGCCGGCGCTTCACCCCCGACCGGTTCAGCGTCAGCGGGGTCCTGCAGGCCATGAACACCATCCTGCACGAGCGCCAGCTGGAGGAGTACTACTGCACGCTCTGCTACGCCTTCTTCGCTCTCGATGCGCGCGTCGTGACACTGTCGAACTCGGGATTGCCCTACCCGATCCGATGCTCCGGTCAGCAGTGCGGCGCCATCGAGCTTCCTGGTGTTCCGCTCGGATCGTTCCCGGGCACGACCTACGACGAATTACAGATACCGCTGCAGAAAGGCGATCTGTTCGTCTTCTTCAGCGACGGCATCTCCGAAGCGACGAACGAGAACGGCGTCGAGTTCGGCACGCATCGAATCTGCCGGGTGATCGAAGGTCACGCGGAGGAGACGCCGCGCGGGATCGTGGACGCGATCTTCTCCGAGGTGACGACCTTTCGCGGCACGCAGTCGCAGACCGACGACATGACGGTCGTCGCCGTGCGCATCACCGCCTGAGCGTCACTGATCGGTGTGGCGATCGCGCTCCTCGAGGTGCAGGCCGATCGATCGGCTGCCGAGGGACGCGACGTCGCTGAGCCGGCCGCTCACGGTGACGCGCGTGCCCTTCGCCGGCGCGCGTCCGGTGCGCGCGAGCACGGTCAGCTCTCCGCTGCCGTCATCGACGTTGTAGAACTGGAGCGGCGCGATCGGCAGACTCCAGCTGCGGGTCACGACGCCGTGCAGCTTGATCGTCCGCGCTTCATAGTGCCCCGGGCGATCCTTGAGATCGGCAATCCGTACCGAATGCGCCGCACAGGACGTGAGCAGCAGCACCGCGATCAGCGCGCCGGCGAAGCGTGTGGGTTTCATGGTCCTGGATGCCTCCGGGAACGACGGGGGGCCAGTTCGCGCGTGGAGCGCGGGGGTCGCGACGCGATCGTGAGTGGTGAAGCCGGAATGCAGCGATGCCAGCGCCTGCCTGTGTGTTTGCACTCCGGTGATCCGCCGCGACCGCGACGCGATTGTTCAAGTCGCGTACCACTGCGATCGGCGAGATGGCGGAGCATTCAGCCGCATTTTCGCGCGCGAACGCACGCCGCGACTGTCATGCGACGCGGACAGCAGTCCGCTGATTAGTACGTTCCGAGATAGCGATCGATCTCCCAGGGAGACACATGGCGGATGTAGTCGTCCCATTCCTCGCGCTTGGCGGCGAGAAACTGGTCGAAGATGTGATCGCCGAGCGTTTCCCGCATCAGTTCGCTCTTCTCCATCTCGTCGAGCGCTTCACTGAGGTTGCCGGGAAGCTCGTCGATTCGGAGATGCCGCCGCTCCCGATGGCTCATCTTGTAGATGTTCTTGTTCACCGGCGGGCCCGGATCGAGCTCGCGTTCGACCCCATCGAGCCCGGCGCGCAGCATCACCGCCAGCGCCAGGTATGGGTTGCACGACGGGTCGGGCATCCGTAGCTCGATGCGGGTGTCTGTCCCGCGCGAGGCCGGGACGCGGACGAGCGGGCTGCGGTTGCGCTCTGACCAGGCAATCGCGGTCGGCGCCTCATAGCCGGGCACCAGACGCTTGTAGGAATTGACCAGCGGGTTGGTGATGGCGCAGAAGCCCTTCGCGTGCTTCAGCAGCCCGCCGACGTAGTGGAGGCACGTCGGGCTCAGCTGCCACTGCGCCCGCGCGTCATAGAACGCATTCGCATTCCGCGTGAAGAGCGCCTGGTGCGTATGCATGCCGCTGCCGTTGATGCCGAATACTGGCTTCGGCATGAACGTCGCGTGCAGGCCGTGTCGGTTCGCGACGTTCTTCACGACGAACCGGAACGTGCTGATGTTGTCCGCCGTGATCAGCGCATCGTCGTAGCGGAAGTCGATCTCGTGCTGGCCTGGTGCGACCTCGTGATGGGCGGCTTCGACGTGAAATCCCATCTGTTCGATGGCCAGCACGATCTCGCGGCGCACGTCCTCGCCGAGGTCGACCGGTGTGAGGTCGAAATAGCCGCCCGAGTCGTGCGTTTCGGTGGTGGGCTGCCCGTCCCGGCGCTGGAAGAGGAAGAACTCCGCTTCCGGGCTCGCGCGCATCGTGAAGCCCTTTTCAGCGGCGAGCGCGATGATCCGCTTGAGGGTCGACCTGGGGCAGCCGGCAAACGGCGACCCATCCGGATGAACGATGTCGCAGATCATGCGTCCGACCCGCTCGGCGGACTGATACGACCAGGGAAAAATCTGGAAGGTCGCCGGATCCGGCCGCAGCAGCATGTCGGACTCTTCGATGCGGACGAATCCTTCGATGGAGGAGCCGTCGAACGTGATGCGGCCGTGGAGCGCTTCTTCGAACTGGCGATCCGGCACCTCGACGTTCTTGATGACGCCCAGGATGTCGGTGAACTGAAGGCGCATGAACTTGACCTTTTCGCGCGATGCGCGCTGCAGGACCGCCGCCTTCGCGTCTGTTTTCGCCATGGCGTGATTATGCCAACTTTCGATGGGGGCACTGCGTCTGACTAGCGAGGCGGTTCCATCAGACCACCTCGCTAGTCACGGCATCTCTTGCCCCTTCCGCGGGGCGAGCCGTCTTGGCCGAGGAAGACCGGCCTCATAGGCGACGACGCGGGGCGGACAAGACGCCAAGGGACGGATGTCGCCGGAAGG